>Ga0209580_10001455_pt1 | contig 10932 bp, 13 predicted proteins | sample Coa_R1_5_FD_187153 | JGI IMG/M metagenome (GOLD analysis project Ga0209580, IMG submission 187153) | Surface soil microbial communities from Centralia Pennsylvania, which are recovering from an underground coalmine fire - Coalmine... | ecosystem: Environmental > Terrestrial > Soil >...
GGTTATCCAAGAAGGACCTCCATCATGCGTAATCATTCCCCCGAGCGCGTGCCGCGCTTCCTGACCGCGGGCGGCCTCCTCGCGCTCGCGCTGACCGCACTCGTCGCGCTGGCGTGCAGCGGCCAGGCCGGCCCGACCTCTCCGGACATGTCGATGAACGCGATGGCGGCGGCCAAGAGCGCGCAGCCGGCAAGACCGGCCGCCACCCTCGCGCCGGGCGCGACGGCCGCGCGTGGACACTCGCACGGCCGCCCCGGCGGCGGGCAGCTGACCTTCGAGATGAATCCCGACGCCTGGAACACCAACTATCCACACTCACAGGGATTCGTCGAGGCCTTCGTCACCGGCGTAGACGCCGCCGACGTCGACCTCGGCTCGATCATGCTCAGCGGCGACTCCGCCACCGCCGCGGCGCTGGCCCCCGCCTCGACCCGGCAGGAGGACCATCACGTGGTCGCGCGGTTCACGAAGGCGGCCGCCTTCGAACTGCTCGCGAATCCGAAGCCGGGCGAGACCCACACGCTGACGCTGAGCTTCACCGCCAAGGGCACCGGCCAGCAGCTGACGACGATGGTGCGCATCGTCGGTCCGGGCGGACCCTCGGGCGGGGGCGGCAGCCTGCAGCTGCGGATCGCGCCGGACGTCTGGAACACCAACTTCAGCCACAGCGAAGGGACCGTGGCCTTCTTCATCACCGGCGCGGACGTCAAGGGGATCGACCTCGGGTCGATCCAGCTCACCGGCGACTCGTCCGCCGCCGCGCCGCTGAGCCCGGTGAACGTCAGGCAGGAGGACCACCATGTGGTCGCGCGCTTCAAGATGTCGGAGGTCATCGCGATCCTGAACGACCCGAAGCCGGGGCAAAGGCACCAGCTGACCCTGACCTTCGATCTCCACGGCACGGCGACCACCCTAACCGGCGAGGTGCGGATCGTCGGGCCCGCGTAACGGCCTCGCAGGACCAGCGCGCCGCGCGCGCCGGACGCGCGTTGTTGGACTCGCTCGCGTCTGGTACGCTGCGTGGCCGGACCTGCTGTCCCGAGGGACACTTGCCAGTGAGGAGCTCGCGATGGCGCCAGGGCCCGGGCGCTCGGCGTCCGCCGGCACCCTCCATGTCGTGGCGACGCCGATCGGCAATCCGGAGGACCTGTCACCGCGCGCCGAGCGGACCCTGCGCGAGGTCGACCTGATCGCCGCGGAGGACACGCGCACCACCGGCCGCCTGCTGGCGCGGCTGGGGTTCAGCAAGCCCATGCTGAGCTTCCACGACCACAACGAAGCGCAGCGCACGGCCGGCATCCTGCGCCGCCTCGGCGACGGCATGAACGTCGCGCTGGTCAGCGAGGCCGGGACGCCCCTGGTCAGCGATCCGGGCTTCCGGCTGGTGCGGGCGGCGGCGGCGGCGGGGTTCCGCATCGCCGCGATTCCCGGACCTTCCGCCGCCATCGCGGCGCTCTCGGTCTCGGGCCTGCCGACCGACCGCTTCCTCGTCCTCGGCTTCCTGCCGCGCCGCGCCGCCAAGCGGCGCGCGGCGTTGCAGGAGTTGCGCCGCGAGGCCGCGACCCTGGTGCTCTTCGAGGCCCCGCATCGCATCCTCGCCACCCTCGAGGACCTGCGGGCGATCCTCGGCGACCGCCCCGCCGTCCTGGCGCGCAACCTCACCAAGGAGCACGAGGCGCTGCTGCGGGGCGCCCTGTCGGAGCTGCACGCGGCCCTGGCGGGTCTCGAGTTCGTGGCGGGCGAGATCACCCTCGTCGTGGCGGGAGCGGAGGCGGCGGCAGAGGGCGCCTGGCCGGAGGCCGCGGAGCGGGCCGTCGAGCGCCTGCTGGCGGAAGGGCTGGCCCCCAGCCGCGTGCAGGGCATCGTCACTCACGTCTTCGCGCTCGACCGCCGCGACGTCTATCGACGGATCCTGGACACCGTGCGCGAAGGCCGGCAGCTTGCAGACGGCGAGGACTAGTGTCCCGCTCGGTTCATTCGCATACTCTTCGCTTGCCCTCCGCGTCCCTGGCTGCGTTGCGACCTGCCGGGAGTGCCGCCAATGGTGGACTCGGCGGTTGTCGCCCTCGCCGGGCCGGCCCTCATGCGTCCTCGGAAAGTCGACCCATCGGGTCCCTCGGCAGCAGCGGGGTCCTGCCGTCCGCGTCCGCACCCGCCATCGCGCCGAGCGTCTCGATCAGCGCCTCGAGATGCCGCGACACGACCTCGGGGCGCACGAGATCGAAGTGGGTGGCGTCCGGCTCGATGAGCAGCGACCCTTCCCCGTAGTGTGCGCCGAGCACTCCGGCATCGAGGTTCCGGAGCTGCACCTCGCCCACCAGGCGGTTGCAGGTCTCGGTGTCCTCGAACAGGCAACGGACCGGCCGCCCTCCCGCGCTCGCCTCGCGGTAGAGGCGCGCGAAGGCGCTCCCGCCGTCCGCCTCGAAGGGGGCGGCGACCTCGCGGCCGAAGTCGCGCAACGGCTCGACCTGCAGCTCGAACTTCCGCAGCATCCGCACCAGGTAGGCGTGCACGCTCAGCCACTCGTCGAGGCCGTCGATCGCGTTGCCGAGGGCGCGCAGGTCCTTGACCAGCGCCGCGCCGTTGCCGGCCTCGAGACGCGCCAGGATCCGCGTCACGAAGCAGGTCTCGAGCCCGAGGTTGCAGCCGAGCGACAGCACGCCGTCGATGCGTCCCGGCGGTGCGGACGGGGCGGCGGCGGCCAGCCGCAAGGCGATGTCGCCTCCCGACGAGAACCCGACGACCAGGGTGATGGCAGGGGCGAAGCGCGTGGCGACGTCGGTCAGCAGCTCGCGCAGCAAGACGACGTGGTCGTCGAGCGGCAGCGTGAACCGCCGCCGGCGCGCCGGCTCGAAGCCGTAGAACGTCGGGGCGATGGCGCGGAACGGCAGCGACCGGAGGTGGGGCTCGAAGTCCGCTCCGTCCAGCCCGCAGGCGTGGATGAAGCACACCAGGACGTCGGACCTCGCGCCGTTGTCGAGGTACTCCATCTCGTCGCCGATCATCCTCGGGCTGAAGGAGGAACGGCGCAGCTGCCGGCAGATGCCCTCGGTCAGCCGGAAGCGCCCGACGGTCGGGTCGTGGCGACGCACCGGCGCGGCGGCGGTGCCGCTGAAGCTCGCCAGCATCGCGTCGAGACGGCGCGCGATCTCCTCCGCCGACTGCCAGCGGTCGGCGGGCCGCTTCTCCAGGCAGCGCATCACCAGGTGATTCAACTCCGCCGAGACGCTCGGCCGCAGCCCCCCCAGCGGCTGCGGCTGGCGCGTCATGTGCGCGAGGATCATCTGCCGCGGCTCGACGCCGGAGAACGGATGCTGGCCGGCCAGGGTCTCGTAGGCCAGCACCCCGAAGGCGTAGAGATCCACCCGATGGTCGGCGGCGGCGGTGCCGGCGACGGCTTCCGGCGCCAGGTAACCCGGGCTCCCCACGACGATGCCGCCGCCGGTGACCTCGCCAACCTCGCCGCCGGCGCCGAGATCGCCCAGCGCCTTGGCGACCCCGAAGTCGGCGAGCTGCGCATGCCCCGCCATGAACAGCACGTTCTCCGGCTTGAGGTCGCGATGCACGACGGCGCGGCCGTGCGCGTAGGCAAGCGCATCGGCGATCTCGCGCAGGATGCGCAGCGCATCGCCGACGGGCAGCTCGCCGTCGCGCACCAGGCGGACGCGCAGGGTGCTGCCCTCGACGTACGGCATGACGTAATACAGCAGCCTGCCGGCGGCGCCGGAATCGATCAGGCTCAGGATGTTCGGATGCTGCAGGCGGGCCGCGATGCGGATCTCGCGATGGAAGCGCTCGGTGCCCATCGACGCGGCGATCTCGGGCCGCAGGACCTTGATGGCCACCCGGCGCCCGTGCCGCAGGTCCTCGGCGAGGAACACCGTCCCCATGCCGCCGGCCCCCAGCTCGTGCTCGATCCGGTAGCCGTCACCCAGCGCGTCCTGCAGCTGTCGCTCGGTCTGTTCCGGCACCTCGGCCACCTCGCTCGGCCCAGCACCGCGAGCGTACTACATGCAAGGCTGCATGGGCTGCGGGCCCAGGGACAGCGCAAGGAGATCTCTGCCCCAGAGCTGCGGCCCGAGGGACTGCGGGCCCGTGGGGCCGCGGCCCGATGGGCTGCGCCAGGTCAGTTGGCTGGCGCGGGCATGGCGAGGCGGAAGACCCCCTCGCCGGCGGTGGCGGCGTAGAGGGTCGCGGGCGATGCCGGATCGTGGAGATCGAGCGCCAACGCCCCGGTGAACAGCTCCGCGGGCAGGCCGCTCCCGAGGAGGGCCCAGGTCGCCCCGCCGTCGGTGCTGACGAAGACCCCGGCGCCGGGGATGCCGGCATAGAGCGTCGACGGCGTCGTGCGGCCGTCGGCGATCAGGCTGGCCGCGCCGGCGGGCAGCGCGTTGCCGGCGAAGTGCCAGTCGCGGGCGCGGTCGGAGCTGCGGAAGAGCCCCTGGTCGGTGAGCGCGTAGAGCGTCGGCGGCCGGTGCGAGTCGACGGCCAGGGCGATGCCGGTGCTGTCGACCACGAGCCCCGCGCTCGCCTCGCTCCAGCTGGCGCCGCCGTCGACGCTGCGCCAGACCAGGCCGACACTGCCGTCGTGGTCGAAGCCGTAGAGAATGGAGGGCCGGCGCGGATCGACGACGAGCGCATCGAAGCCCTGCAGGAAGTCGCGCTCGATGCAGCTCCAGGTGGCACCGGAGTCGACGCTCTTCGACACCAGGCAGGCGAAGTCGTTGTGGAACTCCGCCTGGCGGGTCGTGTAGAGAATCGCGGAGCTCGTGGGATCGACGACCAGGCTGCCTTCCGGGAACGAGACGCCGGACCAGGTGAAGCCGCCGTCGAGGCTCTTCTGCTGGATGAGCCCGCTGCGGCCGGCGTAGATCGTGCGCGGGTTCAGGGGATCGATCACGATCTGCTCGCCGCCGCTGCCGGTCAGGCGCCGCAGCCGCTCGCCGTGCGCCCGGCCGCGGAAGATCCCGCCGCCGCCCAGTCCCTGGTCGAAGAGCACGCCGAAGTAGAGCGTGCCGTCGCCGGCGACGTCCAGCGCGCCGACGCTCTGCGCCACCATGCCGTCGCTGGTGGCCGTCCAGCTGGCGCCGCCGTCGGCGGAGCGCCAGAGACCCTGCTCGCCGAGCGCCAGCACGCTCTCGGTCGCCGGACCGGGGGCGGCGCCGGCGGCGGCGCCGCGGCCGCCACGGCCGTCACCGGCCCGCCCGCCGGACCGAGCGCCACCCAGCTCGAGCCGGCCGGGGCCGCGGCCGGTGCCTGGGCCGGCGGCGGGGCCGCGACCGGCACAGGGGCCGCGACCGGCACCGGGGCCTCGGCCAGGACCGGGGCCGCGGCCGCCACCGGGGCGGCGGCGAGGGCGGGAGGCGCAGCCAGCGCCCCGAAGACGAGCCCGAGGACCGCGGCACCGGCAAGCGGCAGCAGCCTCGGCAGGCGCCAGCGTGAGCGCAGGCGGCAAAGGACGTGGGCGGGATCGCGGCTCGTGGCGCTCATGAGACCTCCTGCGAGACCTCGCGAGCATAGAACCTAATACCTAGATTGTCAATGCCTCGTAGGAGCCGCCACCGGCGCCTCGACCATCCCGCCGGCGCTCAGTCCTCTCATGGCGCCGTGGTGAGGCAGGCACCAAGGAAGGGCGGGCAGCGCGACGAAGGCGCCGGTCGGCCGCCAACTCAAGGGGGGACGCGACGAGCGAGTGCCGACCAGATTTCATCGAGATCGAGACGTGCCGCCCAATCAGCAATGTACGTCCGATCGACCTGTTCGCCGCTGACTCTAAGGATACCGGTGATGTCACGCAGGTGTTTCTCGGAGCCGCCCTCACGGTAGTACTCCATTTTCTTGATGATCAGTCCTCCGGTGCGGCGAAGGAGACTACGAGATCCGGCATGAGCGAGGTCGATATCGTTGGTAAATCGGGGCTCGCCATAGATCACGGTCGCGATGGACCCGGTCACGAGGAAGCGCAGGCCGAGGCTGTTCAGCGCTTCGACGGCAAACCGCAGCAGCTCATCCTGCTCCATGCGAAAGTCTCCTCGCGGTCTCTTCCATGACCTGCCGAGGCTCCCAGTCCGGGTGTTCCGCGGCGAGACTGCACAGGAGCATCCGTCGCGCCGCGGCGAACATGCCGCTGGCGATGCGCAGGCGATCGGCGCTGGTCTTGGCGCGCAGGACGCGCGCCATCTCATCATCGATGACCTCGATCGCCTCGATGGTTCCGATGTCCACGGGTCTTTCCCCTCGGCACCGCCCTGATTGGAGCTCGGGAGCTGGTCCAGCTTGCTAGTGTGCCAGGATTCGCGCCCGCGGGGTAGGTTCTCGGGGGCGGACGCCCCGGCGAGAACCGACCCCGCCATCCCAGCCTGCCTGCTGCCAAGCCCTCGCTCGCCGCCCTCCGGCGACCTCCGGCGACCTCCGGCGAGCTTCGCTTCCCGCCGATGGCCGCGCGAGGTCGTGGCATAGGAAGCGGCCGCCGGCGCTCCCTAGACTCCGCCCCGCGATCTCGATCCACGGGGAGGCCAAGCCATGCCGGGTCCGCTGTTCACCACCAAGCCGCTCGCACAGCTCCTGCAAGAGGCCGAGCAGGGAGAGGGGCGCCTGCGCCGGGTCCTCGGCCCGGTTCAGCTCACCAGCCTGGGCATCGGCTGCGTGATCGGCGCCGGGATCTTCGTCTCGACCGGCGTCATCGCGCGGCAGACCACCGGGCCGGCCCTGATGGTCTCGTACGTCGTGGCCGGCCTGGCGTGTCTCTTCGCCGGACTCTGCTACTGCGAGTTCGCCGGCATGGTGCCGGTGGCGGGCTCGGCCTACACCTACGCCTACGCGACGCTGGGCGAGCTCTTCGCCTGGGTGATCGGCTGGGACCTGACGCTCGAGTACGCGGTCAGCGCCGCCACCGTGGCCAACGGCTGGTCGGGGTACTTCCAGAACGTGCTGGGCATCTTCGGCGTCGCGCTGCCCGCCTCCATGAACCGGCCCGTGGTGATGCCGGCGGCCACCGGCGGCCTCGTGGCGACCGGCTCGACGATCAACCTGCCGGCGCTCGCCATCGTCCTCGTGGTGACCGCCGTGCTGGTGGTCGGTATTCGCGAGAGCGCGCGGGTCAATACGACCCTGGTCGCCGTCAAGGTGTCGGCGGTGCTCTTCGTCGTCGTCGTCGGAGCCTTCTACGTCAAGACCGCCAACTGGCACCCCTTCGCGCCGTTCGGCTACGCCGGCCTCAACCTCTTCGGCCACACCCTTGGCGGCCGCACCGACGCCGCCGGCCAGCCGCTCGGCATGCTGGCCGGCGCGGCGCTGGCGTTCTTCGCCTACATCGGCTTCGATTCGGTGTCCACGCAGACCGAGGAGGCGCGGCACCCGCAGCGCGACGTGCCGATCGCCATCCTGGGGTCGCTGCTCATCTGCACGGTGCTCTACATCGCGGTCGTCGCGGTCATCACCGGCATGGTCCCCTACACCGAGCTCGATCTGACCGCCCCGGTCGCCGACGCCTTCCGGCGCGTCGGTCTGCGCTGGGCGCAGTTCATCATCGCCGTGGCCGGCATCGCCGGCATCACCTCGGTCCTCCTGGTGACCATGCTCGGGCAGGCGCGCATCCTCCTCGCCATCGCGCGCGACGGCCTGCTGCCGGCGGGGTTCTTCGCCGCCGTGCATCGGCGCTTCCAGACGCCCTGGAAGGCGACGCTGGCGACCGGCGCCTTCGTCGCCATCCTCGCCGCCTTCCTGCCCATCGACGTGCTGCTGCTGCTGGTCAACATGGGAACCCTGCTCGCCTTCGTCCTCGTCTGCGGCGCCGTCCTGGTCATGCGCCGCACCCACCCGAGCGCCACTCGCCCGTTCCGCGTCCCGCTCGTGCCGCTGGTGCCCCTGCTCGGCATCGGCTCGTGCCTGATGCTCATGTTCTCGCTGCCCGCCGTCAACTGGATACGGCTCTTCGTCTGGCTCGTCATCGGCCTGCTCATCTACTTCACCTACGGCAGGCGGCACAGCCATCTCACCGGCCGCCGGGCGGACCCGTCGGGATCTCGATCGGCGACCGGGCCGGGGCGATGAGGGCTTCGATGCCGGCGGCTACGTAGGGCGACTGGCAGGCGGCGCTAGGCCGCCTGGCGCCTTCTCATCCTGGCGACGAGTGGGATGGTGCTGAGCGCTCCCACGGTGACCAGGGTCCAGCCGACCCGACGGCGGCGCTTGCGGGCCAACTTCTCTCCCAGGAGGAGGGCGACACCGGCCCCGATCGCTGCTCGGGTACCGGCGAAGACGCCCATCTCGGGCATGCTGAGCGGTCGCTGCGAGCGCCGCGTCTCTGCTTTCGATTCTTTCCTGCGCACTGGATGCTCCTTCCGCACATGTCGATGCCTGCCACGGTCGCGGACCGCGGCCCGGATAGGCATTTCAGGTGCAAATTCGCTGCCGCGGTGTGAGCGCGCACGTGCCCTTGCATGGATGGACCGCACTCCGCGGTTATACTCGTCAGATGAGATCCGTGGCCGATTCACTGCGGCGCGAGGACGTGGAGTCCGCGGCGCGCATGTCGCCCACGCAGCGGCTGGAGCTGGCTCTCGCGCTCGGCCGCCGGGACGTGGAGGCCTACTGCCGAAGCCACGGCGGCGATCCACGCTCCGCGATCCGCATTTTCGAGCGCCAGAGGCAGACCGGCCGCACCAGGTCGCGGTGCATGTCGGAGATCATCGGCTGACCCTCCTCGGGCGCGTCCACTCGCTGCTGGCCGGTGCAGGCGTCTCCCACGCCCTGATCGGAGCGGCGGCCCTGGCGCTCCACGGAGTCAGCCGCTCGACCCATGACATCGACCTCCTCGCAATCGATCCCTCCTGCCTGACGCCGGACTTCTGGGCGTCTCTCGCATCCGCGGCGGTCGAGGTCGAGATCAGGAAGGGCGACCTCGACGATCCGCTGGCAGGCGTGGTCCGCTTCACCGCGCCAGGCGACAGCCCGGTCGACCTCGTGGTGGGCAAGGCGCGCTGGCAGGCCGCGGCCCTGACACGAGCCGAGAACAGATCCTTCGCCGACGTCGAGCTGCCGGTGCTCCGCGCGGCCGATCTCATCCTGCTCAAGCTCTACGCCGGCGGCCCCCAAGACGCCTGGGACATCGTCCAGCTCCTCGCGGCAAGCGACGAGCAGCGCCTCGCCGTGGAGATCGAGCCGCACCTGGCTGACCTGCCTGCCCCGGCCGTCGACCTCTGGCGCCGAATCCACGGCTGATCCGCCGGCCGCCCTGGCGAACGGCCGCAGCAACCCTCGTATCTACGTAAGTGCCGTACCGGCCATAGCAGGGAGAGCCTTGCTTGTTCTTGTGTGGGCGCAGTGCCGAGCTGCGGGTATGCCGAGTAAAGCGCTTGCCGCAACGGCTGGAGGAACTCACCCCGCATGAGCAGCGGGCAATCATCCAAGCCATCGTGGAGCGCGTAACCGTCGGCAAAGACGAGATCGAGATCACCCTCTCCTGCCTGCTGCGCCCGCCGGTGCCCCCACTACCCCCGCCTCTTCAAGATGCTGGCAACTTATGCACGCATCCCAAGGGGTTCATTCATAAGTTGCCACCCTGCCGCGTCACCCTCCGAGGGCGCAAATCCCAGCCCGGCTACCCCGAAGACGCCCGGATCTTGGGCGAGCACCTCCGCCGGGCGCGCCTCGACCGGGGCCTCCCACAGCGACAGGTGGCCGAGGTGATCGGCTGCCACCACACCTCGCTTCTCAATTGGGAGCGTTGGCGGGCAGAGCCCAAGCTGCGCTACCTACCTGGCATCCTCTGCTTCCTGGGATACGACCCGGCCGGCGCCCGCGACCCTCGGCGGCTGTCGGCGGCTGAGTAAAGACGCCGTTATTCGGTGAAGATGGAAGTTCTCAGCCGCTAGACCTGGTGAACTCTCTCCGCATCATCCCCGCCGGGGTGGGTGGTTGACGCAGCCCTATGGTATCGCCTACGATACCGCGGTGTCGCTCCCGCGGGTCGTCCTCGACACGAATGTGTTGGTCGCGGCCTCGCGGTCGAAGAGGGGGGCATCTGCCAGGCTCCTGTCGCTGATCGGGACGGGCAGTTTCGAGGTGGTGCTCTCTGTGCCGCTCCTTATCGAATACGAGGCGGTGTTCCTGCGGGATCTTGCACCCGACTCGTCTGAGCGGCAAACCAGAGAGGAAATCCTCGATTACCTTTGCGCGGTTGCCGAGCGGCAGGAGATCTTCTTCTTGTGGCGGCCTCATTTGAGAGATCCGCAGGATGAGATGGTCCTGGAGGCGGCGGTCGCCGGAGGCTGCGGAAGGATCATTTCCTTCAACAAGAAGGATTTCGTGGGCGCAGAGCGGTTCGGTGTGGTCGTCCTTACTCCCCGGGAATTTCTCGAAGAGATAGGAGCAGTATCATGAGCACGATCAGTCTGAGGCTTCCGGACTCCTTGCATGAGCAGATCCGGAAATTGGCGAACGTGGACGGTATTTCTATCAACCAGTTCATCAGTACGGCGGCCGCCGAGAAACTGGCGGCTCTCATGACCGTCGACTATCTGGAGGAGCGTGCAAAGCGCGGGACTCGGCAGAGGTTCGAAGCTGCTCTCAAACGCCTGCCAGATGTCGAGCCGGCTGATGATGACAAGTTGTAGGCTTGGGTTACGCACGGCGGTCCGATCCTCTTTGATCCTTGAAGTCCCTGTCGCAGGAGCGCGCGGCTTGGGAGTAGAGGCCGAAGCGCCTCGACGCCGAGGGACGGGATTGACAAGCTCATGCGCCGCTACGATGATGGCCTCTCAACGACTCGCCTGATCGCTCATAGGAAGCACGTTCGACGGCCTACTGCCCTGGGGCCTCGTGGACAACCGTCCGTTCATCCGCTGCATGCATGGATTCGGCCTGTGCCTCTGGCGACTCGGTCGATTCGACGAGGCAGGGAGCGTCTTCGACCGGATGCTTTGGTCGAAC
>Ga0209580_10001457_pt1 | contig 10921 bp, 10 predicted proteins | sample Coa_R1_5_FD_187153 | JGI IMG/M metagenome (GOLD analysis project Ga0209580, IMG submission 187153) | Surface soil microbial communities from Centralia Pennsylvania, which are recovering from an underground coalmine fire - Coalmine... | ecosystem: Environmental > Terrestrial > Soil >...
TCGGGGCAAAATTCAAAACGCCGACACTCCAATCGAATCTGTGCTAAGAGCGAACGGCGGAAAACCTTGTAGCAGGTTGCTTCGTCGTGAATGCCGGCGCCATATAGAAGATTTGCCAAATGAGTTAGCAGCTTCGCCCCCAGGAAAAACCGCAGGCCGCGCTCAGGACGATCAGGGCGGACGCCATAGACGACGTTCGCCCCACTTTCCTGGAAGGGGCGCAGAAGGGCCGGATAATCGTGCGGATCGTATTCGAGGTCGGAATCCTGTATCAGCACGTACTGTCCGCGAGCATAGGCCAGCGCGGTTCGGATCGCGGCACCCTTACCGAAATTTCTTTCGTGGAAAAGGATGGTCAAGTCCGGCCTGGGCGGAAGAGCCTGCAACTTTTCGCGGGTCCCATCAGTGGAACCGTCATCGACCACGATGATTTCCTTGTCCACGGGTGAGGCCTGAATAGCTTGTAGCAGTTGCTCGAAATTGGCGACCTCGTTAAATACGGGGACGATCACAGAGACGAACCCCTGCCGCTGTGTACTCGAGGCTGACATCATGGGCGGTTCCGCCATGCAGAACAAAGTGCAACTACGTGGGGATGAGAAACTACCAGAGCTGGCAAAAACCCTGCCAGTTAAGCATAGCATTTTCATCACTGCGGCACTTCGGGGACGTTGGGGAACAGGAGTGCAGCGGGCGTAATATTGTTTTGCACTTTAGTGATTGCTAACTTCCGGATGACTTCTTCCAGTAACTCAGCCCGCGCTTTGGATCCGCAGGAACATACTGCTCGCGGCCCGGATGCCACTGCTGGTCGTGCGGATTTGCTGAGCGGCAAGCTGCCTCTGGTGGTTCTCGCGGCTGGGTTTCTGGCGAGGGTAATCCCGGCCTGGCGCTACTTTCTCAATCCTGATGAGGCGCTGCACAACCTGCTGGCGAGCCACTCTTCGTTGGGAGTCACTTACAGGGCGGCGCTGACCAATGCGCACCCGCCCTTGCTGATTCTGGTGCTGCATTACTGGCGTTGGCTGGGGCAATCGGAATTGATGCTGCGCATGCCGTCGCTGCTTGCAGGTACGGCGTGCTGCTGGATCGCTTACCGGTGGCTAAAGCGAATGATGGATCCCTCCACCGCGTTGATTGCGCTGGTGCTGCTGGCGTTTTCGCCCGCGATGATCGAATTGTCGTATGAAATCCGGCAATACACTCTGCTGCTATTCTTCATGGCAGCCAGCCTTTACCTTTCTGAAGTCGCGATCGAGAAGAATTCGATTGCCGCGATGGCGGGATTTTCGGTGTCGCTGTGCGGCGCTCTACTCTCCCACTATTCCTCCCTGCTCTTTGGGTTCACGATGGGCGTTTATTTGTTATTTCGGTTGCGGCCATATCGAGAACGAGCGGCGCTGTGTGCAGTCTGGATGACCGGACAAATAAGCGCAGTCGCGCTGGCGGGGTTTTTCCTGATCACACACGTTGCTCGATTAAGGCAGAGCGGGATGCCGCAGGGAATTGCCGAAACTTGGCTGCGGAAATCGATTTTTCATCCGGGCGAGAACCATGTGGCTTCTTTTGTCGCGGTGCAAACTCTGCGCTTCTTCACTTATCTCTTTAGCCACGGGGTGGTGGGGACGTTGGCGCTGTTAGCGTTTCTATCGGGTCTCGTCATTTTGGGGCGAAAGAAAGTCCGCATCGGCCGCGCAGGGCCAACATCGCGCGAACTGGCGCTGCTGCTCGGACTACCATTCTTGACGAATTGCGCTGTGGGACTGGCTGGTCTGTATCCCTACGGGGGGACACGGCACAATGCGGTGCTGGCGCTGTTTGCGGTAGGAGGCATCAGCGTTGGAGTGGCGGCGTGGACTTCGTCCCGTAAGTGGATTAAGCCGCTGGTCCTGATGATTGCTCTGTCGCTCTGTAATCTTTTTCCTGCGCCACCGCCCCAGATTCGGGCGCGCAATCACCCGAAGGCGCTCATGCGGAGTGCTGTCGGAACGCTGCGGCTTTCTGCCCCCGTGGGATCGGTCCTGTTTGCCGACTATCAGAGCGGGCTCTTGCTTGGCTATTACCTTTGCGGACATGGGGTGGTACAGGAGTTTCCTCCGCTGCAGCGGTTCTTGAAGACTGACTGCGGACCTTATACGGTCATCACCGCTCAACCCCAGGAATGGAAGTTCTATGCGGAGGACCTGCCGGCGCAACTCACGGCTGCGGCGGCACAATATGGGCTTGCGCCAGGCACCAAAGTTTGGTTGTTTGACGCGGGATGGATAACCGACTCAGCTCCGGCGCTGAAATGTGCTCTGCCAGGACTTGGCTGTTCCGAGCCGCACAACTTCGGCGAGAATATTCTCATTTGCGAGTTGAACCTCGGCGGGAATGGCGGCGCACGATAAGCTCTGCTGGGCACAGGAGACCGAAGAACGACGGTATTGGACAGCTCACAGCGAAGAGATGGGATCGACTGCAGTAAAAGAGGCCTTCCCGCTCGGGAAGGCCTCTGTAATTCAGATTCGGTTACTTTGCCTGGTCGCCCCCGACTCCTTGGCCGGGCTGCTTTTCGGCCTTGGCTTTCTTGGTGGCTAGAGTCTTATCCACCCAGCCATCGGCGGTTTTCAGATCTTCGGCGCGGGCTGCCAAGTCGTCGCACTCCACATCGGCCCTTTCCCTGTACATCAGGTTCATGTACGCCATGGCGTCGTCGTAGTCGGGACGAAGCTGAATAGCTTTGTTGAGGCTGTCAATCCCTTCCTGAATTGAGGACATATTCTTGGTCTTGAGCTCCCCGCAGACCTTCTTCTGTTCTTTGTCCTTGGGATTCAGATTCTCTTCGGGCTTCAGGCCCAGCTTGGCGCGTGCTTCCATGCGGGGCTGGTAGCAAGCGGTCCAGTCGATCACTCCGACCGAATAATAGGGCTCGGGATCGTTCGGATCGACGTCGGAGGCCATGCGGTAATACTTCTTGGCATCGTCAAACTTCTTCATGTTGAGATAGAGATAGGCGATGCCCTTCGCGCTGTTGACCCTTTGATCGCGCGCGGGTTTGGAGTCGAGAACCTTCTGATACTGCTCGATGGCCTGTTCCGCCATCTTGTTGTTCTCGGGAGTGTCGGCTCCTGGGATGTACTGCTGAGCGAACGCGGTCGCCAGATACATCCGAGCGTTGAGCAGGCTGGGATCGAGCTCAACCGCCTGCTCGAAATGATTGATGGCCTCCTCATAGTGCGTGTTCTTGTAGGCTTCCACGCCCTTGTTGAGCTGGTCGCGAGCGCGCAACTTGCCGCAAGCGATGGAGGAGGAAAGCGCCAGCGCAAGCATCGCCAGCGTGAGCAGTCTTAAGTTTTTATTCATTGCGGTATGAGTCTCCCTTGGCACAGCATCCTAGGCCCAGAGACAGCAGATTGGCAAGCGCACGCGGCTCACAAAGCACGGGAGCAGGACGCCCCCGTGCGATACCGAAACCCTTTCTGGGCTTGACCGGCGTACGATTTAGCCGCCCGCTTCGATCTTGGCCGTGATGAGACCGACTTTATCCACGCCGGCGGCATGAGCGATGTCGATCACATTGGCCACATCGGCGAAGGGGATCGCATCATCGCCCTTCACGAACATGACCTTTTCCTGGCGCAATTTGTAAATGTCGGTGAGGCGCCCCTGCAGATTGTCCCAGGTAGCATCCTCGCTGTTGATTTTGACTCCGGGCTCCTGACCCGCTCCGCGATCGACCAGCTGCACAACGATAGTACGGTCGGGTGTGTTGTTCTTGGGTGCATTCGGCGGAGGAGGCTGGGGAACCAGCGCGTCCAATCCACGCGGAGTCAGGGGAGTGATCACCATAAAGATGATCAGCAGTACCAGCAGGACGTCAATGAGCGGCGTGACATTAATGTTCGCGTTTTGGCCTCCGCTCGGGCCAACTGCCATTCCCATAGTCGTTCTCCTCTTATTGCCCGCCCGCTGTATTTGGAGGCGGCGGGGCTTGCGGAGTAGTTTTCCTCTGCTCGGTGAGCAAGCCAAGGTCGTCCACGCCCGCGGCGCGCACCGCGTCTACGACCTGGACCACATTGCCGAAGTGGGCGCGTTGGTCAGCCTTCACGTAAACGCGTTTGTCCGCCTTATTGGCGAGACGATCTTTTACCTTACCGGTCAAATTGTCGACCGAAATCCTGTCAGTGCCGAAGAATACGTCGCCATTTCGCATGACCGAGACGAGCAACGCGTCTTCCTTGTCGGCATCGGGCATTTGCTCTGGGTTGTTCACTTTGGCCATGTCCACGCTGACGCCATGCTGCAACATGGGCGTGACCACCATGAAGATGATCAACAGCACCAGCATCACGTCCACCATGGGAGTGACGTTGATGTCGGAGTTGACCTTGGCTCCTTCGTTTCGTGTCGCTAGTGCCATAATTTTGAATCTCCCGGACTGCCTTGGCGATGCGGACCGCTCTGCTTAGAGTTGGGAAGGTCCGGCGCCGGAGATTTCCAGCGCCGGATAGCAACTCATGACGAAAGCGGACGCCGAAATTACCGGCGGACCTCGCGGCGCTTCAGGAAGTAGTCGATCAATTCGCTCGAGGAGTTATCCATCTCCACGTCGAATGCTTCCACACGGCCAGTCAGATAGTTGAACATCATCACGGCCGGAATCGCCACCAGCAAGCCGATGGCGGTGGTGACCAGGGCCTCGGCGATACCACCCGCGACGGCGGCAAGACCGGTAGCCTTCTCGCGCGAAATGCCGGTGAAGGCGTTCAGAATGCCCATCACCGTGCCGAACAGGCCGACAAATGGCGCAGTGGAGCCGATCGTGGCCAGACCGCCCAAACCGCGCTTCAGTTCGGCGTGAACGATGGCTTCGGTGCGCTCCAAAGCGCGCTTGGAAGCCTCGATGGTCTCTCCCGGAATAGCGCCGGGGCTATCCTGGTGAGCCCTGAATTCCATCAGGCCCGCGGTGACCACCTTGGCCAAATGACTCTTCTTGTTGCGCTCGGCAACTTTAATTGCTTCGTCGATGCGGCCATCGCGCAGAGCGCCGGCGACGGCAGGGGCAAAAGCCCGTGACTGCTTGCGGGCGGCGTTGTAGGCCATCCAGCGGTCAATCATCACGCCGATCGACCAACCGGACATGATGAACAGGATGAAAACGACCGTTCTGGCCACCCAGCCCATGGCGTGCCACAGGGCGAGCGGATCGGTCGGCATGCCGCCGCCTTCCTGGATAATCCAGGTGGCAGCAGCCGGAAGGTGATGCAGAACTGCAATTTGAGTTGCTAACATGAGTTGCTATTTCCTCCTCGAAAACTCTGTCGACTTTGATGCATATCGCGGACCAAACCGCTGGCTAAGATTCCGCCGCCGGCGTGGTGGTTGGCTCTCGGAACACTGGCCTGCCAGGACGCGGCTTATTTGTCCCCTTGTCCGGAAGCGGAAACCTTGCGAACGACCGTTGCTAGGCCCGGCTTGCGATCTAACCGCCGGAAAGCGTGAAGTTCACCTGGACCTGCGTTTCCACTTCCACTGGCTCGCCATTCAGCAGGTAGGGCTTGTATTTCCATTGCTTTACGGCTTCAATCGCCGCAGGAGCCAGCATGGGATGCCCGCTGATCAAGCGCAGGTTTTGAATGTCTCCACTCTTGCTTATCTCTGCCTGCAGAAGAACCGATCCCTGGATTCGCGCCTGGCGCGCCAGCGGCGGATAGGCCGGGTTCACTTTGCGAATCAGCAGACCCTGCGATACGCCCTGAGAGACACGGACGCGTTGCGGAGTTGCGACCTTTGGCACAGCCATAGGCGTCGAGCTGATAATGCCGCCGATTACGCCACCCATCTGTCCGCCAGGCACGCCCCCGGGGACGCCACCCACGACGCCGCTGGTCGCCATCACCGGCGGAGGAGCCTCGTCCTCTTTAATCATCTGCACTTTTTGTGGAATCTTGGTGGGGGTGCGAAGTTGACCGTTAACGATATCGGTCTGTATTTGCTTCACCACTTTGACCGGCGCGGCCGCGGGCGGTGGTGGCGGCGGGGGCGGTGGCGGCGCCACCAGGAATGTCATCAACTGCTGCTTGGGCAAGGCTTCGGTAAAGATCAGCGGGATCAGCACCAGGACGCATACGATGCCCACCTGAATCATGAAGGAAATCGTAGTTGTCATTCCCCGCTTGGTTCTTAGCCTGCCGCCAGACTCCAGAAGGCTGTCTTCAAACATAAAGGTTTCTCCCTACAGACCCTACGGAAACTTAGACACCGGATGATGCCACTTTGCTCCCAGATCCAAAACTCCGCCGCGACAACCCCTTCGCGTCGAACAGCTTTCGAGGCGAAACCTCTAACTGCTTATACTGTAACGGCTAACACAATTATGAAGACTAATCCATCAGGTATTTACTTGGCTCTTCCCGGCATAGCCACGGGGCGGCGCCCCTTTTGAATCCTCCAGTCCTGGTAAGCAACCAGAATGGGGGCCGCGATGGCAATAGACGAATACGTGCCGATTAAGATGCCGATTACGAGCGCGAGGCTGAAGCCGCGAAGCACCTCGCCACCGAATAAATAGAGTGCGAGTACGGTAAGGAACGTAAGCCCGGCTGTCAAGATGGTTCGACTTAAAGTTTGATTGATGCTGCGATTGACGATGTCGGACAGCTTCTCGCGCCGCATCAGCTTAATGTTCTCGCGAATGCGGTCAAATACCACGATTGTGTCGTTATTGGAGTAACCTATCAGCGTCAGGATAGCCGCGATTACGGTCAGCGTGATGGACGTGTTGGTCAGTGAAAACGCCCCCACCGTGATCAACGTGTCGTGAAAGACAGTGACCACGGCGGCCACGCCGTAAATCCACTCGAAGCGGAATCCCAGGTAAACCAGCATTCCGGCCAGCGAATAGGCGGTTGCCAACAATGCCTGACGGCGCAGCTGGCTTCCCACCTGAGGTCCAACAATTTCCACGTTGCGCACGCCGAAGTCCGAAAGAAAGAACCCATCCGACAACGATGCGACCACCGCCGGATCCACGGCGGCTTTCAGCTGATCGATTGAATTCAGCACGCCGCTCTGGACCTTGTCGCGGTAATCCACGATAGCCTGCGCAATGGCTCCGTACTTCTGATCGTCGGGACCTATGTGCAGCGGATCCTTGTCCATCAGAGAATTCTTGATGGTCAAAGAGCTGGCATTATTCAGGTCCTGCTTACCGGCTGGAGCGCTTGTCTCCAAGGCATTGATAATCTGGGTCTTGCCGCGGTCCAGAGCCTGCTCGCTGGTTTCCTGCACCGCCAAGTCGATCAACTCCTCATTGTTCGAAGCCGGGCCGTAACGCTGAATGCGGGCATTTTTCAGCCCGGCGCGGTCCATAGCCGCACGCAATTGGTTGTCATCGGGCGTGTGCGAGAACTTCACATAAACAAGCGTTCCGCCGCGGAAGTCCACGCCATACGGGATATGGTGCCAGAACAGCATGGACAGCACGCCCGCGACGCTAAATACGAGTGAAAAGGCGAGAAAGTACCACTTCTTGCCGAGAAAATCTATGCTGGGATTGCGAAAGAACTCCACCTTGTTTTTCTATCCCCTTATGTTTCTATTACTTAGCCATGAATATTGGTAATTTAAGCAAGTCGGTGATCGTGTAATTTTGAGAACCTGGTCGACTGCATCCCGGGTTTCTTAACATTGCCCAATTGCAAAATTACAGAATTGCAAAATTCCCTAAATGCTCAACGCTTCTTCGCGCTGCTTACGGCTCAAGATCCAATCAAAGATTACGCGCGAAACGAAGACGGCGGTAAATAGGTTCGCCAGCAAGCCGAATGTCAGGGTGACGGCAAAGCCTTTGACCGGGCCGGTTCCGAACAGAAACAGAATCGCGGCGGAAACGATTGTGGTCACGTGCGTGTCGACGATCGTGATCCAGGCGTGGCTGAAACCCTGATCCACGGCGGAGGGCGGCGTTTTGCCGTTGCGCAGTTCCTCGCGAATGCGCTCGAAGATCAGGACATTCGAATCCACGCCCATACCGACGGTGAGAATCACTCCGGCAATTCCCGGCAAGGTCAGCACCGCTTCGAAGTAGCCCATGAATCCAAGCAGGATGATCAGGTTCAGCAGCAGCGCGACATCGGCGTTGATTCCCGCTCCGCGGTAATAGATGAGCATGAAGATCAACACGGCCATCATGCCGATGATGGCGGCACGAATACCTGCGCGGATAGAATCGGCTCCCAGCGAGGGCCCGACGGTGCGTTCTTCAAGATACTTGATTCCCGCAGGCAGCGCGCCGGAACGCAGGATCATGGAAAGATCTTTGGCGGCCTGCTCGCTCATGTGGCCGCCGCTGATTTCGCCCTGATCGCGGATCGGCTCTTTGATGTTGGCGACTTCCTGGACTTTGTTGTCGAGCACGACTGCCAAGCTGTCTCCGACGTGAGCGGAGGTGAAATTGTAGAAGCGCTGCCCGCCCTCGCCGGTCAGCGTGAAGCGCACGTCCGGCTGGGCGTTCTGGTCGCTACTGGCTTGCGCGTCGCGTAAGTCTTTTCCGGTGACGGCCGAGACTCGCGAAACCAGGTACCACGATTGCCCCTCAGTCTCCTGGCCCGGAGCGGCATGGCCGGGCAGCAGAAGAGCGTCGGGAGGGAGGATTCCGCCTTTGTCTTGCAGGGCCGCTTGTTCGCTCGGGTAAGGGCCGCCCATGGACTGCTTGATTTCAAGCATGGCGGTGGACATCATGATGTCCTTTACGCGAGCAGGATCGTCGACGCCGGGAAGCTGAACCAGAATCTGGTATTGCCCCAGGCCATGCTCCTGGATCACGGGCTCGCTGACGCCAAGCTGGTCGATGCGGTTGCGGATGGTTTCGATGGCCTGGCTGACGGCGCGGTTCTTCAGGTCGGCCAGGTTAGTAGGCTTCATGGAGATCGTCCACGAATCGCCGGTAGCGGAAGCAACCTCATACTCAGGCAGGCGCTCCTGCACGATATTCAGAAGGTCGGTGCGGGAGTTGACCGACAATCCCTTGATAACGATCCGGTCAGGACCGTTTTGCGGATCAGGCTTAGAAATCTCCGAAAAAGCAATCTTGCGCTTATTCAACTGCTCCTTCAGGACTTCAAGGGCGTTGTCAGAGTCGACGTTGACCGCATCATTGACCTGGACCTGGAGAATCAGGTGCGTGCCGCCGCGCAGGTCGAGACCGAGGTGAATCCGGTTGGTCATCGCCGTGAGGAGGGCCTGCCCGGAGAAGCCATTGGGAATTCCAAAAATACCGAACACGAAGACGACTAATATCCCGACAATGAGTGCCAGCTTCCAGAGAAGATTTTTATTCATGGCGAAAATTCAATCCAAACTATTCTGCGACTACTTGGCCTTGGGCTCCTCTTCAGCCGTGGTCACATGGGCAACTGACGCTTTGGTGACTTCCATGCGCAAGTTGTCCGGCGGAACCCGCAGATGAACCGCGTCATCTTTGATTGCAATGATCGTTCCCCGCAGCCCTCCGGTGGTTACCACTTTGTCGCCAGTCTTTAGAGCGTCGATGACCTGCTGCCATTTCTTTTGCCGGCGCTGCTGCGGCAGAATCATAAAAAAATAAAACACAGCGATCATTGGCAACATCAGCAGCAGAAACGACATGCCGCCGCCACCGCCTCCGGTTTGCATCACCAGCAGAGAATCCATACTCACAAATTTTGGGGCGGATGAAGCCGCGAAACAATCCGCTGCGCCGTCCAGCGCCGCCGGAGCTCTGATTTCACCACGGGAGTTCTGATCGACTTCGGCCGGGTTCCTTCAGCTTTCAGGCTTGAATCCGGGAAGGTCTACGATTTCGGTCGAGACCAGACACTAGAAAGAAAACGGGACTCTTCCCCAAGTCGAATAGAATGCCGCACCCGCCGCATAGTGTCAAGGTAGAAGCTCAGGTTGTGGATCGTGTTCAGGACCTGCGCCAACACCTCATTCGAAGCATAGAGGTGCCGCAAGTATGCCCGCGAATATCTCCGGCACACTCGGCAGCCGCAATTGGGATCAAGCGGGGCCTGGTCCCGGGCGTAGCGCGCCTGTTTGATCGAGATTTTACCCTCGGAGGTAAAGAGAAGCCCATGCCGGGCGGCGCGGGTGGGCAGGACGCAGTCCATCATGTCGACGCCCAAGTTGGCGTAATCGACAATTTCTTCGGGCGTGCCCACTCCCATCAGATAACGCGGTTTGTCCTTGGGGAGATATTCCAGCGTGGATTGCACAATTTCGCGGGTCAGTTCGCGCGGCTCGCCGACGCTCAGTCCACCGATCGCGTAGCCGGGGAAGCCGATTTCGATGGTACGTTCGGCCGATTCTCTTCTAAGGTCGCGATCCATCCCGCCTTGGACGATCCCGAAAAGAGCTTGTGTGGGGACTGGACAGCCGGGGGCGGCGGTCCCCCCATGGCCCACATTGCTTCTCCATGGCACTTCGTTCTTGTGCTCCTCGAAATATTTCTTGCTGCGCGCAGCCCAGCGCAGAGTGAGTTCCATGGACGTCTTGGCGCGGGCATGATCGGCAGGATGCTCCGTACATTCGTCAAATGCCATGATGATGTCGGCGCCGAGGCCGATCTGGGCTTCCATGGCGCTCTCCGGTGTGAAGGTGTGCGACGATCCATCTAGGTGCGAGCGGAAGGTGACGCCTTCCTCGGTGACCTTGCGAAGCTCGTTCAGACTGAACACCTGAAATCCGCCAGAGTCGGTGAGGATGGCACGCGGCCAAGACATGAAGTCGTGCAGCCCGCCTAATTTGCGGACAGTTTCGACCCCGGGCCGCAGATAAAGGTGATAGGTGTTGCCGAGAAGAATCTGCACGCCGAGTTCTTCGAGCAATTCCTGCGGGACGCCCTTCACGCTGGCGACGGTTCCGACCGGCATGAATACGGGCGTTTCAACCTCGCCAT
>Ga0209580_10001458_pt1 | contig 10916 bp, 7 predicted proteins | sample Coa_R1_5_FD_187153 | JGI IMG/M metagenome (GOLD analysis project Ga0209580, IMG submission 187153) | Surface soil microbial communities from Centralia Pennsylvania, which are recovering from an underground coalmine fire - Coalmine... | ecosystem: Environmental > Terrestrial > Soil > Unclassified...
GCTGGAAAAGTAGCCTGGACCGAAACCGCTTGGCGCAATCTCGGGCGCTCCGCAGATTACATCGCTGAGGACTCCCCAGGCTACGCTGCCGCCTTCGTCGAGCGTATTAATTGTAGTTGTAGCCTGCCGGCTTGACGGCGTTGGCAGTGCTTCCAGAGTCGGAAACAGTCACATCAACGGGTCCAGCCTGATTCCCCGGAGGGGTATCGACCGAGATTAAGGAGGAACTGGCGAACGTGAAATTGATACCGGCCGCGCCTCCGAAGGTGACGGAGCTCTTGTCGGTAAATCCCGTTCCGGTGATCTTTACCGTAGTTCCGCCGTTGACGGGTCCGTGCGCAGGCTCGATCGAAGTCACCGACAGCCCCCTTGAATTCTGGCTTCCCCCCGGAAGCTGGTCCGCCTTCGGCGGCACTGTCGTAAAGAGAGACTCGGCGATCTTCTTCAGCTTCTCGGCTGCCTGTTGGCTGAACATGCCAACCAGCGCGGCGATGCCGATGATCCAGAAGCAGCTATTGGAATTCTTCGGCTCAGAGAAAAACCCGCTACCGGCGCTGATGATAATGAAAAAGATGAACGCGAGCGCCGCGCCGTTGATTGGCAAGAAGAGGTACATGAGGACCCAGCTCTGCTTGAGGCTGCGATTGCCCACGAACATCCAAAGTGAGCGGAGCGCGTGGAAGCAGCCACCAAGAGCGCCGGCTAACAGGACGAGGAGGAGCAGCCGGCTTCGGCACTGCGCTAGGCACGCCTCGTAGATGTAACCCGCAAGGAGCTTACCGCTGCTCTTGTCCTGGTTGGTGACGATCACGTCCGCAGCCCCTGCGGCGTGCGCCGGGGTCTTCGCGATGATCAAGGTCGTGCTCTTCGTTTGGACCTCGGCGGCGGGAGACTCTCCGATCGTCACCGTTGGGTTCTCGAGGAAGCCTTCTCCGGTGATTTCGACCGGAGTTCCGCCGGCGATGTCTCCCGATTTCGGCGAGATTGAGGTGACCTTTACGATCGGCGCAGGGTTGGCGGTCGTCTGGCCCTGCACAGTGGCTGTGCCGTAGGCGTAGCCGCCTCGCAGGGTATCGCTCGAGCCACCCGGGTTGGTCACCTTGACGTCAACTTTTTCCGCCGCATGGGCCGGTGTGATCGCGGTGATCTTGGAGGGGGATGCTACGGCGACCTCGAGGGCCGGCGCGTTGGCGAAGTGAACCGTTGCCCCGGCCTTGAATCCAGTCCCGCCAAGGGTGACACTCTCTCCGCCCGCGGTGGATCCGCTCGTTGGATCGAGACGATCCACCTTGAGCGGCGAGGACTGGCCGGCGGATCCTTCGGTGACCGCGTCCGGTTTGCCAGTGCGATGCGTATCGGCGGGTGGGGTGGTGGGCGTACTTGATGTAGACGGCTGCGCCTGAAGATCGAGGTCGCAGCTGGGCCACAGGGCATGGAGCTGCCAGATGATGAAGAGATTCAAGGAGAGGAGATAGGCCGCGAGAGCTATGATTCCCGACAGCTTCACGTATCCCGCGCCCGGTCCGTCTCCTGGTATGACGTTCGAATCGTCCGGCTGGCCAGCCATGTGCGTGCTCCTTTCAGAGGGCGATTTCGCCGAGGTTCTGCTGGGTAGACGGACAATCGGGGAGATTTCACGGACCGGACACCGTGAGAGGGCGCCGGGAAGCGCCCTCGAGCTCGGGCCGCAGGGGCGCAGCTCAGGCAACCCGTGAACGTAGGGGAGCACCGGGTAGTGGTAGTATTAGAGAAGTTTCTAGCAGCCGGGATATAACGAACGCGACCAGGCGGCTACGCCCGAACAGTTCGCACTGGAGGTCGGCAGCGGATGCCAGTCGAGTTCGATGTCTTCCTGAGCCACGACAGCCGTGACAAACCGATGGTGGAGGAGATCGGCAGGCGGCTCGAGAGCCGAGGGCTACACGTCTGGCTGGACAAGTGGGAGCTGCGGCCGGGCTTCCCGTGGCAGGAGGGGCTCGAGCAAGGAGTTCTGGCGTCGAAGGCAGGGGCGGTGTTCGTGGGGATGGGAGGGCTCGGCCCCTGGGAAACGCCGGAGATGCGGGCCTTCATCGCCCGATCGAGGCGGGAGAAGGTTCCGGTGATCCCGGTTTTGCTGCCCGGCTGCGCAGAGTCCCCGCCGCTCACCGTGTTCTTGGAGGCCTACACCTGGGTGGACCTCCGCGGAGGGCTCAACGATGAGGGCTTGGACCGTCTGTTCTGGGGCATCACCGGCAAGAAACTAGGCATGGACGCCGGGCCGGGCGGGAAGAAGGCCCGCTCGCCGGAAGAGGTTAAGACGACGTACGGGCACGTCGAATCGCTGGAGGCGCGGGTCAAGAGTTTCCTTCGGCCCGCGCGAGCCGACCTCGACTTCCCGGTGACACTCTCGATCTCCGGATCCTACGACGATCTCCTGTCCCAGAAATTCTCCGCCCCCGGCCTCACCGCCTCGGCTCTCCTGGACCATCCCGACTACTCCGATGTCCTGATCCACTCCCCCGGCGGCTTTGGGAAGACGAAATACCTGGGGCTCCTGGTGGAGGAGGCGATCCGACGTGGCTGGGTGCCCTTCTATCTCGACCTCAAGCATGGAATCGGCGGCATTGGCGAGCAGCTGCCGGCCGGTTTCGAACTCAAGGACCTGTTCGAATCGTTCTCGGTAGCTGGCGGAGCAGACGAGTTCACTCGGGCCCTCGCCAGCGGTTGGCTCACGATGCTCTTGGTAGACGGTCTCAACGAGCTCCAGCGCGACAAGAGCAACGCCATCGCGCGCCTCCTCGACAAGTTGTCCCGTAAGGAGCCAAGACTCCGCATCATAACAGCGGACCGCATGACACCCTATGCCGGGATGGATACCTTCCTGCGGGCTCGTATAGATCCCTTGCCCGAGCCAGTCATCCGCTCCAACCTCCTCCCCGGCACCGTCTTGTCCGAGGCCGACCTCCACCTGCTCTCGGTTCCGTTCTTCCTCGACCTCCGGCTGAAACTGGTGGGAAGCCAAGCCGGGGACCTGCACCGGGCCCAGATGTTCGATCGCTACTTCTCCGACATCGCTGGTATCTCGACCGACACGCGAAGGGTGCTCGCGAAGCAGGCCTACGAAGCCTACGCCCGCTTCGGCAGCCGGACGTTCGAGAGAGCATGGTGGACCGCAGCGCTTCCGCAGGGAGTCGCTGCGGGGCTCGAGGAAGCTGGGATCACGGTGCCGACCAAGCCCGGCGCCAACGGAGCTCCGCGTCTGGTGTTCCGTCATCAGCTCCTGCACGACTTCCTCGTCGGCGAAGAGCTCGGCGGGCGCCAGGCTGAGGAGTGGACGGGTGGCGTGCTCGACAGCGCCACCTTCCGCGGGAACTCGATCGAATGCCTGTCCTTCGCCGGCGAATTCCTGGGTCCGCGCGCCGACGAGCTGTTGGAGAGCATCTACGACTGGAGCTACTCGGCGGCCATCGATACGATAGCCGATCTCGAGCGCTCGGTGACCCCGTCTCCGGTCTCCAGAGACCTGCTGCTCGTGATGATCGCGCTCAATGCGGAGAAGCGCTTCGACGCGTTCGAGGGGACGGCAGTCGGGTCGGAGAGACGAGTATCGGCGCTACCGCCGAACGCCACCGTACAGGCTTTCCTGAAGGCAGCGAACCACGCGGAGGTCCTCGATCTCGTGCGTGCCTTCTCCCCGACTTCGGAACCCTTCTCCGAATGGCGGCGGGTCTTCCTGCTCAGCGGCGCGGTCTCGGAAGGAGACCTGCGGACTATCACGTCGCACCCGATCATCGGTTGGACGGCGGCGAATTCCCTGCGACGGTGCACTCTCAAGAGCGCGCAACTGGCTGAGCTCCGTGGTATCCTCTTCGGAGCGGCGAATCTCGGGTCTCTGCGATGGCGTGTCGCCCACGTGCTGGGCGCTTTTCCTTCGAAGGAGAACGTTGCCCTGCTACTCGAGCTCGCGCAACGCGATCCGGAGTTGTGGGTGAAGTACGGTGCCACCCGGAGCCTCTTCGAGATCGTGAGCAAGCCCGGGTCGCGCTTCCGCAAGAAAGTCCTCGGCAAGCTGTTAGAGAGGCTGCCGCACTTGGAGGACGATGTCCTCATTCGTCAGATGCGCGTCAGTATCTTCATCCGCGATGCAGGCCCGGATTGGTACCGAGACGTTCTTGAGCTGGTCGAGAAGGCGTCACACCTCGAGCCCCTGGCCGAGTCGGAGAAGGCACAATGGATCCAGCAGCTGGAGCAGGTGAAACAGCTGGCGACGCACCCCTAGCGCTGGGCGCCGATTCCTGGGAGCGTCTCGGGGAAGCCGCATGGTCGGCACGCGAGGCCGCATTCGTGTTCGGACCCACCAGGGTAGGTTGCGCCGCACTGGCCAGCAGTGGCTCGATCTCCTCCGGCTGCAACGTGGAACATCGGTTCCGCTCCCACGACGTCCACGCCGAGGTCAACGCCATCTCCTCGATGGTGGCGGGAGGAGAGCGCAAGCTGGTGGCGATCCTGATCGCTGCGGAGCGCGAGAGGTTCACACCCTGCGGCGCCTGCATGGACTGGATCTTCCAGTTCGGCGGGCCGACGTGTAGGGTTGGATATCAGAGAGAGCGTGGAGGTCCAGTCACCGTTCATCTCGCTGGCGAGCTCATGCCCTACTATCCCCACTGAGCAAGCCGACCGCACGCCTCACCCGAGCGCTGGGCGGCTACGCCGACGACGTTATCGTCCACTGCAAGAGCGAGATGTAGGCCGCGCGGGTGCTGACAGCCATTCACGGCAGGTTCGAGCTTCATCCAACGAAGACCCGGATTGTCTACTGCAAGGACAGCAACCGACGTGGGGAGTTCGAACACATCACGTTCGACTTCCTCGGCTACACCTTCCTCGGCGATCCAAGAACCGGCAAGTCCTGCCTGCCTGGGCGCGGCGGAAGTACAAACGGCCGCGACGCCGTAAGCGTGCCTCCATGCATTGGTTGGGGCGTGTCGCGGCGGAACCCGACGCTATTCGTGCTGTGGACCCTCGGGGCGCTGCCGGAGGCCGGATCGTAAGAGCCGGATGAGGCGAGAGCCTCACGTCCGGTTCCGTGTGGGTGCGGGGGTGAGATTCCCCCGCGCTACTCAGCCCGTGATTCTCAGTCAGGATGCCGGCGGAGCTGGCGCGGGCTGCCAGCGGGCGGCGGGGCCGGGCTCGGAGCGGAGGGCGCGGAGGACGCGGAGGAGGGCGAGGGGGTTGCCGAGGAGCATGGAGTTGACGATCAGGGAGTGTGGGGCTTCGTAGCGGAGGTAGAGGGGGCGCAGGCGGCGCTGCAGGCGGCGGACGTGGAGCCAGTGGACCTGGGGGAAGAGGTGGTGGGTGAGATGGGTGGCGGCGGTGAAGTGGTTGACCCAGGAGAAGAGGCGTCCCGGCCGGGTGCGGGGCTCGAACCAGGTGGCCTGCCGGAAAGGGTGGCGCAGGTCGCTCGGCGCGTGATCGGTCAGGTTCATGAGCAGGCTGGCGAGGAGAGCGACAACGAGGGTCGCCGGCAGGAAGAGGGTCAGGGTCTCCCGCCAGCGCAGCGCCAGCAGGACGGCGATCCAGGCGGGGACGGCCCAGCGCGTGGCGACGATCTCCCAGTAGTCGGCGGGGCGGGTGCGGCGCAGGACCTGGATGTAGGGGGGCAGCGGCGAGAGCGGCAGGTAGCCCCAGGCCGAGCGCACGACCTCCGCCGCGAGGTAGCGGCCGAGAGCGAGCCAGCCGCGCAGGCCGGGGGCCTTCTGGAAGCGGGCCAGGGTCAGCTGCGGATCGTCGTCGGGATCGTTGTAGCGATGGTGCTCCCAGTGGTGATAGCGCACCTCGAGCGGGCTGGTGAGCACCAGGATGCCGAGGGCCCGCACGGCGGCGTTGGCCCAGGGGCGGGAGAAGGGCGGCCAGTGATTGAAGTAGTGAATGGCCACGTCGAGCGCCAGGCTCGAGTAGATGGCCCAGGGCACCAGGAGGACCGCCTTCCATGCCCAGGGCAGCGGGCCGTAGACGAGCAGCAGGGTGCCGGCGATGAGCGCCGCCCACTCGATCACCAGCAGGACGTTGGCGCGGTGCTGGCGGCGGAGGAAGAGCGGATGCTGGCGCTGCAAGCGCATCAGGCGCCGGGCCAGCAGGCGGGCCTGTCGCAGGTCCGCCGCCACCGACGGCGGCACCGGCTGTGGAAGGAGGTCCGTGGCGCTCATGGGGCTCAGGGGCCGGCCGGTGGCCGCTCGGAGGCGGCGAGGAGCTCGCCAAGGTAGTTCCGCCAGATGGCGGGCAGCGAGTGGGTGCCGTGGCCGCGGGTCTGCGAGGTGATGGGCAGCAGGATGTAGCGGCCGTGCGGGACGCGGTGGATCGCCTCGTCGAGGATGCCGAGCTCCGGCGGATTGATCTGGTCGTCGGCGGAGTTGATGGCGAAGAGCGGGGCGCGGATCTTGCCCAGGAGCGGCAGGGGGTTGTAGTCGCGCGAGGCCTCGAATTGGTAGATGACGTCGTTGGCGTCGAGCGTCGAGGAGTAGCGCTTCACCAGGGTCGCGAGCAGCGCCTCGGCCTGCACGCGGGTCGGGGCCTCCTTCTGCCATTGCAGGGGGCTCGACACCATGAACACCAGGACGTGGATCGCCGAGATCAGGCCGCGTGGCTGGGCCGTGTACTCGCCCTGCCGCCACTCGGGGTCGCTCTCGATCGAGTCGACGATCATCTTGCGCAGCATGCGGTTGCGTCCGGCGATCTCGACCGGCAGGCTGGCCAGCGGCAGCAGGGCGTCCATGAAGTCGGGGTAGGTGGTGCCCCAGACCCAGGTGTGCATGGCGCCCATCGAGGTGCCCAGCACCAGGCGCAGATGATTGACGCTCAGGCACTCGGTGAGCAGGCGATGCTGGGCGCCCACCATGTCGTCGTAGGTGTACTTCGGGAAGCGCATGTGCAGGCCTTCGCTCGGGCGGCTGGACTTGCCGGTGCCGATGCCGTCGGGAAGGATGATGTAGTGCGTCGCCGCGTCGAGCAGCTGGCCGCGGCCGAAGAGCTGGCCCGCGAAGGTCGGCGCGAGGAAGGCGCGGCCGCTGCCGGTCGTGCCGTGGAGGATCAGCACGGCGTTGCGCACCACGCCGGCCGCGTCGCGGTCGGGGGAGCCGAGGGTGACGTAGTGCAGGCGCAGCTCCGGCAGCACCTCGCCGTCGGCGAACTTGAAGTCGTGGAGGGTGCAGTCCGCCTCGGCCGGCACCGCGGCGGGCGGCGCCGGACCCGCGGCCGGCGCGGCGGCCGCCGACGCCGGGCCCGGCGGCGCGGCGAGGAGGGCCATGCCGAGGCATCCGGCCAGGAGGCAGGCGCGGCGAAGGCGCCGCGGCGGAGACGAAGGCGAGCTGTCGTTCATGGCGGCTCCTCGAGGATGCGCATCCGGAGCAGACGGTCGAGCCTGGGGAACTCCGCGTCGAGCCAGGCGTTGCCGCCCGCCAGGAGCTTGCCCTGCCGCCCGCCGCGCATGCCGCCGCCCGCCTGCTCGCCGTAGCCGGCGTGGAGGCGGTCGACGGCGTCCATGCCGCCGGCGACGCGGCCGATGGGGGCGAATCCCTGGCCGTCCAGGCGCGTGTTGTCGGCCAGGTTGACGTAGAGCTGGGTCGAGCGGGTGACGGGGCCGGTCATGGCGTAGGCGATCGTACCGCGGACGTTGCTCTGCCGCACCGGGTCGTCCGGGATCGTGCGGTCCCGCCAGACCGCCGTGACGGCCGGGTCGCCGGCGACCCCGAACTGCGCGACGAAGCCGGCGACGACGCGGAAGAAGCGCGAGTCGTCGAAGAAGCCGGCCGCGGCCAGGGCGAAGAAGCGGTCGGCGCCTTGGGGGGCCCACTGCCGCCGCACCTCGATCTCGAAGGGTCCCTGGCTGGTCTCGCAGCGCGCGCGGAAGACCTCCGGGGCGCGCCGCCGCCAGAGGGGGTCGGCCGGGTCGAGCAGGGCGGCGCGAGAGGTCTTCTCTCGTGCCGGCGTGGCTGCGGGTGGGGGATCGGCCGGCGCCGCGGCCCGAGCGGCCCAGGCGACGCGGGCGGCAAGCGCGGCCGTGCCGAGCATCCCGGCCGCGGCGGCAAGGAGCGACCAGGCGGCCAGGGAGCCGAGTTTCATCCTCGTCGCGGCCCTGACCGTCATGACGGCTCCGCATGGGCGGCGGGCACCGGCAGCGCCGCGGGCGCCTCGTCGAGCCGGATGACGTCCGGGTCCGCTTCGCCATCCGCGTGCAGCCGCTCGACGAGGGCCGCGCGGCGGGTCAGCACCGCGCGCTGGTTGAGGTAGCCCTTGTCGGTGATCTCGCCAGCGTCGATCGACGGCGGCTCGTCCAGCAGCAGCGCCCGGCTGACGCGCCGGCTGCTCGCGGGGTTGGCGGCGTTGTGAGCGGCCAGCCCGTCGCGCAGGCGCCGGCGCACCTCGGGCCGGCGGATCAGCTCGGCGAGCGGCGCGTCCAGAGGCGCGTCACGGCAGAGCGCGCGGCAGCCTTCCGGGTGAGGGAAGACCAGGAGGCCGGCCGCCGGCCGGTCGTGACCGGTCACCACCACGTCCTGGGCCACGGGCGCGGCGGCGGCGAGCGCCGCGGTGCGCAGCTCGCCGACGTGGACCCAGGTGCCCGAGGTGAGCTTGAAGTCCTCGGCCAACCTGCCGTCGAAGAGCAGCCCCCGCGCAGGGTCCCGCGGATCGGCGAGCTTGCCGGCGTCGCCGGTCCGGTAGAACCCCTCCTCGTCGAACACCTCGCCGGGAAGGCCGCGGCTCCACTCGCCGCCGGCCGCGGCGCTCTGCGCCGGTCTCTCCGGGCGCCGCCAGTAGCCGGGGGTCACGTTCGGGCCGCGGACGCGCAGCTCGAGCTTGGCGCCGGCCGGCGCCAGCTTGATCTCCGTGCCCGGGCCCGGCAGGCCGATGACGCCGGCCCGCTCGATCGGGAAGTGGACCTGGGTGGCGGTGGGCGCGGTCTCCGTCGAGCCCCATGCCGACAGCATCGTGACGCGGCGGCCGGTCGCCGCGATCGACAGCCGCTCGAGCGCCTCCCAGAGATGCTGCGGCAGCGACGCCGCGGCGTAGAAGAGCACGTCGAGATCGCGGAAGAAGGTGGCGCGCAGGGCGGCGTCGCTCTCGAGGTGGGGGAGGAGCATGTCGTAGCCGCGCGGCACGTCGAAGTGGATCGTCGAAGGCACCTCGCGCAGGTTGCTTGCCGAGGTCTCGATCGCGCCGGGAGCCGGCTTGCCGGCGTCGACGTGGAGCGTGCCGCCGTTACGGAGCACCAGGTTGAAGTTGTGATTGCCGCCGAAGGTGTGGCTCCATGGCAGCCAGTCCACGATCACCGGCGGCCGTTCCTCGAGGAAGGGCCAGAGCTGCGCGATCGCCTGCTGGTTCGAGCAGAGCATGCGCTGCGTGTTGACCACGCCCTTCGGCGTGCCGGTCGAGCCCGAGGTGAAGAGGATCTTGGCCAGCGTGTCGGGACCGACCGCGGCGAAGCGCTCGCCGACGGCGGCGAGAACGGCGCCGGGCGGGCGCTCGAGCAGCTCGCCGAACGCGGTGACCGCGAGGCCGGCGGGCGGCCGGCCGCTCACCGCGAGCTCGACGCCGCCGGGCAGCGCCGCGCGGGCCGCCACGAACGCGGGCGCGTAGCGGGCGCCGTCGCCGGCGTACACCAGGCCCGGACGGGTGAGCTCCAGGATCGCGCGCAGCTTGGCGTGGTCGCCGGACAGCAGGGAGTAGGCGGGCGAGATGGGCACCACCGGGATGCCCACGTGCATGGCGGCGAGCTGCAGCAGGCCGTTGTCGATGCCGTTCTCGGAGAGGACGGCCACCGGCCGGTCGCGCTCCAGGCCGCGCGCCAGCAGCGCGCCGGCGATCCGCTCGACCGCCGCGAGCGCGGCGCCGTAGGAGAGACGGCGCCATCGGCGGTGACCGCGGTGACCGCCGTGACCGCCGTGACCGCTGCGCTGGGCGGGCGCGCGGCCGGCATCGGGCTCTGCGCGCTCGGCGGGCTCGTCGCGCTCGTCGCCTACGTCACCCTCATCGCGCTCGTCGCGCTCGGCCAGGAAGGTCCGATCGGGCGCCGCCGCCGCCCAGGCGCGCAGCCACTCGCCCACGCAGCGCGGGTAGGGCCCCAGCTCGAGCGGCGATCGCAGCAACATGCCGCCGCCCGGGAGCGGCCGCGCCTCGACCGCGGCCGGCGCCAGCGCGAGCGGCTTCCAGGGCGGCCTGGCGGTCAACGCGCCGTGCCTGGCTGCGCGAAGCGGCGGAAGAAGCTGGCCGGCTTCCACTCCGGCCGCGCCTCGTCGTCGGCGACCCGTTCCGCCAGCGCCAGCAGCAGCTGGTTGAAGCGGGCCGCCGCCGCCAGGTCCACCGGCTGGTTCACGTCGTCGGACGGCGCGTGGTAGCGGTTCGTCAACCAATCTTTCTTCATCTGCTCCTCGCGCGAGCCGGGAGCGGCGCCGAAGCTGAAGGCGAGAGAGGGGATCCCCTTGCGAATGAAGTTGTACTGGTCGCTGCGGATGAAAAGGTTGCGATCCGGGAAGCGATCCGGCACCACCTCGACGCCGGCCGCCGCCCCCACCGCCCGCGCGTCGTCTCCCAGGGACGACTCGTCGAGCCCCAGCACGGTCAGGTAGTGCAGCGGGTAGAGCGGCAGGAACATGTCCATGTTGAGATCGGCGACGAGAGCGCTCCGCGGCACCGTCGGATGCCCGGCGAAGTATCGCGAGCCCAGCAGCCCCTTCTCCTCGCCGCAGAGCGCGAGGAAGAGCACCGAGCGCCTGGGCGGCCGGCCGGCGGCGTGCATGGCGCGCGCGATCTCGAGCAGGGAGGCGACGCCCGAGGCGTTGTCCATCGCGCCGTTGTAGATGCTGTCGCCGTGGATCGGTTCGCCCACTCCCAGGTGATCGAGATGCGCCGTGAGCACCACGACCTGGTCCGCGAGATGGGGATCG
>Ga0209580_10001459_pt1 | contig 10910 bp, 6 predicted proteins | sample Coa_R1_5_FD_187153 | JGI IMG/M metagenome (GOLD analysis project Ga0209580, IMG submission 187153) | Surface soil microbial communities from Centralia Pennsylvania, which are recovering from an underground coalmine fire - Coalmine... | ecosystem: Environmental > Terrestrial > Soil > Unclassified...
GGCGACAGCGAGTTCGCGTTCCAGCCGGTCGCGCTGGTCGGCCAATGCCGCAAGTTGCTTGTCGCGTTCCTCGGCGGTGAAGGCACTGTTTTGGATGAGCCGCTCGATCTGCCGGCGCATGTCATGCAGTTGCACCAGCTTGGCCGCCGAGTCCTTGCCGGCGAGTCGGGCAGCGGCATGACGCTGTTCCAAGATGCGCATGAGTGCCGCCTTGGAACCCCAGATATTACGATAAACCGCGTCGTCGCTGCCGGGCACGGCCAGCGCCAGACTTAGATAGAAATCTTCCAGATAGCGGACTTCGCGCAACAGCGTCAGTGCTTCGGTTTCAGAGGCGACGGCAATTTCGCGGTCGATGAGTTGCCGCTGCGTTTTGATCGCTTCCGTTGCGTACTCAAACGCTTTGTCGTGCTGGTTCAAGGCACTGGCGGCCAGGCTCAGATTGGCGAGACAACGAGCGATATCGATGTGCCCAGCAGGGTAACGATCCGCCGGATACTGCTTCTGGTAAATGGCCAGGCCGCGCTCCAAGTACTTTTTCGCTTCCAAGTAACGACCCATCCGGTCCAGCACAATGCCCACGCCGTTCAGCCCGGCCGCGAGTTCGGGGGCGCCAGCCGGATAGAACTTGGCCGGGTAGAGCTTCTCCAACATTTGGGTGGCTTCCAGCGCCGTGGCCAACGCCTGGTCGTTGTTGCCCAGCGCTGATTGCAGATTCGACAGGAAGAGCAAATCACGGGCCAGCAGCGGGTGCCCGTCGGGGAATTGATCCTTGGCATAGAGTTTTCGCTCCATTGCCAGCGCCTGGTTGACGTAGGTCACTGCTTTTTCCGGCAGCCGCATAGACAAGAGAATAAAGGCGAGATCCCCCAGCGCAGAGGCCACGCGCGGGTGGCCCTTGGGGAATTGCTTCGGGGAGCAGAGCTTTTGCAAACTGGCCAGCGCCTGTTCGCTTAGTGCCAGCGCCTGCTCGAATTGGCCAAGAGCGCGCAAGACATCAGCATAGCCGCTAAGGCATTCGGCCAGTTGCACATCGCCATCGGGAAACTTGGACGGCGGATAGAGTTTGCGGGACATTTCCAGCGCTTGCTCGAAACAAGCTCGTGCGCGCTCCAGGTGGCCGGTTTCTTTCAAGAGTTCGCCCAGGCTCGAAAGGATATTCACAATCTCGGTGTGGCCGGCGGGGAACTTGGCCGGCGGGTACAGTTTTCGCGCCATGGCCAGTGCCTGCTCTTGCTGCTCGAGAGCCGTATGGTTGTCGCCGAGCAGATAGCGAATGGCGCCCACGCGAAACATGCCCTTGATTAACTCCGGATGCCCATCCGGGAACTTATCGGACGGGTAAAGCTTCTGCAGCATCGCGAACAGTTCGTCCACATACGGCACCGCCTTGTCGTAACGGCCCATGATCTCGTACATCATTGCCATTTGATTCAGGGCCTTTGCCAGCAGGAGATGACCAGTGGGAAACTGCTCTTTCGGATATGCCTTGCGGCAGATATCCAGCGCTTTGCTGAATTGCTCCAACGCCTTCACTTGTTCGCCTTTATCGAGCAGTTGCAAAGCTTCTTCGCTGACTTTGACGTATTCATCGAGGAGCTTGTCTTGCTCTTTCTCGGAGAGCTTCTTCGGCGGCTCGTCGGCGCGAACCGATACGCCAGCCATCAACGTCAGAACGAGGAACAAGAATTTCGGTTTCATATGCGCCTTCGAAGTCGAGACTGACTCGCAATCGTTTGCCCGGTCAGTATACAGCGTTGGCGATCGATGTCGAAGGATTTGGCAGGCGCGATCGCGTCTGAAACCGCGGGTAGTGGTACAAGTGGCTCGCCCCAGGTAGGGCTTTCTGTGGCTCTACGGGTGCGGCTTGGCCACGGCTCAGCGCACCGCGTTTCAGTTTTCACGCATTTTCCGGCCGCACGGCCGCTCCGATGGTGCGGTTTTCCAGCGGCAAGAAGCCCCGCGTTTCAGTTTTCACGAAAACAATGAATAAGCCCGTGAAATTCGGCGCAAACAGTGAAACGCGGCGCGCTTTTTCTGGACAAGTGTACAAGAGTATCGTATGGTTGCGGGGGCACCGTTCGTGGTGCGTCTGGGCGTGTCTTCAGTGGACCGGAATGCACCGCAGCCTCATGGTACGCGTACCCGCTGCACTAAAACGGTCGGTCCAGATCGGCCAACCAGCGTCAATATGTACGACCACCCGCTGGACGAATTGCTAACCGAAGCAGCGGTTTGAATGTAAAATGCCGGAGACCCGGAGAAGTCCCGGTCTCCATTTTTTGCGCTGCATCGCTAGCACATCCGAAAGGCCATCGCGATGAATGTAACCTACGACAAAGAAATTGACGCAGCGTACATATACTTGGTCTCTTCAATTCGTACTGGTGAAGTTGCCAAGACTTATTGCTGTGATCCAAACGAAGTTGGCGGACAGATTCGGCCCGTTCTGGTTGCTGGCGAAGCTGTGGCAGTGGATATTCGTCGGCCGGACATCGTAACCCGAAAGCCCAGGAACGGAAGCTCCTGGGCTTTCGGACTGCCTATTCCTTCCCCGGCAGCATCGGGAACAGATGTCGAATCTCTTCGCGGTTCGGCATGCGGCCATACTCACAAATCTCGAACACTTCGGCATACTTGGCGTCCTTCGCGCGTTCGGTGCCGTACCATTGCGCCAGTTGCAAATTGAAACGGCGGGCGGTGTCGCCGAAGCGCTGGCGGAAACTTTCGCGCACTTCGCTTTTGCGGGCAGCCACGGCGGCGGCATTCTTGGGATCGGGCACCAGTTGCGGGCCGCCGTTGCAGCCGCCTTCGTAGAATTGCGATTCGAGCGCCTCGGTGACCGCCAGCTTCTTGTCGATGACGTCGCTGATGTCCACGGCGATATCGGCCGAGAAGCGGTTGGGCTTTTGGAAACGGTCTTCGTAGAAGAGGAACACCGGGTTCTTGGTGAGATATGGCGTGTCGGGGCAGAAGAACGGCACGGTGACCATGTAGGCCGCGTCTTCCACCAGAATGCCGACATTCCGGTGATCCGGGTGATAATCGTTGGGCCGATGGCTCAGCACCACGTCCGCTTTCCATTCGCGGATGAGCCGCGTGATGGTACGGCGATTTTCGAGCGTCGGTAACAACTCGCCGTCATGAATGTCGAGCACTTGCGATTGAATGCCCAAGATCTCGGCACAGCGATGCACCTCAGCGGTGCGGCGGCGAGCGAGCGGGCCGCCAGCCTGGCTCCAATGGCCAACGTCGCCGTTGGTCACGGAAACGAACTTCACGTGATGACCTAGCGCCGCCCATTTCGCCGCGGTCCCGGCCACTTTCAGTTCGCAATCGTCCGGATGGGCACCGAAGGCGATGATGCGCAGCTTGCCGTCGTCGGGCGGCGTCGCGGGTTTCACTTCAGTTTTCGGTTCGTCCGCAGGCGCGGCCTGAAGCGCCGTCCTAGGACCGGTTCGCAGCGTGAGGCCGAGGACAATGCCTAGGCACAAGAAGAAGGCCGCAACTAACAGCGTTCGCCGGCGCATAGGAGATTCTCCAGGTGGGGTAGGGCAGGACTTGTAGCGCAGAGAGTATGGAATCGCAAAGTAATTGCAACGGACTCATTTGCGCCAACGGCAAGGGGAAATCCTGCAACAGATCGTTGTTGTGAAGCAAGTGCGGGCGGATCGCGATGTAAAGTCGAGCTAGGAAAGCTCGTTCCGAGCATTCTACAGCGACGCGCGGCGAACGGCAGTCGCGAGCTGACGCCCTTCGTGGATTTGCGCAGACGGGCCACTCGCGGAAACCCGGATTGACGGATTCTTGCGTTCGGAATACCATCCGGTAACCAAACTGTACGAAAATGGATTCGCCCTCGACGTAATGGATTACCCATGGCGCAAACGGCCATTCTTCCGAATACCCCAGTTGCAACTGGTTCAGATTCCGTCTGGCCGATGCGGCTATGCCTTGTTGCGCTGCTGGCGGTAATTGCTTGGACCTTCTGGCCGACCTTAGCCGAGCTGTGCCAGAAGTGGTTGCACGATCCGCAATATTCGCACGGCTTGCTAGTACCCGGATTCGCAATCTATCTTCTCTGGGCGCGGCGCGATTTGCTTCGCGGTGCCGGTGCACCCCAAGTCGCTGTGGGATTTGCGTGCCTGGGACTCGCGGTCGTCTTCCGTATTATCAGCGGCATTTTTTGCTTCGAGTGGATTGATGCCTTCGCGCTATTGCCCTGCCTAATTGGCGTGGCGCTTTTGCTCGGCGGCAAGCCGGCGCTGAGGTGTGCTTGGCCCGCCATCGCGTTCCTCTACTTCATGATCCCGATGCCCTACCGTGTGGAAACGGCCCTCTCAGCTCCACTACAGCGGCTAGCCACCCTGGGCAGTGTCTTCATGCTACAGTCGCTCGGCCAGCCCGCCATTGCCGAAGGCAACACGATCATGATGAACGACATCAAGCTCGGTGTAGTGGAAGCGTGCAGCGGCTTACGCATGCTGGTCACGTTCTTCACCTTCTCCACCGGCGTGGCAATCATTATTCGCAAGCCGTGGCTGGAAAAGACGTGCATCGTGTTGAGCGCCGTTCCAATCGCCCTCGTGACGAACATCCTGCGCATCACCGCCACGGGCCTGATGTACCAGCAGAATCGCGAGTTCGCACACGTGTTCTTCCACGACCTGGCCGGCTGGTTCATGATGCCAGTGTGCCTGATCTTTCTCGGGGTGGAATTGTGGATGATGAATCGGCTGATCCTGCAAGAAAGCACGCCGCGCGCTCGCTTGCAGCTTGCTTGAAGAAACAAATTGAACAGAAGGAAACGAACGGTGCAGAAATGAGACAATCTTTAGCGGTCAGAAGTTATTTAGCTATATCCCGTTGTTGCCTTTGTTTGCTTCTGTTCAATTCTTGTGTTTGATCTTCGCTTGACTCAAACGACTTCGCTCAAGGAAGAGTGACCCATGATGCCTGTTCCGGAAACTTCGCATGAACTGGCTGTCCACCACGTGGAAGGCGCCACTGCACCATTGCGGCTCATCGGCAACCGGCCAATCGGTCCTGGTAAGGCACCCGATGCCGCGGCTTCGGCCTTCGACAAGACACGCATGCTGGATGGATTGAAATACCACTGGTTTCTCTTTCTTGTGGTCGGTTCCATCTTGGGCGGCGGCCTGGGCGCACTGGCCTTCACGTTGCTGCCGTCGAAATACACCACCTATTCGCTGGTGCGCGTGTCGATGAGCGATCAGAGCCTGATTCCCACCAAGGACTCGAGCCGCGGCGAATTTGCCACTTACATGAAAACACAAGCAAACCTGGTTCATAGCGAATTCGTGCTGCGAGCCGCCATGCGCGATAGCAAGATCGGCAACACGGAGACCCTGAAACGCGTGGATGATCCCATTCGCTGGATGGAAGAGAACATTCTTGTAGAGTTCTCCGAAAACTCTGAAATCATGAAGGTGTCGATGACCGGCGACATTCCACAAGACCTGGCCGACATCATCAATGCCGTGCTCAACGCGTATATGAAGGAAATCGTTCTAAAGGAACAACTCCAGAAGAAATCCGAACTCGATCAGCTAGAGAACATTCAGCGCTCCCTGGACCAGATGTTGACGAACAAACGGCAGAACCAAGCGGCCAAAAACAACACGACGGAGCCAGGCAGCGCGGCCGCCGAGAACGAGACGGTCAAGATTCAGATCGGCCGCGAGCAATTCGCCCGGATGACGGAAGAATTGCGGCAAACCGATATGGCCTTTACGGTGGCCCAAGGGCAATGGAAGGACCTGCAAGCCAGGCTGGCCAAGCTCGACACGCAAGAGGTTTCCCCGCAGGACCTGGAGGATTTCTTGAATCTTGATCAGAAGTATCTCGAATTAGTGATGCGAGCCGAGAAGAAAGCAAAGTACGAAGCTTATCTCCGCCGGATCGGTTCCGACCTGAACGGCGCCGACTATCAAAACGCGGCCCGTGAAGCAGAAGCCGCCAAAGCTGCGGCAGAGGAGTACAAGCGCAAAGCCAAGACGGACCTGAGCCGGCGCATGCAGCAAGGCGCCCGTGCCGATCTGGAAAAGCGGATCGAAGAAAAATACGCCGATGTGCAAGCTTGGGAGATCCGGCAAAAGCGCCTGAAGAGCGACCTCGCGAACATGCCGAAGCTGCCGTCGCTGGCTGCTGGGCCCAACGGCAAGACACCGGATGAATTCGACACCACGATTTCGGACATCATTTATCTCGAGAAAACCATCGAACAGATTCTGAACCGCATCAACGTGTTGCGTGTCGACGTGCAATCGCTGGCGCGTGTGCAGATCATCCAGCGGGCGTCGGTTCCCATCAAGCGCGACATGAAAAAGCAGCTATTTGGCACCGCTTTCGGCGTGCTGTTCGGCTTCGGCCTGATTGGCGGCTGTATCACGCTGTATGAGAATCGAACGCTGCGGCTCTACCGCAGTAAGGAACTCGATTCGAACCCTTCTCTGAATCTTATCGGCGTATTGCCGGAGTTGACCGGTTCACCCAATGAACGCAAGGAGGAAAGCGGCCTGAAGAACGATCCGTTCATGGAGGCGGTGGATAAGGTGCGCATTTTGCTCGCGCGGAATTTCCTCGGCAAGCGGGCCCAGTCGATCCTGATCGCTAGTGCCGAGATGGGCGAAGGAAAGACCACGCTGGCCGGCCATCTGGCCGTGAGCATGACCAAGACCGACCGCAAGACGATTCTGGTCGATTGTAATCTGCGGCAACCGGGGATGCACGAGCATCTGGGCCTGAATGTTAGCCCCGGCGTCTGCGAGTTGATGCGCGGCGACGAGGAGGTCCACACCGCCATTCAGCGCACTGGCATCCCGAATCTCTGGTTCCTCTCGGCCGGCGCGTGGGACGGCCAATCGCAGCAGGCTCTGGGCCACGACCGCTTCCGGCGGATTCTCGAAAAACTGCGGCAGGAATTCGACTTCATCATCATCGATTCACACGCGCTGCTACCAGTGGCCGACAGTTTCCTGATCGGGCAGCATTGCGACGCCATCGTAGTGTGCGCGCGGCGTTACGTTAGCAAGAAGCCGTTGGTCGAACAGATGTACCAGAAGGTGTGTGACCTCGGCGTCTCGCACACAGGGCTGATCTTCATGGGCGAATCGACGAAGTAGGTTTTCTCCCCTCTCCCCTTGGGGGAGAAGGGACGGGGGTGAGGGGTGCGCGACTTCCGGTCGTCACTGTTCTCCCCCCTCACCCCAGCCCTCTCCCCCGAGGGGAGAGGGAGACGAGGATTCGCAAATGCGCATTTACACCGCAACCACAATTGCCGCCGGCATGCTGCTCGCCGTTGGCGTTTATCATGGTCTTGCGACCGACCGTTGGCACGATCCGCAATCGGGCGGGACCATCGCCATCCCGCTGGAGCGCGTGAGCCTCGTTCTGGGCGACTGGCATGCCGAAGTGCTGCCGCGCGGGCAGGACGATGAGCCGAAAACCAGCGTGCTGAACCTTCGCTACACCAATCGCAAGGACGGCAAGTGGCTGGTGACGTCAATTACGTCGGGCCGAGCCGGCCGCGTCTCTATCCATAATCCGGAACACTGTTACTTGGGCAGCGGTTACGAAGTCGTCGATTCGATCCGCGAAGAAACACTGGAGGTTGATAACAACGAGCAACACTTCTGGACAGGCCATTTTCAAAAGAGGAAACCCACGGGTGTCGAGTCGATTCGCATCCACTGGGGCTGGACGACGCAAGGCCAGTGGCTGGCGCCGCAGTATCCACGGCTCTTTTTCGCAGCCACGGCGAAGTTGCACAAGCTGTACATGATCCACCCCGTGACCGGGACCGATACGCCGGCCGATCTGGCGGAGTATCAGGACGTCATGACGCAATTCGTGCGGGAACTGAATCGTTGTCTCGCGCAATAAACAATCTTTGCGCTCATCGCGCCTTTGGGATTATTTCTGAGAAAGAATCACCGCAAAGGCGCGAAGAGCGCAAAGATTGGAGCGCCTCTTCGGCGGACGTAAATGGCTCCTTTCATCACAGTCATCGTTCCCGTTCGCAACGAAGCCACTTGCATTGAGAACACGCTTCGCCGGCTTTCTGAGCAGATTTACGACCCGGTGCGATTTGAAATCATCGTAGCCGACGGGCGTTCGACCGACGATACGGTGGCCATTGTTCGACGATTGCAACGCGAACTTACGAACGTCAAACTTTTTCATAATGCCAAGCGACTTTCCAGTGCCGCGCGCAACCTTGGCGTTCGCCAGGGCAGGGGGGATTACTTCGTCATCGTCGATGGGCACTGCGAGATTTCGGATCGCAATTATCTGCAAAAGATGGTTGCCTCCTTCGAGCGCTCTGGAGCCGACTGCCTGGGCCGGCCCCAACCGCTGGAAATCGGTGACGCTACGTTGATGCAGGAAGCCATCGCGCTGGCCCGCAGGTCATGGCTGGGGCACAATCCGAGTTCGCATATCTACTCCGACCAGGAACAATTCGTGGCGGCGAGCAGTGTGGCCGTGGCCTATCGCCGAGAAGTATTCGAGAAACTCGGCCACTTCGACGAGCAATTCGACGCTTGCGAAGATGTGGAATTCAACACGCGCATCGATCGCGCAGGGCTGAAATGTTACTTCACGCCCGAAATCGCGGTGCATTACCACCCGCGTTCGTCAATTCCGGGATTGATTTGTCAGATGAGTCGCTACGGCCGTGGACGGATACGCTTGGCCCGTAAGCATCCGCATTCACTAACGCTGCCAGCGCTCGTGCCGATGGTGTTTGCAATATGGTGTTTGCTCAGCGGGGTTCTTGGCATATGGTCGCCGGTTTTCGCGGCGCTGTTCTGCCTGGGCTTGCTTGTTTATGCCGCTGTCGTCACAGTCACTTCTTTAGGTTTGGTCAAATCAAAAAACAATCCAATCGCAGTGTGCCTGACGCCACTCGTGTACGTCGCGGTGCATGTAGGCTTTGCTTGGGGAACGTTGCGGGAAATGATGCGTCTCCCTTTTCATATGCGAGAACGGCGCACAACATAAATAGCGAACGCCACTCAATGGCTCCCCGCCAGCGCTTCCACACCGGCCCGGCGTCGGATTTCTTCCTGCCCTAGCCGTTGGCAGAAATCACCGAAGCCCTCGGAGTCTCTGCGTTTCAGTTTGTAATCACGAAGCAGCGGGGCCAAGAGTGAGATGATTTCCTGCTGCGGCACCAAATCTTTCAGCATGAAGTTCAGGCGCGTGCCCAAATAATGGCCGCCGACGAAGACGGTGTACTTGTCGCCACTGCGGCCGACGAGGCCGATGTCGCTTTGGTACGGCCGTACGCAGCCATTTGGGCAACCGGTCATGCGCACGGCGATTTTTTCCTGCTCCAGACCTAGTTCGCGAATTACGACTTCGAGTTCATCCACAATGCCGGGCAGGGTGCGCTCGGCCTCGCAGATGGCAAGCGCACAGGTCGGAATGGCAGGGCAGGCCATGCTGAGCTTTTGCACCAGCGGAATGCGCTCTTCGCCGGCGATGCCATGCTCGGCCATGAGGCGCTCGATTTCCGGTTTCGCCGAAAGATCGAGATCGAGCAGCAGCAGGTCTTGTTGCGGGGTGATGCTGAGCTTCGGCCGGAAGCGGTCGATAATCTTCCGTAATCCGGTGCGCAACCGCAAATTGCCGGCGTCTTTCACCCGGCCATTTTCAATGCTGATGCCCAGGAACCAGCGGCCATCGCCTTGCGGATGCCAACCAAGATGCAAATCGAAACCGGTGATTTCAATCGCCTTTGGCGGGACGGCGGGGAAGGGCAGATACTTTGCCAACTCATTCCGAAAGCGCTCGACGCCCCAATCATGGACGAGGTACTTGATGCGGGCGCGCTTGCGGTCGCCGCGGTTGCCGTGGTCGCGGAACAACTTCACCGCCGCTTCGGCGGTCTGCACCACCGTTTCCGGTTCAATCCAGCAGATGGGCCGGCCGACGAACGGAAAGGTGTTTGTATTGCCGTGGGTCATGCCCATGCCGCCACCGACAAGGACGTTGTAGCCAGTGATTTCTTCGCCTTGGACATGAGCCAGGAAGCCGAGGTCTTGGGCGAAGATATCCACGCAGTTGTCGTATGGCAGGCCGAGGCCGGTCTTGAACTTACGCGGCAAATAGACCTTGCCATAGATCGGTTCCTCTTCGGCCGATGGCTGCGCTTGCTTCTCGCCATTGAGCCAAATTTCGTGATAGGCCCCGGAGCGCGGGGCCAAATGTTCGGCTATGCGGTTGGCCCAGAACTGCAGTTTCTTCCTCACCGGATCGAAGGCGGCGGGGCACGACATGACGTTGCGCTCCACGTCGCCGCAAGCACCCAGAGTTGTGAGCAGGCAATCGTTGATTCCCTTGATCGTCGCATGCAAGTTGCTCTTCAACACGCCGTGGAGTTGGATGCCTTGCCGCGAGGTAAAGCGCAGCGTGCCTTGCGAGAATTTGCCGGCCAAGTCATCCACTGCCAAATACTGCTCCGCCGTGAGCTTACCGCCCGGAATCTTGCAGCGGACCATGAACATGTAATGTTTGCCCACGCCGTCCTTGCGGCGCGCTTTGCGGGCATCGCGGTCTTCCTGCTGGTAGGTGCCGTGGAATTTGAGCAGGTTCTTGTCGGCATCGTTGAAATGGTCGCTGTCCTTCGCCAACTCATCCGTAATGCTGCCGCGCAGCTGCCGGCTGGCTTCCTTTTGTGCTTCCACAGGCGAAAGCTTTAGTGGCTGTCCGTTGGCATGACCGTTGGCTTCAATCAGGTTCGACATCACCTAATCCCTTGCAATTTCCTGCTTCTCCGTACTTTTCCTCATTGGAATTATCGTCTTTTGTAGCAAATGTGGATCAATCATGACATACGAATTTAGTTAGTAATCATTCTACGCCGGAACCCTGGGAAAAGAGAG
>Ga0209580_10001460_pt1 | contig 10909 bp, 7 predicted proteins | sample Coa_R1_5_FD_187153 | JGI IMG/M metagenome (GOLD analysis project Ga0209580, IMG submission 187153) | Surface soil microbial communities from Centralia Pennsylvania, which are recovering from an underground coalmine fire - Coalmine... | ecosystem: Environmental > Terrestrial > Soil > Unclassified...
AGCCTGGTAGTAGCCGCGAGTGACGTTATTCAGCTCCATAGGGAACTTATATTTCTCGATCCGCGCCAGGCCATCTGCAAGATGGTAGATAGCGTTATCGGGAACCGGCAGTGAGCTGTGGCCGCCGCGGTTGGTCACGGTCAGCGTGTAGTCCGCATACAGTTTTTCAGTGGCATCCACATCCATCATGAGCGGCTTGCCGTGAAGAAGTGTGACCCCGCCGCCATCATGATTGAGCACGAATTCCGCGTCAATCAAATCGCGATGATTCTTGATCAACCAATCAGGGCCGTTGAAATTGCCGCCCTCTTCGTCGGCGGTAAGGGCGAGAATGATGTCGCGATCCGGGACATAATTTTCCTTCTTAAAACGAAGCAAAGTGGTGACCATGATGGCGTCACCATCTTTCATGTCTTGAGTGCCGCGTCCGTAGAAATATCCGTCCTTCTCGACGAACTGGAACGGGTCGGTAGTCCAGTCCTCGCGGCGCGCCTCAACCACGTCGAGATGTCCAATGAGCAGGACCGGTTTGTGCGCACCCGATCCGTGCAGGCGCACGACCAGGTTCTTCTTTCGATCATTAGGGCCGATGACCTGAATGTCAGTATCGGGAAAGCCCCCATCGCGGAAGCGTTGCGCCATGGCTTCTGAAGCTGTGGTCACATTTCCGACAGAATCGGTGGTGTTAATCTCGATGAGCTGTTTAAAAATATCGTGGGAGATCTGCCGGGTCTGATCGTCCAGCTGCGCAAATGAACTCGCCAATAGCCCTAGACAAACCACCAGCTTTTGGTTGAGCAAGGTTTGTGCCTCTTGATTATTTAAGGTGTGCAGTTACTTCATGGATTGGATCATGTTGGCTAACATGATCCAACCCAACGAAGTAACTGCAAGCTAGCAGTAATTTTGACAGCTTAAGCGGCAGCCTTCGCCTGTTTTGCCCGGAAGCGTGCCCAGCGTGCGCGTTGAGCGGCGGCGATCTTGCGGCGTGCTGCAGCGGATAGAGTTCTTCGCTTGCCCGCGATGGCCACAGGGCCCTTTCTCGGCGCCTTCTGTCGCACCCTAGCCCAGCGTGCTCGTTGTGCCTGTGCCATGCGACGCCGCGCTGCGGCAGACACTACACGCGTGGGTCGCCTGCCGTTGCGAATAGATCCGGAGCTTCGCCCAAGAATTCCTTCAATCGCCGAAATCGCCCTGTCCAGTGTTTCAACTTGTTGCTCGGCCTGTTTGCGCTCTTCTCTAAGTTGCTGGAGTGCGCTTTGCAGATTCGCCATGTTTCCCCCCTAGTAAGTTAACAGCGCATTGATTGTAGTTGAAGATGTCAATTTTTTCTTGAATATTACAGAGCAAACATAACCTGCTACACGAGCTTCAACATTCCAACTGATTGTGACACACACCCGACGCAAGCACGCGGACCACCCTGTGGAAGCCGAGTCAAAATAATTGCCTGTCGGAGGGGCTGCTGGGGGTACAATTGCCCTGCCTCTTTCGTCTGTTGTTGGGAATCCCAGTGGGAGGCCGTATGCCCGAGTCTGATTGGCAAGCATTGTATAGGGCAGCGTTGAGCGAATCTGACCCGAAACGGTTGTATTACAGCATTGAAGCGGCGCGGCGAGCTATCCATGACCGGCTGGAGCAACTCGACAGCTCCGGCGACACTCGTGAGCGAGAGCAGTTAGACCGGGCCCTCCATGCCCTGTTTACGTTGCCGGGTAGAAAGCGATCTGCGTAGCAGCGGGGCGCAGGTCGTGGGCACAGGTCCTGCAGATACCAGTGTGCATAAGTCTTTGTTATTAGTGCCTCATTGTAGTTCTCAGCAACCCCTCTCTACTTTTGGCTTTCCACTGTCTCTCCGGGTGGTTGAGCAATTTCCTCCGGAGGCTTGAGCGAGCGGAAGGACTTGAATAGCAGTATGTCGTACACGACCTTCGCCCCTCCGCCAAGCAGCAAAGGTGCGGAGAAGGAAAGCAACTGCATCGTGACTCCGGCAGCGGCGGAGCCTATTGCCCAAAAAACATTGCGTGCCAGATTAGTGAAGCTGCTCACTAGAGTTCTCTCACTAGGACGCACGACTGCGGCGACATAAGACTGCCTGGTAGGAACGTCCATCTCTACCAGGGCTTCCCGGCAGAAAAACAGAATCACGGCCCCTTTGAAAGACGGCGCAAAAGGGACCGCCATTAAGAACAAACTTGACGGCAGGTGGGTCAATATCATCGTGTTCAGGAGGCCGATGCGCTTCGCCAGCCAGGCGGCCACGAGATGAGAAATCGCATTCAGCAAGTGAACGACAAAGAAGACGATTCCCAGGTCGTGCTCCGCGATCCCGAAACGGCGAAAAAACCAGTAGGAAACCAGAGCATCTGTAAGGAAGCCTCCACCGAAAGCGTCAAGCGAAAATAGCGCAGTGAGTTTTACGATAATGTTTTTGCTTTCTGGACTGATTCTCTGCTTTGTAGTGCCGCCGTGCGGGCCGGCAACTTCAATGGCTGGAGACAGGAAACAATAAATGGCGCTGGTCGTCAGTGATATCCCAGCAAATCCTAGAAAGATAAATTTGTAGGCGTCTAGCACAGGTATGCCGAGGCGGTGCTGCAGGAATAGGGGGAGGCCAGCGATCAACGCTCCCAGCGAGCCTCCGCCATCGATCAGCACGTTGTAAATGGCGAGGGTCCAAGTTCTTTTCGAATCGGGAACTAGCGCTGGAATAACCGCTTGCTCCAGGGCGTAGGCGGCTGAGCGATCTGTGCCAGTCGCGTTCAGCATTCCGATGAACGCCGCCAGAAGTAGCAATGCAGAGTTGGAAGAAAAGGCCAAACCCAGAGCACCCAGTGCGGTGAACAGACCCAGAATTATGAGAAACCGCCGGCGTCCTAACCGATCGGCGGCTATGCCCACTGCGGTCGTTGCCACCGACGAACCGGCCAGCCCCAATGCGATGACCACGCCGATCCATAGCGGCGCATATCCCCGGCGGGAGAGGTAGATACCGAGAATTACACCTAGAAGTCCGGTTCCAAATGAGCGGAGGAATCCAGCAACGCTGATTAGAAAGAAATCGCGATTCGAAGGCCCGCGCACCAGACCTATTTTGCACGATTTGTTATATTTCGGTGGATTGCCGCCCGCATCAGAGAAAGTGATCGAGACAAAAGCCGGATGGATATTTACCGAATTAGCTAGAAAGCTGGCAAACCCGATAGCTTAGTTCGCATCTGATAACTGCTGTGCCATCTAAGCGGCGCGGTGCTGCGATCCAACAGAGTGACACGGGGCGTGAACTGCACTTAATTTTTTTTGCTCTTTCCAGGAAGATAGACAGGTCATCCTGCGAAAAGGCGAATCCCTTCCCGGTCACATCGGTGCAGCGAATCCTCAAAACTGGCGAAGTCTATGGCAACAATCCAGCTAACGCAATCCTCGGAATTCGAGCCGCGGATTCATCCCAAGGACGCCCATCGAGTGCAGTTTTATAGGGATGAGCCGGTTCTCGTACGGTCAGTTGCCGCGCATCTGGCAACTTCGCTGCGCGGTGGCGGTTCGGCAATCGTGCTCGCTACCAAGGTTCATCGCGGCCAGATTCTTGAAGAACTCGCAAGAATGGAAATTCCAGTGGACGCACTGACGCAGCGCTTTGTTGCGCTAGAGGCAAGTGAAGCGCTCTCGCAATTCATGCGCGATGGGATGCCGGACCCTCTTCGTTTTAACGGTGTTGTGCAGGACCTGTTACGCGCTGCGCAGAGCTCGGCTCGGTCTGCTTTTGATCCAGTGCCGGCGTTCGGCGAGATGGTCGCTGTTCTGTGGGCTGAGGGCAAACGGGAAGCTGCGGTGCAGCTCGAACAACTCTGGAACGATTTCACCCGCGCTCATTCGTTGTCGTTGCTTTGCGCTTATCCCTTGACACATTTTTCCCGGAGTGAGGATCAGCGCTTGTTTTCGCAAATTTGCGCTGAGCATTCGTCCGTGGTCCCGGCTGAGGGTTTCGCGGAACTGGTTGCGGAAGATCAGAAAGCCCGCGACATTGCCGACCTGCAGCAACGCGCGCAATCGTTGGCCATTGAGGTCGAAGGGAGAAGGGCCGCGGAAGAGAGATTGCGCGTCGCGCAGGCAGAGCTGGAATGCCTAGTCGAGCAGCGCACGACGGCATTGCGAAAGTTATCGCTGCAGGTGCTCAAACTTCAGGATCTGGAGCGCCGCCGCATCGCTCGCGAGTTGCACGATTCTTTAGGGCAGGAGTTCGTCGGACTGCGGGTGAACCTCGATCTGGCAAAAAGAATGCCACATGATCCAGAGCACTGGAAGCAATGCGATCAGTTGCTGGAGCGCTGCATTGACGAAGTCCGGACGCTTTCATATTTGCTGCATCCTCCGATGATCGAGGACGCTGGGTTCGCCTCCGCGGCGGAGTGGTACATCGAAGATTTTTCGCGGCGCAGCGGGATGAACATCAGCTTTTCCACTTCCGGTGACGTGAGCCGGTTGCCGGAATACCTGAAGCTGGTTTTGTTCCGGGTTCTTCAGGAAGCATTGCTGAACGTTCACCGTCACGCGCGCGCCAGTGCTGGCGAGGTGCGAGTGCAACGTTCTGCTAATGTCGTTGTTCTTGAGGTTAAAGACAACGGGGTCGGAATTCCCGCGGACAAGCTGGCCCGTTTTAACCGCAACGGAACTGGTATGGGTGTCGGCCTTACCGGAATGAGGGAGCGGGTACGCGATTTGGGCGGCAGGTTCGAGCTGAATACGGCGCCCGGGGGCACACTGGTGCGAATCTCGGTTCCAACGTCTCGGAAGGGCTGAAAGCCACGCGCCAACTGAGGCCGTATCTTTCCGAAATTTGTAGTAGCTTCCTCTGTTCGCAATGTCTTTAACAGAACTTTCATCTGGGCGCGGTTTCGCTCGTGTAAGATTCTTAATTCCGCACCAGCAACTCTGACAATCTTGAGCTGTTCGGAGACCGTGCATGCGATGGATTGCCCCGTCAAAATGTGTTAGTGCTGCGACTGTTACATTTGCGCTGTCGGCGCTTGCCTGGAGTGCCCAGGTCATCCCAAATAGTGGACAGCAAATCACCCCCACTGCCCCTACAGGCGCGCGATTTGAGCCGCTCAATCCGGATCTGGCCGACAATCCGCAATATCTAGCGGGCCAAGCCGTGACTAGCGTGGTGAGCCCTGACCGCAAAACCCTCCTGGTTCTGACCAGCGGCTACAACCAGCTGAATTCTCCTTCGGGTGATCGCATCCCCGCTGACTCGACACAGTTCGTGTTTGTTTATGACGTTTCGGCGAATACGCCCGCCAAAAAGCAGGTCATTCAAGTTCCGAACACGTATTGCGGAATTATGTTCGATCCGTCGGGCGCCGCGTTTTACGTCAGCGGAGGTGTGGATGATGACGTCCACGCCTACTCGGTCGGGGAGAACGGTCTATGGGTCGAGCAACCGGGAAGCCCGATCGCGCTTGGTCATCATGGCTCTGGAGTGGGTTATTCAGTTAAGCCGCAAACGGCCGGAATCGCCGTTACCGCCGACGGTTCCAAGCTGGTAGTAACGAATTATTACAACGACTCCGTCAGCGTGTTAACGAAAACACAGGCTGGATGGAGCGTTTCCAGTGAGCTCGATCTTCGTCCGGGAAAAGAAGACCCTAAGAAATCCGGAGTGCCGGGCGGCGAATACCCGCTTTGGGTTGCGATCAAGGGAAACGATACGGCTTACATCTCCAGCATTCGCGATCGCGAAATTGTGGTGGTAAACATCACGAATACTCCGAAGGTCGTGACCCGCATCGCATTGCCGGGCCAGCCGAACCGCATGGTGCTGAACCACTCTCAGAATCTTCTTTATGTCGCTCAGGACAACACGGATTCGATCGGCGTGATTAACACGAATACGAATCGCCTGCGCGAAAGTATTCCAGCCACCGCTCCCGCTGGTGTTCTTCCAGTCTGGAAATCAAAACTCAAGGGGAATAACACCAACAGCGTGACACTCTCGCACGACGAGAAGCTGCTTTACGTTACTAACGGCTGGATGAACGATGTTGCGGTAATCCAACTCAGTCCCGTGCATGGGCAGAGTCATGTCATCGGACTAATCCCGACTGGATGGTATCCGAATTCCATCAGCTTCAGCGCGGACGGGAAGTTTACGTATGTGGTCAACGGGAAATCACCGACCGGTCCGAATCCAAGTCATAGCGAAGCGGGAAAAAACCGGCCGATGTCCGCTTCTGCCGCGGCTAATCAATACAATCTGCAGCTGATCAAAGCCGGGCTGCAAAGCTTTCCCATGCCAACGCTTGCCGAGCTGCAGACCCTAACGCAGCAGGTTGCGATGAACGACCATTTCAAGAGCCGCTTGAGCCGAGACGATGCTGCGAAGCTCGCTTTCCTGCGCGTTCATATCAAGCATGTGATCTACATCGTCAAAGAGAACCGCACATACGATCAGGTTTTAGGCGATCTCGATGTGGGTAACGGCGACCCAAATCTTACAGAGTTTCCCGAAGCCACTACGCCGAACGAGCACAAGCTGGCTCGTGAGTTTGTGACTCTCGATAACTTTTACGACACCAGCGAAGTGAGTTATGACGGCTGGTCGTGGTCAACTTCGGCGCGCGCGCCGGATTTGGTTGAGAAGCAGGCTCCCGTCAACTATGCCGAGCGCGGGTTGAGCTACGACACTGAAGGCACAAATCGCGACATCAATGTCGGCCTCGCTTCTCAAGCCGAACGTCAAAATGCAAATCCTCTGACCCCTAATGATCCTGACGATCTCCCCGGTACCCAGAACGCGGCTGCCCCGGATGGGCCGGATGGCGAGAACGGAACCGGATACTTGTGGAATGCGGCGCTGCGCAAGGGGCTTACCGTTCGCAACTATGGTTTCTTTATTGATCTGGTGCGGTACAGCCTGCCTGCGGAGTCGTCGCAGCATCAGATTCCGTTACTTCTCGATCCGTCAGCAACTCATACCCAGGTGGCATATCCGGCGAATGCCGCGCTGGCAAAGCACACCGATATTTATTTTCGAAGCTTTGACAATGCTTTTCCTGATTTTTACCGCTACAAGGAGTGGGAGCGAGAATTCGACATCAAGTTTGCTAAAGGAGGACTTCCAAATTTGTCGCTGGTCAGATTCATGCACGACCACACGGGAGACTTTCGCCAAGCGATTCTGGGCGTAAACACGCCGGAGCTGCAGGTTGCCGACAACGACTATGCAGTTGGCCTGCTCGTAGAAAAGATCGCCAACAGCCGCTACAAAGATGACACGCTCATCTTCGTGATTGAAGACGATTCGCAAAGTGGCGGGGACCACGTTGATTCGCATCGCAGCATCGCGTTCGTGGCCGGGCCTTATGTGAAGCACAAGGCCGTGGTCTCGGCCCCCTACACCACGATCAGCATGCTGCGGACAATGGAAGAAATCCTCGGAATCGGCAGCATTAATCTGAATGACTCGACAGCCAACTCCATGACCAGCGTCTTTGACTTGCAGCAAAAAGACTGGAATTACAAAGCTGTGGCTTCTGAGCTGCTGGCGGGAACTCAGCTTCCGGTGCCGAAGCAGAGTGGTAGCGCTATTCCGCACCCTACGCACGACGCGGCTTATTGGGCGGGGGCAACCAGTGGAATGGACTTTTCGGTGGAAGACCGCGTGGACCCGCTTGCCTTCAATCGCATTTTGTGGGAAGGCCTAATGGGCGCGAAGCCGTACCCAGCGACAGCAACTGGCCAGGACCTGCGTGAGCGTCGGCAGCAGCTCCTCGAAAGCTATCGAACCAGCTCGCCGGGAGATCGCGACACGAATACAAGTCCAGCTAAGTAGTGCGACAGTTAGCCTAACTCAAGTTCTATTTTTGCGACCGACGCCGCAGGGAATCGAAACCTCACATTTCCATCGCGAAGATGCAGGTTTTCTTTTGTGGGCACCACTGCATCTGGCTGCTCGAATGTATTTGCGGCGTGGATATCCGAAGCGTTCAAGATTGTTGCCGAGGCCGAATTTGCACGTGCGCCATGCAGAAGTATCTGAGCTTCGATGGGTTGGCCTACATCCGGATTGATTGCAGTCACAACTAGATTCTTTTCCCGAATAGAAGCTGATCCCCTCAGCCTCCAGAAGTTCGCTGTCTTCCCGTCACGTTCATAAGAAATCTGCGGCGCCGAAAACTCCGCGCGCACACTTTGACCTCCCTGGTGAGCCGCATAGATAGCAAAGGCATGGCCGACAGGGGTCACACAGAACTTGTCTTCATGAGCAAGATAGAGACTGTTTAGGCAGTTGATCAGCTGCGCGCAGCATGCGACGCCAACTTTCTCAGGATGCCGGTTAAACGTGTCCAGCGTCATCGCGCTGAAAACTGCGTCCCGCATTGTGGGAAGCTGTTCGAGCTGGTCGTCAGGCGTAAGCCCACTGCCCGGTCGGTACCACGGCCCCCATTCGTCAACCACCAATTTCACGTGATGCGTGGTGTCTAACTCTCCCATCGCCTGCCAGTGCGAGGTGATCAAGCTTTCCATTCGGTCGCCTTCACGCAATACTTCATACCAGTCGACATCGTCAAACTTGACTGCATCACCTTTGCCTTGGTTCCAATCCTGCGTCTTTCCCCGGCTCAGGTTCCAGGCATAGTGGTGCAGGGAGAGGCCGTAGATTTCGAGAATTCGCTCTTTGCCTTTTCTGACAATCTCCTCAAAGAAGCCACGTGTCCAGTCAACGTCTCCGCTGTTTGGCCCCGATGCAATGAATGAGAGCTCCTGCCCGAATGTCGGGACCCAGGTTGTAAAACGCCGATACTCAACCGCGTATTCGTGCGCGGTGAAATTTCCACCGCAGCCCCACGATTCGTTTCCCACGCCCCAGTAACGAACGTTGAAAGGATCTCTAAATCCCGCGCCAGCTCGGAGATCGGACAAGGTTGTACTTCCCGCCGGCGAGTTGCAGTATTCGATCCATTGGTAGAACTGCTCTGCAGGGAGCGAGCGCAAATTCGCGGCCAGATAAGGTTCGGCATTAATCAGCCTGCAGAACTGCGCGAATTCATTGGTGCCGAAGCGATTAGGATCGTAGCGGTGATTGACCGGTGCGCCGGCATTTTCTCCGGCTGCCCAGAAGTTGGTTCGGCGCGGACGCTTGTCCGCCGGCCCAATGCCGTCACGCCAGTCGTAGCTGTCGGCAAAGCAGCCCCCAGGGAAGCGCACGATTGCTGGCCTGATCTTTCGCATCTCGTCGATGAGCCGCTTGCGAATCCCACTCACGTTCGCGACTTTCGAATCCTGTCCCACCCAGATTCCGTCGTAGATCACGCCGCTTAGGTTTTCGACGAAATGACCGAAGATATCGGGAGAGATTGTCCCCAGAGGTTCGTTGAGTAGAACTTCGATGCGTGCTTCCCCGGTTGTCGGGGATGAGGCAGCTAGAGAGAAATTGCGGACGAACGCGAGTCCGGCGGCGCTGGCCGTGGTTGCGCGAAGAAAGTCCCTGCGATTGGGCATCTGGGGTGTCTCCCGTGACGGGAGAGTATACCCGAGAAAATTCTGGGCCTTGCTACTGTTTGATTTGCCGATTTTTACGTTCCAACGCGTGACGGTGCATGGCCAGCTCAATTGTGACTTGTAGTTCGCGCTCGTGAAAAGGCTTCAGCACATAGCCGTAGGGTTCGGTATGCTTGGCGCGATCCAGAGTGGCGCGGTCGGAATACGCAGTCAGGTAGATGACGGGAACGTCCACACGCTGGCGAATCTCGGCGGCGGCCTGCACTCCGTCCTTTTCGCCACGGAGCCGTACATCCATTAATACCAAGTCCGGACGCTCGGTGGTGGCGATCTGGATGCCTTCTTCGGCGGAATCCACCGCGGCGATCACCGAGAATCCAAAGCGTTCAAGCCGTTCCTTCAGTTCTTCCGCGATCAGAGTTTCATCTTCAACAATTAAAGCCCGAGGTTCGTAGGAAGCCAAGAGGTTCTCCATAAGGGTATGATTCAATTTGCATGATGAGTAACCGGGAATTGCACTCGGGCCGAAGTCCCAGGCTCGGTGCGCACCAGCTCAAAAGATCCCCGAATTTGCCTGGTTAAAGACCGTACCAGCCGCAGTCCCAGCGACTTTTTTGTGTTGACATCGAAATTAGATGGAATTCCCGCGCCGTTGTCGTCCACGCGCAACAAGCATTTGCCGTCGGAATCAGCCAACAATGCTACTGTGATCTCGCCCTGCCGAGCATTGGCGAATCCGTGCTTGAGTGCATTCGAAATAAGTTCATTCAATATCAGGCCGCATGGGACCGCCAAATCAATGCTCATGATTATGGGCTCAAGGTCGCTTTTCAACTGTACCGATGTAGTTGGATACTTGCCTTTCCCATAGCTGGAGAGTATGTCCGAGGCGAGGGCCTTCGCATATTGGGAGAAGTCGATGCGCGACAGGTTCTTCGAGCCATAAAGGGTTTCGTGCACTAGGGCCATGGAGTGCACGCGGTTCTCGCTCTCGCGGAACACTTGTGCGGTGTGCTCATCTTTGGCGTAAGTGGACTGCAGATAGAAGAGACTGCAGATCACCGCCAGATTGTTTTTCACGCGATGATGAACTTCCCGAAGTAGCACTTCCTTTTCCCGCAGCGACTCGCGGATTTCCTCCTCCGCCACCTTGTGTTCGGTAATATCGCGGACAGCGGCCAGCACCCGCATGTCGCCGTGCGCGCAAAGTGGGCTGAGAGTAATGTCCACCGGATATTGGGTACCATCCTTGCGCCGCGCATACAGCTCAAGCCCCTGACCCATGGGACGCGTTTTCGGGGAGCCAAAATACTTTTCGCGATGTAAGCGATGCTCTTTCCGCAGGTGTTCGGGGATGAGAATCTCAATGGGCTTGCCGACCAACTCCTCCCGTTCGTATCCGAAC
>Ga0209580_10001462_pt1 | contig 10905 bp, 8 predicted proteins | sample Coa_R1_5_FD_187153 | JGI IMG/M metagenome (GOLD analysis project Ga0209580, IMG submission 187153) | Surface soil microbial communities from Centralia Pennsylvania, which are recovering from an underground coalmine fire - Coalmine... | ecosystem: Environmental > Terrestrial > Soil > Unclassified...
AAGCCCAAGAAGGATAAACAATAGTAGTCCGCCCCACAGAGTAAGCTGCATCAACTCCCTTGAAGATAGCTGTGTCTTGCGTTTAACGCGCCCCATAATTCCTCCATCCCCGGTGTTAGGAGGGATCAGCTCTTGCACCGGGACCTTAAGGTCAATAAAGCGCCACGATTCGCGCGTTAGGCCGCAGGCTATAGAGCGGGTACACGAATTAATGGCGAAGATTCAGGAAGGAGTGTTAGGGAGCTAGCACCTAAGCGGAGAGGCAAGCAGGACTGTCAAATTGAAGAAGCCGGAATTAGTGTCCAGATCATCCGACCGCTCTACTCGCTGCTTATAGAAGAACCCTGCGCGAAATACCTTGGAGGCGAGCGTGGAATTTAAGTGGATCGGGTTGGCTACGACCTGGATTCTTTGACCCTGAACAGCGCTGAATTCAATGGTGACTCCTGTCGTAGGATCGCCATCGCCATCGTTATCAATAACGACGCAGAACAGGTTGACCGAAGCCGTAAGCAGGAAAATCAGCCCCAGCAAAGCCCAACGCAGATATCTCTGAATCGTACGCATCAAGTTCAATCGCCCCAGGTAACAGAAAACAGCTTTACGTCGCGCAGATTATATCGTGATATGAAGGGATTAATGTTACAAAAAATGCGCATAAAAGAATCTTAGGTTCTGCTGCTCCGGGCGCACTTTGGGGCTAGTTCGTTCCTACGGGGGGATTTGAGGCAGTTGAATGGTGGGCGATCACGGACTCGAACCGTGGACCTCCTGCTTGTAAGGCAAAAGGTTGAGCTGCTCTAAAATCGCCTAACACGCTGCATACAGATAAGTTACCGAGTTTATGTTTAGTTACTGTGCCGTGAAATATGACGCAGTTTTCAGTTAATCCGATTTTCCTGTTCAGTCCTGGCGCGCGTCACGTTCAGCGCAATGCAGTATCAACATCCCGACCTGAAACACATCAGGCACATGGGACAGCCATGCTGTTTCCGTTGTGCATGTTTTGAAAACGGATGTGCCCGACATCGTCATTGATCAGTTTCCGGACTTCCTCGGACACCTTGCTGTGCAGGATGCTAGCCAGCCGTTGGTCGACTTGCTGCCAATTGAACGGGACGGGTTGGAGGTGGTTCTCAAGAACTCAGGGGAGTCGTCCGATTATCTAATTCTACGTCTCGTATGGGCCTTCTCCAACCAGAAGTAGCCTCGCGTCCGGTTCCCAGAAGACGCGGTACTCGCGGGACGCGGTCATGATCCAGAAAGCACTTGATTTTGGGACAGCAGGATTTCGTTCCCGTTTAGATCCCTTACCCTTATTGCTTTGCTAATAGGGACTTCACTTCTCTTTCCGTGAATGTGCGTTGGCGGTTCCGCATCGATAAGGTTTCGCGAGAAAATTAGTCCGGCGAGAATCGCCCGAGCCCAGGGTGCTTATCGCAAATAGAGAAGCACATCCGAAACGGCGTATCATCCAATTCTCAAACTGTCCTTCCTGCCTTGGGAATTCGGCGTGCAATGGAGTGCCACACTGCCCTATATCGATGGATATAGAAATCAATACCTCTAACATGAACCCTGAGGCTCCCCAAAGGCAGAGTGAAATTCTGTCGTCCAGTCAATTGTCGACGGAGCGCTCTATGAGCGACGATAGGCGCGCGGAAGTGCATCTATCGCGATTCGATCAATGAGAAAGGTTGGCGTTTCTATGGCGAACGTGAAAAAGCTAATGATTCTGCTGGCACTATGCCTACTTGTGGTTCTGGCTGTGGCGTGGTCCTCCGGCGGTCAAGCGAAGAAATCGTCTTCGAATAAATCTTCCAAAGCAACTTCGCAGCCAGTGTCAACTGCAAATGATGAAATCATCAACAACTATGCCCAAGAAATGCTCACCCAAGGCAAACAGATTTTCCGTTTTGACACATTCGGCGATGAAGCATTTTGGGGGGACACTCTGCATCTTCACCAGGCAATTGCCGGTGAAAAACTGGGAGGTGTCGGCCCGGGAGTGAGCCCCAAAACCGCGCTCTCCGTCGGCTTGAAAGTTGATGCCGATGCACTGCCCACCAGCCTGGTGGAGCAAATCAAGGCAGGCAAGGTAAATATGGACGACCCGGCGACCACACTGGCCCTGCTTAAACTCAACTCAGTGTTGGGTGTGACCGGCTTCTTCGACAAGCAGGGAAAATTAACGTCGATGGGCATTCAATGCGCTTTTTGCCATTCGACGGTAGACGACTCCTTCGCACCGGGCATAGGACACCGGCTGGATGGCTGGGCGAATCGCGACCTTAACGTTGGGGCGATTGTGTCGCTCGCTCCCAACCCTGAAGCCTTTACCAATCTGCTGGGCGTCGATGGTGCAACGCTCAAGAAAGTCCTGGCAAGTTGGGGTCCGGGTTGCTTTGACGCCGAACTCGACAAGGACGGAAAAGGCCTCAGACCTGACGGCAAGCGGGCCTGCACACTGATCCCTCCAGCCTACGGCCTGGCCGGCGTAAACCTTCACACTTGGACCGGATTCGGATCTGTGACCTACTGGAACGCGTATGTTGGCGCCACCGAAATGCATGGCAAGGGCACTTTCTTTGATGCCCGGCTCGGCGACAAGAGCATGTATCCCGTTTCCGCTAAGAGTGAATCCTACAACTCGCGCGGCAAACCCGACCAGCTCACCTCAAAGTTGGCAGCTCTTCATTTCTACCAGCTAGCGATTCCGGCGCCGAAGCCACCCGCGGGAAGTTACGACAACGCGGCAGCGGCGCGCGGGAAAGACGTTTTCGAAACGAAGGGCAAGTGTGCCACCTGCCACGTCCCCCCACTTTATACGGAGCCGGGCAACAATCTGCACGCCCCAAGCGAGATAGGCGTGGATTCCTTCCAGGCAGACAGGTCGCCGACACATATGTATCGCACGGCTCCCCTTGCAGGACTGTGGAGCCGGCAGAGCCGTGGCTTCTACCATGACGGCCGCTTCCAAACCCTGAACGAGGTAGTACAACACTACGACGAGCAGTTCAAGCTGGGACTTTCCGCGCAGGAAAGGAAAGAGTTGGTGGAGTTCCTGAAATCACTCTAGCTCTGCCCGGGGACATAAAGGATCTCATCGTTTCACGATTTTCAGGGGGGAGAGTGATGTCGAAAGAACCAGAAGGAAATTCTGTACCAACGCGTTCGAGCGAAGGTACGCAGCCCGATCATAAGGAAAAAGGTCATAAGAACCACCAGCCCAACCTGCCGGCTGATCCGAGCCGGCGATCGTTTCTGGGCAAAGCCGGCGGCTTCACCGCAATGGCTGTGGCGGCGAGCATGGTCCCACTCCAACCTCTCCTCGGCGGGAAGGAATCGCTGGCTGAAGCTTCAGTTGCCGGTTATGATTCCGCAGCGCGTGCGGCAGCAAGCTTCAACTATCGCACCGCTACGGCGCAAGCCGACAATATTAACATCGGCGTCCTGCCGGACAACGGCGATGCCACCACGTTCACTGACTTCAGCGGCAGCTACAGCAAGGCCCTGCAGCATGACGCTCTCGGATTACCTAATCGTGCCTCCTGGCTCAGCTTTAACAATGCCCTTACAACCGGCAAATTCTCGGATTTTGAGAACATTATTGTTGGCACGCCCGGCGGCGGCCCCAACTCACGGCTAAATGGTCCGCAAGACGCACTGGCCTTTGATCTCGAAGGCCTCGACTCCCATGCGTTCAACATTCCGCCCGCGCCCAGCGTGGCCAGCGCTCAGACCGCGGCTGAGGAGGTCGAGCATTACTGGAGCGCCCTGCTGCGAGATGTGCCGTTCACCCAGTACGCCAGCAATCAGACCGTGTCTCAGGCTGTCCAGGACCTGAACCGGCTGTCATTCGTCAAGAGCACCTCGAATAATGAAATTGTGTTTCCGGTCACACCACAGAATCTCTTCCGCGGCCAGATCGTGTCCGGCGACGGCAATGTAAAAGGGCCGTACATATCGCAGTTCCTGTTGCAGCCAACCTTCTACGGTGCGCAGGCCATCGACCAGAAATTCCAGGTCTTCCTGCCTGTGGGAGCAGGCGGCAGCGACTATCTGACTGATCCTGCTGAGTTCCAGGCGGTTCAAAACGGTGGGGATACCGGGCGGCAACTTGCTTTTGATCCAATTCCCCGCCATATCAGGATGGGTCGAGACCTGGCTTCGTTCACCCACGTTGACGTGCTCTTTCAGGCGTACTTTACCGCCTTCCTGGTTCTGGCTGGTATTCACGCGCCGCGGAATCCGGGGAACCCGTACAACAGCTCTGTCACCGAAAAGCCGTTCGGCACGCTTGGCGGGCCGGACATTGCAGGGCTGCTTGGTGAAGTGGCAACGCGGGCGCTCAAAGCCTCCTGGTTCCACAAATGGATCGTGAACCTGCGCATGCGTCCGGAAGAATACGGCGCGTTGGTGCAAGCGGCGATCACAAAGACCGCCGTGGTAACGAATGCACCAACCAAGCCTGGTTTCCCGCAGGCGGCAAAGGCGCTCAACAAGGACGTCCTGAACTCTGCCGTGCTTCCCATTATTTTCAACACGTATGGCAGCTATCTGATGCCGTTGGCGTTCCCCGAGGGCTGTCCTACACACCCCTGCTATCCGACAGGACACGGAACGGTAGCTGGCGCGTGCATCACTGCGCTGAAATTCTTATTCGACGCTAGCACGAAGATTCGGCCGCTGCTCCTTGCAGCGCACAGCGACGTCGTAGAATCGACCACGGACGGCAACTCGCTCCAGACCTTTACTGGCACCGACGCGGACTCTCTCGATATCAACGGAGAGCTGCTCAAACTGGCATTCAACATCGCAACCGGTCATGGAATCCACGCCGGGATCCACTTCCGCAGTTCCATTAACGCGTCAGTCCTGCTCGGTGAGCAGGTCGGACTCAGCGTGCTGCGTGACCGTGCCAAGTCCTATAACGAACCGTTCACGATCACCATCACCAGATTCGACGGGACAAACGCGACCATCAGTAATCAATAGTCGGAACATGACTCGGCGGGACGGGAGCGATTCTTGGCTTGGTCCCGCTTTCATTCTCCCCATTGCCAGGGGTGGACAAAGCTGCCACCCTTCGTCCTGAGCAATCAGCTGCAGGCTCCGGCTCGCGTATGCGCTTACGCTTTTTTAGGGCGTTAGGCAAGCCTTGAAGCCGGTGCCCCTTCCCGCCCGCAGTTTTGCCGTTTGAAGTTCATCATCAGCTGCATGAAAAACACGGGAACACTTCTTTTCCCATGTACCCAGGGGAGGGGACGGTTACGGATGAGGCGCGTGCTTTCCGGGTTCTTCAATGCCGGTATCGATGGACTCAAACACTTTGTCCACTACACGGTTGCAACGCGGTACACGAAACCGAAACAGATCTGATGCCTTGGAGCCCAGCAGTTCATATAACTTCTTCCGCAATCCAGCGCGGGCACGGTGTAGTAGTACCTTGACATTGCGCGCGTTAGTACCGAGACATTCGGCAGTCTCCGCCGAACTCATTCCCTCGATGTCTCGCATGATCTGGACGAGGCGCTGTCTCTCCGGCAAACCATCGATTGCCGATTCCAAAATTTGTCGGAGCTCGGCACGTGCGATCTCCTCCTCTGGAGTCTGCGGCAGCGGTGTCAGCGCCATGGCGCGCGCTTGTGGCGAATCCACCTGGCCAAGCTGGACGAAACGACTGCGCCGGCGTCGGCGCAACGACGCTTCGTGGATGGCGATCTTTGTCAGCCACGTTGAAAACTTTGCCCGCCCAGCGAACTGACTCAGGTGCTCAAAAGCCTGCGCGTTCGTGTGTTGAACGACATCAGCCGCTTCGCCGCTATCCAGCAAAATGGCACGGGCAATCCGGTACAGGCGTGGCTTATAACGCTGGAGGAGCAGATCGTAAAGGTCGGGTTCACCCGCCACCACCCGTTTGACGAGTTCCTCATCGCTTAATTTATCTTTGATGCGTGTACCCCTCTAAATCCTATATACACATAGAGTTGAGAGCTCCAAAAAGGTTACGCGATGCAACGACAATATCTTTACGCAATCTCCTTAGAATGCACTAATGTCTCGTCCTTTTGTGCGCTAGACTTATGAACTGATTCCTCGGCGACGTCAGAATCAGGCCATTGGGAAAATGGTGTTGCCCCTGCGCTGTCCGCTATGCAGAACTGACGAGAATATCCGAGGCACCGTATGGAGGGGGCATTGTGGCGAAGAAATCATTCAACCCGCAAGTTTTCCTGTCGCGAACCGGCCACGGAAAGAAAATTTCAGAATATCGCAACGGAGAAGTCATTTTCGCGCAGGGTTATCCAGCGAACGCCATCCTTTACATTCAACGTGGCAAAGCGAAGCTTACTGTCATATCGCACCAAGGCAAAGAAGCTGTGGTGGCGATGCTGGGCGCTGGGGATTTTTTAGGCGAGGGATGTCTAGCCGGGCAGGATGTTCGCGTGGCAACCGCCACCGCACTGGGCGATTGTACGGTCCTGGAGATCACGCAGGACACGATGACGCAAATCCTGCATCAGGAACCTGCGCTTTCAGAGCTTTTTCTGAAACATCTGCTCACGCGTAATATCAGGGTCACCGAAGACCTGGTTGACCAGTTGTTCAACTCCAGTGAAAAACGGCTGGCCCGGGTGTTGCTGTTACTCTCCCGCTTCGGTAAGAGCGAAAGCCCGGAAGCAATAGTCCCTAAAATCACTCATGAGACTTTGGCGGAGATGGTCGGCACAACACGAGCCAGAATCACGTTCTTTATGAACAAATTCAGGAAACTAGGCCTCATCGAATATAACGGCGAAGTGCGGGTCCGCAGTTCTCTCCTCCACCTTGTCCTGCACGACTAGCTCATCTGCCCGAGAATTGAAACCCAGTCTGGAATCGCGTAGATCGTTCCGGCCTCCCCAAATTTTCTTATTTAAGGGATCCCAGGGTATTAAGAGAACCTTAAGATATTTCATCTTCTTGTGCAATTTTGAACCGACGCACCTTGAGAGCACCCGCTATAAATGTCGATTAAGGCTGTCATCCCACACCCGTCGTAACGCCCAGTCGGAGTGACCAGTAAATGAGAGAGCGAACGAAGCCGAAGCACAGGCCTCTGGCAGCAAATGTCCCATTGTTTCAGGACGAACGACATTTGCAACCGAGAAGCTATGGATCAAGCGGAGAAATCGCTGTGGGCGCTACCGCTTATCCTGTCAAGCGCGGACAGCCGGCACTCCTATTCAGGATACTGGACGCGCTGTGTGTGGAAACAGAACGATCCAATTTTTTGGGTCAGGTTATAGCGGCGGTGGCTGAAGAATCTGCCGCCCACCTGGCCTATCTCTGCCTTCATTGCGAGGACCAGGACGTTCTTCGCCTGGAGAGTTGCTATGTCCGGGAAGGCTTGGCTCCAATTTCCGCTCCAAGAAGTTTTCCCGACTCCATACAGCGTACCGCCCCTGCTGGTTCTCTTTGGAGAGAATTGCTTCGCGCTCCGAAGCCCATCCTTGTCCCGAACGCGCTGAAGGACGTCCGGGTTCCGTTTCGGGATCTTCTATTAGCTGATGGTTTGAATAATCTCTTGCTGGTTCCACTGCTAAATGGGAAAAAGCCCCTCGGCTTGATCGGCATCATGGGACCGGGACCAGAGTCCTACGAACCTAAAGAGATCTTGCTGGCCCAGGATCTTGCTCGACAGGCGGTCGTTGCGCTCCAATTAGCCAGGTTTGTCGACAAGGCCAGGCAGGACGCGGTATTACAAGAAAGAAGCCGCGTGGCCCGCGATTTCCACGACACGCTGGCGCAAGGAATCACCGGGATTCTACTTCAGATGAATCTGGCAGAAGGGACTCTAGCCCAGAACCAGCAGGAAGCCCTGCGCCACATTGTGCGCGCTCAAGAACTGGCTCGCGGCTGTCTGCGGGAGGCTCGTCGTCTAGTTTCTTCTTTGCAACCGCAATGCCTCAAAGAGCACTGCTTGGCCTCTGCTCTCCAGCAACTTGCTGCGGAAGTCACATCGGATACTGCTGTGCAGGTGGAGTTTCGCGTGCAATGTGCCGCCCCTGACTTGTTTCCAGCAATGGAAGCCGAATTACTCCACATTGGCCAGGAGGCACTTACCAATATTTTGAAACACGCCGGTTCCTCCAAGGTAAGAATCGAGCTTACCTCCGATCCACAGATGGTCCGGCTGAGCATTCAGGATGACGGTAGAGGATTTGATCTCTCTGCGGCAACGCCAACCCAGGGATTTGGTTTGGCCGGCATGAAGGAGCGCGCCAGCAGGATCGGTGGAAAGTTGGAAATACGTAGCGAACTCGGGTGTGGAACGCAGATTCAAGTAGTGGTACCGGCAGGCAAAACGAAATCCTGCTGAGGGAAAGACCAGTGGCTGCTGCTAAAGAAAAGATAGAGGCATCGGCAGAGCGCATCCGTGTTCTGATTGCGGACGATTACCCTGTGGTGCGTGAAGGTCTTGCATCCGTGGTCAACCGCCAGCCTGATATGCAAGTAGTAGCGGAAGCTCAAGATGGCAGGGCGGCGGTTGAGCAGTTTTTGCTGCACCGGCCAGATGTAGCATTGCTTGATCTACGCATGCCACACCTGGATGGCGTGGCTGCGCTGCAAGAAATCCTCGCGCAAGCACCCGAGGGCCGAATCATTCTCCTCTCCGCTTGTGAGGGCGATGAGAATATCTATCAAGGACTGAGGGCCGGCGCCAAGGGTTACCTTGTAAAAGATAGCCCTGTGGCTGAACTGCTTGAGAGCATTCGGAAGGTGCACAGCGGTCTGACATATATCCTGCCGACCATAGCTGCCAAATTGGCCCTGCGTATCACCCGCCCAACTCTGAGCGACCGGGAACTGGAGGTCCTTCAGTGCATGGCGGCGGGCAAGAGCAACAAGGAAATCGGGACCGCTCTCTATATCAGCGAAGGCACGGTCAAAGTGCACGTTAGCAATCTTATGAAAAAGTTGCAGGCAACGGGCAGGACTGAGGCCGTTAATTTAGCACTCATGCATGGGATGGTACAGGTGAGGAGGATGTCCCCGTAAATCTTCAAACTGCGCTTTCTGCTTCGCGCCGAAATGCTTTGCCTCAGCGGTCTCGTTTGTTCTTTGTTGGCTCAAAGTGAAGCGAGCAATAACTGAGACCAGTGCAGTTCTTGCATGTCAGCAGCTATTATTATTTGCTCCGAGCTTTATTCGGCCATTGCGGACCTGGCTTCAAAACTAGACCCTAAAGTCAAAAGGTTTCTCTCATCCCCAAGTCATCTCCAAAATGAACTCTGACTAGATCAAAGGTGATAGCAGCTTACCTGCTGATTGGCCATCTGAAGGTGGCCAATGGTGCCGCGAAAATCCCATCCATGGCGCAATTGCCAACGTCGTGCCGCCTGCATAGTATCGTCCTTGATACGCACTTTCGACAGCCGTAAGTGGGGCTTTCAACGATCCCCCTACGGCTTGCAAAGGGAGCGCGATTCGATTTCAAGGCAACGGCTGCTGCCCACCCTCCACTGAGCGGCTACAAACTGGTTCAATCAGTTACACCTGCGAAGCAGAAATCTCTGCGACATTTCCTTCCCCGGCTGCGGCCCAGAAGCGAGATGAGCAATCGAAAGCCGCACTGACGCGTCACGCGACGTAACGGAGGCTAAAGGAATGTATTACAACGTATTCGGCGAGAAGGTTTCGAAAACGCGGTTCAAAGAAATGGTGAATGCGCAGAAGAACCGGCGCGAACTTATCGGCGCAAATCAATTCAGCCGCCGCGACCTAATGAGGATGGGGCTGCTCTCAGGTGCAGGATACCTGGTGGCGAAGAGCGGATTGAGCGGCCAGGCATGGGGTCAAAGCGCTTCGTCGGGCCCCATCAACCAGCCGGCCAGCCCGTTTACCCGGTCATTTGTCACGGCTATGCCCATCATGCCGATCCATCAACCGGTCGCAAGCCTGACGCCGACCCCGACGGTGGATCCCAACACCGCCGCCGGCGAAGGTCGCACGGCGCCGCACCAGGCCCTTACAGTCTTCCCGCCGCAGAAGTTTTACCAGACCGTACAGCAGATCGCTCCCATATTCGTTAGTCCCGATCTGCCGCTGCAGCAACTTTATACCTTTGACGGATTCAGCCCGGGCCCGACCTATGTAGCGCATTATCAAGAGCCCATTCTAGTGAGGAACTTCAATAATATCCCCAATGGCCCGCAGCCCAGTGGCTTTGGCGTGCCCTCTGTCACCACGCACTTGCATAATTCCCACACACCTTCAGAGAGCGACGGCAATCCCTGCGACTTCTTCAACAGCGGCCAATTTTACGATCAGCACTATCCCAATCAGTATGCCGGCGTCTTGTCTGACTTTATTGGTCAAGGCGGCGATATTAATGAAGCCATGAGCACGCTCTGGTACCACGATCACATGATCGGCGCCACATCCCAGAACGTATACAAAGGGCTGGCTGGTTTTTATTTTCTCTTCAACGATCACGACACGGGAAATGAAACCACCGGGTTCCGCCTTCCCACCTTCCCGGATTTCGACATACCCATGATGTTTGCCGACCGTGTGTTCGACCAGGACGGGGCCATGGCCTTTGACCTGATGAACCTGGACGGAATACTCGGTGACAAGTTCCTCACCAACGGAGTTGTCCAACCGTTCTTCAAGGTGCATCCGCGAAAGTATCGACTGCGTTGGTTGAACACCGGCATTTCGCGATTTGTGCAGATGTTCCTCACCGATCCGTCGAATCTGGGCACGGACCAGGTGTTCTTCCAGATCTGCAAAGATGGCAACCTCCTGCCGCAGCCAATCCAGGTGACTTCCTGCACCCTGGGTGTGGCGGAACGCGCTGACGTCATCATCGACTTCAGCCAATACGCGGGTAAGTCCCTGTTTATCGAGAACCGC
>Ga0209580_10001464_pt1 | contig 10885 bp, 16 predicted proteins | sample Coa_R1_5_FD_187153 | JGI IMG/M metagenome (GOLD analysis project Ga0209580, IMG submission 187153) | Surface soil microbial communities from Centralia Pennsylvania, which are recovering from an underground coalmine fire - Coalmine... | ecosystem: Environmental > Terrestrial > Soil >...
TGTCACTCAGTAGATACGAGCACTAGGCGATAAATCTCCATATCCCTCAAAATGGCGCGGAAACGGCGAATGGAAAGCGCAAAGTTGCGATAACGCCTGATACCGCCAATTATCTCGATCACCGAAATGCGGTTTTGGTTTGGCGCGTGGTCCGGATCAGCGGCACGGCTGCTGTCAGCTAGCCATTTCTCTATGTATGAAAGGTTAATTTTTAACACCTTTGGGTTAATTTTTGACTGTTGCTCCACGAGCTGTTGGCTTCTATTCTCCTCAAAGTGCTGAAATCATTGGCGCTGGTGGTACTCAAAAACTTTGGCAGGCTGTTTGCTAAACCGAGCTGAGATCTTGATTTTAGAATTGCTCCGACACCGCAGTTTTCATCCTGCAGTTTTTGGAGACCAAGGCCGAATATAGGAGGCAACGAAAATGAAGACCAAACGAACCAAGCCCGTGCAGTCGAAGAAAACTGATCTCAAGACGACTGTGAAAGCAACAAATGTTGCCGCAACACGACTGGGCGGGACGACCTGGGGGAAGTTAGCCGGTAATCACAACGAAGTTCTACTCTCGGCATAGCACGTCCGCGGGCGGGTGAATGCGTACATCGCTATCGGGCTGCATCTCAACTGCTTTGAGAAGGGCCCGTCGCTTCTCTCGGCGAGGCGATTACTCTGAGGCACAGCGCTGTTTTCGCAAAGCGTTGCGCTTCGCAGGGAAAAGTCTCGCCTTTGCCTCCGTACGCCCATATCTCTGGAACGAGTTGGGAATGGCGTGCAAGTATTCCGCAAAATTCGACTCAGCAGCGCGATATTACCGACTTGCCGCGCGTTACGCACGCCACTTCGAGGGGGAACAACGCGACTTTCTTCTCTCGACGATTTACCACAATCTCGGCGGTGTGGAACATTCGCGTCGGCGATTCGTCCGCGCAGAAGCATATGCCCGCAAGGGCCTTGCGCTGAGACTCCGGTGCGTACCGGGCGACAACTTGGCGGTCGCATCGGATCGCGCAGCTCTGGCCGCCATACTCGACGGACGTCATCGCCGTGCCGAAGCGGAACGGCACTATCGCTTCGCCTTGCGAATTTACCGGCGCGAATATGGCCCGAGCCATCCCGACATCGCGGTCGTTCTGAACAATCTTGGAGCCCTATACCAGGCGCTGGGACGATCGAAAGAGGCTGAATCGAGCTACCGAGCGGCTCTAAGAATGAAACGTAACGAACTCGGCGGGTCTCATCCGGATGTTGCCGTCACTATGAACAATCTAGCCATCTTGTGCCGTTCTCAAGGAAGAACTGAGCTTGCCCGCTCCTGGTTTAAGAAGGCCTGCGAAATTTTGGCTGCCTCGCTGGGCAGCTCTCATCCAACCACACAAGCGGTTAAAAGAAATCTTGCTAATACAGGCCATTAGAATTTGCTTGCGTGCTGCATCTCTGCTGAAGTGCCAGCACTTCTTTGTTGGCATCGAGGACAGTCCTAACTGGCGAAAAATCTCCATAGCACTCAAAATGGCAGGACGAGGTGTTTTTTAATGCAATCGCCATTGAACAAAGACCGTCGGGGGAGCACGTATGAGGGCAAAGATAATCGCTTATTGGACGGTGACCATCCTAATTGCCTTGAGACGCTTGTCGGCGGAATCACCGATCTGGTACATGGCAAAGAAATCCTGGTGGCCGGGTCCCCTGTCGCTGACATCGTGACGCACCTTGGCTATCCCCTGTATTTCCTGCGGATCATCGGCGTCTGGAAGCTGCTGGGAGGTATCGTTTTGCTGATCCCCGGCTACCCACGGCTGAAGGAATGGGCTTATGCAGGCATCTTCTTCGAGTTGAGTGGCGCGGCCGCTTCCTGGTGGATGCATGAGCACAATATGGGAGAGGCAGTCGCACCCATGATATTGGCCGTGGTCGCGCTTGTGTCTTGGGCATTGCGACCGCAGCATCGTCTTCTTGGGATTCTCGTTCCTAGATTCAACGTCGACGCCTAGCTGAGTTAAGGCTTTGATTACAGCAAAACGTAAGCCGAGGGGTTGTCAGTTGACGAAGAATCCCAATAACACTTCATTAACCTAGCCGGGAAAAGCGCCTATCTGTTCTTCTTTTTCGGCCTCGGCCACCTTGCCGTCACAACCGTCGAGATTCCACCTCGCGGACGGAAATCGCCCTTGACCTCCGCCCACACTGGACCCGCCCAGCGCACCACATCTTCGAGCACGCGATTGACGATGTTCTCCTGAAAAATTCCGAGATTGCGGTACGACTGCAAATATTCTTTGTACGACTTCAACTCCAAGCAGCGCCGATCGGGCATGTAGCGGAGCGTGATGACGCCAAAATCCGGCAGTCCGGTCTTTGGGCATACGGAAGTAAACTCGGGATCGTCAATCACGATCTCGTACCCAGGAAACTGGTTCGGCCAGGTCTCGATTTCGGGAAACTTGGCGTCCAGCCCGGCTTCGGCGTGTTCCGGCGTGTAGCGTGGCCGCTTGGGCATATGCGTCATTGTAACCGTGGGGGCGCTCACTTCCCTTTCGGCAGCACCACTGTATTTGCGACGACCTTGGGACCCGAAACCATGCCTCCGACAATCAGTAGTCCGTCGGGAGTTGCGGCCATTCCGCGATGATCCATGGTTGGATAAGGAGCATTCTGCATCGGCTCCCAAGCGTTGCTACGAAGATTGAATGCAAAAACTTCCGCTGACGGTTCCGCAGGTTTGCCGTCCAATCCGATTCCGCTGTAGTCGTAAATCGCTTCACTGCCGCCGGCGAAGTAGGCTCTCGCATCTCTGTCGGATCCGCCCGCAGCGATACGGTATCTAGCTGCACCGGGATGCGGAGGCAGTTTGCTCCACTGAATTTTCTTCGGATTTTTGTGATCAATTTTGCCTATCCAGCATTCGTCAGAGGCGACGTAGGGGAGCTTGCTGCCGGCCGCGTTTTTCTTGGCACCGTCCACGTAAATAATGGTGTCCCCGACTACCGTTCCAGCGTGACCGAACACTGGCGTGCCAGGAGACGGTGTGGCCTCCAGCCACCGCTGGGCCACGATATCGTAAACCTGAACTTGATTGGTCGGTCCCGTCTTTCCGAGTCCCCCGACAACGTAAATGTACCGGTCGTGGTAGGCGCCGGCGACCGCGTCGCGCACGGGCGTTGGCAGGTCGGGCCCGCGGTACCAGCGCAAGCCGATGGGATCGTAGATAGAAAAATCGGGAACTACCGCCTGCAATCCGCTTTGATCGGGGACGAATCCACCTATCACAAAAACTTGATCTTGCGCGCTTGCGGCAACCGCGCCTAACCGTCCCGAACCGGGGGCCGAGCGGATAGTTGTCCACTTGTTGTACTTAAGATTGAGGGCGTAAGCGGCGTTGGTGACGGAATTCCATGTCCTCTCCGGGCCGAGCCCCATGAACGAGTAAACCAAAATCTGCCGGTTGATGGTGACCGCGGTGACCGCACTGTTGGAGACCGGCGCCGGCACAGGCGCGAGTTCCTGGACGGAAGGCGCTGCAGCGACAAGAAGGAGGAGCGCTAGAGCGAGAAGCAAGAGCTTTTTCATGAATTGATTCAAAGTATCACGAGGGCGGGTTAGCTGCTTCCCGTCGATGGGCAATCGTGGGAGGATGCGCGAAATTCGCCCCACGACGCAAGGAAAAGGCGGTTCGCTTCCTGCTTCCCCCGGAATTCACGACATTGCTTGTTATAATTTACGTCGGGACACGCGAAACGCGCTCGTCCATTCTGCCCGAGTGGCGCTATCGTCTAGGGGTTAGGACGGAAGACTCTCAATCTTCAAACCCGGGTTCGATTCCCGGTAGCGCTACCAACTATCATCCGCTAAGACCCGCTAAATCAGCGGGTTTTGTTTTGCCTCCAAAACACTTCCTAACACTCCCTAGCGGTGCATGGCGCGCGCCGTGGTACACAAAATGGTATACAGTCCAAAATTGGACAAACGCGACGACGGCCCGACGCTTCCCCTCGAAGTTGTCCGTACCCCGCCATGTGAGAGTTGTCAGCGACGGGTTTTCGCCTCTTCGATTTTAAAAAAAATGCGAAAACTTCAAGTGCGGGGTCCTTTTCATCCCAATTTCTGAATGAAAATTCAAAGTGAGTTGAGATGAACAAAAAAACAAGAATCAAATAAAAAAGGCTCGTGACCACTCTCGAAAAAGCTGCGGGAAACGTGGGGCCATCCGGCTAAAATCAAACTCCACTATGGACCAAAATGCCAGTATGCTGCCGAATGTGCCGCCTGAGGATCTCCGACTGATGCTTCTGGGAGCATATCAAAACGGTTATGGTTTCCCGGATCAGTGGCAGTCCTTTGCTGAAAGAAATCAGGAGTTTGTTCAAGCATACCCTGAGTTGATGCAAATGACCTGGAGACTGTTCTCGCCAACGAAGAAATACAGTCTGAAGCCGCACGAAGTGGTCTGTTTTGCGCTGTTGGGTTTCGCACAGCAGGATTTCCAACACATTCTATGTCTCGGGGTAAATGCCCATGGAGGAGCAGCACAGGCGCGAGTGAGGACTATGTTTGAACATGTGGTTCTTGCAGGCTATTTCATTAAGCACCCTGAAAAAACTGAAGCCTACGTTCACTTTCAAATAGTGGAGAGACGCAAAAACCTAACTCGGGCCCGTGATTTGTATTCCGCTCTTAAGCATCGCAAATTGAGGGAACAACTAGACGAGCGTATTGCTGAACTGACGACGGAGATCGGGGCCCTGAAGCAGCGTTTTGGGAAGGAATTTTCGAAGAAATGGACCAATGTGGGATTCGATCTGCTGAGTAAAGAAATAGGACTGGACGGCTATTATCTTCATTGCTATCTCATCCCCAACTCCTTCGTGCATGCGTCACCTTCCGACCTGGCCGCAAGACTAATGCAAGAAGAGCAACTATACGTTGAGTCGGGGCCCGACACGGTCAACTCTGATGAAGCGCTGAAATCGGCGCATGTTCTGCTGTTATTCTCGTTCGCATTTGCAGGTGACTTGTTGCATTTGCGCCTGAAAACTAAGCTTCGGAAGATGTCGCGATTGGCAACGAAGATTTATGGGTCGAAGCCGACCCGGCTGACAATATAGGAAACCGCGCCACGTCCAAAGAGCCAGTAAAACGATGGACGCTATGAGGCCGGTGCACAACAGCATTAAGATGCTTCGTAAGAAGCATCAGCAACTCCATGACACATCACCTGACGTTCGTTGGGTAGGTTGCTGTGCTTCCTATCGACCCTACTCGGTATCTGGAACGCGGCCCACAAGCCCCACTCAGTTTGCAGCAAGTCGATCCCCTGATCCGCGAGCTGGTGCAGTGTCCCTCCAATGTGTATGTGTAACCTTGTCCGTCGGCGCGCCGTTGTCCACGCTATTACCCGATCAGAGGGAAACGTTGCCACAGATGTCATTGGAGATCACACACACGAAGCATGCCCCCAGGCACCCCTCCCCGATCAGGCGCAAATGCCGCGCAAGATATTGCGAACGAAGGCGGTTTCGAGTAACGCGGTGAACAATCCAGCATCATGATCCGGCGCGGGGTCAAGGCACACGCTTCCGAGGTGCAGAAGTTCCAATGAGTTGAGTTATTCTGTCTTTTAGGTCGGCTAGGTTGATCCCCGAACGGCGGGCGCATCCCGGCCCGCTTGCCGATCTTCCTCACTAAACAGGGATTGTCACGCGGGAGGTGACACCGTGCCCAAGAGTCCCGAAAAAGAGCTTGAAGAGTTCTTAGCGCCGCTACCCGCTTGCGTTCAGAAGGTACTTCTGTACCAACCTGTGTCACCACAGGAGTTGCTGGAGTCAGTGAACAGCCCACACAAAGAATCGGAACTGCGACCGCAACTTGAATGCATCCTAAGGCGGCGCTCCCGTGAGTGGGATGACTATTGCCGAAGGGCGCAACACGACCGTGAAATGCGCGAGCCGCTCATTGAGATGCTAGACCCGAAATTACCCAAACCCATCGGTGGACGACCGCAGAAGAAAAAACTGGCAGAAAAGGCTCTGCGACTGGCCGAAAGAATGAACAACGCGCAAATCGCTGCTGAACTAAACAAGCAACCTGACAGCGACGGTACTGCTACTGCGGAATCTGTGCGGAAACTCATAAAGCGCTACTCGGACAAAACCTAGAATCTGGTTCCGTCCCGGACATTTCCCCCCATACCCTTTTGTCCTCTTGAACACGTGGCGTGAGTAGGTGATAGTTGCCACTCAGCAGCGACATTTACGGTTAGCGTCGCGCCTGCAAGCCAGGAGGGTACACATGACAGAGCAGCAAACTTCGATGACCGCGAAACAAGCCTCTCGATACATCGGCATCGCGGAAAGCACACTTCGTCTTTGGAGAGCACGCGCCACAGGTCCGCGCTTTTTCAAAGCAGGAAAGTTAATCAGGTATCGCGTCGTGGATGTTAATGACTGGATCGAATCGAAATTGAGCGAGCCGATACGTGACGCTGGAGCGCACACGCAAATCGCGGCTCAACAATAGTGAAGCCCCGGTTCGCCGCAACGCGAGCCGAGGCCGATTTCTTGAAAGGATTGAAGACGAGTGAATAATAACACGCTTTTCTCAGAATCGTACCTGGACCAACACTCTCTTTGGGATGATCATCCCGCCACACCAGCGCAACAGAAGAGACACGGCAAAAAGACACAGCGCGACGTGTTGGCCTCGATGTTACGCGAGGCGCGATCGAGGGGTGGAGCTCTCGAACTGCCAGACATCCTGCGTGCTGGGGTAGCACAGCACGGCGCCCGAATCACGGAACTCAGGCGTCGCGGTTTTCAAATTGAGAACGAGTTGGAGCGTCGCACCGATGGCCGCGTGTGGTCGCGGTATCGGCTCCGATACGATCCCGAAACGGATGGCCGGTCATGAACGGGGCGCACAAGGCCAGACTGTTCCCGCGCCGTTTCCCACGCCACTCGCGGCAGTCCTCAACCGTCCCCGAGGAAGTGACCGCACAAAAACCTCGTATCACGGTAGCAGCTCCTCATCCCCTGCTGGATCCAGGCGAGTACGTTGCCATTTGTACCGAAGCCGATTGCGAGTGGGCTAAGCGATTCTGTGCATGGAAGGCGCGGCTGTCTCTCGTGCCACAGAACTATTCAGGCCGGCCGTACATAGGGACCCTCTGCAAGTTTTTTGACCTTAGGAAGAACCCGCAGGCGCCCTATGCAGGACTAAGAAGCGCATTTCGGATGCTTTGGGTGGAAGTGAACGGCGAGCAACCCACGCGGCCAGACGTGGATATGTCAGTTTTCGAGGGGAAGCTTTACCGGATCACCGTCGAAACGGTGGTCAAGGACAAAGACGGCGAGTTACTACTGCCTCCGCACTGGTATAGCGTCGTGAGAAAAATTCGACTCGCTGAACCTTCTGAACCTTCTGAACCTTTTAACCTTCATAACCTTTATAACCAACCAACCGAACAACCGAGTAACCGAGTAAACCTTACCCCAGGCCAAAGCAAGCGTTGCGAATGAGTGAAAAGAGCGAAACACCATGAGTGTGGGTAGTCAACTGAACAGAGTAGTACCTACCCCGAAGGTGGGGCAGCAGTGCTCATCTGTCTGCCCCGCCAGGCCAACTGCTTATTCTGAGAGTTTGCACCTACAGAGTAACCTGCGACAGTTAGGCGCACATCGCCGAGGGCTAAAATGGCCTTTCTCGCATTCAGACGCGCCCCTTTGCGATGATTACGATGGCCTGAAACGGGAGGACATTTGGGATGATTATGCCGTCAAGATGGAAATTGAAAAATCAGGAGACTGTTCCGTCCTGTAATGAGCGAGCAGGTGCAAATTCGCTGCCCAGATTGCCACAAACGGCTGTTCGACCTAGACCTGGACGTGGAATGATGGTCACTGACTTAAGGGCGTGACGTAGTCTTGCAGCCGCAACCGCGTGTCCGGCCTCATGGTAGGCGGTTGCCTTGTCTGATAACTTCATTGAACACACTCTGTGATGGTCACTGGATACTATTGCATCGGTGCCTTGTCCAATTTTGGACTGAGTCTCTATAAGCTAACTATTCCACGCGAAGTGGATAAACTGAACCAGCAGAAACAGAACGACCAATCCGACGCCAAGCAAGAAAGCGTAAACCACAAACATCAGAGGCCAATAGATAATAGCCTCCCCCAGGTTCATGCCACGAGATTCATGGGTGATTTTAGTTGCGTCCCAGTTCCAGCCGGTGCAGCCGCACTGCGTGGCATATTTACATATCCGTACCTGTGTCTGGGGATCGTGGTAACCATCGTGATGACCGCAAACGCACATGGATAGTGTGCTCTCATGGAGATCCTCTGGGTAGTAGTAAGGAACATAGTCCGGTTCTTGAGCAACTGGCTTTGTTTCTTCCATATTTTCCTGATTCATTTTGGCTTCTCGCATTTGTGATTCAATGATTTTTCCGGACTGGTTTTGAACCACGAATTTGCTTGATCAGTTTTTTGAAGTAAGAGACTCGCTCTTCCGCAAGACGGAGTACCGTGCTTTCCCAATCCGCAGGAGGAGACCTGTGCGCACTGGCTTCCGGTTTGAGCCTCGCCTGCCTGATTAAAGCAACTGACACTCCAAGTGCCTTCGCTAGATCCTCGTGGTCAACCCGAGAGAAGAGTCGGTCCGTGGCTTCCTTAAAATTCATGTATGCAGTCCTATTGACAATTGATGGCGTGTCGATTATACTGCATACACGATCAGGAGGGAAGTGAATCCATAAACCTTCTGATCCAATTTCAAACACGGGCGGAAGCCCATGGAGGGAACTCCGATGATTGCTGATATTTCTGAACTGACTCCCATCGCCAGACAACTCAACGAAAAAAGCGACAAGATGAACAACCTTCTCGCTACGATCAACCGACAACTGGCCAAGCTGAATCTCGGCATCGAGATATGGCTAGACACTCTACTATCGGCCGGCGAGTGGATCGAAGATGCTGCCAACAACATCAAGTGTCGGGAAGCAGGCTATCTAGGGTATAGCCGCGTAAATGGAAAATGGCAGTTAGCCGTGAGGGTGGTGCCTGAAGAGATGAAAGTCAACACTCATCAGGAACACATCGAAGAAGCGGGCCGCCCTTACTGGAGCTCATTGCTCAAGTGCTCTCGCGGTGTTCGGTTGGCTGCATTGGAACAACTTCCGAAACTGCTGGATTTGCTGAACGCTGAAAGCGATCGGCTAGTGAAGTTAATCGACGCCACAGAAAAAACGACTCACTCGTTTTCGGATCACACGCCAACGGAGTCTTTTACCAGCCACAGAACCCAGCCGGGGACCAACGGACATCGGGAGCGTCACTATGCGTAAAACCGGGCTCTAGTGTGCGAGAAATGGCAATGTACGCGAGGGTCCGACCTTTCAAGCCTGGGCCCTCCGCGTAAAGCTGACAATGTTGTGAATCCAAACTCGCAGGAAAGTGAGGCGTACCAATGATCTTCAAACGAGGAAAAGCCTACTGGTACAACTTTCGATGGACGATCACAAATGCGGACGGCACGAAAGAGAGCTTCCGAATCGTGAAATCTGCCAGAGCCAAGAACCGCAACGATGCTAAGGCCGCTGAGGACGAACATCGGCGGGCGTTGCGGCTTGGCGACATTCATCCCCGCGACCCGTGGCCGCAACCGACTGCCAGCGCGCCGCCAATCTTCCGGGCATTCGCGAAGGAATTTCTGCAATACGCGAACACTCACACCAAACCCGGCACAGTTACTTTTTACGAAGGGTGTCTCGATCGGCTTCTAGCTTTCGCTGCAATCGCAGACGCACCGTTAAACGCGATTAGAAGCGAACAGGCGAGCCGCTACGCGCGTCACCGACAGGAAGTAGCCAAAAACTCAGTTGTGACCGTGAATGGCGACCTGCGCACGTTGCGCCGCATTCTGAAACTTGCAGTGGATTGGGGCAGACTCGATCAGGCGCCTAGCATCCACGAATTGCCTCAGGCAAAGGGCCGCGACCGTGTGCTCAGTTTCAAGGAAGAGGCTTTGTACCTAGCACACGCTTCCGTCAATCTGCGGGACGCAACTATCATCGCAGTAGATACAGGGTTGCGCCCGAACAGTGAACTGTTCCCGCTGGGATGGGCGGATGTGGATCTGACGGTGCGCATCGAGTCCCCGAACGGTGTGATTCACGTCCGCGAGGGCAAGACGGTGAACGCTCAGCGTAGCCTACCCCTAACTCCTCGCGCGGCGAACGTTCTACAGCGTCGCAAGAAAGAGGCAGAGGCGATGCCGAAGAAATCCGCGTTCGTGTTTCCGGGCGCTGGCAATTCGGGACACATCATTTCGCTACAGCATCCCCATGAGGACGCGATCGAGGACGCGAAGCTACAGCCGTTCGAGTTCTACTGCTGGCGTCACACGTTCGGGACACGGGCTGCACAGTCAGGAATGGACCGCTACTCACTCGCTCGGCTAATGGGTCACAGCTCGCCGAACGTGGCTGCTAAGTACTATGTCCACGTGACTGAGACGCACGTCGCTGCTGGGTTCGAAAAGTTTGTGGACTATCAAACGCGCAACGTTGCCGAAGGAATAGCAGCAGCGTTCCCAGAGGCAAGCGATGCGGTCCAGTAGAGCAAGAATTGTTGGGGTTTTCGTGTTTGCGGTACACGCGATGGTACACAGTTTGGTCACAGCAGGGCGTAACTCACTGACGGCAATAGCTACGTAGCAAGATTCTCAATCTTCAAACCCGGGTTCGATTCCCGGTAGCGCTACCAATATTCAACCCCTTATTCTGGACGATCGATTTGCGCCTTCTGCAGACGATCGGAGTAATCGACGTAGACCGATTTCCACTCAGTGTAGAAATCGATGGCGCCGATTCCGCCCTCGCGATG
>Ga0209580_10001465_pt1 | contig 10884 bp, 17 predicted proteins | sample Coa_R1_5_FD_187153 | JGI IMG/M metagenome (GOLD analysis project Ga0209580, IMG submission 187153) | Surface soil microbial communities from Centralia Pennsylvania, which are recovering from an underground coalmine fire - Coalmine... | ecosystem: Environmental > Terrestrial > Soil >...
TGCACACCTGCTGGCTCCATCGGTGTTCCTTCGTGCTGGCCTGCCACGTGTACGTCCACGAATACGCGGGGACCCCGCCGATCGTTACGGGAGCCTTCGCCACGGTCACGGGGGTGATGTGCGCAAAGTGCTGGGTCACCCACGCGGCCTCGTTCTCGCACGCCATGGGAGTCGTGACCCCCGCTGGCACGATGTGCACCACCACCTCGACGGTGTCCGGCAGCCCGGAGCCCGAGCTCGGCGCGGTCGCCTTGAATGCCGCGCGGCCGCTCGGCGACTGAATCTGCCATGTCGTTGGCACGGTGATGGCGATCACGTTCTTTGAGTCGTGCACCGTACGCATTGGTACTGCGGCCGCTTCGCCAGTCCACACGGTCGTCGTGATCACGAGTGCGCAGGCAATCAGCAGAAACGGGACGCCGCGCGTTTCCGGCCACTGCATCCGACACCACCCCCTACCCTTCAGTGGAACTGTCCTCGGAGCACGACCCGCAGTTCGTCTTCGGTCGGCACCTTGGTGCAGAAGGATTAACGACTGGACTCGCGGACGCGCACTAGGCCGTCGAGGAAGGAAAAATGTGCTTCGTCCTACCCCCTAGGGAAGATCCGTCCACGTCCGAAAAAGCCGAGTAATGCCAGGATTACCACGATGATAATAATGGTCTCGAGCGACAAATTAGCCTCCTTCATCCGCGTCATTGGATCCTGGTCACCGGGTGCAACTCCACTCCATTCTTCGCCGCCCCTGAAGCCTAGTCTCCTGAACTCGTTCATGAAGTGGCCTCACCCGCGATCGAGAGAAGGGCTCTGGTGCCCGCCTTGAGCCCCAGGACCCTTCCCGTGGTACGTGGCAAAGACCACTTCGTTAGCGTGTTGGCGGGGTGCCCGTGGTACGGTCAATGACGACGGTATCGCTTCGACTGCGCGTCGCAGCCAGGATCGCGAACACAATCAAGGCTAAAACAACAACGACTCCGACTCCGATCGCGATTACACTGGGTGATATCGACCCAGGCTGACTCGGTTGACTTGGTTGGCTGGGCTGACTGGGTGCACTGGGCTGACTGGGCGCGCTCGGCTGACTGGGCGCGCTCGGCTGACTGGGCGCGCTCGGCTGACTGGGTATGCTCGGCGAACTAGGCGGTTGAGCCGGTGGATACGTCTGAGCCATTGCGGCGCCAACCGACAGTCCGAATACCAGGAGCATGATCAGGATCGCACTCGTCCGTACAGGCATTTTGTCGCCTCCATTGTCCCCACGATGTGAATGAATATCCGTCCTCTTCCGTGAACCCTGACCAAATCTCGCGCACAGTGTGCGTTACTGTGGTCTGTGACCACGTTACTGGTTTGGGCCGCCCATGGCACATCCTCTGAACCGGCGATCTTTTTTCCCTGGCTACGCCTAGCGTCGGGTGATTCGTCGGTCGTCCCTGACATAGAACAAAGTGTAGCACGGCCGTGCAGGATCCGACTGTGCAAAGCGGCTCACATGAACACGTCAAGGACGCCGGAGAGCGGCTGCGTCACCCCTTGCGCTCATTTGTCGAGAATGATCCGTAGCGACGTATCGCCGGCCACGTCGAGGGACTGTACGGCCTTCCCCCATCCGCGATCGAGCAACGCCTGTGCCGCGGCCACGCGAGCCGCGTCTTTGTCGCCGTGCTGCATGATGTGCACCAGCGTCTCGATGGCGCTTGCCGTGTGCCGGCGCGCGAGGTCGCGGACTTCAGCGACAATCTTTGGCCGACCGCCAGGGTTGCCAGACTGGCCGGGTTGGAACGCGGTGCGGGGTGCACGGCGCGAGCGGACGTCTGTTACCGGCCTGTTCTCAGGCATCATAGGCTTCGCTTATCTCGTTCACCCGTTCATGCCTCCTGAGAGATTGCGGAATCCCCCAGTCAGAGGGACGGGAATGTCGTACCCGACGCCGTAAAGCCCGTTGTATGCTGGACGAGCGTGATCGCCATTTACCAGGCCTCCCCTGCGTCATGGATGTGTACTGATCTGTTATCGGTCTGTTCTCAGACATCGTGGGCCTCGGCCGCCGCGCCCTCTGCAAATGCCCTGCAAATGCGCGGGGGTCTTCGAGGGTCGTTTCGGGTCAACCCGGGTCGGGTCGAAGTGCGCGGAACGCCTTACAGAATCGGCCACAGACGTCGTTGATCGTCTGGAGTCGTGACCGAACAGGGGACTCCTAAGCCTCAGGTCGGGGGTTCGATTCCCTCCGGGCCCGCCAGCCCTTATCTAGCAAGCCCTAGCGAGAAATCAGGGCCTCCGTTATCCACAGAAAAAGCCCCTGCTCACCCCCTCAGGGACGCCGCGGAGGCCTTTCTGCTGACGAAGCAGCTCGCCGGCTGCACCGCGGACACCCTGCGGACTTATCGCTGGTGGCTCGAACGATACCTCGAAACGGGCCCCGAGGTTGGGGCGCTCGCCGCGCGGACCTTCTTCGCCCGGCTTCAGGCGCGTAAGCTGAGCCCGTCCCGGCAGCATCAAGCCTACCGGACCCTCCGGGCGTTCTTCCGGTGGTGCGTCGAGACTGAGCAGCTGCGGGACACACCGCTTCGAGGTTTCATCATGCGCACGCCCAAGACGCTTCCGCGCGTCCCGGCCGACGAGGACTTGCGGGCCCTCATCCGAGCGTGTGCGGGACACCTCGAGGGCGTCCGCAACCGCGCGCTACTGCTGGTGCTGGCGGACGCCGGTCTGCGCGCCAGCGAGACGCTTCACCTCTTGACTGAGGATTGGCGGCCGGCCGATCGCGCGCTCGTCGTGCGCGCCGGCAAGGGTCGCAAGGATCGCATCGCGTTTGTCGGCCCAACGACCATGCGAGCCTTGCGACGGTGGCTCGGCCTCCACCCGCGGCCGGCGCCCGAGGCGTTCCTATTCTGCGATCGCGGGGGGCGGCCGATTAAGTATCGGCATTTGGTGATGATTCTTCACCGTCTAAGCCGGAAGGCGGGCCTTCACGAGGCGCAACGGGTCTCACCACATGGGCTCCGGCATTTCGCCGCGACGAGCTGGCTACGGGGCGGGGCCGGGCTTGATGAGGTGCGGCGGCTGCTGGGACACGAGAGTCTGGACACCACCTTACGCTACAGTCGGCTCGTGGGCGCAGATCTCGCCCGAGCACACCGAGCAGCTGGCGGAATCGAACGGCTCGGGCTCGATTGAGGGCCGGCAAAATGTCCGGGGCAGCGAAGCATCTCATCTGTCCCTCATGCGATATTGCTGTCGAGGGGAGGGTTTGTCCCACTTGTGGAGCGCGCTACAGAGCGGGGGGCTGGCGATACGTTACGAAAATACGATGCCGGGTTTGTAAGCATCTCTCTCGCCCCCTTATTGAAAATTCGCTCGCCCAAAGAACGTCACTCCGAGACGTCGCGACGCGTTTCGGGGTGTCCCGGTCCGCGCTAAGCCGGCACCAGCGGCGGCACATGGTGGCTCAAAACGCGGCGGGAAACGCGAAATCTAACGTGCCGCGGCAATCGAATAATTCCCTTGGGAAAATAGGCCTAGGCGTTGTTGTAGTCGCCCTTATCGTGTGGTTCGCTGCGACGTCTCCTCCCCTAAACGCGGAATGATATTAGGTCCAAATGGCTACTATAAATCAGGCCACGCGCCGCTGACGAGTCGCTTCGCCGTCGAACGTCTGGCGCTTTAGTAGAAAGAGTGTTGTTGGCCCATTTTCGGTTGTGTCTGTCCTGCAGGGTCCAGTCGGGGTTGAAGCTCAACTGTACTTCCTGTGGCATATAGCTTCTGCAAGCCGAATCGTATTCTCACAAACCTCGGTCACCAGTGCGCTGCGTGCCTGCAAAGAAGATGAAGAGAAACCGGTGCTCTCTAGTAAGTCCCGCCAGACTTGATCGGCGTACACTCGTTCTTGGACGCCTTCGCGCGTTGCCAAAATCTCGACAAGGATCGACGTAATGAAATGAATCCAAAACATTGCTTCCCGATGGTAGCCTTCGTCGATCATTTCCCGAGAGCCGTCGATAGCCATGGGCCGAAAACCGTCGCAGATCATTGCTTGGAAGGGCGGAGATGCAGGTCTTGCGCCAGCTGCTGCTACGTTGTTGAAGCAGCGCGCCACCCTTTCTAAGAGATTAATTACCTGACTCCTACTCATCCGATTCCAGCCGGCAAGCTGCAAGACCATCTCTATCAGGTCATTGCGGCCTTGCGCGAAGATTTCTTCCTGCGAGGCCAGAGCAACGTCCTGATGCATCATCAGGAGGCAACGTCGATAGGTTGGTGGCCGAAGCCATGCATTGGCCAAGATTCCAGAAAGCGCCTGTATGCCCATGATCCATGCCATAGAGCTCTGGATTAGAGAAGTACCTAGCGCTGCGCGAGAGAATCGTTGCTTTGCCAGACACAACTCTGCATAGCACCGCGTGAGCACCCAGGATTTCCTTGCCCATTCAGGTCGCAAAGCGACCTGGAAACGTCCGAGAAAGCCATATGGGTCGTAGAGCAACTTACCAAACGTTAAGTTATACGATTCAAAGGGATGGGCCAAGATTTGCTCATGAGTGCAGTATGATGACAGCTCTCGAAGAGCCACTTGCAGTGTGACGCCCTTACAAACTGTCATCCGTTCCCATTGGGCGCTTCCTTCTTGCAATATATGAATATCAACGTCTGTGCTGGGTCGAAGGACGGACATATCGTCTTGCCGATTTAGGCTGCCCGCCAAATACGCTGCCATGAAGCCGTCCTTGTTGCGCGCTTCTGATGTCACCCAATCACGTGCCAGGGTCACGGCGTCGCGGGTGGTAACCGCCATTGGTTTTCGAGCGTTCCGAAATCTGGTGCGAGGCGTCAATCGCGCGTCCTATTTTTCTTAGGAAGATCCATGCACTTAGCGGTTGCCCCGCTCTTGTCGTCGCCGGTCCCGGTCCAGCTGCCGGCGTCGCACACGAGTCTCCAAATCACCTGCAGAGATGCCGCCCCTTCGCAGCTAGCCGAGCGATCTCATATCCTTCTATAAGTTAGGACCTTTGTCCCACTTCAAACCCTATTTTGGATGGGCTGCATCCGGTGTCCCACTACGCACACGAAGCACCCTCTGTGAGACACAATGAGGCTTGTTGAGACGATATGACACCGAAAGTTGCGCATGACACCAAATGCGCTATCATGGCGAGCAAAGTTGGACTGGCGTCTCGATCAAGAATAGAACATGGAGCGGATGACATGGATGCTGAACGGGTTCGGATGCGCGATTTACAGGAGCGACTGAGCGTTTCTCGAGCCACGCTGAACCGCTGGTTGGCGGCCGGGATGCCGTCAGAGAAACTCGGTGGCGTGCGTCTCTTCGATCCCGAAAAGGTGAACGCGTGGATCTCGGCTCGCTCGCAGAAGAGTGAGCCACGCCCTCGCGGTTCCCCGTGGCATCGCTAGGCCTTAGGGTCCATTAACCGCCGCAAGGAGGCCGGTGCCCTGATCCCTTCGGCGATGCAGAGACGTAACGGGCGCGGTGAATCCTCGGGCAGGACCTGAAAGATTACGGGATCTTCAGAGTCGGCAGCATGGAGCCTTGTTGGTCGCCTCGATTTACGCCGGCAGGCAGGGCATCGACTTGCTGCGTGCTCGGCGATCGGAAAAGGTCTCGCGCAACCTGTGCAGATACGCCAGCGCCTTGAGAGCGCATTGTCCGCTTGGCAAAGAGCGAGGCTGAGGCGTTCCTTGGCGGCTGACGGAAAGGACTCGGCTCGAGCTGACCATACGGGGCGGGATATTGGCGCCATGCTGTCAGACAACAACTGCACCATATAGCCTTGCTCTTCAAGCCACGTCATATAACCCGACGTCAGCAACGGAGATCGGCTGCGAGCCAGTAACTTTTTTACTTCGTCCACAACGCGAGTTCGCACGGCTGGGCTTCGGAGACGCCGGAGGGCCTGATCCGCAACAGGATGCTGTTTTTGGGCCAGTGCCTTCACGATGTCTTCGTCGAGGGTATCGACGGCGCTGTTCGTGCCTTCGGCCTCTTGCACAAGTGCGTTAATGACGCGCTGAGTTACCGTCTGCATTGCCCACTGCGCGCGTGTATCATCGCACAACGTAGTCTTTCTTGTCCGCGGCATCGGGACCCCAAGAGCAGAAGCAATGCGGTACGCGATTCGTGCGACAAGCGGCGGAAAACTCTGTCGGTCGGTTGGTCCTTCGAGGTCCCGCGCGACCTCGAAGGGATCCCTAGCATCGGCGTTCCGCGCAATACCGACGGCGCGCAGAACACGTTGAGCGGTGGGACGCAGTGCGGGTTCTAGTTTGAGAGCGTTTCGCGTCCCGTCTGGCCAAACCGTTGGCGCGCCAGCCAGATGGAACAGCCAAAAGATTACATCTCTACGCAGGCCCTCCAACTCGGGCGACCACGTAATCTTGCGCGCCGAAGCCCACAACATGGGGTTCAGCAAGAACGCCAGTAGTTCGCGAAATTCGTAAGGCCATTCAGGTCTTCGCCTGGCCCGCGGGGCCTTGAAATTGCGGTTCTTGCGCGGCATGGCTGCTGTATCCAACCCCCGCTCGAGTGCTTCGGGCCCCACTTTGACGCGGGAAAAGTTGTTCCTCGAAGGCTTACTACAAGCAAAGACGGAGAGCCGGAGGGTCTGTCATGTTCAGGCCTATTGGGGCCAATGCACGGTGGGTCACGGTTACGGTCGCCGCACGCATGATTGGCGTGAGCCCGAGCTATGTACGCTACCTCGTCGATGCTCGACGGCTGCCAGCAAAACGCGTGACTTTTGGAATTCGCCTTGTGCAGCGGTGCGCGGTTGAACGGTTTGCGCTGGAACGGGCTGAGCGACAGATAGTGCCAGTTCCAGGTGACCCCATGACAAGCTGAACGCAAAATGATGCCCGGCGCCGCCGGTAACGGCACCGGGCTGGATGAGGGGCGACTAACAATGCAGGTCGAGAATAACCCAGTCGTTCTCTGCTGTCTAGGTTCTCGTAGCAGTGACATTCGAGCTCGCGAGATCCCTATCAGTTTCCACTGTCTCAGCCTCCCCCCGGACGACCACCCGCTCGGGGTTTGCGCTATGCGGCCCCCGCAGATCGCCTTGGTCCCATGACCGCACGACCGACGCGCAAAAGCGGGCGCAACCATCACGGGGATTTGCTGGCCGCGGCAACGCCGCCCCACAGTCCCGAAACCGAGCAAGCGGCTCTCGGCGCGATGTTGTTCGATCCCGCGGCGTGCGAAGAGGGCGCTCGCCAGCTCACCTCCGCACACTTCTAGCTTACCGGCTTCGGCCGTGGAGCACCGCGGCCGGGCTCAATCGCGGTAATCTGAATGTCATCCGTAATTACCCTAAACAAATAATCGGGCGAGCCCGGGTAAACCATGCTCTGGGGAGAATCTATCCCCCTGTTCGATAGAGTTCTTCTAGGACAACAAGTATTTCGGCATCGTCTATTTCAGGTGTCGTGCTTACGTGGAGTGCATGAGGTGATGCTTATTATGGAGGCGCGCCGAAGAAAGCCCCTGCTCACCCCTCGCGAAGTTCTGATAAATAAGGCGCAGCGGGGGCCTGCGGAGCAGCGGCCTCCTAAGCCTCTTTGTTGTGATTAATTCGAGAATGTGTTCGGCGTTCGCCCGCTCCGGTGGTTCGGAGAGGGACTGCGCGAGTTTCCTTATTTCGTCATCGCTGAGCGTCATGTACTCACGTTCCTCGCGCTCAAGAAGTTGATGGCGTAGGGCGTTTCCCAAGTCGCCTTGCGAATCGAGCGGCTCGCCGAATCGCCGAGTCCATGTCATTCAAATCGCCGCTCGACAGGTCTTTCGGTTTCAATCTATCGCAGATGGATCGAATAGCATTTTGGTCGTCATCAATCAGGAGTTTTTCGTTAAGTCCTTGTTTGTCTCGCTTCATGATTACCACATCGGAAGGCTCCCCGACTCCCGATGCACGCTCAGCGGCGATCTTTGCTTCGTACACATAGTAGAGCGCCTCCCGTAATGGCATCGTATCTTTGTAGCCCCTGCGATAGAGGGAAGCGAATGCCAAGTAATCGCCGCTGCCGATGACCTCGACGTGGGAACTGCCTTCGATAGATGCCGCGCCAGGATTCCTGACCCTCACAATATCCGCAGTCTTGCCTTCGAATCCGCACGCGATGATATCGACTTCCACATCCCATCCCGCTAATACCGAGTCGATTTCTGTATATACTGATACGGGAAGGAAATCTCGTCCTTTTTCTTTGAATTGCGCGAGCGTCCATCCACGTGGTCTTAGGTATCGCGATTCAATGCGTTGCGTCCTTACCTGTTGGTATGCGGTGACCAGCGCGTCCTGAACCATTTCGGACTGTACCTCTGGAAGTTTCCGCGTCTTCATGTTCAAGTGAAAAGTGGCCCACCTGGAAATCTCGGTCGCGGCTGAAAAATCATTCCCCGCCAACAGAAGCCTCCAAGTAGGACACAGCCAACTGAATTTGAACCCGATGTCGGCCTCTATAAATCCTAGTCCGATGCGTTTGTCCGCTACCATGATGATCGTTCGACCAAGATCACAAATTGCCGCGATACAAACAGTCACCGGAGGCCTCCACCGCAGGGGCCGAGGCTTCTTGCGGTAAACTCCCCTGCCGGCCAAAGGTTAGCAAGAGAGGACGCACTGTCCCCTTTAGCGAGGGAAGTGGTATCCGGAGGAGGTGGCTCTGATGAATAACCGCGTAAGAAAGCCCCTGCTCACCCCTCTAGAGGCCCTGATAAACAAGGCGGCGCGAAGGGCGGAGGAGCAGCGGCCTCCTAAGCCTCAGGTCGGGGGTTCGATTCCCTCCGGGCCCGCCAGACCGTATCAATTAGGCCCTAGCGCGAAATCAGGGCCTTAGTTATCCACAAAAAAGCCCCTGCTCGCCCCCTCGCTGGCGCTGTCGAGCCTTCCTGCTCACGAAGCAGCTCGCCGGGTGCACCGCGGACACCCTGCGGACCTATCGGTGGTGGCTCGAGCGGTTCGTCGAGGCCGGTCTGGACGCCGGCGTGCTCGCCGTGCGGACCTTTCTCGCCCGCCTTCCGGAGCGCGGTCTGAGCGCGTCCCACTCTTCGGCCATGCCGTCGCCGCGGAAATAATCATCGGCGATCAAGAACTGAAAGGACACGATGGCGGACGGCCGGATCCGAGACGAGGCCCCAATGATCCAGTCCGGGAAAATACTCTTCGATTGACCCGAATAAGCTGGCGGTCCGCCTCTAGAGCCCATGGGAGATTTCGTCTCGCGAAGGAAGACAAACGATGATTACGATTCCCTGCCTCTATTTTCTCTACCCCAACTTGCCCCCCAGCCTGAGAACGTCGAGCACCTCAACGGTCATCGAAAAATCACCAACTTCGCATTTTACGCCGACGAGAGTTATGGGTTGGCAGCAACTGACAGTGCTGAGCGGTTCAATAGCCTTTTCACCATGAAGGCCAGGGCAGAACGTGCCGCACGAAAAGCGTTGCCTCCTAAGCCAGCGCGCCGCTGAGACCTGCGACACGATTCGCAGTCCGCGAGACCGCCAGCGAAGGACATCGGTTGCCCCACCGCTTCCGCTAAGGTCCGGCTTCCGTCGGCAAGCTGGCGGCCGGCGCGAGAAGTTATTTGAGCCCGTACATCGACGTGAAGTCGTCTACGCAATGCCTGAAAGTGGCGAAAGAATCGTTCAGCAGCTCGTACGTTCCGCCGGGGGTCAGATCGACATCTTCCTCCACCCAGGGATCGTTTACGCGGTCGAAATATCCGCGGCACCACCGTTTGTTGCGGTTCCATTCGTTCATGCGAGACACGTCGAAACGGCCGTGCATTGCCCACCCGGCGCTTAGCTGAAGCGAGCCACAGCGGTCGCCGCTGCAGTCGTAAGTATAAATACCGAGCTTGAGACCCTTATAAAAGATCCGCACGTGTTTCGTGCCATCAGTGTCGGGCACGATCTGGGTAGTGTAATTTTGACTCTGCAACCAGGTGACAACTTCAGCCATCGTCAACCCGCCGGCGGGAATATCCTCAGCCAACGCGATTGTCGGCAGAAACATCAAAACCAGCACGACAGGCCAAAACCTGCGCATAATTCGCCCCCTTCCTCTTAGGAGTGCGTCAAGACGGCGGTGGACCGATCGCCGGCCGGATCGAAGAGCGGGAACGCTCAGGCTAACCGCTTCCGCTTAAACCATGATTGCCCAGTACCGAGAGTCCATAGACCGGCGCTTCGCACCACCGGGCACGACGTGGACCGCTCTGCGGGGAGCCCAAAAGGAACTCGACAAAATCAAGACCGCGATCAGCCACAGCATCATCGCGCCGACGACCAAGGCGATGCTGGAGCACGCACAGCATCGAGTCGCAACCGCCGACTCGGCGCTTCGGGCGACGCCACGCCTTATTCCAGTGGTCGTGGTGAAGACGGCGATGGATAGCTATCTCTTGTACCTACGGGCCACTCGAGGAACGGACATCGACGCGGCACCGCGGCTCCTTGGAAGGCGGTTCGACCGCATCGTGCTTCGACGGAACGCCAGACGACAATCACCGGAATCTTCGTGCACGAGTTCACGCATTCACTTATTGACCGACCCCCCCTCGAGGGGCCTTGATACACAAGGCGCAGCGGACCACTGTGGAGCAGCGGCCTCCTAAGCCTCAGGTCGGGGGTTCGATTCCGTCCGGGCCCGCCAAGCCAGTCGTGGTCCAGCCCGGAGACATAGGTAACACTTTGTACCTAAGACATGGGTAACACTTTCGGCCCAAACGGATTGTCGAGCGGTTCAAGGACGCGCGTCTCCAGATCAAAGTAGCCCAAGTCATAATCCATAAAACTGACCAGCCAGATGCCGTCGTGCACTTCTTTAATGCCGACGGCTTGTCCCGCAAAGACCTGGCTGAGATTGATTT
>Ga0209580_10001467_pt1 | contig 10876 bp, 10 predicted proteins | sample Coa_R1_5_FD_187153 | JGI IMG/M metagenome (GOLD analysis project Ga0209580, IMG submission 187153) | Surface soil microbial communities from Centralia Pennsylvania, which are recovering from an underground coalmine fire - Coalmine... | ecosystem: Environmental > Terrestrial > Soil >...
GTTCAGTCACTTCGCGCAACGGCAGCTGGGCCACGCAGAGCCGGGAAGCCTACGACCGCGGCAACGGCGCCACGATCCTGCTCTACGACCCCGAACGCCGCACGGTGATCCTGACGCGGCAGTTCCGCCTGCCCACGTACCTGAACGGCAACCCCTCGGGCATGCTCATCGAGGCGTGCGCCGGACTGCTCGAGCGCGACGCGCCCGAGGCATGCATCCAGCGCGAGCTCGAGGAAGAGACGGGGTTCGTGGTGCGGGGCCTGAGCAAGGTCATGCAGGCCTACATGTCGCCGGGTTCGGTCACCGAGATGCTGCACTTCTTCGTCGCGGAATATTCGCCCGCGCAGCGGCGGGGCGACGGTGGCGGGGTCGGCGAGGAGGACATCGAAGTGATCGAGCTGCCGTTCGCGGACGCGCTGCAGCGCATCGTGGGCGGCCAGATCATCGACGGCAAGACCATCATGCTGCTGCAGTACGCAGCCCTGAACCTGTTTCACCCACCGGGCAGCCGCTCATGATGATCCTGGTGGCCGGGCCGTATCGCAGCGGCACCGGCGAAGATCCTGAGCTCATGGCGGCCAACCTCGCCCGGCTCGAAGCGGTGACCCTGCCGCTCTTCCGGGCGGGACACGTCCCCGTCATCGGCGAATGGCTGGCGTTGCCATTGCTGCGCCAGGCCGGCTCGACGCGTCCCGGCGACGCGGCGTACGCGCAGATCTCCTATCCCGTTGCGCACCGGCTCCTGCAGCGCTGCGACGCCGTGCTGAGACTGCCCGGGCGCTCGAGCGGCGCCGACCAGGACGTACGCCGTGCGCTCGAGCTTGGCCTGCCGGTGTACCGGCGCCTGGAGGACGTGCCCGCGCACGAGCCTTGAGCGCGGCGGCGCTTCACGGGACCATGGTGCTTTCCCCGCGCCACGTCAGAAAGGAAGGATCCCATGACCATCAAGACGCTCTACACCGCGCATGCCACCTCCGTCGGCGGCCGCAACGGCCACACCCAGTCCGCCGATGGGCTGGTCAGCGTCGACCTGTCCATCCCGAAGGCCATGGGCGGCCCCGGCAAGCCCAACACCACGACGCCGGAAGACCTGTTCGCCGCCGGCTACGCCGCCTGCTTCGGCAGCGCCTGCGAGTTCGTGTCGCGCCAGATGAAGCTGCGCCCCACCCGGATCACCGTGCGCTCGGCGGTCAGCATCGGCGAGGCGCCGGGCGGCGGCTTCGGACTCGCGGTGGAGCTGGAGCCGGAAATCGCGGGCGTCACGCAGGCGGAGGCGGAGAAGCTGGTGGCCGCCGCCCACGAGGTGTGCCCCTACTCGCGCGCGGTGCGCGGCAACGTGGACGTGACACTCAAGACCAAGGCGGTGTGACGCGCGCGGCGGCAGCCTACAGCCAGCCCTTGCTGCGGAAGTACACCCACGGGATTAGCGCGGACACCACCATCAGGCCGAGCGCCGCCCAGACTCCCCAGGGCTCGTGCAGCCAGGGGATGTAGCTGAAGTTCATGCCGTAGAAGGCGCCGATCACCGACGGCGGCAGCATGAGCACGGTGACCACCGAGAAGATCTTGAGGATGTTGTTCTGATCGATGGTCACCATGCCGAGGGTGGCATCGAGCAGGAACTGCACCTTGTCGCCGAGGAACGAGGCGTGGTCGGCGAGTGCGCCGACGTCACGCGACACCGTGCGCAGGCGCAGCCGCGCCTCCTGCGTGACGCGCGCGTTGCCGCTCTCCTGCAGGAAGGTGAGCAGCCGCGACAGGCTCACCAGGCTCTCGCGCGCCTTCGACACCAGCTCGCCCCCGCGTCCGATCTGCTCGAGTTCGGCATGGAAATCGCGCCCGTGCCGCCGTCCCTGGCGGGGATGCGTGAGCACCCGCTGCGAGATGGCCTCGATGTCGGCGCCGACTTTCTCCAGCACGTCGGCGATGCGGTTGACGAACGCCTCGAGGAGGCCGGCGAGCAGCAGCGGCGCGGAGGTGCACGCGGCCGGGTGCGTCTGCGCGAAGGCGATGAAGCGCTGGAACGGCAGCGGGTCGGCGTAGCGGTTGGTGACCAGGCAGGCACCGGCGAGGATGAACGTGACCTGGGTGCTCTCGGCGAGATCGGTGTCGAGGCGCGTCACCACGGTGGCGGTGAGGTACAGCGAGCCGTTCTCTTCGTAGAGGCGGTTGGAGGCCTCGATCTCGCGCATTTCCTCGCGCGTCGGAACGTCGATGCCGAGCGCCTGCTCGACCAGCTGCTCCTCGGCCGCCGTCGGCTCGCGCAGGTCCAGCCACAGCGCCGCGGCGGGCAGCGCCGCGCCGGGCGCCGGCTCGTGCCGCACCAGACCGCCGGGGCCGGGGACGAAGATGTTCAGCACGCGACGCGCTCGACCTGCGCGCGCCGGCTCAGTGGCCGCGCTCGGCCGCGACCAGGTCGTTGATGAGGTCGATGAGCTTGGCCTCGCCGCCGGCCTTGATCACGTCGGTGGAGTAGCGGCCGTTCACGACGATGAACGGCACGCCCTCGACGTGGTAGCGCTGCGTGGTCTGCTCGGCGCGCTGCAGGTCGCTGTTCACCGAGAACGAGTTGTAGGCCTTGGCGAAATCGTCGGCGCTGACGCCGTTCTTGACGGCGAACGCCTGCTGCAGCCTGAAGCTTTCCTCGTCGCTGTCCCCGACCAGCGGCGGCTTGCGATCGAGCTCGAGCTGGTGGATGGTCTCGAACGCCTTCTCGAACAGTCCCGGACGGTCGAGGGCCTCGATGGTGTAGTACAGGTGCGCGTGCGACTTCTGCAGCGCCTGCCAGATGACGTGCACGCGCACGAAGTCGACGTATGCCGGCTTGGTCTTCAGCCACGCGCGCAGCAGCGGCTCGAGGTCGTAGCAGTGCGGGCAGCCGAGCCAGAACACCTCGAGCACCTCGACGTGGCCGGGCGGCACGCTCGTGGGCTGCGTCGGCACGATCGGGTCGTAGTTGACCCCGGCCTTCCATTTGCCGTCGGGCATCTGCGGCGGGAGCGAGGTCATCTTCTCGAGCGAGGCGTCGCTCTTGGCCTGCTGGTGGTCGGTTTCGTCCGCGCCGGACTCCTGCGAGGCGGTGGCCTGCTGGGTCTCGCTCTGCGGCGCGGCGGGCGGCGCCGCAGGCGGCGGTGCGGCCGGCTCGGTGGCTGCTGCCGGTGCGGCGGGCGTCGCGGCGGGCGGGGACGGGGCTTGCTGGCCGCAGGCGGCGAGCGCGGCGAGCGCCGCCAGGGCGAGGAGCCGCCGCATCAGCGCATGCCCTGCAGGTAGGAAGCCACGTCGCGCATCTGCTCCGGGGTCAGGCGTTTGGCGATCGTGAACATCATGACGCCGTTGCGGCTCGCGGTCTCCGGGTTCGCGCCGCTGTAGCGCGCGCCGCTGGCATAGTCCTTGAGTTGCTTGATGACGTAAGCGGACTGCTGCGCGCGCAGCGCCGGGTAGCCGGCCGCGAGGTTGCCGCGGCCCGCCGGGCCGTGGCAGGCGATGCACGCGGGGACCTCGTGCGCCGGGTCGCCGTGCTGGTACAGCGCCTGGCCGGCCTGCCAGTAGGACGGGTCGGCCTCCAGGCCGGTCGGGGTCTGTGCCTCGTAGTAAACCGCGATGTCGTCGATGTCCTGGTCCTGCAGCGTCGCGGCCAGCGGTTTCATCACCGGGTTGTCGCGCGCACCGGAGCGGAACAGCCGCAGCTGCTCGGCGATGTAGACCGCGTTCTGGCCGGCCAGCCGCGGCCAGTCGGGGTTGGAACTGTTGCCGTTCGGGCCGTGACAGGAAGAGCACACGGCGGTCTTGGCGGCGCCGTCGGCCGCCTTGCCGTGCGTGAACGGCACGTCCGGGGTGGCCGCCAGGCAGGCCGAGGTCAACACCAGTGCTGCGGCCATCCAACTCGAGGTGTGCGCCATCGTTGTCTTTCCGTCCGGTCCGGCGATGCGAGGGCGCGAATTGTACACTACGGCCATGCGTGCGCTTTTTTACCCGCCCCCTGCATGAGCCGCTTCGGCGACGTGCGCTTTCTCATCAGCGCCGCGGCGCCGGCGCAGTTTCCCGCCGATCGCGGGGCCGAGGTGGCATTCGCGGGACGCTCCAACGCCGGCAAGTCGAGCGCCATCAACGCCATCGTGCACCACCAGGGACTGGCGCGTACCAGCAAGACCCCGGGGCGCACGCGACTCATCAACTTCTTCGAGCTCGCGCCGGGCCAGCGCCTGGTGGACCTGCCGGGCTACGGCTATGCGAGCGCGCCCGAGGCACAGCGCCGCACCTGGCAGGGGCTCATCGAGGCGCTGCACGCGCGCGCCTCGCTCCGCGGGCTGTTCGTGATCGTGGACGTGCGGCGCGGCCTCGGCGATGCCGACCTGCAGCTGCTCGACTGGGCCGGCGACCGGCAGGCCCACGTGCTGCTGGCCAAGGCCGACAAGCTCGGCCACGGCCAGGGCAGCGCCGCGCTGCGTACGGCCGCGGCCCGGGTGGCGGGCCGCGCCAGCGTGCAGCTGTTCTCCGCGCTGAAGGGCACGGGCATGCGCGACGCCCAGGACACGCTCGAGGCCTGGCTCGGCGGAAAGACCCGCAAATAAAAAACCCCGGCGGTTTCCTAAGAAGCCGCCGGGGCAGACTAGCCCGGCACAGGTCTCATGAACCGGGTTTGTACCCGCTCAGGGAGGGAAGCGGGGAGTGCTTGCGCACTCAGTAAGTATGACGACCTGGGGGCCGCGGAGTTCCGGCAGGTCGTCCAAAAAATCACTTGGTAAATCATAAGTTTGCTGAACGGGCTGTATCGTTCCCGCCACAGTCTGCCGGCTCAGAGGAAGCTCAGGACGACCGAGAGCGAGAAAATCCTAGCCCCGTTAGTGCTCGGGATATCGAAGCGCTCGTACTCGAGCCGCCCGCCGATGTTGCCAAAGTGGGCCTGGGCCCCGACGCCCCAGGCGAAATCGGTGCCCCGGTCCGAGAAGGCGAAGAAGCTGCTGGGTGGCAGCGTCCCGGCCGAGTTCGCGTCTCCGCTCAGCTTCCAGCGCGCCACCCCGGCCTTGCCGAAGACGTCGAGCCACGGCACGGGCAGCGGCAGGAAGCCGACGCCGTAGGCGGCGAAGGCCTTGGCGTCGGTGCTGGTGGTGCCGCCGATGAGCGTCTGGGTGTGGTTGCCGAGATCCATGTAGTCGGCCTCGATACCCAGCACGTGCAGCGGGCGCACCCCGGCGAACACCTTCCAGGAGGTCTTCTTGATGTCGCCGAACGCCACCCCGGTATGGGTCACGTCGTCGACCTTGTCGTTGGACAGCCCGGCGCCGGCGTAGAGCAGCCCGTCGGCGCGCGCGGCGGTGGCGGCGAGCGCCAGCAACAAAAGGAGGGAGAACCTGCGCATCACTGCACCTCGTTGTCATCCATGAAACAGACGGGACGTAGCCGCGCGGCGACAAGGCCGGCGGCGTGCGGTCCCGAGCTGGAATGACCGGCGGCGGCGGCGGAAGTTCGGCGGTGTGAGCTGCGCGCCCCGCCTAGAACAGCAGCATCGCGTCCAGCGAGATGACCTGCGCGCCGTTGGTGTGGGCGATGTTGAAGTTCTCGTATTCGAGACGCGCGCCGATGGCGCCGAAGTGCACCTGTGCGCCGGCGCCCCATGCGAACGCCGTGCCGTTGCGCGAGAAGGCGAACAGGCCCGCAGTGCCGGGTGTCGTGGTGTCGCCTTCGAGCTTCCAGCGCGACAGGCCCGCCTTGGCGTACAGATCGAGGAACGGCACCGGCACCGGCAGGAAGCCGACGGCGTAGGCCGCGAACGCCTTGGCGTCGGAGTGCGTGCTGCTCTGCCCGCCGGAGCCGGGCTGGAAGAGGCTGCCGCTGCCGGTGCCGAGATCCAGGTAGTCGGCCTCGACGCCGAGGAAGCTCAGCGGCCGCACTCCGGCGAGCGCCTTCCAGGAGGTGTGATCGATGTCGGCGAAGCTCAGATTGCTGTTGGTGATGTCGCTCAGCTTGTTGCGCGTGATGCCCGCGCCCACGTAGAACAGCGCGTCATCGGCGTACGCCAGCGCGCTCGTGAGCAGAAGCAGAGCGGCGAGCAGAAGTCTTGGCATGTCGAGTCTCCGTGGCATGACCTGTGCCTAACGCGGCCGGCGGCCGCCAGTTGACCTAGTGTGCCTCGTCCCAGTTGGCGCCGCTGCCGATGTCCACCCGCAGCGGCACGCTGAGCTCGGCGGCGTTCACCATGTGCTCGCGTACCGCCGCGCTCGCCTCGGCGAGCGCGGCCCCGCGCACCTCGAAAACCAGCTCATCATGCACCTGCATGACGAGGCGCGCCGGGGAGCCGGGGCGGGCGCACCAGGCATCGAGGCTGATCATGGCACGCTTGATGATGTCGGCGGCGGTGCCCTGCATGGGCGCGTTGATGGCGCTGCGCTCGGCGTACTGACGCAGCTGGGCGTTGCCGGAGCGGATGTCCGGCAGGTACAGGCGCCGCCCGGACACCGTCTCGACGTAGCCGCGCTCGCGGGCGCTGGCGCGCGTCTCGTCCATGAAGCGCTTCACGCCCGGGTAGCGCTGGAAGTAGCGCTCGACGTACTGCTGCGCGGCGCCGCGTTCGATGCCGAGGTTGCGCGCCAGGCCGAACGGCGACATGCCGTAGATGAGCCCGAAGTTGATCACCTTGGCGGTGCGGCGCTGGTCCGCGGTGACCGCGTCCAGCCCGACCCCGAACACCTCGGCCGCGGTGGCGCGGTGCACGTCGCGGTCCTCGGCGAAGGCGGCCCTGAGGCCCTCGTCCCCGGACAGGTGCGCCATGATGCGCAGCTCGATCTGCGAGTAGTCGGCCGCCAGCAGCACGCAGCCCTCGGGGGCGATGAACGCCTGGCGGATGCGGCGCCCCTCGGGGCGGCGGATCGGAATGTTCTGCAGGTTGGGATCGACCGATGACAGCCGCCCGGTGGCCGCGACCGCCTGGGAATAGTTGGTGTGGATGCGCCCGGTGCGCTCGTTCACCTGCTCGGGCAGCTTGTCGGTGTAGGTGGACTTGAGCTTGGCGAGCGCGCGGTACTCGAGCACGATGCGCGGCAGCGGGTAGCTCTCGGCCAGCTCCTCGAGCACGTCCTCGGCGGTCGAGGGCTGCCCGGTCGGGGTCTTGCGCCGCACCGGCAGCTGCAGCCGCTCGAACAGGATCTGCTGCAGCTGCTTGGGCGACTCGATGTTGAATTCGTGGCCGGCCTCGCGGTGCGCCTGCAGTACCAGCTCCTGCAGCTGGCGCGCGAACTCGCGGCTCTGCGCGCGCAGCCGCTCGCGGTCGATGAGCACGCCGTAGTGCTCCATGGCGAGCAGCACCGGCGCGAGCGGCTGCTCGATCTCCCGGTACAGCTGCGCCAGCGCCGGCACCGACTCGAGCTGCGGCCACAGCGCCCGGTGCAGCCGCAGCGTCACGTCGGCGTCCTCGGCCGAATACTCGCTCGCCTTGTCGATGGGCACCTGGTCGAAGCAGATCTGGCGCGCGCCCTTGCCCGTGACCTCCTCGTAGCTGATGGTGCGCACGCCCAGGTAGCGCTGCGCGTCGGCGTCCATGTCGTGGTTGGTGGCGACGCTGTTCCACACGTACGACTCGAGCATGGTATCGAAGCGCATGCCGGCAAGCGCGATGCCGGCGTTGGCGAGCACGTGCGCGTCGTACTTGAGGTTGTGGCCGACCTTGCCGCGTGCGGCATCCTCGAGCAGCGGCTTGAGCGCCGCGAGCACCCGCGCGCGCTCGAGCTGATCGGGCGCACCCGGGTAGACGTGGCGCAGCGGCACGTAGGCGGCCGTGCCCGGCTCGATGCAGAAGGACAGGCCGACGATCTCGGCGCGCATGTAGTCGAGGCTCGTGGTCTCGGTGTCGAAGGCGAACAGCTCGGCGCGGCCGAGTGCCGCCAGCCAGCGCTCGAAGTCCTCCCAGCGGGTGATGGTCTCGTAGTGGCGCGGCGTGTCGGCGAGTGCCGCTGCTGCCGGGGTCGCAGGCGCCGCGGGCGGCGGCGCCTCGCTCGCGGCCGCCGGCGCGCTGGCCGTCTCGCCGCCCTCCAGCTGCCGCAGCAGCCCGCGCAGCTCGTAGCGCGTGTACAGCTCGCGCAGCTTCATGACGTCCGGCGCGCGCGGCTCGAGCTCCTCGAGCGACAGCGGCAGCTCGAGGTCGGTCTTGATGGTCGCCAGGCGCCGCGACAGCTCGAGCGTGTCGAGCCCGGCGCGCAGGTTCTCGCCCACCTTGCCCGGCACCTCGGCGACGCGGCCGATCAGCTCGTCGAGCCCGCCGAACTGCTGCAGCAGCTTGGCGCCGGTCTTGGGGCCGACCTTGTCGATGCCGGGGATGTTGTCCGAGCTGTCGCCGATGAGGGCGAGGTAGTCGATGATCTGCTCCGGAAAGACGTCGAACTTGGCCTTCACGCCCTCGCGGTCGAGCAGCGAGTTGTTCATGGTGTTGATGAGCGTGATCGAGCCGTCCACCAGCTGCGCCATGTCCTTGTCGCCGGTGGAGATGAGCACCGTCTGCCCGGCGCGCGCCGCGCGACAGGCGAGCGTGCCGATGACGTCGTCCGCCTCGACGCCGGCGATGCGCAGCAGCGGCAGCCCCTGCGCCTCGATGATCTCCAGCAGCGGGGCGATCTGCGCGCGCAGGTCGTCGGGCATGGCCGGGCGGTGCGCCTTGTACGCGGCGAACAGGTCGTCGCGGAAGGTGCGGCCCGGGGCGTCGAATACCACCGCGATGCGGCGCGGCTGATAGTCCTTCATGAACTTCAGCAGCATGTTCAGCACCCCGAGCACCGCCCCGGTCGGCTCGCCGCGCGAGTTCGACAACGGCGGCAGGGCGTGAAACGCCCGGTAGACATAAGAAGAACCGTCGACGAGAACCAGGTCCGGAGAGCGCGCCATGGAGGGTGAAAACCTTAAGGGGATCGCGAGTATAAGCGAGCCGCGCCGCCGCACCGGTCAACCCGGCCGCAGCGCCCGCGCTATAGGGTCAGGTGCCCGCCGGGAGCCGCCATGTCCGAGCCGTTCACATCCGCGATCGCCGCCAACCGCTTCGGGCTCGGTGCCCGGCCGGGCGAGCTGGCCGCGATCGGTGGCGGTGGCCGCGACTGGCTGCGCGCGCAGCTCGCGGGCCCGCCGCCGCAGCTCGCCGCGGCGGGGCTGCGCTCCTGCACCGACATCCTGGCCGCGGCGCTCGAGCTGCGCCGTGAATTGCAGGCGGCGCGCAAGGCGGACGCGCAGGGCGTGGCCGCCGACCCGCTGCAGAAGCTGCCGCAGTTCCTGCGTCCCATCTATGCAAGCGAGGTGACCGCGCGCCTGCAGCAGGCGGTCACGAGCGAGCGCCCGTTCCTCGAGCGCCTGACGCAGTTCTGGGCCAACCACTTCGCGGTCTCGATCGACAAGCAGTTCCTCGCCGGGCTCGCCGGCAGCTTCGAGCGCGAGGCAATCCGCCCGCACGTGCTCGGCAACTTCGCCGATCTGCTGCTCGCCGCCGAGACGCATCCGGCCATGCTCCTGTACCTCGACAACTACCTGTCGGTGGGCCCACACGCGCCGGCGGCGCTGCGCGCCGCACGCCGCGACGCACAGCGCAGGATCGGCATCAACGAGAACCTGGCGCGCGAGATCCTCGAGCTGCACACCCTCGGCGTCGGCGGCGGCTACACGCAGGCCGACGTCACCACCTTCGCCGCGGTGCTGAGCGGCTGGTCGATCGGCGGCGAGGGCGGCCGCTTTCGCGGCGGCGTGCCCGGACAGTTCCTGTTCCGGCCCGAGCTGCACGAGCCCGGCACCAAGGTGGTGCTCGGCACGCGCTACCGCGACGACGGCTTCGGGCAGGGCGTGGCGGTGCTGCGCGACCTGGCGCGCGCGCGCGCCACCGCCCAGTTCGTCGCCACCAAGCTGGCGCGCCACTTCATCGCCGACGAGCCGCCGGCGGCGGCGGTCGCGCGCCTCGCCGACGCGTTTCACTCGAGCGGCGGGGACCTGCCGCGCGTCTACCACGCGCTGCTCGATGCGCGTGAGGCCTGGGACAGCGGCCTCGCCAAGTACAAGAGCCCCTGCGACTACGTGCTGTCGGCCTACCGCGGGCTCGGCCTGCCGGCCGATGCCGCGCACGCGCCGCTCGCCCCATTCGAGCTCCTCGGCCAGCGCACCTGGTCGCCGGGCTCGCCGGCGGGCTGGCCGGACCGCAGTGCCGACTGGGACGGCGCCGCCGCGCTCATGAAGCGCATCCAGTGGGCCCAGGCGCTCGGCGAGCGACTCGGCGGCCGCTGCGACGCAGTCGCACTCGCCCCCGAGCTGCTCGGCGCCAACCTCGGCGCGGCGACCCGCGGCGCGCTCGCCCACGCGGCCAGCGCCGCCCAGGCGGTGACGCTGCTGCTGGCCGCGCCCGAATTCATGCGGCGCTGAGGCCGCCAGGAGCATCGCGATGAGTACGCGACGTCAGTTCCTCACGCACGCGGCAAGCGCCGCCGGCGGCCTGTTCTGCACCACGCGCCTGGCGTTCGCCGGCGCAACGGCCGCCAGCGGCGGCCGCCGCCCGCGCCTGGTACTGATCGTGATGCGCGGCGCGCTCGATGGCCTGGCCGCCGTGCCGCCCTACGGCGACCGCGACTACGCCGCGCTGCGGGGCGAGGCGGCGCTGCACGCGCCCGGCGCGCCCGGCGGCGCGCTCGCCCTCGACGGCTTCTTCGGGCTGCACCCCGCGCTCGAGTTCCTCGGCCAGAGCTACCGCGCACGCGAGCTCCTGGTGCTGCACGCGCTCGCGAGCCCCTACCGCGAGCGCTCGCACTTCGACGGCCAGGACGTGCTCGAGAACGGCACGACCTGGCCGCACGCGCTGCAGACCGGCTGGCTGAACCGCGCGCTTGCGCAGCTGCCCGGAGCGCGGGCGCGCGCGAGCGGC
>Ga0209580_10001468_pt1 | contig 10875 bp, 8 predicted proteins | sample Coa_R1_5_FD_187153 | JGI IMG/M metagenome (GOLD analysis project Ga0209580, IMG submission 187153) | Surface soil microbial communities from Centralia Pennsylvania, which are recovering from an underground coalmine fire - Coalmine... | ecosystem: Environmental > Terrestrial > Soil > Unclassified...
CAGGCAAGACCACCTTCCTCAACGTGCTCTCCGGCTTCATCCCGGTCGAGGACCGCATCGTGACCATCGAAGATGCGGCCGAGCTGCAGCTGCACCAGGAGCACGTCTGCCGCCTCGAGACGCGGCCGAAGGACATCAACGGCGAGGGCGAGATCACCATCCAGCGCCTCGTCATCAACGCGCTGCGCATGCGCCCCGAGAGAATCGTCGTCGGTGAGTGTCGCGGCGGTGAGGCGCTGGACATGCTCCAGGCCATGAACACCGGTCACGACGGCTCGATGACGACGCTCCACTCCAACAGCCCGCGCGATGCGCTGGCCAGGCTCGAGACCCTGGTCCTGATGGCGGGCGTCGACCTGCCCGTGCGCGCGATCCGCCAGCAGGTGGCGGGCGCGATCAACCTGATCTGCCAGCTGAGCCGCCTGCGCGACGGTTCGCGCAAGGTGACCGCGATCACCGAGATCGTCGGCATGGAGCAGGAGATCATCACCATGCAGGACATCTTCGTGCTCGAGCAAAAAGGCGCGACGCCCGAGGGCAAGGTGATAGCCGAGTTCAAGCCGACGGGCCTGCGGCCGAAGATCCTCGACCGCATGTTCGCCCAGGGCATCCCGCTCCCGAAGGAGATCACCGCCCTCTTCCCGCCGCCGCCAGGGTACAAGCCGTCCGGGCGGTAGCCGCAGGATTTACAACCGCCGAGGCCGTCTTATACTCGGGTTGTGAGGGTCGTCCTGCACGACCGGACCGACGGTCTCGGGCAGGAGCTGCGGGAAACCGCCGAGCGCAAGCTGACCCGTCTGGCGCGCCACTTCGGCAAGGTGGCGGACGCGGAGGTTGACTTCTCCGAGGAGCGCAAGCGCAGCGGCCTGACGACCACGATCTGCCGGATCAACGTCCACCTCGACGGCCGCAGGACGCCCGTGCTCTCGGCCCACGAGCGGGGCGCCGACCCGCAGTCGGCCCTAGACCTGGCGCTCGACAAGATCGACCGGCAGCTCGTCCGGCACAAGGAGAAGGTCAAGCACCGCAAGCAGCCCGTGTCGCCCGTCCGCATGGCCGTCGAGGACGAGGTCCGGCTCGAGCGACCCGACGCCCCGGAGCGGATCCGCCTCAAGGTGCGCCCCATGGCCGTGGCCGACGCGGTGAGCGAGCTGAACGCCGACAGCCAGGCGTTCCTGGTGTTCCTGGACGAGGATTCCGGCACCACCCTGATCGCGGTCAAGCGGGCGGACGGCTCCGTGGCGGTGATCGAGCCCGTCATCACCTAGCGAGCCCCCGTCGGGATTCAAAGCCGCCGATCCCGGGTAGTCTTGATTGAGTCGTGATCAACCTCACCAGGCTGCTTGATCCCAACGAGCGGGAGGTCAAGCGCCACCTCACCGTGGCGGCCGCCATCAACGAGCTCGAACCCGAGCTCGAGGCGCTCGACGACGCCGCCCTGAAGGCGAAGTCCGACGAGCTGCGGGAGAAGGCGAAGGAGGGGCACGATCTCGACGAGCTGCTGATCGACGCCTTCGCGCTCTGCCGCGAGGCGAGCCGGCGCGCGATCGGCCTCCGCCATTTCGACGTCCAGCTCGTCGGCGGCATCGTGCTGCACCAGGGCAAGATCGCCGAGATGAAGACCGGCGAGGGCAAGACCCTCGTCGCGAGCCTGGCCCTTTACCTCAACGCGCTCGCCGGCAAGGGCGTGCACCTGGTCACCGTCAACGACTACCTGGCTCGCCGTGACGCCGGATGGATGGCGCCGATCTATCACCTGCTCGGGCTCTCCGTCGGGGTCAACGTCGGCACCGCCGGCACGTTCGTCTACGATCCCGATTACCTCGACGAGACGCACCCTGACCCTCGACTCCAGCACCTCCGTCCCGCGAGCAAGAAGGAGGCCTACGGCGCGGACATCACGTACGCGACCAACTCCGAGCTCGCCTTCGACTACCTCCGCGACAACATGGCGCACGACCTCGCGCAGTGCAGCCAGCGCACGCTCAACTACGCGATCGTCGACGAGGTCGACTCGATCCTCATCGACGAGGCGCGCACGCCGCACATCATCTCCGGCCAGTCGGAGGAGTCGACCGAGAAGTACTACGAGTACGCGCGCTGGGCGGGCCGCCTGACCGAGGGCGAGGACTATGACGTCGACCTGAAGCACAAGTCCGCGTCGCTGACCGAAACGGGCATCGCGAAGATGGAGCGCTGGACCGGCATCCGGAACATCTACGACCTGGAGAACGTGGTCGAGGCGCACCAGATCAACCAGGCCCTGAAAGCCAAGGCGCTCTTCCTGCGCGACCGCGACTACCTGGTCAAGGACGGCGAGGTCGTGATCGTCGACGAGTTCACGGGACGCACGATGCCCGGCCGGCGCTGGTCGGACGGGCTCCACCAGGCGGTGGAGGCCAAAGAGGGCGTGAAGGTGCAGCAGGAGCAGAAGACCATCGCCACGATCACGGTTCAGAACTACTTCCGCCAGTACGAGAAGCTCGCGGGCATGACCGGCACCGCGCTGACCGAGGCGGAAGAGTTTCACAAGATCTACGGGCTCGACGTGGTCGTCATCCCGACGCACCGCGAGATGGTCCGCGCCGACAAGCCGGACGTCATCTACAAGACCGAGAAGTCCAAGTTCGAAGCCGTGATCGACGAGATCGTGGAGATGAACAAGGAGGGGCGACCGGTGCTCGTGGGCACTGTGTCCGTCGAAAAGTCCGAGCGGTTGTCCAGGATGCTCGAGCGGCGCGGCATCAAGCACAACGTGCTGAATGCCAAGCAGCACGAGCGCGAAGCCGCGGTCGTCGCCGAGGCGGGCCAGTCCAGCGCGGTGACCATCGCGACCAACATGGCCGGCCGCGGTACCGACATCGTGCTCGGTCACGGCGTGACAGATGTCGGCGGCCTGCACATCATCGGCACCGAACGGCACGAGAGCCGGCGGATCGACAACCAGCTGCGCGGTCGCGCCGGACGGCAGGGCGACCCGGGCTCGAGCAAGTTCTTCATCTCGCTCGAGGACGACCTGATGAAGATCTTCGGCCCGGCCGCGGACCGCATCGGCAGGCTGATGGACAGCCTCGAGGTCGAGCCGATCGAACACCCTTGGGTCGCGCGATCGATCGCCGGAGCGCAGAAGAAGGTCGAGGGCATGCATTTCGACGCTCGCAAGCACGTGGTCGAGTACGACGACGTGATGAACAAGCAGCGCCAGATCATCTACGAGGAGCGGCGCAAGGTGCTCGAGGGCGCGGACGCCCGCGGCAACATCATGGGCTACACGGGGGAGATCATCACCAAGGGCGTGGAGCAGCACTGCGAGAGCCGGCACCCTGAGAACTGGGATCTCGAAGGCCTGGTCAAGTACCTGTCCGCGTACCTGCCGATCGCGCCCGGCTCGCAGATCCCCGACGAGGCCATCCACCGTGGACCAGAGGGCCTGGTCGAGCACCTCTCCAGCGCGGCGTCGGAGGCGTACGACCGTAAGGTCGAGGAGGTCGGCGCGGACCTGATGCCGTTGGTCGAGCGCGACGTGATGCTGCGCACGATCGACTGGCAGTGGATGGAGTACTTGACGCAGATGGAGCAATTCCGCGAAGGCATCGGGCTGCGCGCTTACGGCCAGCGCGATCCCCTCGTCGAATACAAGAACGAAGCGTTCGAGATGTTCAACGAGCTGCGGGACCGGATCCAGGCTTCGATCGTGGCGCGCATCTTCCGCGTGCAGGTGCAGCGCAACGCGCCGACGCCACCTCCGACTCCTTTCGTGCGACAGGTGATGGAGAGCGGTCCCGCCGAGCCCGACGGAGCCAACGGCGCCGGGCGCAAGGCGGCTCCTCAACAGCGCAAGGCGCTCCCCGTCGGCGCGGCGGTGACCCCGGGGGCCGCTGCGGCGGCTCAGGGTAAGATCGGCCGCAACGACCCGTGCTGGTGCGGGTCGGGCAAGAAATACAAGCGCTGCCACGGACGCTAGAACTGGAGTACGCATGGACGCCGAACTGAATCCCAAAGAGCTCTTGAACAGGATCATTCAGCTGAAGGAGCACCTTTGACCTTCCAGCGAAAGCCAGGCGCGCCGACGAGCTAGACGCCGAGCTCGTCAAACCAGGCGTCTGGGACGACTCCAGCCGCGCCGGGCAGATGGCCCGCGAAGCCGCCGAGCACCGCGAGCTGATCGCGATGTGGGATCGGCTCGAGAAGCGCGCGCGAGACCTGATCGAGCTGGACCAGCTCGCCGAAGGAGACCCCGAGCTCGAAAAGCAGGTGGACGAGGAGCGCGCCGCGATCGCCTCCGAGCTGCGCTCCCGCGAGCTCGACCTGCTGTTCACCGACCCGTACGCGAACCACAACGCGGTGATGACGCTCTCGGTCGGCCAGGGTGGGGTGGAGGCCCAGGACTGGGTCGAGATGCTGATGCGCATGTACCTGAAGTGGGCAGAGCGAAAACGCTATGCAACGGAGATCCTCGACACCTCGCCGGGTGAGGAGGCCGGGTTGAAGAGCGCGACGTTCATCGTGCGAGGACCGCGCGCCTACGGCCTGCTCCGCTCCGAGCACGGGGTGCACCGGCTCGTGCGCATCTCGCCGTTCGACCAGAATCATCGGCGCCACACGTCGTTCGCCCTCGTCGAGGTGATGCCGGAGCTCGAGCGATCGGACGAAGACGCGGTCGTGATCAATCCACAGGACCTGCGCATCGACACCTACAGGTCCACCGGCGCCGGCGGCCAGCATGTGAACAAGACGGATTCGGCTGTCCGCATCACGCACATCCCCACCGGCATCGTCGTCACGTGCCAGAACGAGCGCTCGCAGATGAAGAATCGCGAGATGGCGATGAAGGTGCTCAAGGCGCGCCTTTTCCAGCGCCAGCAGCAGGAGGCGGCCGCACAGCTCGATCAGATCCGCGGCCAGGTGATGCCGGCCGAGTTCGGCTCGCAGATCCGAAACTACGTGCTGCAGCCCTACACGTTGGTCAAGGACGTTCGCACGGGGCAAGAGGTCGGCAACGCGCAGGCCGTGCTCGACGGCGACCTCGATCCGTTCATCGAAAGCTGGCTGCGCTGGCGCCTCAGCAAGAACGGAACGGGCCCCTCGGCGAAGTAGCGCAAGCATCCGGAGGCCGCTCCGTTAGATACGTGTTTGGCTCACTGGGAAGGGGTTGGACTCAAAGGCGCCATCGGGTATACTGCCCGCGACTTAGCCACGCGCGCCCGCCGGCGCGTCACGTTGCAGCAAGAGACGCAGCTCATGGTTTTAACACCGGATTTCGACAGCCGGCCGGTAATCAGCTTCCAGCATGTCTGGAAGACTTATCCGACCGGGACGCAGGCGCTCCGAGATGTGAATCTCGTCGTGCCCGAGGGCGACTTCCTGTTCCTCGTGGGTCCCTCGGGAGCCGGCAAGTCCACGCTCGTCCGACTGCTGATCCGCGAGGAGAAGCCGACCAAGGGCAAGATCTTCGTCGACGGCGTCGAGCTCGGCCGCATGAAGCGGAGGCAGCTGCCGCACTACCGGCGCAAGGTCGGCCTCGTGTTCCAGGACTTCAAGCTGCTGCCGAACCTCACGGTCTACGAGAACGTGGCGTTCGCGCTGCGGGTGCTTGGCGAGTCGGACCGGTTGATCCGGACCCGCGTCGCGGAGGCCATCGACACGGTGAGCCTCTCGGGCAAGGAGCAGACCTACCCATCGCACCTGTCAGGCGGTGAGCAGCAGCGCGTGGCGATCGCACGGTCGCTGGTGCACGCGCCCCGCTTCATCATCGCCGACGAGCCGACAGGCAACCTCGACCCCGCGACCGCGTGGGAGATCATGCAGCTCTTCCTGCGCATCAACGCGCGGGGCGCGACCGTCGTGATGGCGACCCACAACCGAGAGATCGTCGACCTGCTTCGCCGCCGCGTGGTGGCCATCGACGGCGGGCAGATCGCGCGGGACGACCGTTCAGGCAGGTACCACGATGATGTTGTTACGAAATCTCAAGTTCGCGCTCAATAGCGCCTGGCAGAGCTTCTGGCGGAACCTGGCCGTAAGCCTGGCCGCCGTCGTGTCGATCACGCTCATCCTGATCCTGGCGGGCATCAACCTGCTGGTGGGGCACGCGTTCTCGCAGGTCCTCGACGGTTTCCGCGTGAAGGTCAGCGAAATTTCCATCAACGTCTCCGACGACACTCCGCTGTCGACCATCTACGACTTCCAGCAGCAGCTCGCCGCGGACCCGCGGGTCACGAGCGTCACGTTCATCACGAAGGACGAGGCACTGGCCAACTTCAAGCAGGACCCGAACAACTACGTGCTCGCGCAACAGATCGACGGCAACCCGCTCGACGCGAAGCTAGACGTTCGAGTGGCGAACCTCAACGATGTCGCGGCGATCGACTCGCTGGCCCGGCAGTGGCCTGGCGTGGATCCGACAGACCCGACCAACTACCAGGGCGACTTCGTCAACCGGATGCTCTCCCTCTCCCAGTGGCTGGGTTATGCCGGCGTCGGGCTGCTCGCGGTTCTCGTCGTGGTCTCGATCGTCATCGTGATGAACACGATCCGGACCGCCGTCTATCACAGGCGAAAGGAGATCGAGGTCATGAAGCTCGTCGGTGCGACCGAATGGTTCGTGCGCGGACCGTTTGTGATCGAAGGCGTGATGACCGGCCTGATCGCCGCCTCGATCGCGCTGGCGCTGCTGGTCGTCGCATACGAGCCGGCGGTCGACCGATTCCGCAGCGACATCGCGTTCCTGCCGCTTTCGTATGACCCGTCGTTCATCTCGAGCCTGGCGCGCGACCTGCTGCTCGGAGGCGCCCTGCTGGGCGCGCTCGGCAGCTACATCGGCGTGCGCCGCTACGTGAGGGTCTAGCGATGAAAGCTCGACTCCTCGCGGCCGCGATCCTGTCGACCCTCTTCTGGTTCCCCAACACAGTCCACACCGCCTCGGCGCTCTACTGCTATTCCGGCGATCCGCCGGCCGTCTACCAGGCCTGCCTTGCCTACAACGCCGGCATCGGGCAGCAGGTGGACAACCAGAACCAGCTGGACTACATCCAGTGGAAGATCGGCGACACCGTGGCGCAGATCAACGCCCTGGACACCCTGATCAGCGGAATCAAGAAGCAGATCGCCGCGCAGCAGCAGCTGATCGCGCAGACCCAGGCGACCATCGACGACCTCAGCCGCAGGATACGGCTGGGCGAAGCCAACGTGATCCGGCTCAAGGCGCACGTGGCTGTCCGCGACCAGCTCCTCAACGCGCGGGTGCGGTACGTCGACGAGCACGGAGCCGTGAACTATGTCGAGCTGGTGCTGACAGCCGCGAACTTGAATCAGCTGATGAACCGCCTCGTCGGGGCGCAGCAGATCGCGGCGTCCGACAAGCAGCTGCTCAGCGACCTGCAGCAGCAGCACGCGCTCGTCGACCAGGCCGACGCAGCCCTGGCCGCCCAGCGCATCCAGGTCGCGGCGCTGCTTCAACAGCAGAAGGCTGAGGAAGCCGACCTCGAGAAGAACCTCAAGACCCAGGGTGCCGCGATGGCGTTCGAGCAGGTCCTCGAGAACACGCTGACCGTCGAGTACGCGAAGGTCCAGGCCGAGCGAGCGGCCATCGACGCCCAGGTCGCGCAGGAGGCGCTCCAGTACCAGGCCGCCGCCGCCAAAGCCGGTGGAGGCAATGGCGTGTTCGAGTGGCCGATGCCTGCCTGCGGCTTCGGCTGCATCTCGCAGGGTTTCGGCTGCTCCTCCTTCTACCTCGAGGTCTACGACCCCAACTGTCCGTGGCCGCACAAGATCCACACCGGGATCGACATCGCCGGGCCGTACGGCACGCAGCTGGTGGCCGCTGACACGGGCGTGGCGTACCTCTACCCGGGCAGCATCGGTTACGGGAACCTCCTCGTGATGATCAACGGCAACGGTTACTCCACCTACTACGGCCACCTGTCGAGCTACGCGCCGGGACTGCGGACGGGCATGGTGGTCGCTCGCGGCACGACGGTCGCGTTCGAGGGTTCGACCGGCTGGTCGACCGGGCCACACCTCCATTTCGAGATCCGTGTCAACGGCGTCTACAAGGACCCGTGCATCTGGCTCGGCTGCTGAGAGGGACCGAGCGGCGCAGCCTCAGGGCCGGTGGGGAAATCGCTAGTCTGCTGACATGAATCGCCGGGCGGCCGCCGCGCTGTCGCTGGCGTTGGGTCTGCTGCCGGGGCTCATCCTCTTCGTCATCGGTTTCGGCGCCGGCGCGTACGCGGACCAGGCGTTTCCGGACTGGATTCCCTACGTCGGGCATCACTCGTCTGGCCGCATCGACCTGACAGAGGCGGAGCAGGCGGCGCGATTGATCGAGGCGGACTATGTCGACCCGAACGTCGACGCGACGAAGCTCTCGCAGAGCACCGTGCAGGGTCTCATCGCGGGACTGAACGATCCCTTCACGGCGTATTTCAGCCCGGACCAGTACAAGAAGCTGCAGGAGAGCTACCAGGGCAACTACTCGGGGATCGGGATCTACCTGACCTTCACGACCGGCTACCCGGTGATCACCGCGACGGTTCCCGGCTCGCCCGCGGCGTCTGCGGGGCTGCAGGGCGGTGACGAGATCGTCAAGGTCGGCGACAAGGACGTGAAAGGGATCACCGCGGACCAGGCGACCGCTTTGATCCAGGGTCCGGACGGAACGAAGGTGTCGCTCACGATCTCGCGTGCAGGCCAGACGCTCACGTTCAGCATCACGCGAGCCGAGATCCACGTGCCCACGGTTCGCTCGACGTTGATCGCTGGTCACATCCTCTACGTGCGGATCTATCAGTTCGGCTCGGCGACCTCGTCAGAGTTTGCCTCGGCGCTCTCGACAGGCCTGGCCGGGGCGACGGGGATGGTGCTCGACCTGAGGAGCAACCCGGGCGGCTTCGTCTCGGCCGCCGACGACGTGATCACGCAGTTCGTGACGAGTGGAGAGACGTTCGAGACGCGCGACAGGGGCGGAGTGGTCGACAAGCACGAGGTCGGCTCGTCCCACGCGGCGCCAACCGTACCGCTCATCGTGCTGGTGGATGCGAACAGCGCGTCCGCCTCGGAGATCGTGGCCGGCTCGCTGCAGGTGCACGGTCGCGCGAGGCTGGTGGGGACGAAGACGTACGGCAAGGGATCGGTCCAGCAGGACTTCGTGTTGAGCGACGGGGCGGACATCCACCTGACCGTGCAGCGGTGGTATCTGCCGAACGGGCAGACCATCGACCACAAGGGCCTGAACCCTGACGTGGCGGTCACTCTCGCCAGCCCGACCGACGCCTTCGACGTGACGCAGCCGTCGCTCGGTTATGCCAAGGACACGCAGCTCAACATGGCGCTGACCCTGCTGGCGGGTGGGTAGACTCACCTAGCGCGAGTTCCCCGGGCGGTTAGCTCAGTTGGCTAGAGCGCCTCGCTTACACCGAGGAGGCCGTTGGTTCAAGTCCATCACCGCCCACCACCTTCGGCGAGTCATCGTGGCTCGATAGAATCATCCGCCGTGCCGAGGTAGCTCAGCTTGGTAGAGCACTTGACTGAAAATCAAGGTGTCGCCAGTTCAAATCTGGCCCTCGGCACCAGCGCACCGCCGGGTCAGTGGATGTAGTCCGCCGCCAGCGTTGCCCCGAAGAGGGCGATCGCGGCCCACCCCGCGGCGAAGGCGCGCCACGCGTTGGCGTCTGCCCTGAGTGACCGCCAGTTGTTGATCGCGGTCGCAAAGACGAGGTACAGATAGCTCAGCTCGGCCGACATGACGAAGAAGTGAAACTGGCCGACGTCGCTCCACTGAAACGGGCTGGGCATCGACCAGTTGATCCAGTTGAGCTTGGCCTGGATGAGAAACGCGGCCGTCGCGGTCGCGAATCCGAGCAGCACGTAGATGGGGAGGCGCCGCCACGGGATGCCAGGCGACAGCTGCCGCAGCATGATGAAACCCGCCACGTTGACCGCCGGGATCAAAAGGCCGTCTCCGTATATGCCCGAGTAGTAGGAAAACACCGTCGGCTGGTGGCCGCGGTAGGCGAAGTAGAAGGCCCACTGGTAGCCGAACAGCATCGACCAGCTGATCGCGGCCGGCAAGATGGGCATCCATGCCCGTTCCCGGGCGAGACGGATGACTGCGGCCATTGGCGCCGGATGTTAGCCGAAAGGCGCGGCGGTGCGGCAATTTGAAGCGCGGCATACTAAGCCGACGTGGTCAAACCGCGTCCTTTCCGCTTCGGCGTGCAGGAGCACAAGGCTCCCTCCGCCACGGCATGGCGGGAAAGGGTCCGCCGGCTCGAATCGATCGGGTATTCGGCGCTCTACCTGCCGGACCACTTCGGCGACCAGCCAGGACCCATCGCGGCCCTGATGGCCGCGGCCGACGCCACCACAAGGCTGCGCATCGGCTGCCTGGTGTTCGACAACGACTATCGCCACCCGGTCGTCCTGGCCAAGGAGGCCGCGACGCTGGACGTCCTCTCGGATGGCCGGCTCGATTTCGGGCTGGGTGCCGGATGGATGGCGTCGGACTACGAGCAGGCGGGCATCCCTCTCGACTCAGCCGGCACCCGAATCGATCGCATGGAAGAGGCCCTCACGATCATCAAGGGCCTTTTCGCCGGCGGCCCCTACTCGTTCAAGGGCAAGCACTACGAGATCAACGAGATCGAAGGCAGTCCCCTGCCTGTGCAGAAGCCGAACCCGCCCCTGGTGATAGGAGGCGGGGGCCGGCGCATGCTCCAGCTCGCCGCTCGCGAGGCCGACATTGTCAATGTCAACTTCAACCTGGGAGAGGGGCGGGCCAATCGAAAGTTGGCCCACACCGGGTTCGCGGAGGCCACCGATGAAAAACTCGCCTGGATCAAAGAGGCGGCCGGCAGGCGCTTCGACGAGCTGGAG
>Ga0209580_10001470_pt1 | contig 10855 bp, 8 predicted proteins | sample Coa_R1_5_FD_187153 | JGI IMG/M metagenome (GOLD analysis project Ga0209580, IMG submission 187153) | Surface soil microbial communities from Centralia Pennsylvania, which are recovering from an underground coalmine fire - Coalmine... | ecosystem: Environmental > Terrestrial > Soil > Unclassified...
TGCAATACCGGCAATGATGCTGTCCCATTTTTCCCTGCCCAGTTCCAGGGTTTTCAGGAGAAGCGGGCCAGCGTTTTAAAACACATTGCGCGGTCTGAAGGTTTGGCCGAGGTGCGGCCAGCATCGCGGCTGGAAGTGCGGCCGTGTCCGGAGATGCTTTTGACCGGCATCCCTGAACTGGACGCACTTACGGGAGGGATCCCACGCGGTTGTTTGACGGAAATCTATGGCTCGGCGTCTTCCGGAAAAAGCAGCGTGCTGCTGGCCACGATGGCAGCCGCGACCCGGCGGGACGAAACTTGCGTTTTAGTGGATGCCAGCGACAGCTTCGATCCCGCGTTGGGGCAAGCTGCCGGGATTGATTTTGGCAAGTTGCTATGGGTGCGATGTGGAGTTCTTGATAAGTCGTCGTACGTCGTACGTCGTTCGTCGTCGACCCCACCCAATTCAGCCGAGAGCCGAGAGCCGACGACCGACGACTTTCCAAAAACAATCTGGGTTCAATCAAAGCACGAACGCCGTCTCGAGCAAGTTTTAAAAACTACCGACCTCATCCTGCAGAGTGGCGGTTTTGGTTTGGTCGCGCTGGATCTCGCGGGAATTCCTGAAAAATTTGTGCGCCGTATACCGCTGGCTTCCTGGTTCCGCTTTCAACGCGCGGTGGAGCATACGAAAACCGCGCTGCTGGTGATGAGTGAATTTCCCTGTGCCCAGACTTGTGCTGCGGTGGCAGTGAAGCTTTGTAATGAGCCATCAGCCGTTAGCCATCAGCCGTCAGGAAAACCCGCGCATACCGAAATTCTTGAGGCCATGAGCGTAAAGGCGGAAGTTGTTCGCTCGCGACTGGAACGCAAGCCGGTGCAATCAGTAAAAACAGATTTCACCACTCGAGCAGTACGCATTGGGTGATTTTTTGATTTTGGATAGGGTTGGCCGAGGACCGAGAGCCGACGACCGACAACATTTTTGCGGACGAGGCCCGACGCACGACTGACGACGTTTTTATGCCTTTTGCCTGCATCTTCGTCCCTGATTTTCCCGTGGAGGCGATCGTGCGCGCTGAGCCTGGGTTGCGTTCCAATCCTGTGGCTGTGCTCGAAGGAAAGCCGCCGCTCGAAAAGATTGTGGCGGCGAATGAGGAAGCACGGAACGAAGGAATTTATCCCGGAATGACCAAGTTACAGGCTGAACTTTGCGAAAGTATGGCGTTGCGCGAGCGCTCGGAATTGCAGGAATCGGCAGCACATCGCGCGCTGCTCGATTGCGCGCAGTCGTTCTCGCCATGCGTAGAAGATGTTGCACCGGATACGCTTTTGCTGGATTTGTCTGGCCTTGAAAAACTCTTTGGCTCCTCACCCAAAATTGCACGCGAAATTTCTCACCGCGCTTCGGAGATGGGTCTGGAAACGAACGTGGCCGTGGCTTCCACGCTGGAAGCAGCCCTGCTCGCGGCGCATGGCTTCAGCGGAGTCACGGTCATGCCGGAAGGCAAAGAGTCTGAAATTCTGGGCAGCTTACCGGCTGAAGTGCTGTTTGTAGACGAGACTGATCCCGAAAACGCCGAAGAATTTCTGGAGACGTTGCACCGCTGGGGCATACGTAAATTCCGTGATCTAGCCGCTCTGCCCAAAGTTGAGTTGAGCGAACGTCTGGGGCAGTTCGGGCTTGAGCTTCAGAGAAAAGCCTGCGGCGTAAGCAATCGAACTCTGGTGCCATCGGATCCTCCGCTGGTCTTTGAAGAAGCCATTGAGCTGGAATATCCGCTTGTTCTGCTTGAGCCGCTCGCATTTGTGCTGAACCGAATGCTCGAGCAGTTGTGCGCGCGGCTGCAGGCACGGGCTCTGGCGGCGCAGGAATTGCATTTGGAGTTGGGTTTGGAAACTGGGCATCAGGTCTCCCACCCTGTCTCTCCACAAAACGGAGAGACAAGGGTGGGGCAACCAGCTATATCTGTGGAATCGGAAAAAACGGGTGGAATTTTTCAAAGAACCCTACATCTTCCCGTACCGCTGCTTGATCCGAAAACTTTTCTGAAATTGCTGCAGCTGGATTTGAAGGCCCATCCTCCCGGCGCGCCAGTCACAAAAATTCTTCTGCGAATCGAGCCAGCGAGGCTGCGTCCGGCACAGAACGGACTTTTCCTTCCGTCTTCACCGGAAGCGGAAAAACTTGAGCTCACACTGGCGCGAATTCGCGGCGTGGTGGGAGAGCAGCGCGCAGGTTCTCCCGAACTGCTGGACACGCACCGCCGTGAATCATTCGAAATGAAGCATTTCACGCCGAGTACGCAGAAAAATGGAAACGGCTCCGCGCCCAACGATCTTGTCACTGCGCTGCGAATTTTTCGTCCCGCGGTTGTGGTCCGAGTGGATCACCAAAATGGAAAGCCGTTTCATATTTCAGCGACCAGGCAAAAAGAAATTTCTGGCGAAGTGTTGTGGACCGCAGGTCCCTGGCGCTCCTCAGGAGATTGGTGGGAACACGATTCCTGGATTAGAGACGAATGGGACATTGCTTTGTGCGGGCAGGCGGGCATTGCACTATATCGCCTGGTGCACGACCTGGTCGAAGGAAAATGGATGCTGGAAGGAGAGTATGACTAATTCAGCTGCTAGCTCTTAGCCTTTAGCTTGAATCCCGAACGTAAGCTAAAAGCTAAGAGCTAATAGCTAAAGGCTGCCTTTGTTTATTGAACTTCACTCCCGCTCGGCTTTCAGTTTTCTCGAAGGCTCATCCGTGCCTGAAAGCCTGATCGCGCGCTGTGCCGAATTAAAGATGCCCGCGATAGCGCTGCTCGACCGCGATGGCGTATACGGCGCGCCGCGTTTTCACATGGCGGCGAAAAAAGCCGGGCTGAAGGCGCATATTGGAGCGGAAGTAACAACAGATTTCTCACCACGGAGACACGAAGACACGGAGAACGAAAAAACATTTTTCAAAAACTCAAAGGATCAGTCTGAAATTGTTGATGAGAATCCAAGCCACAGTTTCTCCGTGTCCCCGTGTCTCCGTGGTGAATTCAGGCTTCCCCTGCTCGTTTCATCCCGCACCGGCTATCAAAATCTCTGCCGCCTGATTACAAAGATGAAGCTGCGCGCCACAAAAAATGAAGGCGCAGTTTTTGAAGACGAATTGCAGGAACATGCAGAAGGCTTGATTTGCCTGACCGGCGGAGACGACGGGCCGCTGGCACTCACACTAAAAAATGGAGGCATTGAATACGCGCGCCAGTCTGTCGAGGGCCTGACCCACATTTTTGGACCTGGAAATGTCTACATCGAATTGCAGCGCCACTTCCATCGCGAGCAGGAACTGCGCAATCGTGCGGCGGTAGAAATTGCATGCAAACTGCGTTTGCCTGTGCTCGCAACAAACGGTGTTCGCTATGCGACACCGCAAGCACGCGAACTTTGCGACGTCTTCACTGCGCTTCGAAATCACCGCACTTTAAGCAGTGCCGGGCGCTTGTTGGAGCGCAATTCCGAATGTCACTTGAAATCGCCGGAAGAAATGCAGGCGCTCTTCGCCGATCTGCCGGAAGCGATCTCAAATACCGTCGAACTTTCTTCGCGCCTCGAATTCACCCTGGAAGACCTTGGCTACGAATTTCCCAAATATCCGGTGCCCGAAGGCGAAAACATGATGTCGTTTCTGCGAGAACGCGCGCGCGAAGGATTTCAGTCGCGCTACGGCCGGGCTTCGGCTGAATTAAAAAACAAAGCCCAGAGCCAGATCGAGCGTGAACTGACGCTTATCGAAAAGCTCAAGTTGCCGGGATATTTCCTCATCGTCTGGGACTTGGTCCGCTATTGCCGCGAGCAGAACATTCTTGTGCAGGGGCGAGGCTCAGCCGCCAACAGCGCGGTTTGCTACTCGCTCGGCATTACCGCTGTCGATCCCGTGGGCATGGAATTGCTCTTTGAACGCTTTCTATCCGAAGAACGCGGCGAGTGGCCCGACATCGATCTCGACCTCCCCAGCGGCGACGACCGCGAAAAAGTAATTCAGTATCTTTACCGCCGTTATGGCGAGCGCGGCGCGGCTATGACCGCGAATGTCATCACTTACCGCAGCCGCATGGCATCACGCGAAATCGGCAAAGTGCTAGGCTTCGATCCGGAAACTCTGGACAAAGTTTCCGCTGCTGTGGCGCACTGGGAATATCGCGATGCGAGCGACACGTTTGATCATCGTTTCCGCGATGCCGGGCTCGACCTCCGCCATCCTCGCATTCGCAAATATTTTGAGTTGTGCGAAGCGATCCAGGATCTGCCGCGCCACCTCGGCCAGCATTCCGGCGGCATGGTGATTTGCCAGGGGCAGCTCGATTCCGTGGTTCCGCTGGAACCTGCATCTATGCCAGGCCGTGTAGTCGTGCAATGGGACAAAGAAGATTGCGCCGACCTCGGCATCATTAAAGTTGACCTGCTCGGCCTGGGCATGATGGCGGTGCTGAAAGACTCGATCCAGCTCATTCGTGATCATTACGACGAAGAAGTTGACCTGGCGCATCTGCCCGCGGATGATCCAGAGATTTATTCCACGCTGCAGAAGGCGGACACGATCGGTATGTTCCAGATAGAAAGCCGTGCGCAGATGTCGTGCTTGCCGCGGTTAAAGCCCAAAAAGTTTTATGACATCGTGGTTCAAGTCGCAATCATTCGTCCCGGGCCAATTGTCGGGCAGATGGTGAATCCTTATTTAGAGCGACGGCAGGGGCGGCAAGCCGTGACTTATGCGCATCCGTCACTCGAGCCAGTGCTCAAACGCACTTTGGGTGTGCCGCTTTTTCAGGAACAACTTCTGAAAATGGCCATGGTAGTCGCGGGATTTTCTGGCGGCGAGGCCGAAGAATTGCGCCGCGCCATGGGATTCAAGCGCTCGGAAAAACGCATGCGCGAGATTGAGGCCAAGCTGCGCGCAGGCATGACTCGCAATGGCATCTCGCCGCAAGCGCAGGAAGAGATCGTGCTGTCCATCACTTCTTTCGCGCTGTATGGATTTCCCGAGTCGCATGCCGCCAGCTTCGCGCTTATCGGATACGCCAGCGCATATTTGAAATGTCATTATCTTGCCGCTTTCACGGCGGCGCTTTTGAACAATCAGCCGATGGGTTTTTACAGCCCAGCAACTATCGTAAAAGACGCCCAGCGGCACGGGTTGAAAGTGTTGCCGGTGGATGTGACGAAGTCGGAGTGGAATTGCGCGTTGGAGCATGCACAGCATTCAGCATTCAGCACTCAGTATTCAGAGAACGTCGTGCGTCGTGCGTCGTCGGTCGTTGGCCAAAACACAATTGCCTTGCGCCTCGGCCTGCGTTACGTTCGCGGATTGCACGAGGAAGCCGGTCAAGCCATCGCACGGGAGCGAGCTCGTGCTCCGTTCGCCTCAATCAATGATCTCGTACGCCGCGTGCCCGAGCTGAGAAAAAATGAATTGAACACGCTGGCGGAGATCGGCGCATTAAACTCAATCAAAAATTCACCACGGAGGCACCCTTCGACTACGCTCAGGGCGGGCTCCGACACTGAGAAAACCTCTATTGTTGATTCTGAGAAATCCTTCAAAAGAATTCCCTCCGTGACTCCGTGTCTCCTTGGTGAACTTCCTTTTCATCGTCGCGATGCACTGTGGAGCGCAGCCGCGGCGGCCAATCCTTCTGGGCCACTGCTGGAGAACATTTTCACGCCTGACGACCAATCTCCCTTGAAGATAATGACCGACGAAGAACGCCTGGTTGCCGATTTTCGCGGCACCGGCATGACTGTCGGCCCTCATCCCATGGCTTATCATCGTGCGCGCATGGAGAAAATGGGCGTGCATCGCGCAATCGATTTAGGCAAGCTTTCCAGCGGACGCAAAGTGCGCACCGCCGGCGGAGTCATTGCCCGCCAGCGTCCCGGCACAGCTAAGGGATTTGTATTTCTGAGCCTTGAAGATGAAACCGGAGTCTCGAACGCCATCATCACGCCGGACCTGTTTCAGCAAAATCGTCTGTTGCTGGCGACGGAACAATTTCTGCTGATTGAAGGGACCCTGCAAAATCAGGATGGAGTTATTTCCGTGAAAGCCGCGCGGGTGGCGCCTCTCAACATCACGAGTGCGCAGAGCAGTTCGCACGATTTTCATTGATCGGGACTTGCCTACGGAGGAACCAAGGAAAGATCCGAGCGCCAGTCGCTCACTGAGTGTTATAGAGATTTATCGCCAGTTTATTTGATGGCGTTTATGTGCGCGGACGGAACTAGGGAACTGGCCCTGCGGGCGAATTTCAGGTAGATCAACTGTTTTGTTCCATCCTTCCGTTCGAATAGCTGAATTGCGAGTTGCTCGGCTTCAACACGCCACAACCCCGGAAGGCCTTGAATTGCCGCTTTCGGGTAAAGGTCGTCAATAGCGGACCGAAGTTCTTCTATCGAGACTGATTTGTCGTACACGGCGGTCAGACCAACTACCTCCCCATGCACAACATCGGTCAGCACCTGTGCTGGATAGGCTGCTGCATCGCCAGGAGCCTTTTTCCACAACTGCGAACACTCAGCCGAACGGCAATGAATCAGTTGTGGACTCGGCAACACTACACCGCGTCGGCTGCCGATTACCTGTGCATCCGCGCAAAAGACCGCCAGTAACCACCCGATCGCAATTAACTGACACAAACTGGCCATTACCCGTTCTCTCTTCAAGGGAACTCCTTGGACAAAGCCTGATTGTGGCGGAATCGCGCAGTTGCATCAAGATTACTGCCGTGAACAAGGCATAGCGCAAGTGTGCGCTTTTCGTTCGCCCGAGCCGGGGATTTTGAGTGGTATGGGGATTTTTCGTCAGTCTGGCTTCGAGATGCTACTCGAAAGGGTCGTAGGACATGGGTTTTCCGCTAAGGACATCGAAGGTATTGATACCGGCAATTCGTAGTTGAACTTTCACGATGTCGCCATCTTTGGTCTCTTTCATGCCCAAGATTGCGTCTTGTAGGTTGATTTTGTTGGGGAGTTCAAAATAACCCAAGCGACTATCCCTCTTGAGTACGCCTTCAGTAACCCGCTTCAAGTCCAGACATTCAACTTTCCATGAACTGTCGTCGCCCCAGACACAACCAGCAACAAAACCGATTTCGGATTCACGCGTCGAGCTTTCAGAAACGTAAATATCGGGTACGCAATAGTCGACCGGACAGAAGCCAGCAGAACTCCGTTCCTCCCCGCCGATGTCCCTACACGACGGCAACTCCATTATCCGAGTACAGGTGTAATCCGGTGAGAAGAGAGCATAATCGCGATTCCCTCTACTGAATGGGTACAAGGTTTCTGCGGCGAACGCAGCGTAGTTGCGGGTATATCCCCCAATCAAGGTTGATTTGGATCCCTCCAGGATGAAGATTTCAATTTTCGACTCTCCCCAGCCTCCCCGTGGCCTGTCACTCTGAGCAACGATTCGATACTGAGCGTTCTTTGTCTTTTTGATTGTCGCAACCGGAGTGGCCACGGTGCTATGGTACGTCAAAGTGGAAATAGATCAACTGCTGCAACCATGCGATTTGACACAAAATCCCAGGCGTGGGCATTTTGAGCGTTATGGAGATTTGCCAATCATCAAATTGGTTAGCAGGGCTGAGTCTCACCGTGCGCGTCGCCCCGTCGATCCATGCATCCCCGCAATCCGGCGTAACCGCATCTTTCAACTGATCCTTGCAGAAGCACCGAACCTGGGACTACGCTCCCCTATATGTATCAAGTCTCACGACGGAGATTGCCAATGCGCTTAAGGGCCTTGCTGTTGTTAGTACTCTGCGGCTTGACAATCGTTGGTGTGACGCAGTCGAAACGCGCTCCCGCTGGAGAGACAGCAATGACGGCTGGAGACCTTCAACAGATTTGCATTGGCTCTAGTGCTGAATCCAAAGCCGCATGTCGATTTTACGTTTTGGGGATTACGCAGGGTATTTCTATGGGGATGAGCATTGCTGATGGGAAAACACAAGGAGGGTGCCCCTGTGTTCCGGACGATCTTTCCGCCTCGGCTATAGAGCTAGCGGTCAAAATGAAACTGGGAGAAGATTTGATGGTGTTTCCCGACGACCGCAAGCTGGACGCATCCGGTGTCGTCGGTGCGGTCCTCGTTTCGAGTTTTCCATGCCGCAAGCCACACTAGTACATCCGAAGCATTCTAGCTAGAGATGGTTTGCTGGTACTGACGAGAACAGGCGTTTACACTCAAAATGCCCGACCTACTTAGCGGGCTAGCGCTCATAGTCCCTGGATTCAAAGTCGAAGTCCCGGACTCAGCGCCCGCGCAGAAACAAATCCACTCCGAACACCACGCTGCGGCCCGGCATGATCACGCCAGGAATCTCTTGATACTGCGTATCGCTGATGTTCGAAAGCACCAAATGCGTCGCCGCGTGGCCGAACTCCCGGACCACCCCCGCGTCCCACAAAGCGTATGGATCGCTGCCGTAGCGGTCGAGAACTCCTAGCCTGGTGCGTGCGATGAACTTTCCCGGCAGGCGGCCATTCCAGGCGATCACTCCATCGTGCGTGGGATAGTTGAATGTGTATTTTGTCTGCAGCCCATTCAGCGCCTTCTGCACGCCATAGAGTTCCGTGTACGCAAACTGAAGATGCTCATCTCGTGGCAAGCGCAGTTCCAGCGAACTCTCAACGCCAACGAAGTTCAAATGCTGAAGATTTTCCGCGTGGTAAATCGTTGGCACCTTCGGGGAGCAACTTATCCCGGCGGGAACTTCATTCTCAGGAATTGCCGAACATGTTCGCAGAACATAATCAATCACGTTGCGGTCACGGCGGTCGAACACCGTCCACTCGCCTTTCCAGCGGCCACCCGGAGACCACAACAACCCGCCTTCATAATCCCAGGCGCTTTCTGGCCCAAGCAGCGGATTCCCCAGGTTTGCGGGATCGTGATAATCCAGATCGGTGTAACTCGGCAGGCGAAACGCGCGGCTAACACTTCCTTTCAGCTTCAATCCGTTTCTCAGCCAAACCCCTGCAGCCAGCGTAGGATTGAATTCGCCATGGGAACTGCTGAAGATTTCCTCCCGCGCCGCTGCGGAAAAGGAAAACCTTTTCAACGCGCGAACATCGTAGCCGAGATAAACCGCACCCCGGCTGCGATCGTGATTACCCAAATTGTTGCTCTCAATGCTTTCATGAATTCCCTCGGCACCATAGAACAGTGTCGAATTTTGCGAGATCTGCTCGTGCCGCCGCAAGTCCGTTTGCCAACTTTTGTCGATGTGGTTGTTCTCGAAAAATGCAGGATCATTGCGAAAGAGAACGAATTCATCCGTGTGGCGGCGAAATCCGAAATCGAATTCCGTCTTGCTTCCTAAATCCTGCTTGAGTCCTGCAAACCAGGACTTGGTTCGCTCCCACGAGTCGAAATTCCCATAGAACTGGTCCGCGCCGTAAGGTTTGTCGCCAAACCCAAACATCAGCGCGGATCCACCCAGCCCGGTTTCAGCCCGCGTCGTCGAAAACAGCGTGAAGCTGCGGTAATCGCGATCGGGGCGGAAGCCGCTGGAAAAGTCGCGTTCAGCGTCGAGCTGCGAATCCAGCTTTTTCCATGCCAGCGCCGCCGATCCGCTCTGTTGATTCACGCCAAAATTTCCCACGCCGGCTCCCACTCGAACGTCCGAGCGTTCCGGCGCGGCGGTGATCACATTGACCGATCCTGCCATGGCGTCGGATCCGTACAAGGTCGATCCCGCCCCGCGTAGCACCTCGATTCGCTCCACCGAGTCAGAAGGTAAAGGAAGATCCATATCGTGATGGCTGCTTTGTACGTCGTCCATGCGGAGGCCATTCACCAGCACCAGCGTCTGGCCAAAACTTGATCCGCGAATCGAGAAGTCGCCTTGAACATCGTTCGGCGCGCGCTGGCGCAGGTCAACGGAGGGGACAAGCTCGAGCGAGTCCACCCAGCTCTTGTACAACGAACCTTCCTGCTGTACTTCGATCACGCTTACCGACCGGTCGATCTCTGTCTCCGGCATAGGCGTGAAGATTCCGGTTACCACTACACTTTCCGACTCCGCCTGCGGCCTCTGATTTTGGGCACCAGCAACGCCACCCGAGCTAGTTTGCGCAGACAAATTGGCTAGAGTCAACGAAACCACGACGAACGAACTTCGGAAGAAACGCAATCGGCCTCCGGCGAACGAACGCATCCGTATTCAAAATTCATTTACTAAGAGTTGCTAAGAGAAATCACTCAGTCTGCGGAATTTCCGTTTTTGGGAAGAAGAACTTTTTGTTCATGATTTCACAATTCCACAGTCTTTCCAGTTTATGATAGACAGATCACCCGCCACCGGATGTTAGCAGCCATTTGGGTTGTTGCGTCAATGTGTGGCCCGACACCATTCGACGAGTTAAGGAGTAAAGAAATGGCTAGAGCAAAGACCCCCCGCACCCCGAAGCCCAAAGCTGAAACCAGAGTATTGCAGATGCCGGAAAACGGCGGCAACGGGGCCGCAACCCGTACCGACCTGGAATCGGAAATCCGCCTGCGTGCCTATGAACTTTATGAGCAGCGCGGTTACACTAACGGACGCGCCGAGCAAGACTGGTTTGAAGCCGAGCAGCAAGTTTTGGCCCGGCTTGGCACCCAGAAGCACACAGCCTGAGCGGTTCTTTCGAGCATCTCAGGTATGGCGGCAGGAGGGAATCGCTTTGCCTGAAATACTTGTCATCGACGACAACCCTATGCAGTTAAGTGTGCGCGAGGCTGTGCTTCGTGATGCCGGGTTTTCGGTTATGACTGCCGACAGCGCGGAGCAGGCCCTGGAGTTCCTCCGCGATAGCAAGGCCAGTTCGGGTTTGCGGGTCATCCT
>Ga0209580_10001471_pt1 | contig 10842 bp, 11 predicted proteins | sample Coa_R1_5_FD_187153 | JGI IMG/M metagenome (GOLD analysis project Ga0209580, IMG submission 187153) | Surface soil microbial communities from Centralia Pennsylvania, which are recovering from an underground coalmine fire - Coalmine... | ecosystem: Environmental > Terrestrial > Soil >...
GAATCCGCGGCCGGTGTTCATCATTTATGCAAATCCAATTCTGGAGCAAGTGATAAGCGAGAGGCCGATATTCCGGAAAGTTGCGGGGACGCATCAATACGCGGTGTTCCGAAACGAGGTGTGAGGCGGGTACCATGCGAATGTTCCAAGCCTGCATCGCTACACGCGAGATCCCTCGCCCCGCTGGTGAAAGCGCGGGCCTTCGGGATGACGCATTGTTTTTGGTAATGAAGCGCGGTGCTTCGGGATGACAGGTGACCTTAAGACTAGACACAGTCTCTAATCGGGCCGCTCTTCCACGTCGGAAATCGAACAGCGGCGTGGAACAGACGACAAAAGCTGGGATCAGTGTTCTTCGTTTAGCGGGGAAGGCGACGCGGCTTGAGGTGTGGCCGTGGGGTGTGCAAGGCGGCGTCGGCCAGGTCCATCCAGTGCTGAATTCGCATTCTTACCAGATCGCTCTCGCGGCGGGTATGAGGCGGGTTGTAATGAAGAAGCGCTGGGATTGAGACCTCTGGTGGCTTGGCGCGTCTGCGCTCAATGGGGAATTTTGCAGCCGGGCCGCCCATGTTCTCAAGGATAGTCAGACTATCGGGCAACGTTCGATACGGTACAATCTGTATCGGCGTTCGGATTGTTACTGCAGGGTTCTTAAGGGGACGCAAACCTGACGAAGTTTTGACGTAACGCAAAAGTGTCCAACCGAGCAGAGCAGCATCCAAAACACTAGCAGCTGCGGGGCAAGCATCAAGCATAAAGTAAGCAGGTACTCCGAGCAGCGCCTTCCAAGCCTTTTACCGATGAAATTCTCACCACGATTGCGATTTGTTCTGCTATGCCTGGCTCTGGAGGGGTTCAGCGGCGCGCGGGCTAGAGCGCTTCCCAGTCTTCACTCGGTGGCTCAGGCGGTGGACCAGCACTATGACCGGCTGCATTCGTTCCAGGCAGATTTTGTTGAGATTTATCAGGGCGGAGGGATTGAGCGCACCGAGTCGGGGACGCTGTGGTTGAAAAAACCTGGCAAGATGAGCTGGGAGTATCGTTCTCCTGAGGAGAAGCTGTTTGTCTCGGATGGGAAGGATGCGTGGCTTTATCTGCCGGCGGAGAAGCAGGCGCGGAAGTCGTCATTGAAGAAGCTGGAAGACCTTCGCTCACCACTTGCATTCTTGCTAGGCAAAACAAAGCTGGAAAAGGAGTTAGACGGCTTGTCATTCGCGCCGAATGTGCAGGCGTGGAAGCCGGAGGATTCGATTCTGCGGGGTGTGCCCCGAGGCATGGAGGATCGGGTAAGCCAGGTGCTGTTGGAGATCACCCCGGAGCACCGGATCGCGCGAATTATGATTCAGGGCACGGACGATTCGATCACCGAGTATCGTTTCAGCAACCAGAGGGAAGATGTGCAAATTCCGGACGGGAAGTTTCGATTTGTGGCCCCCGCGGGAACGGAGACGGTGGAGGACGAAACCGGGGAATAACCGGCTATTTCCGGCAGAGTTACCCCGGATACTCGTAAGTCGTAAGTGACAGGAAAATCTGGATTTTTCAATGCTAGACTGGGGTGGAGAGCGTAGTTTTTGAGAACCAATGGCTGAGTTCCTGGTAAAGGTCGCCGACGAGCGTGGACGCCTGCTACAGCAGGTGGAAACCGGCTACTCCGAGGCCGAAGTGCGCGAACGTTTCGTGCAGCAGGGGTTCTTGGTGTATTGGGTCAAACCCAAGGGGCTTCTGACCGGGGGCAAGATTAGGCGGCGCAAGCGGGTAAGGCCTTCCACTTTCCTGGTTTTCAATCAGCAGTTTCTGACTTTGCTGAAGGCCGGCTTGCCAATTCTTGGATCCCTGGACCTGCTGATCAAACGTCAGAAGGACGCGTATTTTCAGTCGTTGCTGCAGAACGTGCGGGAGCGAGTAAAAGGCGGCGAACTGCTTTCGGAGGCGTTTGCTGCGCAGTATGTTTTTCCGAAGATCTATACGACTACGTTGATGGCCGGCGAAAAGAGCGGAAACATGGATGAAGTGCTCAACCGCTACATTGGTTTCCAACGCCTGACGTTGACGTTCAAGAAGAAGTTGGCGGTCTCGCTGGTGTATCCGGCGCTGCTGGTGTCAGTTGTACTTATCATGCTGGTGTTTTTGGTGACCTATGTGGTGCCGCAGTTTGCCAAGCTGTATCAGGACCTGAATGCGCAGCTGCCGGCGATCACGCTGTTCATGCTCGACGTAGGAACCCACACGCAGAAGTACGCGCCGCTGATCGGCGTTTCGTTTGCGGTCCTGGTGTTCCTGATCTGGCGGTGGAAGGCGACCGACCGCGGGGCTGAACAAATTGACCGCGCCTTGCTGGGTCTGCCGGTGGTGGGCGACATCATGCTGAAGCACCAGGTGGCGACATTCTCGCGGATGCTGTCAACCCTGCTGGCGGGAGGCATGCCGCTGGTGCCGTGCCTTGAAACCGCGGGCGCCTCGATGAGCAGCCGCAAGATTCTGAATGGCGTGCGGGAGGCGGCGGTGCGAGTGCGCGAAGGCCAGACGCTGGCCGGGAGCTTAGAGCAACAAAAGATGTTCCCTGAGCTGAGCGTGGAAATGATTGAGGTGGGCGAATCGACCGGCGCGTTGCCGGCGATGCTGAATTCCGTCGCGGAGTTCTATGAGGAAGATGTGCAGACAGCGCTGGGTGCGGCTATGGCGCTGATTGAGCCGATGATTTTGATTATTATGGCGGTGTTTGTCGGCGGGATACTGATTTCGCTTTATTTGCCGATATTCAGTTTGGGATCGAGTATTCACTAAGGGTCAAGGATCGGTAGGGCACGATGGGAAGCATGGCAGAAAAAAAATCGGTTTTCGTGAATGGCGGGAACGGGCAACCGGGTGCGGGCAGCGACGATATGGCGCGCGCGCAGGACGTGGCGCGGCGGTATCGCTGCGAGTTCCTGGATTTGCGCGACTTCCAGCTTCATCACGACCTGTTCTCGAAGATCGATCCGCGCCTGATGTTCCGCTACAACTTCGTACCGCTGGAAGAGACCAGCGACGGGAAACTGGCGATCGCGATCGCCGATCCCAGCCAACTGATGATGATTGACGAGATCAGCTTGCTGCTAGGCAAGCGGATCGTCACCAAGGTCGCGACGCTGGCGCAGATTAGTGAAATCCTCAAGAAGACCGAGCAGTCGAAACGTGTGCTCGAGGATGCCAGCGAAGGATTCGCACTCAACGTTGTTCGTGAAGAAGAGGGCGGCGACGAGAGCATCACGATCGACAAGCTAACCGCGCAAGGGGACATGAGCCCGATTATCCGGCTCGTGGACACCACGATTTTTACGGCGCTGCAGCGGCGGGCCAGCGACATCCATATTGAAACCCGCGACGATTCGGTAGTCATCAAGTTCCGAATTGACGGCGTGCTGACGCAGGCGATGAACCCGATCGCGAAAGAACATCATTCGACGATCATTTCGCGCATCAAGGTCATGAGCGAACTGGACATTTCCGAGCGCCGGGTCCCGCAGGACGGGCGATTCCGCGTGAAGTACGGGCAGCCGGAGCGTCCGATTGATTTCCGCGTCTCGATCATGCCATCGATTCACGGCGAAGACGCAGTACTGCGCGTGCTCGACAAAGAATCGATGAGCGAGAAGTTCCGCTCGCTGACTTTGGACGTGGTCGGATTCGATGAAGATGATTTGCGCAAGTTCCGCCGGTATATCAAAGAACCCTACGGCATGGTGCTGGTCACGGGGCCGACGGGCAGCGGCAAGACCACGACACTTTACGCCGCGGTGAACGAGATTAAGACCGAAGAAGACAAGATCATTACCATTGAAGATCCGGTGGAATATCAGATTCGCGGAATCACGCAGATTCCGGTGAACGAGAAAAAAGGCCTCACGTTTGCGCGAGGATTGCGCTCGATTTTGCGGCACGATCCCGACAAGATCATGGTGGGTGAGATTCGCGACACGGAAACCGCGCAGATCGCGATCCAGTCGGCGCTCACCGGTCACCTGGTGTTTACCACGGTCCACGCGAACAATGTGGTGGACGTGTTGGGCCGGTTCCTGAACATGGGCGTGGAGCCGTATAACTTTGTTTCGGCGCTGAACTGCATTCTGGCGCAGCGGCTGGTCAGGCTGATTTGCAACTCCTGCCGTACGGTCGTGCATTATCCGCCGGACGTTCTGGAAGCTAGCGGGCTCGATCCTGAGCAATGGTCGAAGGTGCCATTTTACGAGGGCCAGGGATGCATTGAGTGCGCGGGCACTGGATTCCGCGGACGTACGGCGATCCACGAACTGCTGGATTTGAGCGACCGCATTCGGGAAATGATTTTGGCGAAGAAGCCGACGTCGGAAATTCGGCGCGCGGCGCGAGAAGAAGGCATGCGCTTCCTGCGCGAGTCGGCGCTCGACAAAGTTCGGGCCGGGTTGACCACGTTGAAGGAGATCAACAAGGTCACATTTATTGAGACGATGAGATAGCCGCGAGCTTGCGAGCGGCGAGCAACGAGCCAGGATAGCTCGTAGCTCACAGCTTTTGAACCGCGCTCTTAAATGGACTAGCCGCCACACGCCGCGTTTGATTTAATAGAATTTCAACCACAAATGAGCCGCAACTTCCAATCTGCCAGACCGAAGCTGGCATGCGAGATCGCCGCCGACCGAGTAATCGCGGCGCGTGCCTCCGACTCCGGCCACGTGCTGGAACTTTGCTCGACCAACGAGCTCTCACCGGGCTGTGTGGTGCCGGATTTGGCGGAAAATAATCTGCGCGAGCGAAATTCGGTGATCAGCGCGTTGCGGAGTGCTTTGGAAACGCTGGGCGGCCGCTCGCGAGACATAGTCGCAGTGGTGCCGGACGCGGCAGTCCGCGTGGTGCTCCTCGATTTTGAAACTTTGCCCAGCGGCCATGAAGAAGCCGAAGGCGTGGTGCGCTTCCGGCTGCGCAAGTCGCTGCCGTTCGATGTGGACAAAGCGAAAGTGTCATATCAGGCGGAAACGGCGGGCTCGGGAGTGCGCGTGGTGGCTGCGGTGGCGCTGCGAAATGTGGTCGAAGATTACGAAGCGGCGTTCCGCGAGGCCGGGTTCAGCCCTGGGGTGGTCCTCCCTTCGATGCTAGCGGCGTTGGGAGCTGCGCCTGCGGACCGGCCAACCCTAGTGGTGAAAGTGGACGCGCACACGACCAGCATTGCGATTCTTGACCATGGACAGCTTCTGCTGTTCCGCACGCTGGAGAACACGCGCGGCGTGACTATCGGCGGAGATCAGCTGGCGGAAGATATTTATCCGTCAGTGGTGTTTTTTCAAGACACATACAACACCAACATCGAACAGATTTTTGTCGCTGGCATATCTGACGTAGCCGGCGCGGCGCCGGCACTGCAGGCGCAAACCGGAGCCGAGGTTCGGGAACTGGTGAAGGCTTCCCAACTGGGCCTGGGCGGCGGGTCGATTCCGAAATGGAGGATGGCGGGAGTAGTGGGCGCGCTGCTGTCCACGAATTAACGTATGCGCATTGATATCAATCTGGCGAGCCAGCCATACCAGGACGCGCGACGGTTTTGGACCTACTGGGGAACCGGCCTGGCGCTGCTCGGGCTCACAACTGCGCTGCTCGTGTTCCTGGCGGTCACCGGATTTATTCGCGCGGGCCATGACCGCGAACAGATGGCGCGGCTGGAGTCGGAGATCAAGGCGTATGACCAGGAGAAGAACCAGTCGGAGGCAGTGCTCAATCAGCCGCAGAACCGCACCATGCGTGAGCAGTCTCGGTTCCTAAATGAGCTGTTTCAGCGCAAGGCGTTTTCGTGGACGCGAGTTTTTGAAGACCTGGAGCGTGTGATGCCGGCGCACTTGCACGTAGTGTCCATTCATCCGGATGTTTCTGCCGACAATAATGCGCAAATCAAGCTGGAGGTTGGTGGAGATTCGAGGGAACAGGCGCTGGACCTGGTGCGCAAGATGGAAGGTTCGAAGCGGTTCAAGCAGACGCGCATCGAGAGCGAGAAGTTTTCCAACGAACAGCAAAGAACGATGGATCCCGTGCAATTTGAAATTGTGACCTCGTATGTCCCCTCGGCTGGGCCAGGAGAGACGAATGGAGGCATGCACTGATGCCGGATTTGAAGAAGACACGAAGCCGGCTGATGGTTGTAGCCGCAGCGCTGGTGGTGGTAGATATCGCCGCCGCTGCGATGCTGCTGACCCCGTTTGCCGGCTCAGAAAGATCTCGCCAGGAAAAAATGAGCCATCTTTGGTTAAGCCTTAAGGCGCGCGAGTCGGCGCCATGGCGGGGACTGGACAAAAAAATTCCCAAGGCGCAACAGCAAATCGCTGACTTCTACAGCAATCGCTTTCCGGATGCTTATTCCTCGATCTCGACGAGCCTGGACAAGGTCAGCGCGGAATCCGGGGTAAGAGTATCCGGCGAAAAGTTTACGCAAAAGGAGACTGCCATCGACGGGCTGCAGCGGGTGGAGATCGCTGCCGACGTTTCCGGCGACTACCTGCAATTGGTGCGGTTCGTCAATGCGCTGGAACGGAACAAACTGTTCTTCATCGTGGATAATTTGGAACTGGGGAACGAGCAAAGCGGAAACGTAAAGCTGCAGATCAAGCTGGAAACGTATTTGAGGACAACGTAGTGAAAGTGGGGACGGAAAACCGGACGAAAGTGATTGCCGCGATAGCCCTCGGCGTAGTGGCCGTGGTGGTGCTGGTGTGGCAGTTTGCGGGATGGTTTGGCGGCAGTTCGTCCAGCGCCGCGGCCCCGGTTCCGACGTCCTCGACCGAGTTCGGCAAAGAGGCTGCGCCGTCGCCGAGGAGACCCGGGAGAACCCGGGATGCAGGGCTGAAACAAAACACGGGAAAGAATCTCGATCCCACATTGCGGCTGGACTTGCTGAAATCGAGTGAAGACACGAAGTATGAGGGCGCGGGAAGAAATATTTTTAAGGTGTTCGTGGAGATTCCGAAAATCATCACTCCCCCGGTGACACCTCAATCCGACGCTTCGAAGGCGGCACCGCCCCCACCCGCTCCGCCTCCGCCTATTCCACTCACGTTTTATGGATTCGCTACGCCATCGGGCGGAACAAAGCGTATTTTTCTCGTGTCGCACGGAGAGGACGTGTTCATCGCGAAAGAAGGAGACATCGTGGACCGGCGGTACAAAGTTGTTCGAATCTCGCAGAATGCGGTCGAGATCCTGGATGTGCTCAGCAACAACCGCCAGAGCATTCCGCTGACGCAAGGGTGAGACGGATTGAGTAATTGGGTAATTTTGGAATTGAGTAATTTGAAGTATGTCGTTTATACGGTTTCGATCACAAAACTCGGCCCCGCGGGCTAGGTGTTACGGTCCTCCCAATTATTCAATTACTGAATTTCCCAAGTACAAAATCCGCTCGAATCATCGTCCTCGCAAATCACAACAGGGCTATATTCTTCTCGTTCTCCTTCTTTTTGTGGCGCTGCTTTCGATTGGTTTTTTGGCGGCGGTCAGGAAGATGGATTTTCAGGTCAAGCGCGATCGCGAGGAGGAGTTGATCCATCGTGGGGTGCAGTATTCGCGCGCGGTGCGCAGGTATTTCAAGAAGTTCGGCCGGTATCCGACGCGGATTGAGGATCTCGAGAGCAGCAATAACATCCGGTTCCTGAGGAAGCGGTACAAGGACCCGATGAACCGCGATTCGAAGACGGGGCAGGAACGGGATTTCAAGATCCTGCATTTGCAGGATGTGCAGATGTCGTTTAGCGGGGCACCCACGCCGGGGATGGTTGCCGCCTCGGACCTGGCCAGCGGAGATCCGGCGCAAGCTTCTGCTGAGGTGCAAGGCGCGCCGGGAGCCTTGAATGGCGGCACGGCGCCGAGCGGACGCGGGCCAAGCGCGATTGCAGGCCAGCAGAACCCGCCGATGAGCGACCAAGAGGCGCAACCGGATCAGGCGAGCGCGGGTGCAGGGACGCCTCCACCGCCGCAACCGCTTTCGCAGCAGCTGGGCCCAAATGGAGCGCCGCAAGTTTTTGGTGGAGGGGCAATTGCCGGTGTCGCCAGCTTAAATAAAGATAAGACGATTCGCGAATTCAATAAGAAGAACCATTACAACCAGTGGCAGTTTATTTACGATCCCACGACTGATCGCGGCGGGTTGTTGATGACGCCGAACCAGCCGCCGTTGAAGGGCGCGGTGCAACCGACGAATCAGCAGAATGGGCAGCCGGGATTCGCAGGACCAAATCCGGTCGGGATCAATCCACAGGGTGGCGGGATGAATCCACAGGGTGGCGGGATCAATCAGCAGAACAATGGGCCGATCCAGCCGAATATGCCGCCGGATCAGAATCAGTAGGGCTTTGGGCTTTGGGCTTTGGGCTTTGGGCTTTGGGCTTTGGGCTTTAGTTAATTTTTCCGTCTTGAATTTCGCGCACAAATCAAAAGGCCCTCGAACGAGGGCCTTAGTTTTACTGATGCCTCGAGTCTAGCGCCTGATCTAGCGGCGAAAGTCTTGTTTAGACGCTAAACGAGGAGCCGCAACCGCAGGTGCTCTTCACTTGGGGATTGTCGAACTTGAAGCCCGCGCCCTCGAGGGTCTCGAGGTAGTCCACAGTGCATCCGTTCAGGTAAGTCAGCGAGGTCGCGTCGACGTAGACCTTGAGGCCTTCCATGTCATAAACCTTGTCCATAAGGCCGGAGGCGTTCTCGAAGGACATCGAATAGGAGAAGCCGGAGCAGCCTCCGCCAACCACGCCGACGCGCAAGCCCGCGGGCACCGGATTCTGCTGGGCCATGATCTCCTTGACCTTGGCGACTGCTTTCGGGGTCAGGATCAGGGGGGTCTTTTTGGTGGTCTCCTGCGGCTGGATTTCCGGCGTTGTGGTTGTAGCCATGAATGTCTCCTTGTGAAGTCCCATTATAACAGACGATTTTCGGAGCAAATTCGATTCAAAAGTGCTGAAGTAGGCACTCAGCAGTCAGCACTCAGCAGTCAGCAAAAGCACGCACCAGCGAAGTGCGCGGCGCAAAGCCCTCGCGCGCGGGACAGCCGAGGGCGGCTGTCCCCACGTGGTGCAAGTGGGTTGGGACGGGCGTGGACGGCCCTACACGGCTGACTAGGATTTCACGGGTCTGACCAGCTCGCGAGTTTCGTCGTCTGGTTCGGGAACATCGGGTTCAGGCTCGTTGGAGCCGGGAGGTCTCGGCTGCTTTGGCGGTTCGCCCGGATCCGGCTTGGGAAATTTGTCGGAAATATTCATGGAAATTCCAAACTATTTCATAGGCAGTGCTGGCTGTATCCGTCATTGGTAGTAGTGGAGGAAGTAGGAGACTGTAGGCCCACTAATCGAGAAACGTGGCTCAAGCCACCTTCGCAAGCGCTCGAATTTCCCGTGCCGCGACGGTGAGGTCGCGGATGAAGGCTTGCTTCTGTTCGCGGCGAGACTCGTCGTCCTGGGCGCGAAGGATTGATGACGGATGAACCGTCGCCATGACGCGCGGCGCCAGCGGAGAAGTCACAAATCTTCCGCGCTGGCGCATCACGCTGAATTCTTTTCCCAAGAGCGCCTGGGCCGCGGTCGCTCCAAGACAAATTATTATGCGAGGGCGGATTGCAGAAATTTCTGCCTCGAGCCACGGCGTGCAGGCTTGAATTTCCGAGTAGCGCGGCTTTTTGTGGATTCGCCCCTTGCCTCGCTGATCGGGAGCCCAGTTGAAATGCTTTACTGCATTCGTGGTGTAAACGTCGGATTTGTCGATTCCAGCGACAGTGAGCGCTTCATCCAAAAGTTTCCCGGCGGGGCCGACAAATGGATGGCCGGCGAGGTCTTCTTTGTCGCCGGGCTGCTCGCCGACCAACATCACCAACGCAGGCGCGGCACCTTCGCCAAAAACTGTCTGTGTTGCCCTCTTCCAAAGATCACAACCTCTACAATTTGCGGCCGCACTTCTAAAATTTGAAATTGTTAGCTTCGACGGAAGAAAAGCGACCGCGGTGATGAATTTTTCCCTCGGCATGGCGCTCCTGAGATGAACGCGGCCACAAAGGTCTTTGCCTACTCGTATTGGGCGAGTTTTGTCTTGTATCGAACAATTGAGAACGGTGATTAGAAGCTGGCGCATCAAATAGATCGGGAAACAAAAACTCAGGAAATACAGTGCGCACTGTATTGGAAAGATAAGACTTTCACTGTAAGGTCGCTCCGATCGGGTTCTTGTATGCTGGCACGATGCGTGAACGAAGGCTGTAAGCGCCCGTTGTATTCCTTTTCTGAAGGAAGACTTTTTCAATTTGAAGTTGTTTCGATCTCGCTGGCTGCGAGCGACGAAGGCTCCGCGCCTTTCGACGAGAAACCGCAGCGCGAGACTGTCCATTTTTGGCTGTGCGGCCGCTGTGCCTCGACGATGAGCCTGGTGCTTGAACCTGCCCGAGGATTGAAGCTGGTGTCGTTGGAAGAGCAGCAGAGCCCGGAACCACCGGACCGTTCTGTTGATCGGGGCGACGCATGGCAGGCCAAACAGTGTTGAAGTGTTCTAAGTTCGTATGTAGAGAGCGACTTGACTGGGAAACAGCGAACGACTTGAAAGCAAGAATTACACTACTGCTCCTGCCCGTGAGTTTCTGTTGTTGAGGAATAGGCTTTTTAGTTTGGCATCTTTTGTGCATATCTTTAACTTCTGGTTTTGCCGTCGAATTGCGTTATAGTGGCGGCCCAGGGTTTATGGGGTTGGAGGGGTTATGGGATTGTTCAGAATTTTGGTGGCCGATGACCACGAAGTAGTCCGTAAAGGGTTGGTTTCGCTGCTGCAGGCGCAACCGGAGTGGCAAGTGTGCGGCGAAGCGGGAGATGG
>Ga0209580_10001472_pt1 | contig 10841 bp, 10 predicted proteins | sample Coa_R1_5_FD_187153 | JGI IMG/M metagenome (GOLD analysis project Ga0209580, IMG submission 187153) | Surface soil microbial communities from Centralia Pennsylvania, which are recovering from an underground coalmine fire - Coalmine... | ecosystem: Environmental > Terrestrial > Soil >...
ACAGCTTGATCGAGTGCACGCCCAATTCGCGGCCGAATCCCGACTGCTTGTAACCGCCGAACGACACACCCGGGTCCGATCCGCCGTACCCGTTGACCCACACCGTGCCCGCGCGGATCCCGCGCGCCATGCGATGCGCAGTCGAAAGGTCGCGCGTCCACACTGCGGCCGCCAGCCCGTACATCGTGTCGTTCGCGATACGGATCGCGTCGTCGATGTCCGTGAACGGGATAACCGACAGCACCGGCCCGAAGATCTCCTCCTGCGCGATGCGCATATCAGGCTTCACGCCGGTGAAGATCGTGGGCTCGACGAAGTAGCCCTTCTCGCCGGCGACGCGGTGTCCGCCCAAACGCAGCTCTGCGCCTTCCGACGGGCCGATCTCCAGATACTTCGTCACGCGCTCCAACTGCGTCGTCGACACGAGCGGGCCGACCATCGTCGACGGATCCAAGCCGTCGCCGACCTTCCAGGTCCCGGCAGCGGTGACAAGCCCGTCGACCACTTCGTCGTGGACATCCTTCTCGACGAGCAGCCTGCTGCCCGCCGTGCACACCTGACCGGCGTTCATGTAGATCGCGAACGCCGACTGCGGGATCGCTTTCGCCATATCGGCGTCGGGGAACACGATGTTCGGCGACTTGCCGCCGAGCTCTAGGGAAACGCGCGCAAGGTTGTTCGCAGCCTCTTGCATGATCAGCTTGCCGACCGCCGTCGAGCCGGTGAACGCGATCTTGTCCACGGGCGACTTCGTCAGCGCGGCGCCGGTCGTCTCGCCGGGACCCGTGATGACGTTGAGCACGCCGTCGGGCACTCCCGCTTCTTGTGCGAGCTTCGCAAGCCACAGCGCCGTGAGCGGCGTCTCTTCCGCCGGCTTCAGGACCGACGTGTTCCCAAAGGCCAGTGCCGGCGCCACTTTCCACGATGCCATCACGAGCGGGAAGTTCCACGGGATGATCTGCGCGCACACGCCGACCGGATCGCGCAGCGTGTACACGAACGTGTCGGTCCCCGTCGGGTTGGTCTCGCCGTAGATCTTGTCGCACCAGCCGGCGTAGTACCGGAACACGAACGCCGAGTGGATCATCTCGCCGATCGCGAAGTTGACCGGCTTGCCCTGATCCAGCGTCTCGACTTGCGCGAAGGCTGCTGCTTTCTCTTGCAGGGCGTCGGCGATCTTGTAGAGCACGCCTGCGCGCTTGCGAGGATCGAGGTTGGACCAGCGACCGTCCTCGAACGCGTCGCGCGCGGCGGCAACGGCGCGGTCGACGTCCTCTTGCCCCGCCAGAGGAACCTGCGCGAGCTCCTCGTCGCGCGCGGGGTCGATCGTTGCGAACGTCTCGCCGGACGCTGCATCGACCCACTTCCCGCCGATGAGCATCTTCTTCTCTTCGGCAAGGAACGCTTGCACTTCCGGGAGCAGCTGAGCGATTCGTTCGGTGACGGCCATAGATGCCTCCTCGAAGGAACGACTACCTAAGCGTATGCCCGCGCGCCCGAAACTCGCACGACCGGCCCGGAACGCGACGAAGGAGCGGCTACGCGCCGCTCCCTCGTCTCGTTACGCCTCAGTACTGCTGCGCGATGATGACTTCGCCGTCGTTCCACTCCGGGTCGGCCTCGAGATGCGCGCGCATCCGCTGGAACCACTCGTCGGTCGATGGATCGTCGGCGTTGGCCATGTAGGTCTTCTTGTCCTTGAAGAGGACGGCCATGATCAGCTCGTTGGAGTCGTTATCGGTCTGGTAGACGTAGGTCGCGACGGCGCCTTCGACCGAGCCGCCCTGCGCGTCCCATTCCAGCATGGTCTTCTGCAACTGCTCGACCTCTCCGGCCTTGACCTTCATGCGCGCGACGGTCCCGTACATGTCCCCTCCTCGCCCGGCTGCGGTGAGAGTAACCGGACGCGAGCGGCGCGCGAAAGGCTGCTCGACAGAAAAGTGAAGGAGCGGCCGTTACGCCGCCCCTTCGGTGAAGCTGTTACGGACTTAGAAGTCCTCGTGACCCATTCCGCCGCCGCCAGGCATCGCCGGCGGGTTCTTCTCCGGCTTCTCCGCGACGAGCGCTTCGGTCGTGAGGAACAGCGCCGCGATCGACGCCGCGTTCTGCAATGCGGAACGCGTGACCTTCGCCGGGTCGATGACGCCGGCCTTCAACAGGTCGACGTACTCGCCCGTGTCTGCGTTCAGACCCCAGCCCGTGTCGAGCGAGCGCGTCTTCTCGACCACGACGCCGCCTTCGAGGCCGGCGTTTACCGCGATCTGCTTGACGGGCTCTTCGAGCGCGCGCCGGACGATGTTCGATCCGGTCTTCTCGTCACCGTCGAGGTCCAGCTTGTCGAGCGCCTTCTGGGCCTGGAGGAGCGTGACGCCGCCACCGGCGACGATGCCCTCTTCGACCGCAGCCTTGGTCGCGCTGACGGCGTCCTCGATCCGGTGCTTCTTCTCCTTGAGCTCGACCTCAGTCGCCGCTCCGACCTTGATGACCGCAACGCCGCCGGCGAGCTTCGCCAGCCGCTCCTGCAGCTTCTCACGGTCGTAGTCCGAGTCCGTCTTCTCGATCTCGGCCTTGATCTGGTTGACGCGGCCCTTGATCTGCTCCGAGTCGCCGGCGCCTTCGACCACGGTCGTCTCGTCCTTGGTGACGACGATCTTGCGCGCCTTGCCGAGCATGTCGACGGTGGTGTTCTCGAGCTTCAGGCCCACCTCTTCGGAGATGACCTGGCCACCGGTCAGGATCGCGATGTCCTGCAGCATGGCCTTGCGGCGGTCGCCGAAACCGGGGGCCTTGACGGCTACCGACCGGAACGTACCCCGGATCTTGTTCACGACGAGCGTTGCGAGCGCTTCGCCCTCGACGTCCTCGGCGATGATCACCACCGGCTTGCCGGTCTGCATGACCTTCTCGAGCACCGGAACGAGGTCCTTCACCGCGCTGATCTTGGAGTTCGCGATCAGGATGTAGGGGTCCTCGAGTGCTACTTCCATGCGCTCGGGATCCGTGACGAAGTACGGCGAGATGTAGCCCTTGTCGAACCGCATGCCTTCGACCAGCTCGAGCTCGAGCCCGAAGGTCTGCGACTCCTCGACCGTGATGACGCCGTCCTTGCCGACCTTGTCCATCGACTCGGCGATCATCGCGCCGATCTCCGGGTCGTTGTTGGCCGAGATCGCAGCGACGTGGCTGATCTCGTCCTTGTCCTCAACTTCCTTGGACGCCGCCTTGATGTGCTCGACGACGCGATCGACCGCCTTTTCGATCCCGCGCTTGATGCCCATCGGGTTCGAGCCGGCCGTGACGTTGCGAAGGCCTTCCTTCACCATCGCCTGCGCGAGCACCGTCGCGGTGGTCGTTCCGTCCCCGGCGACGTCGTTGGTCTTCTTGGCGACTTCCTTCACGAGCTCGGCGCCGATCTTCTCGGCCGGGTCCTCGAGCTCGATCTCCTTGGCGATCGACACACCGTCGTTGGTGATCGTCGGTGCGCCCCACTTCTTCTCGATCACGACGTTGCGGCCCTTCGGGCCCAGCGTGACCTTCACCGCGTCGGCGAGCTGGTTCATGCCAGACTCGAGCGCGCGACGCGCTTCCTCATCAAACATGATGAGCTTTGCAGACATCGGCCCCTCCCTATCCTCTCTTGGCGTCTTGTTCGCTGTGCGGCCAGGCGCTCCCGTTTGAGGCTCCCGGCCTGGCACTCCTATCCCCAGGAGTGCTAGCACTCTCATGGTAAGAGTGCTAACGCTATTTATACGGCCCTCGTTCCCGGGGGCGCAAGTCCGGCCCTGCTCAGCGCCGCCGGCTGGCCTTCCGGGCCATGGCCACGGCCTGGTCGAGCATCCCTTCGGTCAGCGTCCCTGTGAAGGTGTTCTGCTGGCTCGGGTGGTAAGACCCCACGAGCGTCCATCGTCCTACCTCTACGGCCGCCCCGTGCCCGAACCGGGGCTTGGGCTTCACGTGGGCGCCGAGCTCGGAGGCTGCTCGTAACACGCCGTCCCAGGCGTAGGACCCCAGCGCCAGGATCGCGCGCGCGCGCCGCAGGAGGCGGAGCTCACGGACCGTGTAGCCGATGCAGTTGTCGCGCTCATCGGGGAGCGGCTTGTTAGCCGGCGGCGCGCAGCGGACGATCGCGCAGATGTAGCAGTCCTTCAGCTTCAGGCCGTCGTCGCGCGCGATCGACGTCGGCTGGCTTGCATAGCCCGCACGGTGGAGCGCACGGAACAGCCAGTCGCCGGAGCGGTCGCCGGTGAAGATGCGGCCGGAGCGGTTGCCCCCGTGCGCGGCCGGCGCGAGACCGACGACGATGAGCCGCGCGTTCGGATCACCGAAGCCTGGGAGCGGCTTCGCCCAGTACTTCTGACCTGCGTAGCGCGCCGGCGGCTCATGCGCGGCTTCGTTGCGCCACGCGACGAGGCGAGCGCACCGCACACACGCGATCACGTCGTCGCGCACCGCTTTCAGAGAATCGGCCATCGCGATCATCGTCGCACGCAACCTGTGGATAAACGAAACGAGGCCCAACGAAAAGAGGCCCCATAGGGCCTCTTCACGTCGTTCCGAGAAACGGGCCTTACTTCTTCTTGGCCCTCTTCGCTGTCTTGCGCTTGGCTGCCTTACGCTTCGCGGGCTTCTTCGCCGCGGTCGTCTTCTTCTTCGCAGCCTTACGACGGGCCGGCTTCTTAGCCGACTTCTTTGCTGCCTTCTTCTTGGCGGCCACTAGGCTCCACCTCCTCCGGCAGACATCGCTTCACTTCTTGTGAAGCGCCACACACAGTGTGCGAGTCTAAAACTGTGAGAAGTCGTGTTCAAGGATTCTGGGAAGTTTTTTCAGACGGAGGGATTCGTCCGAAACGCGCGTCGATCAGTTCTGAGGCGTTGCGCGCGTCAGAAGCGACGGCCAGAGCAACGGTTGCAGCTCGCGATGACGCGTCGCGATATCGGCGATCGTCGTCTGCTCGAACACCGTACGCACCGCGCTTTCGACCCTCATCCACAGCTCTTGCACGCCGCATTGGTGCGTCTGCACGCAGCTTTCGTCGTGCGGCTCCAAGCAATACATCGGTGCGAGCGGCCCTTCGAGCGCATCGATGACTTCCGAGATGCGGATCTCACTCGGATCGCGCGCGAGCGCGGCTCCGCCGTTCGCGCCGCGTTGCGAATCGACGATCCCGGCTTTATGCAATGCAGCGAGCTGATGCTCGAGGAAGCGCACAGGTATGCCCTGCGCCGTCGCGATCGTGCGCGCCGGAACCGGCCCATCGCCGTAACGCGCGGCAAGCTCGATCAATGCGCGGATGCCGTACTCGGTGCCCAATGTGAATTTCATGGCGTGAACTTCATCGAGGCCTCGAGAAAAGAGCCCGTTTACCTGGGAAAATGGTAGCCCGAGACGTAGATAGGGTCAACGGCCGCCTGCGACGGCCGGGATGATCGACACCTGCGTGCCCGGTGGGATCTGCGTGTCGAGGCCTTGCAAGAAGCGGATGTCTTCGTCGCCGACGAACACATTGACGAACCGACGGATCTCTCCGGACTCTTCGCAGATGCGGTCGCGGATGCCGGGGTGCTGCCGATCCAGATCGGCGACCATGTCGCGGACCGTTGCCGCTTCGACGGTCACTTCGGAAACGCCGCCGGTCGCGCTGCGAAGCGGCGTCGGGATACGGACCGACACGCTCATCGCTGGGACTCCAGCTGCGAAGAGAACGCGTCGAGCGACGGTGGGATCGTCATCGTCGGACCGGCTTTATCCACAAGCGCTTCGATCGTCTTCAGGCCGTCACCGGTGATCAGCGCGACGGTTCGCTCGTCGGGCTTCACATCGCCGCGCTCGGCCAGCTTGCGGAGCGTCGCGATCGTTACGCCGCCGGCCGTCTCGGTGAAGATGCCCTCGGTTCGTGCCAGCAGCGAGATGCCCTCCACGATCTCCTCGTCGGTCACCGACTCCATCACGCCACCCGACTCGCGCGCGGCCTTGATCGCGTAGTAGCCGTCGGCAGGATTGCCGATCGCGAGCGATTTCGCGATCGTTTTCGGCTTCACCGGCCTGACGTGGTCCTCTCCGGCCTTGAACGCGGTGGCGACGGGCGAGCAGCCCTCCGCTTGCGCGCCGGAGATCCTGGTCTGATGCCCTTCGAGCAGCCCAACCTTCACCAGCTCATCGAGGCCCCGGCGGATCTTCGTCAGCAACGAGCCGCTCGCGATCGGCACGATCACGTGGTCGGGCGCGCGCCATCCGAACTGCTCGGCGATCTCGAATGCGAGGCTCTTCGAGCCCTCGGCGTAGTAGGGGCGGATGTTGACGTTGACGAACGCCCACTCATACTGCCCGGCGATCTCGCTGCAGAGACGATTGACGTCGTCGTAGTTGCCTTGCACCGCGACGAGCTGCGGCCCGTAGACAGCCGTCGCGACGATCTTGACCTGCTCGAGGTCCGCAGGGATGAAGATGTAGGCGGACATGCCCGCGTGCGCAGCGTGAGCGGCGACCGCGTTCGCCAGGTTCCCGGTCGACGCGCACGCGACCGTGTTGAAGCCGAAATCGCGCGCGACGGTGAGCGCAACGGAGACGACTCGGTCCTTGAAAGAGTGCGTGGGGTTCAGCGTGTCGTTCTTTATCCACAGGTCGTGCAGGCCGAGCTCGGCCCCGAGACGCGGCGCCGGTACCAGCGGCGTTAAGCCTGCGCCGAGGTCCACGCGCTTCTCTCCGCCCGGCAGAAGGTCGGTGTACCGCCAGATCGAGCGGGGACCGGCGGCGATTCGCTCGGGCGAGATGACGGAGCGGATCTCGTCGTAGTCATAGACGACTTCGAGCGGCGCGAAGCAGTATTCGCACACGTGGATCGGCTCCGCGGGATACTCGCGGGCGCATTCACGACATCGAAGACCGAGGATCGAGCCCATGAAGCTCTAAGGATAGGTCAAAAGGCAACGGGACGCGTATCCGTTTCGACCGGGGCGGATAGCATGACGATGATGGCCGAGCAGCTGGTTTCGCAGCTCTCCGAGCAGCTTTCAGGCATCAAGGTCGTCTACACAGACCTCGACGGGACGATGCTGGGGCGCAACGGCTCCTTCCTGCACGATCCCGGCGGTGCGGCGACGCTTGAGCCTGCGGAGGCGCTCCTCGCAGCGCGCGCTGCGCTGGTCGATGTGGTGCCCGTCTCGGGGCGCGCGCTGCGCGGCCTGCAGACGGACGCGCGCCTCCTCGGGCTTCCGACCGTCGTCGCAGAGATGGGCGCACAGATCTCCTACGACTTCGGCCGCACCGTCGTCGACAACTTCGGCGAGACGCCGAAACCCGGCATGCCGGCGGCGATCATGGAGGAGGTCGGAGCCGTGAAGCTGTTGCTGGAGCGGTTCGACGGGCTGCTCGAACATCACACGCCTTGGTCGGGCTGGCGCGACTGCACGCATCTGTTCCGCGGCAGGGTCGATACGGCCGAAGCCGATGCGGCGTTGACGGAGAATGGCTTCGGGTGGTGCACGCTCCACGACAACGGGCGTCTTCACGGCGAGTACCTCGGGATCCCCAAAGGCGCGTCGCGCGCATACCACTTGATCCCGCGAGGCGTGTCGAAAGGGATCGCAGTGCGGCTCGATCGCGAGCGGCGCGGGTTCGCGCGAGAGAACGCCGTGGCGATCGGAGACGCATTCGCGGATCTCGAGCTGGCGAGCGAGGTCGGCGTGTTCGTGATGGTGTGCGACGCGCTCTCGGACGACCCGCCGCTCGCCGAACGCGTCCGCGGGATGGACAACGTGCTCGTGACCGACCGCCCGCAGAACCTCGGATGGGCCGACACGCTGGCGCTGATCGCGAAGCAAGCGTGAGCGCTCCGCGGAGAGGGTGTCATCCGGCCGTCGTGGGTAGCATTAGACCCATGTCAATCGGAACCGCATCGTGCTGAACCTCGTCCCGACCCCGGCGAAATCCTTAGGCGACTACTCTGCCGTCGTCGGTTCGCAAACCGTCGCCGAGCTCCGCCAGCGTGCGGAGCGTTTCAAGGGCGCGCGCGTCCTCAATGTTTCAAGCACCGCCTTCGGTGGCGGTGTGGCCGAGCTGATGTACACGCAGATCCCGCTCATGCGGGACCTCGGGATGGACGTCGAGTGGCGGCTGCTCGAAGGACACGAAGCTTTCTTCACCGTCACGAAAGCTATGCACAACGGGCTCCAGGGCGCCGAAGTGCCGTGGACGGATGAGATGGCCTCGCTCTTCTTCGAAGTCAACGAGGACAACGCAGAAGCGTTGGACGGGGACTACGACTTCATCATCATCCACGACCCCCAGCCGGCCGGCATGCTCAAGGTCTTGCAAGACACGAAAGGCGAGCAGAAGGGCAAGTGGATCTGGCGTTGTCACATCGATCTGACGTCGCGGTTCGAGCCGGTGTGGGACTTCCTGAATCCTTTGATATCGCGGTACAACGCCGCGATCTTCACGATGCAAGATTTCGTGCCGCCGGACCTCAGCGTGCCGCTGCTGGTGCTTCAGACGCCGACCATCGACCCGCTGTCGATGAAGAACGTCTCGCTCGAGCCAGAGGCCGTGACCGAAGTGATCAGAACGTACGGCATCGACCCGCTGCGGCCGATCGCGTTGCAAGTCTCACGCTTCGACCCCTGGAAAGACCCGACCGGGGTGATGGACGCGTATCGGATGGCGAAGGACGAGATCTCGGGCTTGCAGCTGGTGATGATCGCATCGATGGCGCACGACGATCCGGAGGGCTGGCACTACCTGAAGGTCGCCGAAGAGCATCGCGCCGGCGATCCCGACATCTACTTGCTGTCGAACCTGCAAGACGTCGGCTCGCTCGCGGTGAACGCCTTCCAACGCGCCGCCGATGTGATCCTGCAGAAGTCGATCCGCGAAGGCTTCGGGCTGACCGTCTCCGAAGCGATGTGGAAGCGCAAGCCCGTCATCGGCGGCAACGTCGGCGGGATCCGCCTGCAGATCATCGATGGTGAAACCGGGTATCTCGTCGACTCGATCGAGGAAGCAGGCAGGCGGCTCGTCGAGCTGTTCTTGGAGCCCGATCGTGCGGCGGCGATGGGGATCGCAGCACGCGCGCGCGTCCGAGAGCGTTTCCTGACGACGCGCAACCTGGCCGACTTCCTCGATCTCTTCGAGCAACTGTCGGCCTAGAAGGACGTGGCCCGCAAAGCTCCGATCGTCGTTGCATCGAATCGCGGGCCGGTTGCGTTCGGGCGCGCAGCAGACGGGACGATCGAGCAACGCCGAGGCGTCGGCGGCCTGGTCACCGCGGTCGGCGGCGCCCTGCGCGGTCGCGAAGCCGCGTGGGTCGCAGCTGCGATCACCGAAGAGGATCGCGAGCAGGCCGCGCGCGGCCCGTTCGCGTTCGAGGTCGGCGGGACGAGGGTTCGGGTCCGTCTCGCCGCGCTCGACGAGAAGCTCTACGACGCCTACTACAACGAGTTCTCGAACAGGATCCTCTGGTTCTTGCACCACTACCTGTGGGACACGCCGCGCGCCCCAGAGCCCGGGCCCGCTGAAGGCGAAGCGTGGGAGGCCTACGGGACTGTGAACGACCGCTTCGCGGAGCTGATCGCGGACGAGGCGCCCGAGGGCGCGACCGCCCTACCGCAGGACTATCACCTATCGCTCGTGCCGGGCGTGCTGCGCGCGCACCGGCCCGACCTCCGCATAGGCACCTTCTGGCACATCCCGTTCTGCCAGCCCGATCAATACCGTGTGCTGCCCGACGAGTGGGGTGCGGCGCTCCTGCGCGGGATGCTCGCCGCAGACGCGATCGGGTTCCAGACGCAGCGCTGGGCCGACAACTTCACGGCCTGCTGCCGCGAGGTGCTCGGAGCCACGATCAAAGGACGTTACGTGTCGGCCGGCGACCGCAGCGCGCGCGTCGGCGTCTACCCGGTCGGCGTCGACGTCGATCTGCTGCGCATGCAAGCGGCGAAGCCGGAGGTCGCCGACGCAGGAAAGCGCATCGATGAGCTCGTCGGCGATCGGACGATGTTGTTGCGCGTCGACCGCACCGAGCCATCGAAGAACATCTTGCGAGGGTTCATCGCGTACGAGCGGCTGCTCGAACGACGCGGGGATCTGCACGGGCGAGTCGTGCAGCTGGCTCTGCTTACGCCGTCGCGGCGCGCGATCCCCGAATACGTCGAATACATGCGCGTGTGTATCGCGCGCGCGGAACAGATCAACGAGAGATTCTCCTCGCCGGATTGGCAACCACTGATCGTGGACGAGAGCGATGACTTCCCGGCCACACTGGCCGCATACCGCCGGTACGACGTTCTCGTCGTGAACCCGGTATTCGATGGCATGAACCTCGTCGCGCGCGAAGGGCCCGTGCTGAACGAGCGGGACGGCGTGCTCGTGCTGTCGCGGAACGCCGGCGCTGCGGCGGAGCTGCACCCGGCCTTGCTGGTGAACCCCTTCGATGCAGATGGGACCGCAGATGCGATCGATCGAGCGCTGGGACTGAGCGCGCGCGAACGCCACGAACGTGCGATCGCGTTGAAGGAGCTGGCGCCGGGCGTGCCGCCGGGCGAGTGGCTCGGTCGTCAGATCAGGGACGTGCAGCGTCGACGAGCGACTTAAGCAACTCGATCAGCTCATGCGGGCCGACGACGACGTGATCGGCCGCCGCGATCAGATCCGGCGGCGACTCGTCGCTCGCCACCGCAACGCGGATCGCGCGCTCTAACCCGTCCACGGCTCGGAACGTCGGCAGATCGCCGACGTCGTCGCCGACCACCAGAGCGCCGGCCAGATGCTTCTCCTCGATGACACGCCGCACGACGTCGCCTTTGTCGACCTGAACCGGCGGGGAGATCTCCAGCACGAGCCGCCC
>Ga0209580_10001474_pt1 | contig 10820 bp, 9 predicted proteins | sample Coa_R1_5_FD_187153 | JGI IMG/M metagenome (GOLD analysis project Ga0209580, IMG submission 187153) | Surface soil microbial communities from Centralia Pennsylvania, which are recovering from an underground coalmine fire - Coalmine... | ecosystem: Environmental > Terrestrial > Soil > Unclassified...
GGACTGGAAGTCGAGGAACGCCTCCTGGAGGACGTCGGACGGGTCAGCCCGTCCTTGCAGGCGACGATCCAGCCGCAGCCGCACCACGCGGCGCAGCCGATCGCGGTAATGGTCCCAGATTCGCCCCAGTACCTGCGGATCGGCACCACTCTGACAGATCATCTCGATCGGGTTATCGCTTTCGCTCAGGCTCATAAGAGAATAACTACGGCGCGGCACGACTGGAACACTTGAAAAAATGATATTCCCACGGATTTCGCTCCGTTCCGGTAATCGGGGCATCCGAAGTTTCTGCTTGCAGGATTTCCATCCGCGCCGGATTGGTTTACCTAATCGCCGGGCGGAAAAACACCTTCCTCAATAAGTTCCTGACGAATTCGACTCGGTGCTCCAGGTTCATACGCAAAGTTGCGTTACCACCGGCAGAGGGCCGGCGAGTCCCGGCGCGCCGGGATAAGCCCGACGTGGGAGTGGTGTCGTGCGAGTGCCCGCTCCCTTTCACGTGGGCCCGATCCGGCGCGCCGGGACTCGCCAAGGCTCACGAATCGACCCTCGCCCATCTCTGCGACAGCCGCGATATCGCTGTTTTTTTTTGCACTTCCAAAACGGGATCGTAGACTTCTGCGGCAAAGATTGCGCCGCTGTGCAGCGGCGCCCGAAGAGGAGCTCAAGAATTCGGAACCACTATGCCTACCATCAAGAGCCCCATCAACCGGCCCGCCCCGAGCACCGCTCAACGCACCGCCCTGGGTACCGCCCCCAGCCCCGCTCAACGCTCAATTAGCTCAAGTTCTGTGAAGGCGCATTGCGCACACTTGCAACAGCCGTTCGACAAAAGACTTGCGTCATTGCAAATGAGCGCGCAGGCGCGCACCTTGAGCGGATTTGAGCTAATTCTGGGGTGCCACGACCACGGCTTTGCGTGGCCCTACCTTCCACTGCGACAGAACGATCCGTGCCTGCCCAAAGCGGCAGGCATCCCACCCGGCACAATCGATGCAGGTTCGAACAAGTCCGCGAGCATCATGGTCACCAGTCACCACATCTGTATCCGCACTTGTAACCGAGCTGGTATCCTCACCTGTATCCTAACTTGTATCAATTTGTATCAATGTTTGCGAAGGCGCGATTTGCGTGGCGGAAGCGGAATCGCTGCAAGGAGTTGCGCCGCGACCCATAGTAGCGCGCCTTGTCACCTGGTTACGAAAAGTTACTATTCCGCCGACCTGGCTTGGGTGGGCATTCGGCGGCTTCGTGGATCGGCAGGATTTTGCATGACAATCGGGGCTCGATGCGGTATAAAATATCTGACTATTCCGCCCGACTTGCCAACTAGTATGCTGTCTGTGCCTCCATCCCGCCTACCTGGGAAAATGTCATGTTAAGCATGCCGCTAGGATTCGAAGGGCCTTCGCTGTCCGGTAAACTAACGCGCCGGCAACTGCTGCACGTGGGCGGACTCAGCATGCTCGGGCTGGGCCTGCCCGGTGCGCTGCGCGCGAATGAACCGAGAACGCAGGCGACTGCGTCGGACAAGTCCTGCATCTTCATTGTGATGGGGGGCGGTCCTTCGCACGTCGACATTTGGGACATGAAACCGCAGGCGCCGGCGGAAATCCGCGGCGTCTTCAAGCCGATTGCCACCTCGGTACCCGGCGTGCAGATCAACGAGTTGATGCCGCGACTGGCCAAACTGGGCCAGCATTACAGCCTCATTCGTTCCATGACGCACACCGCGCCGATCCGCAACCACCCGGACGCGATGCACAACTGCCTGACTGGCATAGCGAAAGCTCCCGACGACGCGCCGTGTTATGGGTCGGTGCTGGCCAAGCTGCGGCCATCCAAGCGCGTGCTGACTCCGTATGTTTGGCTGCATCGCTGTGATGGGAATACGACGGTTTTCTGCTCGCCTTTCATCTCGCTGGGTGGCTTTTTGGGACGGCCCTACGCTCCCTTCTTCGTCGGTAACTCCACGAATCACCCCGCGATGCCGAATTTCCGACTGACCGAGTTGGAGTCGGAAGTCGGGGTGACGGCCCAGAGGACGATCGAGCGTGAAAATCTGCTCGGCCAGCTCGAACCGTCGCAGAGCAGCGCGACCAGCTACCGGGCGGCGGCGGGGTGGGAGGAATTGCGGCAGCGCGCCGTAGAGCTGGCGACCGGCCCGGACGGCCGGCAACCGTTCGACCTGCAGCATGAACCAGCCAAGGTGCGCGACCGCTATGGCCGCCATCCTCTGGGTCAATACCTGCTGATGGCCCGCCGGCTGGTGGAGTCCGGGGTGGGCTTTGTGAGTGTCAATGGCTGGTGCGGTTTTGCTCCGGGTGAGGGTTCCCAGGGCGGGGCCGCCAGTTTCACCTGGGATATGCACGGAGGTGGGATGGGCCAGGGAAATATCTTCGGCACCGGCTCGTATGGCCTGGGTTGGGCACTGCCGCGACTCGATGAAGCGCTGTCCGCCCTTTTGGAAGATCTGCATGAGCGCGGTCTGCTGAAGAGCACGCTGGTGGTCGTGGTCGGCGAATTCGGGCGGACCCCCAAGATTGAAACCAATAAGGGCATAGCCGGCCGGAGCCACTGGCCGGCCTGCTTCTCCGCAGTGCTGGCAGGCGCCGGCATCGGCGGCAGTGTTTATGGCGCGTCCGACCGGATTGGCGCCTACGTGAAGGACCGTCCGGTCCCGCCTCAGGTGCTCGGCGCCACCATCTATCATGCGTTGGGTGTGCCGCTCGATAGCCAGGTGGGTTCGCGCCCAATCACCACGGGCGAGCCGATCCGCGAGTTGTTCAGCTAGGTCCGACGTGGCCTCGACTGGGTAGACGGCGTCGCGTGCTTCGTTCGGTATGCCCGACCCTAGCACGGAATCCTTAGTCGGAAGACAGGAATGCGGCACTCTGGCTGGCAAGGATCCGAGCCCAAATTCTTGCCATGTCTTCCACGGTCTCAATGCTTGCCGCTCTCGACCTTATCCAGGCGCTTGCGCAACTCTTCCTGCTCACGTTCCAGGCGCTTGACCTCTTCGCGCAGTCGGTTCAGTTCGCTCGTCTCAGTCGACGTGCCGGCTCCGGTCTGAGCTCGAATCTTGTCCGCTGCTTCCTTGATAATTCGCCTTAACCCGCTGCGCGACTGCTCTTGAGCCAACTTGTCGAGCAACGGCAACGCCGCGTTAGCCAGCGGTCCAAGATCGGGTAAGGCCCGGATCGCTGCCACGCGCGAGAACTGGTCGTCGCTTTCCAGCGCGGCCACGAGGGTCTTCACAATTTGCTGTCGTTGCTCGTCCTTCAAGCTCTTGCTCTTGGCCAACAGCGCCAGACCCCGCACGGCGGCCGCCCGCCGGCTGCGGGGCTTTTCGGGTTTGGTCCAATTCAGAAGGGTATCCAGCACGGCTGGATCTTCGGTTGCTCCCAGGGCTGCCAGCGCCGCATCTGCTAATGTGTCCTGATGCGATGTTTTGGATAGCCAGGGAGTGATGATTTCCACGGCATCTTTTTGACATTGCCGGGCATAGGCTGCCAGAGCGGCGCCCTCGACGGCATAGCTCGGATCTCCCTTGTCCAAAACGCCTTTCAATATGACTGCAACTTCGGCGTCCGCTCCCAACTTGCCCAGTCCTTCCACGCAAGCCCGCCGAACCCGGGCATCGGTCTCTTTCAGCCCTTTTAGCAGCGCCTGCCTGGCCACAGTGCCTTTCGCATTGCCAAGCGCAGTGCCCAGCTCAATCCGGACACCCCAGAAACGCTCCTGATCCAGCGCCTGGGCTAAAAGTTCGTGGTCTTCTGTCGATTTGCTTTGGGCAAAATGCTGAACGGCACGCAAGCGAACCGGAACCGAAGGCGATTCCAGCAATTGCGCCCGCCACAGTGCCTGCGGCTTGGTCTCCTTCAGTTCCATCAAGATGGCTTGATCCGGATCGACGTCGACGCGCTCCAGCGCTCCCGGCAAAGACAAGCGAACGTTGAGTTCCTTATCGGTCATCATCTCATTCAAGAACACTGGTTCCTTCGCGCCCGCGCAAGCCAAGGCTATATTGAGCGGGAATTCGAAGGGTTCGCCGGCCTGAGTTTGTTTGATGGTCAGGCGGGCCTGTTGAGAATCGGGCAGGTATTCGGTTGTCACTTCGAGGTCGGGATTGCCGGGGCGTTCCACCCAATCATAGAAGAAGCGCTCCAAGTCTCGGCCTGTGGCGCGTTCGAGTGATCGGCGCAGATCGCACGTTTCCACGCTGTGGAACTTGTTATCGTTGGCGTAGCACTGAATGCCCTTCCAGAACGCCTCATCGCCCAGACGGTTGCGCAGCATGTGGACGATCCAGGCACCCTTGGGGTAGGTGCGGTCATCGAACATGGACTGCGGATCCGTGTAGCGCCGATCCATGACTGGGCGCAGCTTGCCGGCGCGAATGGCACGGCCGGCTTTGCGGTCCATGTTGTAGGCGTATTCATCGCGGCCACGGGCGTGCTCATCCCACAGGGCCTCAGCATAGGAAGCGAAGCCTTCATTCAGCCACGTATGCGACCAGTCCCGGCACGTCACCATATCGCCCCACCACTGGTGGGCCAACTCGTGGGAGACGATGCTTTCCGAAGTACGGTCGAGCAAGCTCCGCTGATCGAGCAGGATGCGCTCACCCATGGTGGTGGCGCTCGTGTTCTCCATGCCGCCGCCAAACTGGAAACAGGTCACTTGCGCGTACTTGGCCCACGGGTAGCGCACGCCAAATCGCTGGCTGAAATAGGCCAGCATCTCCGGGGTTCGGCCGTAGGTCGGCTCGGCCTCCGCCCGGTGGCCCTTTGGGACGTAGTACAGGACCGGAATGCCTTCCCACTCATGCCGCACCACATCAAATTGGCCGACGACCAATGTGATGAGGTATGAGGCATGGGGAATTTCTTGCTTCCAGTGGAACGTGACCGTCTTGTCCGCCGGGTTGTCTTGCCGTTGGACCAATTTGCCATTGGAGACCGCTTCGAAGCCTTCGGGAACCGTGACGATGATCTCGGTGCTTTGCCGCTGATCGGGTTCGTCGATGCACGGAATCCAGTAGCGATTGGTCGAGGTTTCGCCCTGGCTCCAGACCAGGAGCGGAGCGTCGGAGTTTGTCTTGGTGGGAGCAAAGAAGTGGAGTCCATCTTTGGGATCTTGAACCCGATAGGCCACTTCGAGGGTTCCGGCTTGCCCCGCATGAAGGCGCGTGCCAAGATCAACGAACAGCTTTTTGCCATCCGAAGTAACGCGAGCGGGATCGATCGATTTCTGGCCCAGCTTCACCGCGACATGCGTGACCTTGAAATCCACTACGTCCAAACCGACGGTCTGAGTCGGCTGCACGCAGCGGAATGTGATGGTGGCCTTGCCGTCCACCATCTTCTTCGCCAGGTCGACGCGAAGATCGAGGCGGATATCATCGATGCTAATTGGTCGATCGCTGGCCGTGCGCAACGGCTCGATTACCGTTGTTTGGCTAGCTGCGTCAGCGGCGGGTGCGGGCGCGTTCGCGGCCGCAGTACCTCTCGCACGGCCACCGGCCGGTTGTCCCCAAACGAACGACGCAGAGAAAACGACGCAGCCCACACAGGCTGCCAAAATGGGAAGACACGAGTTACGATTGCGTGCCATCGGACGAGCCCCTCATGGTTGTTGGCGCAAAGCAGTCCAAGAATTGAATGCCTCTCTAGAAATGTACGAACAACGGCTCTGGTTTCTGCGCCGGTAACGCCGGCTTCCTCAGGCAGTTATTGAAAGTCGTAGGAAACTTATTTTCTCCAGGTGAGCCCGGTCGGGAACCTCGGCCGCCGGGATTAACCAGCTGTTACGATTGGGCAGCCGGTGACATTGAACGTCTTGTGTTGCTTACTTGTCTCAATCGGTTGGCTGCTTGAATGTGGTTCGGCAGTCGTCTATCGCCGTGATCGATCTAAGCAAGCACGAAGTGATCTATAATCATGCATTGACATCGGCTGCCGCCAACTATCCGATGGCGCTTGACCGAGCCAAGCAGCGAGTCTTCGTCGGCTGTCGCAAGCCGCCGAAGATGGTCGCCTTCGATGCCAAGGAGGGAAAAGAACTCTCGGCAGCCGAAATCCCTGCGGACATTGACGATCTGTTCTTCGATGCCAAGCGCAACCGACTGTACGCCTCCTGCGGCGAAGGTTTTCTCGCGATTCTGGAGGAAAAAGAGGCAGGCCATTTCGTTCTGGTGGAGAAGCTACCGACCGCGAAATTAGCCCGTACCTGCTTCTTCGATCCGGAAACGAGCCGGTTGTACCTTGGGGTGCCGCGAGATCGGACTCGGCCAAAACCGGAAATCCGTGTTTACCAGGCGCAGCCCTGAACCGCATGGGGAGGTCATGATGAAAGTGCAAATACTGTGGGCGGTTGGCTTGTTGCCGCTCGTGGCGGTTGTCGGCTGCGGTCGACCGCAGGTCAAATTTCGACGCAGCGATGCGAATGCGGCTGCTGGGCAATTGATCGAGTGGAATTTCGATAAGGATACGGCGGGCGGCCTACCGGCCGGCGCGGAAGTCTTCAGCGGGAGTTGGGCCGTGCGCGCCGAAGCCGATGCGCCGTCTCAGCCCAATGCACTGTGCCAGAGCGGTACTGAGAGTTTTCCAGCCATTCGCTTGGGCGACAAGCTTTTCGCAGATTTGACCGCCACCGTGCGCTTTAAGCCTGTATCCGGGAAAGATGACCAGGCGGCGGGAATCATCTTCCACGTACAAGATAAGGACAACTATTACATTCTACGGGCCAACGCCTTGGAAGATAACGTCATTTTCTTCCGCTATGGCAGCGGGTCGCGCGCCACGTTGAAGGAAGGTTCCGCAAAAGTTCCGACCGGTAAATGGCAGGAGTTGAAACTGGAAGCGGAGGGGAACCGCTTTCGTGGCTACCTCGATGGCCAGCTGGTAGTCGAGACCACCGATGACACCTATGCTGTCGGGGGCGTCGGTCTATGGACGAAGGCCGATTCCGTCACGTGCTTCGACGACTTCCGCGTGATCGCGAAATGACGGCGTGAAAACGATGCGAACGTTGTACTTCACGACCCGAACGGCTCTGCACGAACTGGCGCGGCACAAGTTGCGTTCATCGCTCACGTGCTTGGGAATTGTGATCGGTATTGCGGCCGTCATCGTCATGACCGAGATTGGCCAGGGCACCACCGAGGCAGTCCGGCAAACCATTTCGACTTTAGGCGCCAATATGGTGCAGGTAGAGCCGGGGGCCAGTTCATCCAGCGGCGTCCATTGGGGCGCCGGAACCTGCCTGACCCTGAGCCCAGAAGATGCCGACGCTATTGTCCGCGAATGTCCCACCGTGCGATATGCGGCTCCGGGTGTCGATTGTCGGCTGCAAGTGATCTACCGTGAGCGCAACTGGAAACCATGGAAAGTCCTAGGCACAACTCCCGAGTATCTCATTGCCCGCAACTGGGCCGATTTGGAAGAAGGCAATGCATTTACCGATGCCGAGGTTCGCACTGCGGCAACCGTTTGCTTGATGGGTCAGACGCCGGCAAAGCATTTGTTTGGGGACGAATCGCCAATCGGCAAGACGATTCGCGTCGGCAGCTTACTCCTCCGCGTTATTGGCGTGTTGCGTCCGAAAGGCACCAACATGATGGGCTTCGATCAAGACGATGTCGTTATTGCCCCGTGGACAACGGTGAAATTCCGCATTAATGGCTCCAAGTTAGCCTTCAGCGATTTGAATGCCGCTTTCAATCCGGTCAATCAAGTAAACACCCTGAGCAAAGTCTATCCCAACCAGCAGATGCCGTTGTACCCACAGCCGTCGCCGACGCAAATCGCAGACACGCCCATGCTGATTCGGTTCGCCGATCTGGACGATATTTACGTTTCGGTCCATTCGGCAGAAGAAATTCCGCACGCCATGGAACAAATCAAGCAACTCTTGCGGAAACGGCACCGGTTGCGCGACGATCAGCCCGACGATTTCGGCGTGCGGGACATGAGCGAAGCATCCAAGGCATTTGCTTCCACGACCATTATGATGACCAACCTGCTTTTGGGAGTGGCTTTGATTGCTCTCGTCGTCGGCGGAGTGGGGATCATGAACATCATGTTGGTGTCGGTGACCGAGCGCACCCGAGAGATCGGCTTGCGCATGGCGGTCGGCGCCAAACCACGCCATATTTTGCGCCAATTCCTCACGGAAGCCGTGTTGCTCTGTTTGCTCGGAGGGATCGTGGGGATGTTGATTGGTCACGGCGCGTCGGTATTGGTCACGGCCCTACTAAAGTGGCCGACGATTCCCTCAATGGAAGCAGTAGTGGCGTCATTCGCGACGTGCACCGGTGTGGGAGTGGTCTTTGGCTATTATCCGGCGTGGAAAGCGTCGCGGCTCGACCCGATCGTCGCATTGCGTTATGAATAGCGGCCCACCGATCCTTCGCAGCCGTTCACGTCTTTTGTTCTTCCGGCGCATGCCGCGTGGCGAAACTGTAGTACAGAAGCAAATCGTAAACGATCTTCAAGCCCCCAGCCAGAAAGAATGGCACGCTCATCCACGCCGGTTGTCCAAACAGGATGGTCGCCAGCGCCGGCGAAAACGCAGCCCCGACGGAGCGCGCGACCCCAGTGACACCGGACGCAGCCGAGCGTTCTTCCGGAGCGACCACTGCCAGCGTGTACGACTGCCGCGCCGGCACATCCATCTGCGAAATGCTGAAACGCAAGAGAAGGACTATAATAGCCCAGGTTTCGGTGGGCAAGAACGGCACCAGGATCAATAGCACGTTGGACGGCAAGTGAGTGTAGACCATCGTTTTGATAAGGCCAATCCGGCGTGCGATCCAGGTTGCGGTAAGAGCGGAAATCCCTGCCAGGATATTTGCCCCGAAGAATATGGCACCGAGCATTGCCGGCGATGTGCCAAAACGAATGTAAAACCACCACGCTACAGCACTCTGGACCACAAACCCGCCGGAGAATGCGTCCAGGGCAAACAACGCGCTCAGACGAAACACTACGCCGTGGGAGCGGTGCAAACCCCACCGCGATGGTAAGGCGTTGGCGGACTGCCCTTGCGGCGCTTCGACCGCGACGGACAACAACGCGAAGATCAACGTCAGAATGAGCCCCGCGGCTCCGTAGCCGACAAGCAGCGGCCGGTAGCTCGTTGCGCCTTCCCATCCCGAGCCTTGCAGGTATTGGGCGATCCCGCCGCCCGCCAGCGCGCCGAGTGCCGTCGCGATCGAGCCAGTGAGGTTATACCAGGCCAGGACGTTCGTGCGCTTTTCGGTCGGCAGAGCTGCGCCAGCGCTGCCTGTTCGATGGGCAAAAACGGTCCGACTTCGTTGCCGCTGGGGCTAATCACGCCAATAGTCGCGGCCAACAACAATAGCCAGAAGTTCGCTGTTCCGGCGAACACGGCTGCCGCGCCCAGCATCAGCATGGCCCCAACCGCCAGCATGCGCCGCCGCCCAATGCGGTCGGCACGGGTTGTGACCCAGAGCGAAACGGCCACGTCGCCAAGCAGTGTCAGCATCAGCAACAAGCCGATTCGATCATCACTAAGCCCGACGGTGCTCAGATACAAAATCAACACCACCGACAGGAAGCCGTAGGCGAATAAGCGAACAAACCGCGTGCCAAAGAGAAGCCAGGCGTCACGGGGCAGCACACGAATCATTGGAAGGCACCATCCGGTTTGCCGCGTCGTACCATTTCCTGGCAATAGGCGTAAAGGGCATCGTAGACAATCCACTCCGCAGCGTTGACTTCGTGATCGTCTTTGAAACCAAGATGCCGGAAGCCTTCGGCAATGGCATTGAGGCCCGGCGACCCCGGCTGATGCCACAGCGTGTTGTCCGTATCAGCCGCATTTACATTCTTGGCTAACAGAACGACGGCAGGATCGCGTTCGAGATGATGTTTCTTTACCAGCGCGTCAAAGGAACATTCCTTGCCGTGATGTCCGAACTCGACGCCCTTCACGTAGTAAGGAATAGCGCCATCCTGCTGTGCCACTTCCATGACTTTGTCCTCCGCCACGAACAGAAATTCGGCCTGCGGATCGATGAATATGCGAATCAGCCAGGGGCAGGCTACTCGGTCCACTTTGACTCGCTCGCGTGTTATCCAATTCATGATCAAGTTCCATTCAATTTAGGCCCTCCCAGGAAAGTCATCTCCAGGCTTTTGGTGACTTCCATGGCCTTCGTGCACCGATGGGCTCGCGCGGAATCATTAAATCGAATTAAGATCATTAAAAGGCGTTAAGGAACAGTTCTCAGGTTTGCATCGGAAAGATTCACCAAGGCCCAGATATAGGCTCGATTTGCGATCTTGGTCCATGATGGCTGACTCGAACGTCGCCGATGCAATCTCTCCTAGATTTCGGTCCGAAAGGCTAGTGTGATATGCGCCTTGCTGTTATCGGCTTCGTTGGGGACTCTCGCGGAGCCGCTAAAAAAACTCTTGCCTCAGTCTTAGTTGCTGATTTATGCTCGCGCGATGATCAGCTTGTATGCGTCGGTTGCATCGACTGCGGAGAGTTGATCGAAGGAAGTGCAACTGCACGGCCGCCATCTGTGCAAATGCTGGGCCGGGCCGCTGGGGGTCGAGCGGCACGCCCAAATGCGTGGCTGTGGTCTTGAAATCTCCTTTCCGAAGAAAGCATGATTAGAGTCGGACGCAGGCGGCTGCGTCGGCCGATCGAGCGGCAAGCACCTGGGGCGTTGACAAGAAGCCGCAGGATCCGACGGGCTTGCACTCTGGCGGGGCCTTTTTGAAGTGCGGTGAAAAGCGCTGGCTCCGAGCGGCCGGCCCACCATTGCACGAGATTTTGAGTCT
>Ga0209580_10001476_pt1 | contig 10817 bp, 9 predicted proteins | sample Coa_R1_5_FD_187153 | JGI IMG/M metagenome (GOLD analysis project Ga0209580, IMG submission 187153) | Surface soil microbial communities from Centralia Pennsylvania, which are recovering from an underground coalmine fire - Coalmine... | ecosystem: Environmental > Terrestrial > Soil > Unclassified...
CCGGCCTTGGCGGCATCCACCCAGGTATGAGTCTGCTTGCCGGCAATCTTTAGAAATTGCTCCTGCATATCAATAAAAGTTTCGACGCTACGTCGCAGCAGGTCCGTCATTGCATGGGCAGCAGGCCAGTTTCCAACACGTTCTTTAACACTGGTCATCAGGAGTTCGTTCTGTTCCCTGCCCAGATCGAGAAGTACCTTCTGTCCTTCGAGGAAGTTCGTCAACCCATCTCCGGCAACTTCGCTGAGGATGGCGGTTGGAGAGTGAAGCGGGTCGGATAGTTGTTCGCGGATAGCGTGCATTACGCTTGCATTCTGCCGCATGGCCAGATCGATGAGGATCCGTTGCGTGGCAAAGAGAGTCTGCGCGCCCTGTTGCGCCCAGCCCGAGAGTAGCGAAACTACCGACGACTCTCGCGGATGAGCGCGGGGAGATTCATGCTTTACTGCTGGGGCCATATAAGGACCTCCGATTGCTGCATTGCAGCATCAGCTAAACTATACGAAATGACCAGAGTTATGTCAAGATAATCCTGCTGGTTGTGCACAGCAACATAAACAGGGATTTATGAAACCGTCCGTGGTTCTGATCAAAAAATACGGGAACCGCAGGCTTTACGACACCGCGGGCAGCCGCTACGTGAACCTCGACGATCTGGCCGCGCTGGTTCGTGCGGGCAAGGAAGTCCACGTTGTCGATGCGAAGACCGGCCGGGACCTGACTCGGGTGACCCTTACGCAGATCATTACAGAGGATGCGAAGGATAAACCGACGGGACTGCCGCTCGAACTGCTCCGGCAGTTAATCATTGCGTCCGATGAGGTGCGGCAGGAATTTCTGATGTGGTACCTGAAATCCGCCTTTGACACTTACGAGAAGCTACAGGACGCCGTGCAGAACCGGTTAAGCGAGGTCCAGTCCGCGATCCTGTCCCCAGTGGACTTAATGAAACGTTTCCTGGGCGCTAGCGCATCGTCGCCCCCGCGAGCGGGCGATGAGTCGGAGGTTGAGACCTTGCGCAAGCGAGTAGCGGAACTCGAGGCTCGGCTAGGACAGCCCAAGCGCAGGCCCCGTCGCCCTCGCACGAGGCGGTAACCCCCCCATCTAAATATCGCGCACGGAAATGTATTAGGAACGGGAGCGAAAAGCGGTACAATATTGCAGTGCAGCATTTGCCGTCTCCGCCTCGACGCGGAGGTCGGGCAGACCCAGGGACGAACTTGCCGCGTAAAAAGAAAAAAGCAGCAGCGCGTCCTTCCACCACGAAGCGGCGCCCGTCTCCTCCGCGGCGCTACCCCGAAGCCGACACTTCTCTTTGGACCGAAGCTCTATTCGGGGCTGAAATCCTCATTCTGCATGCAACCCCGGTGTACTACGGCCTGGGTGTGCCGCGTGGGGATGGCTCCGCGGTCGTCATCATCCCCGGTTTTCTTGGCACAGATCTCTACCTTACGGAGCTTCATGCTTGGCTGGGGCGCATTGGATACCGGCCCTATTTCTCCGGCATCGGCATTAATGCCGAGTGTCCAAACCTGCTGATCCAGCGCCGATTAAACCAGACGATTGACCAGGCTCTGGCCGAGACCGGCCGTAAGATTCATCTGATCGGTCACAGCCTCGGAGGTGTGATCGCCCGTTCGGTGGCGGGCCAACGCCCGAAAGACGTGGCTTCTGTGACCACTCTCGCGGCGCCTATCCGCGGCACGGTCGCGAATCGAGCTGTTCTGCACGCTGCGGAAGCAGTGCGCCTTCGGATTCTCGAAGAGCACGGCCGCGGAGTGCTACCCGACTGCTACACCGGACGATGCACCTGCAATTTCCTGGACTCGCTGCGGCGCAAGGTTCCCGACTCGATGGTCGAAACCTCGATCTACACGCGCCACGATGGCATCGTAGATTGGCGTTACTGCATGACCATGAACCCTGAAGTGGACGTAGAAGTTCCCGGCACTCACATCGGAATGGCATTCAACCCGGCGGCCTACACCGTCGTCGCCGAGCGACTCGCGTCGGCTCAGTCAACCAAGTAGTTCACCCAACCATCTCCAGCACAGCGCCAGCCGCGGTTTCGAATGTCTCGGGCACTCCCTCCGCACGCTGCAGCCGAATTGACGCGGACGCCAGGCTATTGTTCGCTACTTCAAAGCTGCCCGAACAATCGGTCTTTATATAAGGGAGACGATGCCGACTCGAGCTGCCACCGTCGATCGCAGCCTCCATGCAGATTCCATTTCGCGCAACACTGCGAAATTTCCACTGCATGTTATCCCGGTCGCTTCCGGTTTCATCCAGACGGCGTAAGACGTGCTGCTGTCCGTCATGCCAGAGCACAGCTTTGCGAAAGACCAGTCCGAATGGCATCTCGTAGACCAACGCTTCCAGCGTAGTCGCGGGTTGACCGGATCGAGGAAAGTACGCATGAGCCCACGTCCAGAAGTTGCGATGCCGGTATCCACAGTTGTGTCCCTGGACTCCGAATCCCAGAGGGTCCCCGGTAAAGCTCCGGCCATCGAGTATGATCTTCCCTGAAAAAAGCGCATCGGAGTGCGGCGTGCGCGAGAAACCAATCCAGCCTTTGTCGCTCAACGTCACGCGAAAAGTGGAATGGTAACGCAGGTTCCATGAGATCGTGTGGCCATCAACTTCCAGGGCTCCCCGGCAGGAGTCCTCATCAATATCGGTGCCGCCAATTCGAAAGTGAAACGGAGACTGCCTTCTGCGGCTGAGATCCAGGCCTTCCAGCGAAAATCCCTGGATGAAGCTTTGCGGCTTGCCACCCGCGGGGAACCATGTCGCCCACACCTGAACGGGCTTCCCGCCCGGATTTCCCACGCAGCCGTCGCGCCCGGGATTCATCAACAAGTATCGGAGCCACCACGCGCCGCTACCATCCGCCAATCCCACACGAATAAACCAAACTTCATAACGGCGCCGGACCGACAACTTGGAAAACACTTCGTTTAGAGTGGCCAAGAACTTCGCTGCTCCGAAACACCACACTATCTCATGGAACTTCAAACTTTCCGGTGATGGCAGTCACTGCGCACTCCTGTGCTAACGACCATAGTGAGAGCCGGTACCTCCCGATATGCTGGATGCGTCCGCCATCGCAGCGGGTTTTCGCCAGCTCCCGCCGGAGCAATTGCGCGCTGCCCTTGAGAGTTTCTTGCCGAAGGGCACAACTGCGGAAAGAATCAGCGCCATTGAAGCCGGACTGCGAAGCCCAGCCGGACAGTCTGTACGGGACGCGATGGCGCGATGGATCGTGGATGAGATCGTTCCGGTGGAGGCGCTGGTTCCGGAAGCTTACGTTAAGTGGCGACCGCCAGTGCGCGACGCCATGATGTTCGTGGTGGCACGCCTCTCCCCGGCGCGTCTCGCTCCGAAACTCCTCGAGCAGATCGAGCTTCCTGCCGCGACGTCCGCCGAAGTCCGCCTGTTGCGGTTGATTGCCAAGGTGCCCGGCCTGCAAAAACTAGGCCAGGTTATCGCGCGAAATCAGCATCTCCGCCCCGCCCTGCGCAAAGCGCTCGCCAAACTGGAAAACGGTATTCGCGACGTCAGACCAGAAGACGTGCGCGCCATTATTCAAAAGAATCTTGGACCGCAGCTCAACCGCTTCGCCGTCAAAATCGCGCCGAGCATTCTCTCGGAGGCCAGTGTGAGTGCAGTCGTGCGCTTCACCTGGCGAAATCCTGACACCGGACGACGCGAGCGCGGCGTCTTCAAGGTGCTGAAACCTCATATCCCGGACTACTTTGCCGAAGACATGGACTATCTCCAAGGGCTGGCGCAATACTTCGGAGAACGGCACCACACCTACGGATTTTCGGCTGACCTCATCCCCGATACTTTTCGAAAAGTCCGGCGCTTGCTTCGTCACGAAGTCAACTTCGCTCGCGAACAAAAGACTCTGCTCGAAGCCTGGACTCTCTATACATCGATGCGCGGGGTTCGAGTGCCGCGTGTGATCCGACCCTTGTGCACACCGGCCATCACGGCGCTCACCGAAGAGCTAGGAATTAAGGTAACGAACGCTGCGGCGCGCCTGTCTGTCGCGGGTCGACGAAAATTAGCTGAGCAACTGGTCGCGGCCCTGGTTGCAGTTCCTCTCTTTGCGGCAACGTCCGAAGCGATCTTCCACGGCGATCCCCATGCCGGCAACCTGCTCTACAACAATAGGAGTGGCGAACTCACCATCATCGACTGGGCTTTGAGGGAACGGCTAGGACGCGACCAGCGCCGGCATCTCGCGCTCTTGTTTCTGATGGTCACATTGCGCGACCCGGTGGGTACTTCCAATGAAATCGCAGCGCTCAGTGAGCATCGCATCAGTATGACTTCGCCACGAGGCCGAATTGTTCGCGGATTGGTAGCCAACTTTTTCGACGAGATGCCGCCATCCCGCATGCCCAGCGGGGCTGACGCAATGCGCCTGTTGGAACGTGTCGCCATCAACGGCATCAAGTTTCCCGGCTCGCTGATCATGTTGTCCAAGGTAATGTTTACGCTGGAAGGGCTACTGGGCGACATCGTCGGGCCGGACCCGGGGATGGGATTCGCCTTAGCGCGTCATGTCGCCCAGCATTGGCTTGCCAATCGATCCGCGTTCCGCTCTCCGCTTGGGACGCGGGACTGGCTCACACTGCAGTGCAGCACATTGCTCTATACGGGTCGCTTGTGGCTGCAATGGGAGCAAGCGATGCTGAACCACTTCCTTACACCCAAATCGGCAGCGACCGCTTGAGAGCGTATGAGTCAACAAGACCTTAAGCCGGCACGACCTTGTGCTCACGAACGGCATGGCCTCGCGCCTGCTTCGCGTGGCCGACCTTCTTTGGCGGCTTGATAAGCGACCCAATTAGGGACGTTTCCGCGTCAACAAAGCTGCGCACGCCTTCGCCGGTGAGGTTCGCCATTGGTACCAGCCGGGAAGGCGACATCAGTTCCAGGGTACGTGTCGTTGCATCGAGGTTAACGTTCATCTGCTGGCCCATCACATCGAGTAATCTCTTCTGTGCTTCGATGAATGCCTTTCCAGCTTCGCGCGCTAGATGTACCAGTTCAGTCTTCTTCGCACCCTTGACGTCGTGTTCTCTCTTGCCGCTCGTCGCCTTCGCGGCTTCTTGCGCGACCACGTCGAGGAACTTCTTCTGCGCGCGAGTGAACGTCTCCACTCCCTCGCGGGCAAACTCGACCATCCGGGCGCCGCGCTCGCCTTTCCCAGCTTTCTCCGACTCCAGCCACTGAAGCGTCTGCCTGCTTGTGGTCGTCAGCAACTCTTGTTGCATCCCGAGGAGAGTCTCGAGGCTGCGCCGGACAAGGTCTGTCATCGCAACTGCCGGCAGGAAACCGCCGATCCGTTCCTTTACTCCATTAAGGATGATGTCGTTTTCTTGTTGTGCCAGGTTGAGGAGAGCGCGCTGCGCTTCCACGAGGCTCGACGTTCCTTCGACCGCCAGTTCAGTCAGAATGTCAAGAGGCGAGTGCTCATCGTGGGGCTTAGTGTGAGTTCGCATAAATTGCCTCCGTTTGCTGCACTGCAGCATTGAGAGAACTATAGTATCCACGATGCCTGAAGTCAATCGCCGTTCCATCCGTTGTGCGTCGCATCAATATTAGATGTGATTTCGATCACTCTCATCCGGACCCGCCGAGGGCAAGCTATGCTTTTAGTCTTTCTTTAGGAACGCCCAATGGAAAAGATCCCCGAAGTCGAGGCTGCGAAAACACTGATGAATGAGGCGGTGGTGTGGTCGGTGATGAAGTGGCTCCGCGAAAAGAAACGAGTTCGGAAGGCCGCCGACCAAGCCAACGCCGCGCTTGATCAATTGAACCAGGCGGTCAAGGACCGCTGGCTCGACAGTATGAGAGTTGCTTACGCATCGCTCCTCGCCCAAGGGTCTGGCAATGCGACCGTACCTAGCCAGCGGACGTCACCGACGCAAGTAATCGACCCGCAGTCAAGGCTCAGCGCAAAAAAGGTCAAGGAAGCAGATGATGCAGCGTACCGCGCAAGGATGGACGCGGAGGAAACCTTCGACCAAGCAGAGAGACAATTAAGCACCAGCCTCGCGCGGGAGGGATGCCGGAAAGCGATCCAATCCTGGGAACTCCACGAAAAGGCAATTCGAAAAGCGGAAGCGCTCCTTCCCTACTGACGCACCCAGGGATACACAATCTACCTCTTCGCGGCTTGTAGCGCGTTGCGTGTATCCTCCAGCGTCTTGATCAAAGACTCACGCGGGAGTTTCTGGATAATCGGCTCGATCGCCCATCCCAGCCCGAATGGCACGTCACGCGTCAGCGAAATCGCTCGGCACTCGATGTATACACCACGGTCCCGCTCCTCGAATCGCCAGTAGGAATACAAACGCCACAGGAATCCATGCCCGGTATCCGGCGGCAGCACTCTCTCGTGCGGGCTTCCAGCGTTCTCCACCTCTGCTATGCGCGTCGTGTACGAACGACACATCCAGCGTGACCGATCCAGCGAAAAGTAATGCACTTCGTGGTCGGTGTCGAGAACTACGGTGATGATTTTCTTCTTCAGAAGGCGCAGATAGATCTGGAAGTCGTCGCCGTGATGGCGGATCAGCCGTGAAGCCAGCACCTCCGGCCTGTAGATGTTCTTGTGGTTGTCGTAGTCCTGGATTAGAGCCAGGGTGTCGTCGACGGTCGTGCCAGGAATGAAGGCGGCGCCAACCCAGTCGTGAATCAGACCATCTGGTACTTTCACCGGCCCTCGACCGGCCCAGAACTGTGCCACGACCTGCCCCGCTCGGATCTGCCGGGTCCTCGCGGAGTCCATCTCGGACCAGAGGAATGAACCAGCGGCGCGCAGGGTCTCGTCGGCTGCCCATTCGATCGTCTGTATGTACTTATTAAAAGCCTCAACCGTCGGAGGCCTCAATTGCACCGCGTCTGCAGTCTGGGCCATAGGGGTCGCTGGCCGAATCGCCTTCCAGCCTCGTGCGCTTGTAGGGTTCCGGGTTACACTACCGCGGAAGCTTCCTCTGCTTCGCTGTACAAGTCATCGATCTGCTTGCGATAGCGTTCCTCGATAACCTTGCGGCGCAGTTTCAACGTCGGGGTCAGTGTGCCGTCGGTTGCGGTAAATTCCTCGGCGACCAGCAGGACTTTTTTCAGCGTTTCGTAGCGAGCAAGGCCGCGGTTCACCTCGGCAACAATACCCTCATAAAGAGCCTTAACTTTCGGATTGGTGACCAGTTCTTTCCGGGAAGAAAAGGATACCTGGTTCTCGCGTGCCCACTCTTCCAGCAAAGGAAAGTGCGGAGAAACAATTACGCAGGCAAACTTCCTCCGGTCTCCCAGTACCACAGCGGTTCCTATCAAAGCATGGAGTTTAATGGAATTCTCGATTGGCTGTGGTGCAATGAATTTTCCACCGGACGTTTTGAGTAGGTCTTTCTTTCGATCGGTGACGGACAAAAAGCCCTCTTCATCCAGGTTGCCGATATCTCCCGTTTTAAACCAGCCATCGACAAATGCGTTGCTTGTCTCCTCGGGCCGATTCCAGTAAGCCTGAAAAACAGATGACCCCCGTACCAGGATTTCCGAGTCTTCCGCAATCCGGACTTCAACATTGGACAACGGGCGCCCAACCGTGCCTACTTTGTGGGCGCGGGGAGTATTAATCGCGATCACCGGCGAAGTTTCAGTCAGACCATAGCCTTCGTGGATGCGAATCCCAATACTCGCGTACCATTCTGCCAGCTCTCTTCCGAGGGGCGCGCCGCCGGAGACGAATATCTCCACCCTGCCGCCCATTCGAGCATGCACTTGCGAATAAACCAGCTTGTTGGCGAGCTTCCAACTAGGCGATGTCGGTGTTTTTCCACCTAGAATCTTGGGACTGTGCGTACGGCCCACCGAAACCGCCCAGCGATAGACAGCACTCTTGGGAAAACTCTTCACCTTCTGAACCACCTGGCTGTAAATCTTCTCGTAAACCCGTGGCACCGCGATAAAGATGGTGGGTGACACCTCCTGCAGAGTCTGAGGCAGATCTTCGATGAAGGGGCAATAAGCCAGTGTCACACCGCGGTAGAGTAAAGCGAAATCAGCATGGCGCGCCGTTACGTGCGATAGAGGCAAAAAGGAAACACTGACATGTCCATGGCCAATATCAAAACCGTCAAGCGAGCGCGATATATTCGAGGCCAAGTTCCCGTGGGTCAGTTGCACCCCTTTTGATGTACCCGTGGTTCCCGAGGTGTAGATGATCGATGCCAGATCGTGGGTGACGATTGTGCGTGCGCCGGCTTCCAGTTCGGCGTCGAGGTCCGTAGACCCTTCACGCATCAACCGCTGCATGGGCACTGCATTGGAAGTTTCCACCGGATCCATTACCACCACTTTCTCCACGGCAGTTTGATCCTTGATAGAAAGCACTTTTTCCAACTGCTTCGCCGAGGAGACGACGACCACTTTCGCTCCGGAATCGCGTAGGATATACGCCGTCTGCTGGGCTGTCAGCGTCGAGTAAATCGGCACAACCACACCACCCAACAAGAGCGTCGCGAAATCCGCGACCGCCCACTCATGCCGATTCTCACTCAGGATGGCGAGCCGGTCTCCCTTCCGCAGGCCCCATTTTTTCAACTCCCGTGCCATGCCAGCCACATTCCGGTAAAGCGTCTGCGAACTGATGGGAGTCCATTGGGATGCCTCGCGAGCCAGCATCACCCGCTCCTGCTTGCGTCCCACGATCGCAAAGAAGATGTCGTTCAGAGTTTGAGGCTTCATGGCCAGGTCCTCAATCCGGGTCACAGAACGTAATCTGAATGCCCGAATCGGACTACTATGCGGCTGCCAGGAGTTCCGACGAAATTTGCGCTGACTCTTCCGTGTTGTCCTCGCACTCCTCGTCTTCAATCGGTCCATGACTCACGCCGAGACACCTTGCACACCGTAAGCCATCACTGAAGAACTTTTCTTCGTCGCACTTTACGCATCGGCTGTAAGCGAAGGTATCCATGAGCAACTCCTTCGTATCTGAATCAGTCTCCGTTAAACTGTGCGCGCTCCGCCAGCGACTAGCCGGTTCGGGAAACAGGTTGATCAGGAGGTAAAGAATAGGAAATACACACAGCGACCATTTCGGCCTCCCGCAGCCTGTGCTGAACAAAGCTGCCGGCTGGGTCGCCAGTCGGATCGTCTTCTTGTTACTCCTGACACTTGGGCTGCGCAGTGACCGAGGTCACTGGACATTGTGACGGTATGGCGCCTCCCGCCGCAGGGCTTTCCGGTCGGCAGATGGAGTCCTATTCAAGAAACCGATCACGCGTAACGATAATTCAAATACAACGGCGTCAATACAAGTATTGACGAGCCCAGACCCCTGCTCTAGAGTGTCTAATTACACACAGATCGATTCCTTTCAAATGCAGTCACAAGCATCCAACGCGAACCGAGTCTTGTGCGAGGTACGACTGCGTCCACTCGCCCTTAGTGTGGCCATTCTTGGCCTGGTGCTTGCACCCCTAGGACGCGTCGGATGATATAGCCATAATAGAGAGGCATTTTCAGTAAGGGCCATCATCCACAACCGATGATGGCCTTTTCGTTTTGCGGGCAAAGGATTGCAATTGGACACTGCTACACCGGGAGGAGCAACGTGCCAGGGAAAGAAGAGATAAAGATATTCGACACTACATTACGCGACGGAGAACAATCTCCGGGCTGCAGCATGACCGCCGACGAGAAACTCCGCATGGCGCGCCAGCTTGAGCGTATGGGCGTCGACGTCATCGAGGCTGGATTCCCCGTTTCCTCCGAAGGCGACTTCCAATCCGTACAGCTTGTGGCCCGTGAGATTCGGCGGCCCGTGATCGCTGCTCTGGCTCGCTGTTGCCACGCCGACATCGAACGAGCCTGGCAGGCCCTCAAAGCGGCTGCCCATCCTCGCATCCATACCTTCCTAGCCACCTCCGATATTCATCTGCATCACAAGCTCAAACTTACACGCCGTGAATGCCTGGAACAAGCGCGTGCCGCTGTGCGCTTGGCCAAGTCACTCTGCGAAGACGTAGAATTCTCGCCGGAGGACGCTACCCGCTCGGATCCGAATTTCCTTTGCGAAGTGCTGCAAGCGACCATCGAAGCCGGCGCCACCACAGTCAACATTCCCGATACCGTCGGGTTCACGGTCCCATCCGAGTTCGCCGATCTGATTCGGACTATCCGGGGGCAAGTACCAGGGATCGAACAGATAACCGTTTCGGTGCATTGCCACAACGACCTGGGCCTCGCCGTGGCAAACTCTCTCGCGGCAGTCAATGCTGGAGCCCGGCAAGTAGAATGCACGATCAATGGGATCGGAGAACGGGCCGGCAATGCCTCGCTGGAAGAAGTTGTGATGGCCATGCGTGTCCGGCCTGACCGCTACCCGTGGCGGACGGCAGTGGTCAGCGAACAGCTATTCCCAGCGAGCCAGTTGTTGTCCGAAGTCACTGGAGTGCCGGTGCAGCCCAATAAAGCAATCATTGGCCGCAACGCCTTCGCGCACGAAGCGGGCATCCATCAGGATGGCATGATCAAGAACCCGTTGACCTATGAAATCATGACTCCGCAATCGGTGGGCGTTCCCGGCACTAGTCTCGTCCTTGGCAAACACTCTGGACGCCATGCCCTCGGGCTGCGCTGCGAGGAGTTAGGCTTCCGGCTTAAGAGGCATGAACTCGATCAGGTCTACCGTCATTTCGTCGCGCTGGCCGACGCCACCAAAACTGTCGAGGACAGCCACATCCTGGAACTCATCCGCCAGATAAAATTGGAGCGTTCGCGCCCGAGCA
>Ga0209580_10001477_pt1 | contig 10817 bp, 10 predicted proteins | sample Coa_R1_5_FD_187153 | JGI IMG/M metagenome (GOLD analysis project Ga0209580, IMG submission 187153) | Surface soil microbial communities from Centralia Pennsylvania, which are recovering from an underground coalmine fire - Coalmine... | ecosystem: Environmental > Terrestrial > Soil >...
CGCGCGAAAGCGGTTCAGCTCCGCCGAAGACATTTGCGCGATGTTGGCGCCATCAATCAGAATGTCGCCGGTGGTCGGCTGATCCAGACAGCCAATCAGGTTCACCAGCGTAGATTTTCCCGAGCCAGAGGGGCCCATAATCGCCAGCCACTCGCCGGGAGCCACGGAAAGGGAAACCTCATCCAGCGCCCGTACCTCCACATTGGCCGGGTAGATGCGGGTGACGTTTCTGAGTTCAATCGACATTTATTCCCCTCTCAGGATACCCGCAGGATGAATTCTCCGCAAAAGACGCAACGGCGCGGTGGAAGCAATCAACGCCAACAGCACGCTGCCCAGTACTACAGGAACCAGCAGGTCAGGCCGTGGAAGGATGGCTGCACCAAAATTAGCAAGTCCAATCCAGAACGCAACTACCGAGCCTACGAGAAATCCCAACAAGGCGCCAACAACGCTGGTGAGCGCTGCCTCGCCTGCAAAGAGCAGGTTAACGGCGCTGTTGGAGGCTCCCAGGGCCTTCATGACGGCGAAGTCTTTGCGGCGTTCCAACACCGCGCTGGTGAGCGTGGCTACCATACAGACCACGATCAGCACCACCACAACGGCAGATGCGGCTAAAACAATGGATCGAGTCTTATCCAGCACGGTGGTTTGTGCGGCCGTGATCTGCCGCACCGGCTTAACCTGTATTTCCGGCAGGGAGGCAGAAAGGGCTTGTATCTGCCGCTCGATCTCAGCCGGCGAACCGTCAATCCGGAGTTGCGCAGTATTGGGGTGTAGTCCGGTGAGCCGCTGAAAATCTTCGAGGCCCAGATAAATCCGGCTGTCGTCCTCTGATCCGGACTTGAATACCGGGCCGCGCTGAATGGTCAAGGATTTCGACCCATAGTGAAGGTCGTAATTTCCCGAATCGGCAATCAACGATTCCGCCGCGCGTGTTCCCATCCACGGATGCGAATCTATGGATTCGCCGGATGCATTGCGCGAATCTACATTGAACGACCATGTCGGGTTCAACTGATGGAAAGCACGCAAGTCAGTTCCCGCGGCCACAAGGCGTTGCTGATTTTCCCCGGTCACCACGGCATAGCCAACCGGTACAACTTCCGACTTCGGTCCCACGATGTTCCTGATCCGCTGTACCTCATCTGGAGTAAGGCTGCTGCTGCGCGCAGTAACAATGACGTTTGCGCCAAAGCTGCGGAATTCGCGGCTGAACGTGCCTTCCAGATCGGAATAAACGGTCAGCGCCACGGTGGCCATGGTGGCGACGACGGCGATGGAGAGGAAGGCAGTGAAGGCCCGGTCTTTGCGCATCCATGACGCTTTCAGCACCAGGCGCAGAAGCATCCGTTTGCGGCTCATGCGTCACCCCGCAAAACCAGGGCCGGATCAAAATGGATGGCTTTAAGCACTGCTCCGGTGCTACCGGCAAATGCGACTACCAACGCGGCAAACAGGACAATTGCCAAAACCACGGGATGGACGGTGATAGGCGAGCCGAAAACGCTTTGGCCCATGCGCTGGGCGAGAATAGTTCCAAGACCAAATCCGGCGAGCCCGCCCGCTATAGCCAGTAATCCAGCTTCCGTCAGGAAGAGAGAGGCCACGGCAGTGTTACCGGCTCCGAGGGATTTCATCAGGCCAATTTCCTGGCGGCGCTCGATGATGGTGGCTGCCATAACCGCCGAGACGGCCAAAGCCGAAGCTACCAGAGAGGCAATGGTGAGCAGCAGCATGAGTCCGGAGACGCTGGACAGCACCGTTCCCTGTGCCTGCTCTGCCGGCCTGATCTGGTCAACACGCACACCCGGCAATGCTTCATGAATCTGAAAAGCGATGGAGGTGGCATAGGGCGAGCAGGACCAGCGTTCCAATACGGCCTGTGACATGCCTCGCGGATCACGGCGGGCAAAATCGTCTTCCGGCTTGGTCATCGCACTGACTATTACGCGGCGGACCTGATTGGGCCGGCCCAGAATCCGCTGGACCAGATGCAACGGGGCAATAATGGCTTCGTCTTCCGAACTTCCGGTGGTCACGATTCCGCTGATCTTCAGGGTTAGACTGCCAATTCCGAGCCTGTCGCCAATATGCAAATTTGATTTCGCCGCCAGACTGGCGCCAGCCAGCGCGTCCGTGCTGTCATCTGCCGGCCAGTTGCCCTGCACTTGCCAGAACTTGTTCACAGCGCGGACACCGGTGATGAACGGCTCGCTGGAAGTCTTCACTTCCTGGGCAAAATATGTGCCCATCAGGTTGGCCTTCAAGGTGGCGCCCAACGCATTGGGAGGATTTACGTCGAATGTCCGCTGGTCGGAGAGGAATGGAGCAAACCCGAGAATGTTGTGGGCCCAGAAGATATGTTTCATCCTGGGCAGATCAGACTCAGGGATGTAAGCGCCTTCACTGGCTGGCTTCAGGTTTACGCCTCCCAGGTTTACATCCAGGCTATCGTCCATGGGCGTCAGCAGCAGGTTGGCGTTGCGGGAGCGCAGTTCGTAGTTCATCTTATCGCCAACATCCGTGGCCACGGCAATCATGGCTGTGCTGATGCTCATGCCCAGGGCGATGGCCAGGAGGGCAAAGGCCTTGCGGCGCCGCTGGCGGCGAAAAGATTCGAAGAGGAGGCGAAGAAACATCAGGACCTACTTAGTGAACTGCCCGGCCTGCTGCGCGAGGTCGGTGGCAGTGATGACAATATTGTCGCCTTCCAGGTTTGACTTCAACGGAATCGGGTTGCACCCGCCGGGTTCGCCAACGCTGACCGCATTAATGGGAGCGGCACAGTTTTTGCAGATAATTTGTCCACCGCTCTTGTAAAAGCCGACGGAACCGCAAATGGCGCAGGCATCGTAAACCGTGGTCACATTGCCATCCGGCTTGCGCAGCAGGAGAAAGCGGATTTCCGTACCGTTCACATTGGCCTGGTAACGGTGCAGCTCGCCATCCGCTACAGCCGACTTAGGAATGATTGCCTGGCCATTGACCAAAGTGATGTCAGTGGCCGGAGAAAGTGCAGACGCGCTCTTGGTGTAGATGAACTCCGCCGTGATGGTCGCGATAAAAATGAATGCAGTCAGGCAGAGGGTGATGGCCCAGACGCGCTCGCGCCGGGCTGTCCAAAGCAATTTGCGCTCTTCCGCCTTGGTGGCCGCAGTGACCACACCTGCAGGCTGGCGACGCCGGTATTCCAGCAGAACCATGAGCAGGATCAAGGCAAGAATGGTTACAGGAAAAAAGAACTCATTGCGGACAATGGGGCCAACCAGGGCCATTTCCTGCTTGCTTGAGTGCAGCACGCCGCTTTCTGAAAGCTCGTGAAAGCCGGAAATCAGCAGCTCGAAGGCAACAAAGAAGAGGATAACGCTGGTGACTCGGAAAAATTTCTGCAGATTGATGCGCACGCTGCCTTTGACGAACATCACGCCGAAAACTACTGCCAGCGCCACTCCCAGCAGGGTACCTATAAAGCTCATCAGGTCGCTCGTATCCAGGGAGACACCTTTGAGGATGAGAACCGTCTCAACCCCTTCCCGGAAGACCATGAGGAAGACGAAGGCGAACAAACCCCAACTTGAGCTGGTCTCGGCCAGGGAACTGACCCTGGATTCAATCTCTCCCTTCATTTTGCGCCCGGCGCGCATCATGAAGATGACCATACCGACAACAAAAAATGCCGCCACCAGCATGACCCAGCCTTCGAATTTATCCTCGTTGAACTGGGGAAAGCGGGACAGCACAACGGCTCCGGCAATGCTGCCCAAAAAGGCCGTCACGAGGGCTGCATAGACGGTTTTCCGGAGCTCGGGCCGGCCTATTTTGGACAGATAAGCCAGAGTGATGCCAACGATCAGGGCGGCTTCAACACCTTCGCGCAAAGTGACAATAAGGGCCTGGAGCATGGGGGAACACTAATAGTTGATTTTGAAAATGAATTTCAATTTCAATTAGAATTTTACGCAGTCACCCCCGCAGCGTCAACAAAATGAAAATAAGGCGCATAACAAATAAGACCGTTTTGGCCGCGAGTGAACGCGAATGGCGGATTCAGATTGGTTTCATGAAATAAGTGAAAATATGCAGTTTCATGAATTTGGCGCGCAAGATTAGCCGGTATGGCCGTTCCAGGAACATACAGGGACCGGGAGGGCGGATTATGAGCATGACGTGGTTGTTTGGTGGTCCTTCAGTTAAATCCGGGAAGCCAGCGCCAATTGCGCTCAGGAACCTTCGAGTGGCCTCTCCTTGCCGGATGGATTGGACGCAAATGAGCGGAGACGATCGCGTGCGCCACTGCTCGGAATGCAAGCTGAATGTTTATAACCTTTCGGAAATGTCCCGACGAGAGGCGGAAGAACTGATTGCCGGGCATGAAGGACGCCTGTGCGTCCGTTTCTACCAACGGGCAGATGGCACTGTGCTCACGCGCGACTGCCCGGTAGGATTGCGCCAACTGGTTCGGAAAGCGTCACGACTTGGCGGCGCGGCGCTCGCAGCTCTCATGAGCATGAGCTTTTGTGCCGCGCAAACTGCCCCGAACAGCGGAGCCCAAGCGGCAACCCAAAACGATCAAAATAGCCAAAACAAATCAGAACTGTTTGTCACTGTGATTGATTCGCTCGACGCCGTTCTGGCTGGAGTGCAGGTAACGGCGACACATGAGAGAACAGGGAAAATTTTCAACGCCACCACCGACGACTTCGGACTCGTCGACCTTCATCGCCTCAGCTCAGGCTCTTACAAATTGGAGATCGTTGAAAAGGGGTTCTTGCCTTTCCGCACATCAGTCAATATTGCGGAAGCGACAACCGAACGCATCACGGCGAAACTCAAAGACGATCCCAAGGCGGTAACGATCCTTACGGTGGGTGAATTGATCGCACCGGTCATCGGGCCCAGAGACAGCACCGCGCCTCACGTCTTTGATGGAGACCTGCTGCGGGCCGGCTCTCCTCGCTAAGGCCAGCGGCTGTCCCGCTACGCTGATTTTTTCTGGCTCCGAGTGGACGAATCGCTGGGTCGCACCGTGTGCCGGTCTACGCCGGCCAGGACCTCCCGCAATACGCCATCAATTTTGTCTACTGCCTGGCGCACGGGCTTGATTGCTTCCGGCTGTGACAAATAGGTCACGCACTCGATTGCCTGGAGAGCGTTGCGAATGCGGTCATTCATATAGGAGATCATTTCCAGGCGGCGGACCATCTCCTGCTGCTTTTCCCGGACCATATACTGCCATCGGAGCACAAAAGCAAAAGTTATCAGGGTTGCAATTGATGTCCCTACAATGCGCATCGGGCCGGTGCGATGAAGCCAGTCATCGTAAACCAGCCACTGAATGAGCAAAGACGCTCCAAGCACCAGGCAAGAAGCGAGTATTGAGAACAGAAATATCTTTGTCCTGGACGTGACCAGATTTTTCGGTTGCATAGTGCTGTGGAAAACAACTGTTGGGCAGGAACCAACAAAGAATTTTAACATCGAAAATTGCCACGTTTCAAAAGCTACGGCGGAGTTTTTTCAGGCTTTCATTTTCTCGGCGAATTTCTGCTGAAATTTTTTTACTTTTGGCCCCACCACAAACTGGCAGTAAGGCTGGTTGGGATTGTTGGCGTAATACTCCTGGTGGTAGTCCTCGGCCTCAAAAAATTTCTGCGCCGGTTCCAGGGTAGTCACAATCGGATCCGGCCAATGCCGCGCGGCATTCAATTCCGTAATCACTTCTTGTGCAGTCTTCCGTTGCTCTTCCGAAGTGAAAAAGATCACGGAACGGTATTGAGTGCCCACATCGTTTCCCTGGCGGTTGAGCGTAGTGGGATCATGAATGGTAAAAAATACTTCGAGCAGCTCGCGGTAACTCAGCGCTCTGGGATCGAAGGTGACACGCACGATTTCCACATGGCCGGTATTGCCGGAACAGACCTGTTGGTAAGTCGGATTGTCAATGCGGCCGCCCATGTAGCCGGACTCGACGGACTTCACGCCATCCAGACGGTCAAAAACAGCTTCCAGGCACCAGAAACAGCCACCACCAAGAACTGCAATTTCTTCATTTGCCATGGCTTACTTCTCCACGCCCAACTGCGTCAGCATGAAAGCGTAGTCGAGCGCGATTTCCTTCAGGTAGTCATAGCGTCCGGAAGACCCGCCATGGCCGGCAGCCATGTTGGTCTTCAGCAGCAAGACGTTGTTATCGGTTTTGAGGGTCCGCAATTTGGCAACGTATTTGGCCGGCTCCCAGTACATGACTTGACTGTCATTGAATGAAGTCTTGACCAGAATCGCTGGATACGCTGCCTTCTTCAGGTTATCGTAGGGGGAGTACTTGAGCATGTAATCGTAAGCCGCTTTTTCGTTGGGATTCCCCCATTCTTCATATTCCCCCACCGTGAGCGGCAGGGAAGCGTCCAGCATGGTATTCATAACGTCCACAAACGGAACATGAGAGATGACCACGCGGAACAAGTCTGGCCGCAGGTTGGTTACTGCGCCCATGAGCAATCCGCCTGCAGACCCGCCTTCAATGGCAATCTTGTCCCGCGCGCCATATTTGTTGGCCACAAGATGTTCGGTGCAGGCGATGAAGTCCGTGAAGGTATTCATCTTGTTCATCATGCGTCCCGCATCATGCCAGGCCTTGCCCATATCGCCGCCGCCGCGGATGTGCACATAGGCCATCACGACTCCACGATCCAGCAGGCTCAGGCGATTGCTGCTGAACGTTACAGGCAGGGAGAATCCGTATGAGCCGTATCCGGAAACATACAAGGGGTTCGATCCGTCTGCCTTTTTCAGATCGCGCCGGTACACAATCGAGATGGGAATTTTGGCGCCGTCCTGGGCAGTCGCCCAGGCCCGTTCCGAGGCGTACTTGGATTTGTCATATCCACCCGGGACTTCATCTTCTTTGAGCAGCGTGGAAGTGTGTTTTTCAACGTCGTAATCAAAAACCGAGTTCGGCGTGACCAGCGATTGATAACTGTAGCGAAAGAATCTGGTCTTGTACTCGCGGTTGACCTGCGGGAAGGCAGAATAAACCGGCTCCGGGTATGTGATCCGCTGTCTGGCTCCAGTTGCCAGGCTGACAATAGTGATCTGTGGCAGCCCATTCTCGCGCTCTATCAGCGCATAAAAATCCTGGAATGGCTCGAAATCAGAGAGCATTACGTCACTGCGGACAGGAACCACTTCCTTCCAATGATTTTTGCCGGGATCACTCACCGGAGCAGATACCAGCCTGAAATTGCGCCCGGTATCGTTGGTGCGAATGTAAAAGCTGTTGCCGAGATGATCGGGATAGTACTCGATGTCCTGCTGGCGAGGCGCAATCAGCTTCCACTCTCCGGTCGGATTGGAAGCATCGAGATAACGCGCCTCGGAAGTGGTGTGGCTGCCCAGATACATAATGAGATATTTATTGCTGCGCGTCTTGCCCACAGAGACGTCGAAGCGCTCGTCCTTTTCTTCGTAAACCAGATCATCGTTTTTGGTGTCTGTGCCCAATTTATGCCGGTAGAGCCGGTATTGCCGCTTGGCCGGATCTTCTACGGTATAAAAGATGGTTTGGTTGTCATTGGCCCAGACAATCGATCCCGTTTTCTCCGCCGTGTCAGGGAAGTCCTTACCGGTGCGCAGGTCACGAACATGAAGGCGATACTGGCGAAATCCCGTATTGTCGGTGGAATAGGCGAGCAGGTTGCCGTCGTCACTGATCTGGTAAGCGCCCAGGGACATAAATTTTTCATTTTTGGCCAGTTCGTTTATGTCGAGAGTGATCTGTTCAGGAGCATGCAGGCTTCCTTTTTTTCGGGCCTGAATTGGATACTGTTTTCCCGCCTCCCAGCGCGAATAGTAGTAATACCCTCCGTAGCGCCAGGGAACATGCACATCTGTTTCTTTGATGTGGCTCACCATCTCGTCATAAAGCTTCTTCTGAAGGCCCTCAGTGGGTTTCATAAAGGCATCTGTATAGGCGTTTTCCGCCTCCAGGTATTGGGCAACTTCAGGATTAGACTTCTCCCGCAGCCAGCGATAATCATCAACCAGATTGCCGCCGTTGATGTGGTTCTCAGTGTGTACCTTCTTGGCCACTGGCGGAGTTAATGAGCTGGATGGAGTTGAAGACCGGTCATCCGCGGCAATTGCAACCGTCAGACCCAGCAGGGCAGCGACAAAAAGACATTTCTTCAGGGAGATCATGAGGACTCCTCGGCGGAATAGGGTTCCTGGAAAATTGTATCCTAAGGATCAGAGGGTAGTCTCAATCATGCGAAGCGAGAGGGAGGCACCGAATGACAGCGAATCTTGATTCTTACAAGATCTCAGCCAGGTACTATGACCAGGCGTATGGCGTAAAGAAAGATCTGCTGGATCTGCCTTTTTATCTTGATCTGGCCAGGCGGAGTGGCGGCCCGGTACTGGAGTTGGCTTGCGGGACCGGCCGTATCCTGCTGCCAATTGCCCGCGAGGGAATTGCTATTCATGGCATTGATAACTCCGCTCCCATGCTCAATGTTTTGCGGAAGAACATTCAGCAAGAACCCAAAGACGTGCGGGAACTGATCTCTGTGGCCGAAGGAGACATGAGAGATTTTCGCTCGAACCGGCAATATCCGCTGGTGATCATCCCTTTTCGTCCGCTGCAACACATGTACACGGTAGAGGACCAGCTTGCCGCACTCAACACGGCTGCATTTCATCTGGAAGACGAAGGAACCCTGGCGTTCGATCTTTTCTTCCCGAAGTTTGACCTGATTTATTCCGGAATCAAAGAGGAGATCCACGAATTAGAGTGGCCTCTCAACTCTGATCCCGGAAAGATCGTGCGGCGTTATTTAAGGAAGGAATCAGTAGATAAGGTCAATCAGAACTTCACCGCGGCGTTTATCTTTCGCACTTACCAGGGAGGAAAGGTGGTACAGGAGGAGACCGAGCCGCTCAAAATGTCATACTACACCTATCCTCATTTGCGCGCTCTTTTTATGCTGGCTGGCCTGGAAATCGTGGAAGAGTACGGATCATTTGCCCGGGCACCCCTCGACAACAATGCCGAGCAGATGATTTTTATCCTGAAACGCAAGAGTGGGGAGGCGCGATAGAGCCTTGACCGAAACCGGACCTTGGCCGCAGATTTTTCGGAATTTGGGAAAAGGTACGATTTCAAAGCACATCGTGTAACAAAGGATCTTCGCGGAGGTGTTGGTTGGGTTTGCCTTTGACTTTTGCTAGCTGCCGACCGCCAATTACCAACTACTTCTTCTCACATCACGTTCGTAGAAGATGAGAGATGCAGAAGATTGCGGAAGCGCGCGGTCTGTTCTTCCTCTTCCGGCGAGTTCCACAGAAATTCGACACCGTATTTATAGCCTTCACGGTTCCTGACAACAGCGCGGACGCGAATCGGCTCGCCAGAATAAGGAGGCGTGAATTCCACAAAGATCTCATCGCCGTCCTTGAGTTCGACTCCGGCAAAAATGAGCAGGCCACCCTCGCTGATGTCGCTGCCACGGCCATTCACGATCGAGGTCTTCTCACGATGCACGACCAGACGCAGAGGGAGATCGAGTCTGAATCGCTGCCAGCGTCGCTGTATGGCTTCTTTGTCTGCCAGATGACTTCCATTGTGGACTGCCATGACGGAATGATAGAGCCACTTTTCCGGAGATGGAAGTTACAAAAGTGCATGGTGCGTGATCGAGGCATACACGCGCGCACGCCATTTCAAAATGCCCACATTGATTAAGGAGGTAATTGTGTGGATTAAAAAATCCTCAGGCGCCTGCCGCCTTGGTTTTAACCGTCTGCTCCGATGATCCGTGAAGGGCCATATAAACAATGGCCGCAATGACTCCTCCCGCCAGCGGCGCCGCAATGAATAGCCACAACTGTTCTACCGCCCAGCCGCCCACATAGATCGCCGGCCCGATGCTGCGCGCCGGATTAATGGAAGCATTGGTGACAGGAATGGCAGCAAGGTTGGTCACAGCCAGAGCCAGGCCGATTGGCAAACCGGCAAACCCCGCGGGAGCTTTAGAGTCCGTGGCGCCAAGCACAGTGATGACCAGCAGCATGGTGAAGAATGCTTCGGTCAGAAATGCAGCCAGCAAATTGTAATGACCTGGCGAATGCGCTCCGTAGCCATTGATGCCGAAAGTGTCGGGTGTGGGAACAAATGATCCGTTCCCCTTGGCAATGGCCAGAACCAGGCCGGCGCCAATGATCGCGCCAATCACTTGCACCACCATGTAGCCCAACGCCTGGCCGGCTTTAATGCGTTTCGTCAGCAGCATCCCCAGCGTGACCGCAGGATTGATGTGGCAACCGGAAACCGGCCCAATCGCGTAGATCATTGCCACCAGCGTGAGGCCAAAGGCAAACGAGATTCCAACTGCATGCACCGTTCCCCCGGCCAATACTGCTGTGCCCAGCCCGGCAAACACCAACATAAACGTGCCAAACAATTCCGCGGCATACTTCATGGATTTTTCTCCCCAACAAAAATGCTAATTTAAGAAGAGGACATTCTACAACGGCATTTTTATCTCCGAAAAATTAAAGATTGCGCCCATGACTAAGGCGAATACACCAGAGAATTAAGAGGAATGCCGGCAACTAATTAGCTGACTCGCCGCCACGCGCAAGCTTGATTTGCGCGTGGCGGTGCCAGTGCCAGTTTAGTTCACCGTCTGGGTCAGGACCGGTGAAGTGCTGGTGAGGAAGTTACTGCTTCCCCCATAAACGACGGTGATGGAATGGCTGCCCCGGCCCAGGCTGGAGGTGGAAAACGTTGCCTGGCCGGAGGCGTTCAAGGATTTAGA
>Ga0209580_10001479_pt1 | contig 10812 bp, 11 predicted proteins | sample Coa_R1_5_FD_187153 | JGI IMG/M metagenome (GOLD analysis project Ga0209580, IMG submission 187153) | Surface soil microbial communities from Centralia Pennsylvania, which are recovering from an underground coalmine fire - Coalmine... | ecosystem: Environmental > Terrestrial > Soil >...
GGCGACCTTAGCTCTTATGCCGGGCTGCTCGGCTTCGTCGCGTTCATTTTGACGCGAAGCCTTTACGCCCTAACATCGCGATTCCGAATTCGTTCTACTTACAATTAGATGTCAGAGCCTCTATCTCAGTTTCACCTTCAGCGTCACTCCATAATTATTTTTTATCTGCGCAGAGGGAAGACGCTCACGCTGTTGAAACAGCCCACTGGTTGTTTTCCCCTCCCTACGTCGCGCCCCCGTTATCACGCTTCTTATTCGCGGCGAGTCCCGCTCGGCCCGAATCCGCACAGGTCCAACGCCGGAGCCTGTAGGCACCGACAAGTTCCCCTTCTGCGAAGTGATCCACGGCGCGGAATTGACCGCTACTGAAACAGCGGGGACAAATCGTTCTGAAATCGAACATTGATATAGAAGGAGTTAACAAATTCTGAAGAAGTTGCTTGACCGATTCGACAGCACCAACTGTTCGCTTCTTTGTACTCTGGCTTGCGAAGGCCGCCTACCACGATAGGCGCGCATTCGTTAGCCGAGCTAGAAATCCTAAAGGGACAATGCGAAGCTACAGGGATTGTCCACGCAATGATCTCAGATGCAGGACGAACTGAGTTAGCAGCCGGGACGGTTACCGCGCTTGCTATCGGCCCGGCGGAAGACAAGGCAGTCGAGAGGATTACCGGCTCTATTCCGCTTTTGAAGTAGTTGGCGGAATTCGCGATATCGCTCATTGTGGGGTTTTGAGCGTTATCGCCTTCCATGTGGGCTAGCCGATTTTGTGATGCGCGCTTCGCCCGGCCCAGAGCTTTGGGCTGCCTGACATCATTGCAACGGCGCGTGCCCTAGACTCTCATTGAACGGTTTCCAGATTCTCGTGCCAAAAGATAGGGCATCCAGCGTGAGAAAATGGCTCCTGCCCTTTGATGGTTCTCAATTTCTCCAGCACCTTCTCGTCCGTTACCTCGATGATCTTGTAAGGATGGACGTTCTCGTGGAAGTTAAGAGACCATACTTTGCCGTTGGGTGTGTTTACCGGAGCCAACCGCTTTCCTCCAAACCCCGAGTACGATGAACCCGCCAGCATAACTTGAAGCGGCTCCATCCATTTCAAGTGCCCCCATTCATCCTCATAAGACGGAATGACATCCCAGAACGTTAACGGCTTCTTTGATAGATCTGCCATGCTGATGTTTGCTGATGTTTTGGACGCCCCCGACATCTATTGAACGGCCGATTCCAAATTCTTGTGCCAAAAGATAGGACGCCCAGCATGAGAAAATGGCTCCTGTCCTCTGATGCTTCTCAGTTTCTCCAATACCTTCTCGTCCGTTACCTCGATGATCTTGAAAGGAGGGTCGTCCTCACGGAAAGTTAACGACCATACTTTACCGTTGGGCGTGGTTACCGGGGACAACTGCCTCCCACACTTCAACGATGAACCCTCCAGCATACCGTCCAGGGGGATTGACCATTTTAAGTGCCCCCATTCAACCTCGTAAGACGGAATGACATCCCAGAACGTTAACGGTTTCTTCGGGATGTCTGCCATTTTGTTCCTCCATTTTTCCTTTCGGTTCTTCTTCAATCGCTAGGATTGATAGCTCTGATGCGCGTTTGGCTGGCAACCGTTCTGGCGGATCATAATACGGCAACCACGCGCTACACTGCTCGCACCTGCCAAGTTCATCTACCGACAGATGTGGACACGGTTTCGAGATGCGCAGAAGTCGCCGCAACAGTCTCATGCGTTTTCCGATCCTAAAATAGCGCAATCTCTGTTCCGCCACATTCCCGACAATATACGGCGATCGCGTCACGCTCGCCGGCGCCCTCTATATAGCCGATGGCTAAACGTTGACGACACACGTCGCACATAAGCGGTCCCGGCGCTGGAAAATCATCGAAACTTGTGCGCGGTACTTTCCTCGGTTTTGGATCTCGGGCTATTTTCAACCCGGCCGGGATTAACTCAAGTTGTTGCGGAGGCTTTGGATCGAAACTTTTCGTTGCTTTCACGGCGACCCCGTGCAAATCGCGCCATCGAACTCTAGTTCAGATGCAAGTGAAAAACGCTTGGTTAAAGAGATGGACCGTTACGAAGGTAACGCGAAGTCTCACTTTGAATTCGGCGCGGTTTCGCGTCCAAAGGACAGAAGGCGTTTTCTTACACGGGGCTTCCTAAGGGGGGCGCTTCGATCCGTCGCCCCGTCGCCTGACATCATTGCAACGGTGTGAAGCGATGTATCTGCTCAGTGATGCCTTTGCGTAAGTCGTCCCAGATGTGTTCCTTCATTTCTAGAAAGGTTCCGACAACCTGAGGATCGAACTGGCGCCCTGAGCAACGCTCAATCTCTTCTCTAGCTGCTGAGAGGGGTTGGGCGGCGCGGTATGAGCTGTTGGATGTAACGGCATCTAGAGTGTTGGCGACCGCCACAATCCTTGCTCCGAGCGGTATTTCGTCGCCCTTCAAGCCACGTGGGTAACCTGTTCCGTCGAAGTTCTCATGATGCGCGCGAACAGTTTCGGCTGTCTCCGCAAGGAACGGAATCGCTTTTATCATTTGGTATCCACGCGCACAGTGCTCACGCATGATGGCCCACTCGTCCGGATCGAGCCTTCCTGGTTTATGTAGGATCTTGTCGGGAATTGCCATTTTCCCGATGTCATGTAGAAACGCTCCTCGTGCGATGATCCTGATCTGGTCCGAGCTGAGTCCCATACCTCTGGCGAGGGCGACGGTAAAAGCCGTGACGCGCTTCGAATGCTCTCTGGTCTCCGCCTCTTTTGAGCCGAGAGCGTTTCCGAGAACCTCTATCGTAATGTCGTAAAGCCGCTCGACCGTGGTGACAGATTGCCGTAGCTGCTCGGTGCGAGCCGTCACTAGAACTTCAAGGTTCGTCTGATAGGCACGGTTTTCCAGCTTGAGCCGGCGGTTTTCCAGCGCACGTTGCACCGTGGCCAGCAGTTGCTCACGGTCGAAGGGCTTAAGCAGATAATCGTAAGCCCCATTGCGGATGAAATTTAGCGCAACCGAAATGTCGGGCATGGAAGTAACTACGACTACTGGCGTCTCCGGATGCTTAGACTTGATACGGCCAAGCAGTTCTTCGGGGTTCGTGGGAATGCTCAACAATACGGCGTCGAGTTCGGTGCTCGAATCGAGTAGATCGGACGCACTAGCATCGGCGGCTTGCTGACACTCATAGCTGGCCGAACTAAGCGCGGATGACATGTTTTCACGAGCAGCGTCATCGTTCTCTAGTATCAAAATCTTCTCAGACATTAGGTGCCCCTTCGCGGTGGCCAGATTAAACTCCATGCTTTCGATTGTTGCAGGCTTTGCTCAAAGCGACAAAAAATGTCACGTTACCAAAGGCCATGTCCTTCCGTTCTGCCCGCAAAATCGCACGACCGACCCGCCGGGGTCTCGCTCTGGCGAGCTCGGCCAGTACTTCCGCTGCCTTCATTCTGACGTGAATTATGGTCCCCTAGCCACGATTCCAAATTTCACGGCAGCTTCTACAAAACTTCCAGTCCCTTTCTACTTAGTTAATGTGTTCTCCGTCTATTTCCTCTCATTGTTCGACGATTCTAAAACTGCCCGTCCTCAGCTCTCCCGCCTACGGTTGTAATGGAGCAGAAGCGCCGCGCCTTGCGAACTCAAGGAGGGTTACGAGACCGCGTACCGGTGGCCAGATCGCTTTGGTATCGGTCAGGCTAGAGGGGCTGCTCTGGCTAGGCTGTAACTCAGTGCTGTAATGCGGATTGCTGCGGTTCTGTTGCCCCTTAAGCGCGCTCGCTTCCACGATATAAAACAGCAGCCCCCTTTTGCGGGCCGACCAAGGGCCTCGCGCCTGCCAGAAATCGGTCGATTCTTGGCAGTCGATTCCCGCTGATTGCCCATACGCCAAATCAAGCAGTTAGCGGTCAGTCCCATGCATACGTTTTTTGGCAGCCAACTCCGGCCAGAAAACCTGTCAAGAACTATTTTCGCTAGGGCTGCAATCATTTACTTAACTAACCACTGCTTAGTTTAACTAACCGGTGCTATGTTGGGCGCGGAGGGCAACACCAATGGAAACCATGCAGAGCAAGGCAAATGAACTGAGCGTTGACATTCGACGCACGATCGAGCACCTAGCCAACGAAACAGACGCGGCACGAAAGTCTGAGCTATTCCAAAACTACCTTAAGACTTCGGCGGCATTCTGGTCTTACTCCTGGCACAACCAAATGTTGATCTGGCGGCAGAAGCCAGACGCGAGCTTTGTGGGCGGGTTCAATACCTGGCTGAAATGCGGCCGCTACGTGCGCAAGGGTGAGAAAGGAATCGCTATCCTGGCCCCAATGTTCTTCAAAGACAAGCGGCAGGCAGCTGACGGCAGAGAGGAAGAGACGAAGCGCATTTGGTTCAAGGTGGTTTATGTTTTCGACATCTCCCAAACTGACGGCACATCGTTACCTGAGCTGCCAACCAAGTCTGTGGGCGAATGTGGCGAGAAGATGCTGAGCCGTCTGCTTCATTTCGCTCAGTCTCGCGGAATCACTGTTCGTTTTGTCGAGAAATGCAAGCTAAATGGCGCGGCCGGTACCTCCAAAGGGAACGAGATCGAAATCAGAACCAGTGAGACTGACGTTACGACCCAAGCCGCAACCCTAGCCCATGAGATCGCCCATTCCCTACTGCATTGGACGGCTGACGGCAAGAAGATCACCAGCCGCGAGGGCGAGGAGATCGACAGGCAACAGCGCGAGCTAGAAGCTGAAGCGACAGCCTACAGCGTTTGCTCGTACTTTGAAATTCAGTCACCCTCTGACTTCTATCTTGCGACCTACAGCGTAACTCCTGCTATGTTGCTTGCGGCCATAGAGACGATTGCGGCCACAGTGAAGACGATCTTGAGCGGCTGCCAGTCAGTAGCCATTGGGCAAGCGCTAGAAGCTGCTGCAGCGTAGCCCAAGGCCGAAACGTGGCCTCTCCCCTGCCACGTAGCAACGTAATACGTTGCCTGATGAGGCTGAGCATCAAAGTGGTTGACCTGTTAATCTAACCAGTGCTAAGCTCTCGCTTATGGGAAAACAACATTGCAACAAACATCCCGAAGTCGAGTTGGTAACCGTCACCTATTGCCCGGTTTGTCGCGGCAGTTCTGGCGGAAAATTGGCAGCGGAGCGCATGAGCGCCAAAGCTAGGTCAGAACGTGCCAGGTTGGCTGGACTCGCATCAGGGGCGAAGCGCGGCAGGAGGCCAAAATGAATTGTGCCATTTATGCAAGAGTGTCAACCCGGGACAAGAACCAAGATTTTAGGAACCAGCTCATTGCTCTGGGGGAGTTCGCAGGCAAACAGAGGTGGCGAATCGTCGCTGAATACGTTGATGAGCAATCGGCAAAAGACGGCAACCGCGAACAGTTCCAACGCATGTTTCAGGATGCCAGCACGAGAAAGTTTGATGTTCTCCTGTTCTGGAGCCTTGACCGCCTATCGCGTGAGGGAGTGCTGGAAACGTTACAACATCTCCAGCGGTTAACATCCTATGGCGTCGCGTGGCGATCCTTCACTGAGCAATACTTGGATTCGACCGGAATCTTTAGGGATGCTGTTATCGGAATTCTTGCGGTCATCGCTAAACAGGAGCGCGTCAGACTCGCTGAGCGTACCAGAGCGGGCCTGGAGCGAGTTCGGATGGCTGGCAAGAAACTAGGGCGGCCAACCGCCAAGGCGGATTCAGCCGCAATCCAAGCCTTACGCGTTGGCGGCGCATCATGGTCTGAGATCGCCCGGAGGACCGGCTTAGCGAGGGCAACTTGCCAGAAAGCAGTGTTGTAGGAGAGCACAACCTGACTCGGTAGGATCGCGAGTTTGGTTCGATGTGAACTTTTACGGCGCACGTACGGAGAGCAGCCCGGGGGAGAACAGGAAGTGATTGCTCGCGCTGGCCGGGGGATGAACTATAGCCAGATCGCGGACACATTGAATTCCGAATGCCGCCCGACACGCGCGGGACAAAGATGGTTTCCTGCTACGGTGAGTCGAATTCTTTCACGTAATTAACCCACATTTCGGTTACTCTCGCAGTTTTCGGGACAAGATAACCTCCATTGTTTCAGCCAAATGCGGCGAAATGTAACTCCTAATAGCAGCAGGAGAAAATTTTGGGTTTTCGAAGTACAAAATTCAGGAGCACTCCATCATCTTGGGCCGCGCGCCGATTTAATTTTCGAGGCACTATGCAGCGTAACCCTTCGTTTATCATCTACTTACGTCCACTCTTGTCCTGGTTTTGTTCGGTTTGGAAATTCTGGACCGACTGCGCGGGAGCCGGCGACCATTGGCGAAGGGCGCCTGCCCGGGGGGAACAAAGCATCTCCCTGGGGAAATCCTCAGGTCCGATCGCCAAGGGCACGCCTGTTTCCAACTCTCAGGAATTTCTTCTCTAGTTGCTATCGGCCACGTACGTTTTGGAGCATACGCGTCCGGCCGCGGCTAATCCCATGTATCTCCCAGAAAGTTCCTGGTTTATCGCTCAGGATTGGCTCAGGAACGTTTCGACCCTCCAAGAGCCACACCCGAGGTCCGCGGCGAGCCATAGCAGGCCTCAGAGCCTCCGCTGCGTGCCATCGGACAGACACTTATATAAACTTTAGCCAGTTTATGGAATTGTGATAAACTGCCAAAAGTCAGTATAAAGGCATGGACCCGATCAAAAACCCTTACTCGCCAGGAGCCGGGTCACCGCCGCCTGAGCTGGCTGGACGCGACAAAGTACGCGACCAAGCCCATATTGCGATGGCTAGGATAAAAATCGGCAATCCAGCAAAGAGTGTCTTGATGGTAGGGCTCCGCGGCGTAGGCAAGACTGTTCTGCTGGACAAGATTCGTCAGGATGCTGACGCGTCTGGCATGCAAACGATAAGGATGGAAGCCCCAGAAGAGCGCTCTCTCCCAGCCCTGTTAGCCCCACCACTTAGACTTGCCCTCTTAAAGCTGAGCAGGGTCGAGCATGCCAAAGCGGTCGCCGAGAAAGGATTGAAGGCTCTAGCCGGGTTTGCGAAAGCCCTAAAGGTGAAATTTGAAGATATTGAAGTAGGACTTGATTTTGATCCCGAGCCAGGTCTTGCCGATAACGGCGACCTGGAAGGGGATCTGACCGCACTACTCGAACAGGTTGGGAACGCTGCCAAAAGCGCGGACACTGCTCTGGTGCTATTCATTGATGAACTGCAGTACGTTTCTGAGGATCAGTTTGCTGCGCTCATCACAGCGCTTCATAGGTGCGCGCAGGCGACCCTTCCGCTAGCAATGGTTGGGGCGGGACTGCCGCAACTCCGAGCGTTAGCTGGCAAAGCAAAATCCTATGCAGAGCGGCTCTTTGACTACCCTACGATCGGTCCGCTCAGCGATGAAGACGCCGCACTGGCGATCACAAAGCCGGCGAGGGACCAAGGGGTCGAATTCACGGATGCAGCCGTCGCCGCGATCGTCGCCAAAACTCATGGGTATCCTTATTTCCTGCAAGAATGGGGCAAGCATTCCTGGGACATTGCGCAGCAAAGTCCAATCACTGAGGAAGACGTACTCGCAGCCTCCGCACAGGCCATCGCAGCTCTCGATGAAAGCTTCTTCCGGGTGCGATTTGACCGGTTGACACCGGCGGAAAAAGTTTACCTGCGCGCTATGGCGGAACTCGGCGCTGGGCCTCACCGTTCTGGAGATATTGCAGACGTAATGGGCAGAGCCAGTTCGTCTCTTGGGCCAGTTCGAAGCAGTTTGATCGTAAAAGGAATGGTTTGGAGCCCAACTTTCGGCGATACAGCTTTCACGGTGCCCCTTTTCGACGAGTTCATGAAACGAATTATTCCCGCCTGGGGGTAATCCCGATTCAAAGGTTAATAGCGCAATGAGCGAAGAAGCCTCCTTAGATGCGACTGACACGGTTAGGGAACTACAACCGGCCGGTTCTCAAACGCGCGAGTCATTTGATCTGGTATTCCGGGCAATCGCGGAGCTTGATCCTGTGTTTGCAAAATCTCAAATCGATAGAACTTGAGCAACGAATCCTGGAGCCGTACCGCGCCGATCGACCGATTGTGCTTGGCGGGCGAGCGATTCGACCTCGAGATCTTGAGCGTATCGAAATAGTCGAAACACCATATCCATCGGTGGAATTCCGCGAATGGACAGCATCACTTGCAAAACAAGGCGCAGACGATTGGTTTGCTCTGGAACGAGATGCGAAAACTGTGACCGACGATTTTGTCACGACGCCGATACTCGCACCTGAAGAAAGGATGCCTGTCGTGAATGTTGGCAATATGGAACAGAAGCTGGTGGATTCAATTCTGAAATGCATTTCAGAAGCTGAAGCCGTTGCGTTGCATTCCAATGACAACGGAGAACTAGAGTACTCCGCTGGCCTATATGTCTCGGAGCTGGTTGAGCGGGTATTCGTGCAGACGGCGATGCTCTTGGAATCCGCCGGTCTCAAGGAAGCGTTGGCACGACTTAAAGACACGCAGCAGGAAGCCAAGAAAGATTACTCCAAGATGCGTTTCGCTGAGGATTTTTATCTTGTGTGGACCGAAAAGCTGCGCGCTTATGTAAGCGCGTTCCAATTGGAGAACAAGCCTGCTAGTGCGTTGGAGATGTTGGAGAAACTTCTCCAGCGATTTCACCGTGCTGCCGTTCAGCTTCGAAAGCCCAGCTACGCTGGCACCAGCACAAAATCTGATTTCTTGCTGAAAAATGAGCGCCTGACTGTCGAGGTCAAGGTTAGTAGCGACAACTTGAAGGATTCAGAAATTGGGAAGCAGCTTATCATTGATATTGATCACTACAGCCGCAACCGCAGCTGCGACGGCTTAATCTGTCTCGTTTACGATCCTGATCACAAGCTGAAAAATCCAGACGGCCTGGAGAGGGATCTTACTCAGACTGTAAATGGTTTTATGGTTAAGGTCATCGTCGCGCCTGGACGTTAACTTCGACACGGCTCCATTGACGGCGTTACCCGCTCGGCCTGGCGCAAGGCTTATCGGACGAAGGTATTCATCAATCGCCCCTTACCAGTCTCCCTGTTCAGCCAGCATGCCCACCAGATAAGATCATGCGCCAACGTCGGGGGAATTCAACTGAAGCCCGGATCTAAGTTCAGAAATCGCACTCGCGCGATCACCTTTCTTGTAGAACATATTGCTCAGATTAAAATGAGCGCTGATGTAATTCAGACATAGCACCGTCCAAATTGCCTTTTTTACCCAGCGCGCAGCCTAGATTGTTGTGTGCCCTGGTGTCCTGCGGTTGTAAGTTCGCTCAAGCTTTAGGACACAGTGCCCGTGGGCCGAATCATGAGATCACTCGCTCGACATATTCTCTGCACGGCGCTCCCTCGGATTTCAGCAGTTGCGATCGTGACACTCACCGATAAGCCGCAGTGTAAACACGTGTTGTAATACGCCAGAGGCCCACAGTACCAATTCGATGGATTTATCGTGTGACCGAGATTGGATAGGCACAGGTTCACCTTCTCCAGTGTTTGCAGCGGTTTCTCCAGCACGTTCCGAACTCGTTTTGCCTCCTGCTCTGGATCGAGGCCAGCCGCGCTTACTTCGGCAAGGATATCGTCATCGGATAACCCAAGCACCGACTCCGACAGTTGGTTCACGACTCTCTCAATACGTTCGCTGTATTTCTTCTTAGGTCCCATTGTCTTAACTTCTCCTGCCCAACAGTTTCACGCGGATTCGCCTGACGGCGGCGTCATATCTTTTTTCGTCAAGGCCGCATTTCGTCAAAATCTCGCTTTTCCTAAACCCATCCATCCACGCTTCAAGCACTTGAGTAGCGTCTTGATCACCCCTGAGTGAGGCGAAGACTCGATGCTCATTTTCCTGCTCGATCAGACGCTGGTCCGCCGGAATGTGTCCCGATGCCACATTGTCAAACAAAGAATAGTCATCTCCCTCAGCGTCGCGTGTTTGAAGCTCTGATATGAGATATGTGTTCTCTTCCCCTACGAACTGCCGCTTCCAAGAGCTAGCAATACTCCGCATTGCCTCTGTCAGATGTCTGACAAGATCGACGTTCTTGTTCCAGTGTCTCCCGTTTTTTGTATCGGTTACCCCCAATACTGTGCGAGAGAAGGCTTCGCTCAGCAGGTCCTGCCAGTCGCGACCGCATGCCGCACGTCCAAGTCCATAAATCCTGAATTTTGCAACTTCCTGCAGTCGTAGCTCTTCTGCACGCGTCAAAGCTCTTATTGCTCGAAGAAGTTCGATTTTTTCGAGACACCTTCGTAGCTGAGGTATGTCCAAACAACCGACAAGAGTCGGTATGTCCATTACCTCTGGCCGTCGAGGCACCTCACTGGCGCTTTGGAAGTCGAAAGCTGCCAGGATAATTCCTTGCCCGCGGTCAATTTTGCGGATGGCCATGGCCAGCTCGATTGCTTGCGTTTGTGGTGCACAACAATCGATTTCGATGCCATCCCTCTGCGGTACACAGTAGTCGATCAGAACTACACGGAAGGGGGTAAATTCACGATATAGGCGAATTGCCTCTTCAGTATTGGAGCCGATGCGCACTGCATAACCCTCTTTCTCCAAGCACGTTCGCAGAATATCCACTAGTGATTTGTCATTCTCGACTAGCAGGGCTGATCTCTGCGCAACGTTTATGCATCTCGCCGGCTCTGTGGGAGGCTGCGGCGGCGGTCCCGACTCTGGAGGCTGCTGCGGTGGTCCTGACTGTATGAAGGAGAGCAAGTGGCTCATTTTTTTCTCCACTCTTGGAGACTTCAAAGAGACTATGCACCGGCGT
>Ga0209580_10001480_pt1 | contig 10810 bp, 6 predicted proteins | sample Coa_R1_5_FD_187153 | JGI IMG/M metagenome (GOLD analysis project Ga0209580, IMG submission 187153) | Surface soil microbial communities from Centralia Pennsylvania, which are recovering from an underground coalmine fire - Coalmine... | ecosystem: Environmental > Terrestrial > Soil > Unclassified...
ACCATTCTTTGATCGAAGACCTCAATCGGTTAATGGCCAAGCATCCAATGCGCACCCGGCTGAAAGGAAGTTCACAAAGGCCATCTGCGGAACTTTACTTCGAGCCTCAGAGTCCTGAGGACCTATTTGCTCCGCTGGCGTACGGCGCCGCAATGTTGTTTGCCACTGCAGACCGCCAGCGTGTCCGTAAGTGCGATCAATGCGTACTGCACTTTCTTGACACTAGCAAAAAAGGCACGCGGCGCTGGTGCAGCATGCAACTTTGCGGGAACCGCCTGAAAGTGGCAGCGTATGCGGAGCGCCGACGGTCCGCGAGCGCCGACCGATAACAAAGCCCGGACATCCCCTGAGAGGCGGTCGAACATGTCTTTCATTGGCGCGTACGTCCGCTTAATTGCCAGACCTGCGCCGAATTCGGTCAGCAGAACCTCGATGCGGGAACATCTTGCGTCGTTCAAGGAAAGCCATGGCAGCGGAAGAGCTGCTGTCATCCGAACGGCCTGAAACGAACGCTCGGGCCTCATTTGCGGCGTCGGGTTCCTCTGACGGGCAGGAGTCCTTTCGCCTATGCTAGATTTCTTTCGGAGGTGCCTTGATGCCCCGCTTCATTCTTCGGATTCAGTTCCTCTTACTGTTCTCACTGGCGTCGCTAACCCATGCGCAGCAAGCGACGACGCCGCAGGCCCCGATTCCTGACGAAGGCGACTTCATGCTGCACGACTTTCACTTCAAGTCAGGAGAAGTTCTCCCGCAAGTCCGAATGCACTATTACACTTTCGGCAAGCCAGCGAAAGACTCCAGCGGCAAGACAACGAATGCGGTCCTGATCCTCCATGGCACCAGCGGCTCCGGCCGGCAGTTTCTTGCCCCGCAATTTGCGGGGGCGCTATTCGGCCCCGGTCAGCTCCTCGACACCACCCGCTATTTCGTGATCCTTCCCGATAACATCGGACATGGAAAATCGAGCAAGCCCAGCGATGGTCTACACGCACATTTCCCTCAATATGACTATGACGACATGATCGCGGCACAGCATGAGCTGCTGGAAAAGGGACTTGGAGTCAATCATCTGCGCCTGGTTCTGGGCACGTCCATGGGCTGCATGCACTCCTGGGTCTGGGGCGAAACCTACCCCGGCTTCATGGATGCGCTGATGCCGCTGGCGTGTCTGCCGGTGGAGATCGCCGGGCGCAATCGCATCTGGCGGGAAATGATCATTGAGGGCATTCGGCAAGATCCCGAATGGCAGAACGGCGACTACACGACCGAACCGCGCGCCGCGCTGCAAATCTCGGCCGACTTTCTACTCATCGCGAGCAGCGCCCCTCGGGTGATGCAGAAGAATGCGCCGACACGCAACCAGGCTGACAAGTATCTCGACGAATTTGTGAAACGAGTCAGTGTGAATCTCGATGCCAATGATTTTTTGTATGCAGTGAGTGCTTCGCGAAATTATGACCCCTCGCCTGATCTCGGGAAAATCACAAGTCCAGCAATGTTTATCAACTCTGCCGACGACTTCATTAACCCTCCGGAGCTTGGAATTGCGGAGCGTGAGATCCAGAAAGTGAAAAATGGCCGCTTCGTTCTACTGCCGATCTCCGACCAGACGCACGGTCACGGAACTCACACCGACGCGATTGTCTGGCAACGGTATTTAAAAGAACTGCTGGAGCAAACTCAGGCGACGCGTTCCAATTAGCTTTGCGCGCCCGCAAGAAATCCCTCACGCAGAAATTTGTTTCTGGCGGCGCGGATAGCATGTCTAACTCTGTTTCATGATGACTAAGAACCTTGCCAGGTCGACTTTCATAAAAGGATGATGGTTGGTCTCGAACCTGCAACCGCCGGCCAAATAACGTCAGGTTGAGGCCCCAGCCAACGGCAGCCAGACTTGAAAGCGCGTGTCGCCAGGTTTGGAATTGACCTGGATGTTGCCCCGGTGCTTCTTCACAATTCGCTGGACTGTATCCAGACCAAGGCCAGTGCCTTGTCCCACTCCCTTGGTGGTGAAAAATGGCTCAAAGATGTGCGGCTTGACTTCAGGTGAAATGCCAGGGCCGTTGTCACCAATCTCTACTACTACGCAAGCGTCCTCGCGATAGGTTCGAACTCGAAGCTCGCCTTTTCCGCTCATCGCGTCGATCGCATTGTCGATAATGTTGGTCCAGACCTGGTTGAGCTCGCTGCCAAACGAATTCACGAGCAAGGGAATGCGTTGATAGTCTCGCTGCACGACTACTCCTCGTTTCAGCTTGTGATTCAAGATCGTAAGCGTGGTTTCCAGGCTCTTTACGATGTCTACGTTTTGTACCGGAGCCTGGTCCATGTAGGTGTATTCCTTAATCGCACCGACCAACTCCGAGATTCGCGAGGTGCTGCTCTCGATTTCGTGTAACAGACTCGCCACCTCCACCGAGGCCGCAATCCTTACCAGCGCGGCGCGGGCAGTGTCCGCATCAAGACTCGCGAACAAGGATTCCAGCATCCCGGGCTTGATATTCCGCCGCGCCAGATCAGCCGCCAGTTGCCATAAGTCGTTCTGTCCATGGCTGCGCAATAGAGAATCAATCTGATCTTCCAGGTCGCTGATAGTTAGCGGATCAGGTGGAACGATGTCCTTCTGTGTAAATGAAACTTCCAGTTTTTCAATTTCCGCCTTCTGCGTGGAAGTGAGATCGCGCCTTCCCAGCTCAAGACTCGCGTCCCTGATCTTCTTTAGAATGTCGCGCAATTGGCTGGTGGCGCGCTTCGCAGCGGAAGCCGGGTTATTGAGTTCATGCGCCAGCCCGGCTGAGAGTTTTCCCAAAGAGGCCAACCGGTCGCGCTGTTGTTCGAAGCGGGTAGTTTCACGAATGCGGTCGGACATCAGGCCCACCAGGCGCGTGGTCAACTCCGGCATCCTCTGCACAAGCTCGGGAAACAATGAAGCCGGAAATTTCAGAATGCGACCGTCAGTCAGGGCACGGCCGCTCACTGTGAATTGCTTCATCCGCGAAAACGGCAGCAGCCCGGTGACATCGCCCGGCTTGCCTGAAAGCACGACCGTTTCGCCACCAAATTCGCCGCGAAATTGGAACTGCCCTTCGAGAAGCACGAACATCGAATCGGCCGGGTCCCCTTGCCGGACATAGGTATCACCTTCCTTAAGATGCATCTCTTGCGCCTGGCTGAGAAACCATGCGATCTGATCGTCGGGCAGATCAGCGAATGCCGGAACGCGGAGTAGTTCTGACTTTTCGACCATTACACTTTGCTCAAATACTGATGAATGAACTGCACGGCCACCGATCCTTCCCCGACTCCGGAAGCCACTCGTTTTATAGAGCCATGGCGCACATCGCCGACGGCAAAGATGCCAGGGATATTGGTCTCGAGCAAGAAGGGGTCCCGGTCGAGCGTCCAGCCCTTCGGCCGTTGCCCGTCGCGAATAAGATCGGGACCGGTCAGCAGAAAACCGCGCTCGTCTCGCTCGACGAGGTTTGCAAGCCAATCCGTCCTCGGCAATGCCCCAATAAAGATGAACATCGCACTCGCCGGCACGCGCTCAACCTTGTTGGTATCGGAACAAAGAACCGAGATCTCTTCCAGGTGGGTTTCTCCGTGCGCCTCAGCCACGCTGGCATGTGTCCATAGCTGGATGTTGGGAGTCTGCTGAACCTGGTCAATCAGATATTGCGACATGGTGCTGGAAAGCGACTCGCCGCGCACAAGAATAATGACGCGCTCGGCATATCTGGCGAAGTTCATCGCTGCCTGCCCCGCCGAGTTTGCCCCACCCACCACATAGACGATTTCGCCCTTGCACGATAGTGCCTCGGTGGCCCCACCTCCATAATAGATTCCCGCTCCTTGCAGTCTGTCTACCCCCGGGGCTTCCAGACGCCGCCACTGCACGCCGGTGGCGATCATCAGCGCATGGCAGGAGATCTCGTTCCCATCCGCCAGCTTGATAATTCGATACGATGCTTCGGTTCGGAGTTCCACGGCTTCCTGCGGCGCCAGGATTTCCACTCCGAAGCGTTGGGCCTGCACCACCGCCCGCCGAGCCAGGTCGCCGCCACTGAGGCCAGTCGGAAATCCAAGATAGTTCTCAATGCGGGAGCTCATTCCAGCCTGACCCCCAGGAGCTTCCCGTTCAATCATTACGGTATGCAGGCCTTCCGAGGCGCCATAAACGGCAGCGGCCAAACCGGCGGGCCCTCCGCCCACGATTGCAAGGTCATAAAAACTGGTTTGCGCACGCGTCCGCAGCCCAACCTTTTGCGCTACGTCGGCGGGTACACTTTCAAGAAGTTTCGTCCCGTCAGGGAACAGCACGACGGGTAGGCTGGTCGCCTCCGGACCTAGGGCGTCCAGAAGTCGCTTGGTCTCTGGATCATTCACCGAGAGCTCCACATCGATCCACTGATATGGGACGTGGTTGCGTGCCAGGAAGTCACGCAACTCGTACGATCGAGGCGACCAGCGGGTGCCCAATACCCGGATTCCTTGAAATGTTGGACGGAAGGAAGCTTGCCAGTCGTCGAGCAAATCATCCAGTTGTGGATACAAGTGCTCCGCGGGAGGATCCCACGGCTTCAAGAAGAAATAGTTGATGCTGGCTTGATTTATGGCGCTGATTGCGGCGTTGGTATCGGCATACGCGGTCAGCAATGCCCGCTTGGCACCGGGGAAGATAGCCATCGCTTCCTGCAGGAATTCGACCCCGTCCTTGCCCGGCATGCGCTGATCGGCAAGGAGCAGCGCCACACTGTCGTTGCGCACCTTTAACTGCTTTAACAGATCGAGAGCGCCTTCAGGAGAGTCGCTACCGATCACTCGGTATTCCGCGCCGTAATGCGAGCGAAGATCGCGCTCAATCGCCCGCAGAACATCGGAGTCGTCATCCACACTGAGCAAAATTGGTTTGGCCATAATCCGTCTTAGATTGTCGCAAACATGAAGATTTTCCGGTTGCCCCGGCGACCCTGTTTAGATACAGAAAATCGCCTTCGGTCGCGGAATTCCGATAATCGCGCCACCTGATCCTATCAGTGGCCTTTCGTCCAAAGCGAAGTGGGTCTCCGGCTTTCAGAGCCACAACGCTTTTCCCGACAGGAATTAGTCGAGGTCAAACCGCGCCCAGCAACGCCTTAGGAGACATGGTGAGGCGCGACTGTCGCGCCATTAAGCCGCACCAAGTGGGAGATTCAAGATTAGTATTGCACCCCTTTTACATGTGTGCTACGGTTTCGCTCCACAGCCGCTGTCCTATGCAGGAAGAAGGGCATCGTTAAGCCTAGGGTGACCGATGGGAATCCATAATGTCGCAGCTGTTCACAACTGATCTCCTGCCGGCTTCAGACCGTGTTGACGCGTGGCAATGGAATGCGCAACAGATCTGCGGTGACTGCCGTATTCGACTCCCGAAGTCCTCGTTTCATGGTGCGATCGAGATTCGGCGTGCTGGCAGCCTGCACCTGACGCGTTTTTCTTCAAGCCCCCTCTCTTTTTGGAAATGGCCTTCCGACACGGCAAGTCCCGATAATCGCTTCTGCATCGTGATCACGCAACTCGTCGGTATCAGGCGCTACGCACAGAACGGACGCAGCGTGCTACTGAATCCCGGGGATACCACGCTGATCGATTCCGGACGTCCCTGGTCGTCCAGTTGCGGGACTGATTGTGCGCGCCTGTACCTGCGCGTGCCCCGATGGATGATGGAGAATCGCTTGCGACTGCGCGAAATTCCGATCGTCCAATGCATCAGTGGGGCCAGAGGCGTGGGCGCCATGCTCTCCCGGATGTCGCAATCGTTGTACGAACAGGCGGAGTGGTTGGAAGGCGAAGAAGGTGCAGCCACTTTAGATGCCTATTTCCAGGTTCTGCGGGCTTGCATCGGGCGCACGGAATCCGGCGAGCAACCCACCCCGCACTGCCAGCCAAGGATTCAGAGATTCATCGATGACCATCTCTCCGACCCTGGGCTTGCGCCTGCGGCGATCGCGGCAGCGGCCGACATTTCAATTCGCCATTTGCATCGTCTCTTCGCAAACACCGGCAGCACTCTGGGAGATTGTATCCGCGCAAGCCGTCTGGAGCGGTGCAGGATTGATTTGGCGAACCCACGCCTGCGCAGCAAAACAATTACTGAGATTGCTTTTTCCTGGGGCTTCAGCGATTCCGCTCACTTCAGCCGGTCCTTCCGCCAGCAGTATGGCATGTGTCCTCGCATATTCCGCGCGCAAGCTGGCCGGAAGACTTGGAATTATGAGAAGGATTCCGGAGCACGTAAGTTCTCACCCATGCAGGTCGGGGAACTGAGATATTCCAAGCCCAACTAACCGGCAGCATCTGGCTGACACGCTTCAGGGCCTTCCCACGCTTTCGACACTTGCAACCTTCATTCCAGCATCTTGCTCAAGGTCGCGCTTCCGTGACGTCCGAACCGCCATCCCCAGCCCTGCCCAGATCGCCAGCGCGATCCATTCGTGCGAACTGAAGTGACCAGGCACCAAGGGGACGACTTTTACCAATATCATCACGGATGTCGCGATCAGCCCGAAGACCGCCGCGGAACGCCGCCGCCACGGTGGCTTCATCCGATAGTAGGAGGCGCAGGCGGCCATCCAGGCCACTGCTGCCGTTACCGCGCCCACTTCCAGGATAGGAACCAGCAGAGCTTCGCCCAGGAAAATAGTCAGCGCGGTGGCCACTCCAACTGCAATGATCGCGGTGGAGGGAGTTTGGTTGAGTGGATGCACGCGGCTCATCCATGGATTGAGCAAGTTACGGCGCGACATGGCATAGAGCAGACGCGAAGACGCCACCATGTTGGCATTGAAAGCCTGAATCAACGCCACCAGTGCAGATCCCATGATGAGCACGACGATCCAGTGAGCGTGCAGTGCTCGTTCGAAGGCGAGCGCCGTGGGAAATTGCTGATTGCTGTTCAGACTCTGCCACGGAGCTACGTAGGAGACCGCGGCTATTACCACCCAGAAAAATGCGAGACCGGAGAAGATGGTTAACAGGATTGCGACCGAGAAATTACGTCCGTCAAAATTTGGGTTAGCTTCTTCCGCGCACTTGCCCACCGACTCGAAGCCTGACACCAGCCAGGGTACGACTTGCCAGACCAGCAGGATCGACAGCAGCGGCGCATGGCTGAACAGTGGATAGAAGTTCGAAACCGATCCATGTTTTGCCCCGGCTAACGCGAAGATGATGACCAGCGTGAGAAACGTGAACGTAGTCGTCTTGCTCAGCCGGGCGCTGGCCTGAATTCCCCGGTAGTTGAGCCATGTCAACCAGATCGTGAGAGCCAACCCCAGCAGCATATGCGGCAGGTACACCGGGTATTCGCCTATGCGATAGAGTTCGTATCGGTTCAACGAAGGGAACAAGTAGCCGCTGATGCGTCCCGCGGCCAGGGCTTCAAAGGGGCAGGTGAGAAAATAGCTCAGGAACATCATCCAGCCGGTGGCAAAACTCACTCCGGGAGAAAAAAACCTCGCCACATAGGCTGCTTCCCCGGCGGCGTCGGGAATCTCCTTCACCAACTGCCCGTAGACATAGCCAATCGGCAGCAGAATCAGAGCTCCGGCAGTGAATCCGAGGATCGCGCCGAGCGGGCCGCCGCGCTTCAGGATGTCGTCCATGACGACCAGCCACGCTGTCCCGACCATCACGCCGAAGGCTAGCGCGAAGTAGTCCACCAGACGCAGCTTGCGGGCAAGGGTCGTCATGAGGTCCGCGAAACTCTACACGAACAGCGGGCACGGGAACTCCGTATTCCCCCCGGATCGCACTGAATCTTCAGAACTCGTATCTCAGGGCAAACTGCATCACCCGCGGCTGAGTCAGCAGGCCGGTATAGGCGCCGAACGACTGCGGCAATTGTTGCAGCGACGCAATGCAGGCGCACGCTGTTCCAGTCTGCAGACCGGAGTCGACGTTAAAGCGATGCAAATTGGGGACGTTGAAGACCTCCCACCGGAATTGCAGACTGTGTCCTTCGATGGGCATCCTCCAGCGTTTATTCAGCGCCATATCCAAGCCCGCATAGCCATCCCCGCGAATCACGTTGCGCGACCCGGGTTGGCCCGGGAACGGATGCTGGAAGTCATTAATTGCGGCTGCGGGATTCGCAAAGACACTGACGGAACCATCCGGCTGTCGGAAACGGCCTGTTTGCGGCCTGCTAACGAGCTGCGCGATGCCTTGCTCATCCCAGTTGGTTGGCCAGAAGTTGCCATTGTCTACGGTGAAGGGGAAGCCGCTCGTCCAGCGAGCAATTCCAGAAAGCTCCCAACCGCCGATTACCGCATCAGCGAGTCCTGACGTGTTCGCGTAACGCTTGCCCTTACCAAAGGGCAGCTGCACGATCCAGTTGGCGTTGATCTGGTGGGTGGTGTCGAAATCGGAAACACCACGGCGCCCGTTGGGATCAAAAGCGTTTACCAGCCGGGTTCCAGGAGCTCCAATGTTGCAGCAGGAATCCCAGCTAAGGCGCGCGGCCGAAGAGGTGATATCAATCGACTTGGAATAGGTGTAGTTGAGATCAAATTGCATTCCGTTGCCGAATTGCTTTCTCAGCGTGGCTTGCAGCGCATTGTAATTGGAATTGCCTATCGAGCTCCACGCAAACATGCTGGTCGCCTGGTTGTTTATGAAATCGCCAAGCCCTGCGCCGTAGAGTGGTCCTGGTCCCGTACCGGAGCAACCTGGCTGGGCACAAAACGAATAAATGTGCGACTGTCCCAGGTTGTCCCCAAGCCCGCCATACAGGTCGATGTCTCCGATCCCGACAACCTCGTTGCCAACGTACGAGAGGAGAGGATCGTAATAAAGGTCGTAAACGGCCTGAATCAAACCGGCGTTTTTCGACCCATTAGCTGCTGAGAATCCAGAAAAGCTCGTATAGTGATCGGCGCCAGTGGCTAAGGTCGGCAACATATCGTGCCAGTATTGTGCAGTCTTCCCAACCATCTGGTCGGTGATTTGGCTTGCCGTGACCCCCTGATGGGCTAACTGAGCAAGCCGTGAGGCTGCCGCATAGTAATCGATCCCGGTCTTCGGGTCCACGATGTCGAGCGGCTGCCGGAGATCGCGCTGCGTCAAAAGATTGCGCCCTAAGCGCCCGACATAAGACAGCTGCAGCGACATGCGTTTCGGCAGTTCGCGTCCCACTGAGAAATCGAATGCGTATGCGTACGGCGTCTTTAGCGATTGATCGATCCCCCAAGTGATCGATTGAAGGCCGGGATAAGGATGCAGGGCCGGCGGCGGCGATAAGAAATACTGCGCGTTCGCCGTGCTACCACACGCTGGCGTGTGGCTGGGAGCGCAGCCGAATGTTGGGATTACGTTGATATTCGCAATCCGTGGCACATGGGCTGCGTCGGTATAGCCAAAGAAACAGCAAAAGTCTGTAATGGTCGCGCCAACGCCGCCAGAAGGAGCGGAATCGAAAGTGCTCAGCAGTTGCATTCCCGCGCGGTCGTACACCCTGCTGAATCCACCGCGAATAACCGTCTGGTCACCCTCACCAAACAAGTTGCGGAAGAAATTACTGTGAGCATGAGGCGAATAAGCTACCGAAATTCGCGGCGAAAAATCGTTCTTTTCGAAGTGGTACCAGCCAGGACCGTTATTGGCTGGCCCACCAAGCCGGTATCCGAGCAGGGGCACCGCATCGTAGCCGATTCCCCGTTTCTGGTTCGCCACCATCTGATTGAACTCTGTTCCCAAGTTGTAAGACCACGAAGGACACCCGAGAACCGGATTGTCGCTCGCGTAACAAGTTGGCGATCCTTGGAACCCGTTCACTTCCCAGGGCGGCGGAAACAGCGACCAACGTAAACCATAAGTAACCGTGAGGTTCGGCTTCACACGCCAGGAATCCTGCGCGTACAGTTCATACCATTCCAGCCCATAATCCCGCTTTACCGGAGCACCCGCAGCTAGAACGTTGCCCTGCTTATCGTAATTGTATTTGGCGACGATGTCCGAAACCATGCCCAGCAAACCCAGCACCGGAAAATCATACTGAAAGGTCGAAGCTGGTTCGGGGAATGGCTGACCGGTGGCAGGGTTTATGACCGTACTTGGGTCAAGGTACCCTCCAGTATTGGCGAATCCCGTAGGGGACATCCAGTTGGTCGCACCCTTTCCCTGGCTGAAAGAATGTAGCAGGCTGAGCCGCGGATCTCGGACGATCCCGATGTTGCCGCCAAATTGCAAACTATGTTTCCCCTTCGTCCAGGAGAAATCGTCCAGCAAGTTGTTAACTGGCGCCTGGGAGTTGTGGGTATACGAAATCCCCTGGTCGAGGCCGTAGAAAGTGTTCCACTCCTGACTCGTGTCGCCCAAAAAACCTGTGCTCTGGCGCGTCCATCCCCAGTGAAAGGTGTTAACCATCGACGGGCTGAGGACGGCGGTGTATCCCACAACGAATCCTTTACTGTGGTCCGTCATGATCTGCATGGGAGCCGACCCCGGCAGGAACGGTGCCTCCGGGTTGTAGATGTTCTGCAGCGCTCCGCGCCAAAACAGTGTGTGCTTGCCGTCCTCGGTCAAGTGATAATCAATCCTGCCAATGAACACATTGTTGTCGAGGCTCACCGGCGCCCGGAATCGAAATCCGGAATAATTCAGCCCATCACCTACCGACGAATCGTTGGCGACGAACTGTCCCGTGCAGAAGGTTTTGTCGAAGTAGCCCTGACGACTGGTGAGATCGAGAACAGCAGGATTTAGCCCGAGGCCGAGGGGGTCGAGGGTCTGCAGGCTCTGGGCTCCGGTAGGAGGAATGACGGTTGTGCCG
>Ga0209580_10001482_pt1 | contig 10809 bp, 4 predicted proteins | sample Coa_R1_5_FD_187153 | JGI IMG/M metagenome (GOLD analysis project Ga0209580, IMG submission 187153) | Surface soil microbial communities from Centralia Pennsylvania, which are recovering from an underground coalmine fire - Coalmine... | ecosystem: Environmental > Terrestrial > Soil > Unclassified...
TGTGTGATGAAGGGCTGCGCGCCGGGCAGGCTTTGCTGCACCAGCTCGACAAACGATTCGCGGGCCGGGCCTTCGGGCAGCGCGATCATGTGCACGCTGTCGGGCGGCGCGTCCAGCGCTTCCAGAGTCGATTCGGAATCGGTAAACGCCTTGGTGATCTTGCGCGCGGCCCGCTCCGGATCGGCATAGCGGCTCAGGAATAGGCCGGCCACGTCCACTTCATTCATGCGTGCCGACATGTGTTTGACCGCCAATTGAAACATCGCCGACTGCAAGTTCACCGTCAGGTCGGAAGACGTCAAGCAGACGTGAATGAGCGCCGTGAATTGCTGCTCGATCATCGCTTGCATTTGGCGGTCGAGGTCCTGAATCTCGTCGGCCGAAAGCGACTGCAGACAGAGTTGCACGGCTTCTTCGAGCGTGCGACAGCCTTCCGGCAGCAAGCAGCCCGATGGCGTGTGCGGCGGTGGGCCGGGATCGAATTGCTTGTGCAGATGCGAAAGCCGTTGCCGGCAATAACCGACATCCTTCTGCGCATCGGCCATGCGATCGCGCAACCGGGTAAAGACGCGGCTCGCATGCCGCAGCAGCAGCCATTGATAGCGATACAGCGCATAGGCGCGAAGCAATTCCGCGACCTGGGCTGCTTCTTTGCGCCGGCTATCTTGGGCCAGGAGATGCTGCAAGCGCTCGTAGGCCTCATCGGAGCGTTCCAGCTGCGTTCTGCCTTCCGGTTCGAGATGCTCCAACACTCGTGAGAGCACTTCTTGAAGGCCGGCAATGGCTGCCTCGGCCCCGACCAGGCGGAAGTCGGGCTGCTCGATCAGGCAGACGGCGAGCCGCATCAGCTTCACTTCCCATTCCTTGCCGATGGCTTCGCTGGCGGCGAGCAGCGCGTCTTCGAACTGTCCCGGTTGCCGGTTGCCGCCGAATTCGTGGTGAGCGCCGACCAGCTGGCCGACCTGCCCCAGCGTTTGCCAGACTGATGCCGGATCGTACGCTGTGCGGGACCAGCGGCTCTTGGGCGTGAGCGGATCGACGAGCGATTGAACAAACGACTCAATACTTCGCCCTAAAATCTGTTCACAGGTCTGTTGGAAGCAGGAGAGCAGAATTTCCGGCGAACATTGCTGTTCTTGCCACTGGTTTTGAAGCCAGTCGCGGACCGCGGGTTGCACGCGCCGGCTGTCGGAAGCAAGCCATTTCTCCAGCATTTGGAAGCAGATCCAACGAGCCGTAAGTTCGAGGAGGGTCCGGCGCGGCCAGGTGAGTGCGTGCAGACCAAAGGTCTGTCCGGCAATGACCATGGGGTCGGGCGTGACTCCTGGGAGGGCGCGAATTTGCTCGCGGCAATCGTCGGCCGAGCGGCCAAACGGTGTAATCAAGCTGCGCCAGAGGAACCCGGCGGCGGTGTCAATGCCCACCGGCTCATTCGTTTGCTCCTGTGGCCCGCGAATGGGGATCAGACTGAAGCGGCTGAAGGGGGAACCGTGGTCGAACAGCGTCAGTTCTTTGTCGTCAATGCAAGCAGTGTACGGCACGCCGGGCATGCTGAAATGATTCAGTTCCGTGAGTGCGGCGAACGCGTTGCCCATCGCGAGCGGCCGACACGTCGGCCCGCTCCACGTGGGCAGCAACAACAGGCCGCTGATGTCGGGGTTTTCATAGCCCATCCGTTTCAAACGATGGCGAACCGCGTAGGCCATGTCGAGGACCATGCCGCTGCCGGTGCCGCCGCCGAGGCCGGCCACCAAAAAAATACGTGGCCGATTCGAGCGCAGGCTGAGCTGCGTCTGCATGCCCGCCATTTCCAGTGCTTCGGAATTGGTGCAGGCTTCCAGGTCGGCCTGAATTTTTTGCTCCAGCGCGCGGTAATGATCGCAAAATGCCAGGCGGCCCAGCGCGCGCAGCCCTTGCGTTTGTGGATTGCCAGGTTTGATGCGGTAAAGCAATTGGGAATCGAACCAACCTTCAATGATGCTGCGGCCATTGCGGCGCGGCTTGAGGTAATGGCCGGGCCGGTTCAGGCGCGCGACATAAACCTCATCCGCCGACAGCGGCAACAGCGTCTGGGAAGTCACTGCCTTGTCCGTCGTTTCGGGATCGGTGTCGATAAACAGGAAGCGGATATTCGGCAGCTTCTTGAGTTGTCCGAAACGATTGAGCAACGCTTGCCGGGCGCGCTGGATCACATCCAGGCCCACCTGGCCGATGCCGATGATGAGAGCCGGGAACAACACGCCGTCGCCGGTTTGTTCCGGCGGTGCTTTTTGCGCGGTCGCTGCCTCGCCGCCGGATGGTTCCATTTCCTGGCGGAACAGAATGTGGGTGGGCGGCGTTTCGTTCCAATTGGCAGTCGGTGCGAGAACCTCGGGAAGAAGCGCAGCCCGGCTCGGCATGGGAGCCGGCAGTTGCGCGGTGGCCCCCCCGGCTTGCAAGGCACGCACCAAAGCGAGACAGCTGCCGTGGCGCTGATCCGGCGCTTTCGCCAGTGCGCGTGCCACGGCCGCTCGGTCGCTCGGCGGCAACGCAGATAAGTCCGGCGCGGCCTGCAAATGCTGCGTGATGAGCTGCTGCATGTTGCTCGCCGGGAATGGCCGTTTGCCAGTGAGCAACTCCTGGTAGACGATGGCCAGACTGTACTGATCGCAGAATGGAGAGATCTTGCCTTCAAACGTTTCCGGCGCCGCGTAAACCGGTGTCGCCGCGCCTTCTTGATCGGTGGTTACCACGCTCAAGTCGGTGACCAGCCCAAAGTCGGCGACCTTCACATGATCATGAACCAGAAACAGGTTTTGCGGCTTGATGTCGAGATGCTGAAGCTGGTACTTATCGTTCATCAAGTCCAGGACTTCGGCGGCTTCCTGCATGTAACCGAGCAAGTCATCGCGCGGGATGCCGGCCTGGCGTTTGTTGCGGTATTCGAGAAAGCGGTCCCAAAGGTTGCAATCGGCCAGCTCGGTAACGATCACCAGCCGGCCGTCGAGAATGTCGTAGCGTTCGAGGGAAAGAAGATAAGGATGGCGGACCGCCTGCACGCGCTTGAGGGCATTGAGTTCCTGTTCGGCTCGTTGTGCGGTTCCGTTACCATTGGGCTCCAAGGCATCGTGCAGGATCTTGACGGCTTTCAGCAAGCCGCCGGGGGCCTCGGCCTTCCAGACTTCGCCAAAGCCGCCGCTGCCGAGCCGCTCCAATAAGCGATAGCCGGGCAGGATTTCGTTTTCAGGCTCAAGCCGGATGGCCATGCGTGGCTACCTGGAACGTCGCCGCGATCGGTAACTCCAGCCGATCTGGGGCGAACCGCAAAGGAGTGAAACGTACCTCAATCCTAGCTTGCCGGATGGGCTTTCGCAAATCGTGGGCGGAGAAAAGTGAAATCGAAAAGAAAGAAGTCAGAAGTTAGAGTACTGACTTCTCACTTCTGACCGCTGCATTTCACGGCAGCGTCGGCCAGGCAATGTCGCTGCGGCTATGGGGCGGCGCCTGATCGGAGTGGGTGATGTGCAGAAACGCTTCTTTTGCCACCGGCCCCAGCTGCGGCAAGTCGCCAGGTGGCACGTATTGGGCTTCCCGGTAAAAAACAATGTCTTTGTCGCCGATGACAATCTGCAAGCCGTTATCGCCAAGAGTCTGTTGAGCGGCCTGAGCAAATTTCCGGCCGGCGTCATCATCCGGAATGGCCAGGATGCGCAGCTCGTCTTCGGCCCGCAGGCGCCCGGCCAGAAGCTCGGGCATCGCTTCGTCGAAGGCTTCGGCTGCCTCGCGTTGAGCCGCGTGCTCCCGCATCAGTTCCTGAAAGATGTCCATGGAAGAATAGGCCTTCCGGAAGCGCGGTTCGAGAAATTCCCGGGCTTGCCCCAGCAGCAAATTCATCATGGCCTTGGTGTGATCGGATTTTTCCAGGCAGAAACTCACCAGCGTCTTGAAGCGCTTGCGGATTTCCGTTTGAATTCGTTGATCGAGGTCCAGAAGATCGTCGGCAGTCAGCAGGGCCAGCAAGCGTTCTGCCAGGTTTTCCAGCGACGGGCTGCCTTCCGGCAAGATCGGTTTGCCGGGTCCGAGGTGGCCGCGCTCGCGGCGCACCGATATCTGGCCAATCTGCGCTCGCACTTTCTCCAATTGTTGCCGGCAAAAATGCAGTTCCTGAAAATATTCCGGAGCACAGTTGACCATACCCTGATAAAGGGTGACCATTGTCTTCAACAGATGACATTCCAGTCGTTTGTGGCCAAATTCGTCCAATTGCTGAACGATCTCGCGACTGGCGGCGGCCTTGCGTGAGCCGCGATACAGCGTGTCGAGCGCATTGATCTGCGTGAGCAGTTTTGTATAGATTTCGGCGTTTTCCTTTTGAAACTGCGCAAGCAAGCTTTCCAGGTTCGCCAACGCTTGCCGCAGGCGATCGACCAATTGTCGGAGTGCCTCTTCGGCTCCCGGTAAGCGGTAGGCCGGAAGCTCCATGAACGCCACCGCCATTTGCGCTAATTTTTTTTGATACTCAGAAACCAGGGCCGGCGCCAAGCCGTCGAGATGAGAACCCAGTTGCCCTAATCGAGCCAGGGCATTCGCCGAAGTCGGCTGCCCAACGAGCTGCACCAACGCGTCGAGCGCGGAGCAGGCTTCCACGATTTCCAGATTGCGCTGCTGGGGAGCCTCGCACAGGGGTTCGACAATATGCGCGACCGCCTCGTCCACAGTGCAGCGCAAGACGGAAGCGCACGATTCGCGCAGAGTGGCAAGCAACAGTTCCGGTTGGAGTTTTTGTTGGTTCCATTGCTCTTCGAGCCAGGTCCGCACCGGCTCCGCCAAATGGCTACTTTCCGGCGTCGTCCATACTTCAAGAACTCGTTCAGAAATCTCGCGCGTGGCGTGAGCCAGCAGTTGCTCGTGCGGCCAGGTGAGGCGGAAAGAACCAAAAGTTTGAAACGCGGCCGGGGGCCCGGCGGTGCTGCGCTGATCGTCCGCGGCTCGTCCCGTCGGCGTGAACAGTTCGCGGAAGAGAAAGCCCGTGGCGGTGCCCACGACCGGTCGCGAATCGCGCGGATCGCTGGAGGCCGGCAATGGTAGGAGCAGACAGCGTCGAAACGGCGGCTGCGCATCGACCAGGGATCCTTCCTTGCCGTCAAAGGTCGCTTCGTAAACGGTTTGCGGCGAGCTGTAATAGAGCAGTTCCTGCAATGCCGCATAAGCATTCGCCGCCGCCTGGCTCTTCGTTGCATTGCGATCAACGTGCGGGAGCATGAGGAGGGCGTGAACCGCCGGTTCTGGATAACCCAGCATCTTTAATTGATTGCGCAAGATGTACGCTAAATCCAAGAACATTCCGCTGCCGGTCCCGCCACCGAGCGCCGTAATGATGTACACGCGGGGTTGGTTCGAGCGCAGGCCAAGCCCCGTGTTGCTCTCTGCTTCGGCCAGCGCCGTCGGGGCCAGGCATGCCTCGAGTTCTTCGCGCAGGCGCTTCGCAATAGGCCGGTAGTGATCCCACAGCGCCAGCCGGCCAAACGCCCGTACGCCGGTCGTCGTCAAGTTCCGGGGAATGCGGTAGAGCAGTTGCGGATTCAGCCAGTTATCGACAGAGAGTTGATCCCCGCGCGGCTTTTGATAATAACTGGGTCGATTCAACTTCGCTTGATAGGTTTCACGCGAATTCAGCGCTCGAGAGTTCGATGCGATCTGTTGCATCGTTTCCGTATCGGTATCGATATAAAAGAACCGAACATTTGGCAAAGTATCACAGCGGAGATTGTCGCGCATGGCCCGACGCAACTTTTGCAGTACGATAAAACCCATCTGACCCAGACCGACCACCAGCGCCGGAAACAATACGCCGGAGCCGGCTCGTTCTGTCGGCGCAGCGACCGTCGGCGTCTCCACGACCGGCGTCTCCACGACCAAGGCATGCGGCACCGTCGGCCGGGTCAAGGCCGGCAAGCGGCCCACGGTGGCAGCGGGGATCGTGGCATTTGGAGAATTGCGCAAGCCCTGGCCGGTAATCCGATGCGCCTGTGCGCCTGGAACCAATGCCGGCAGCTCGAGCGGCGCCCGTTCCAAAGGTTTCACCGGCGTCGGGGAAGGAACTGCCGGCGCACTCTTGGCTTGCTGCAATGCGCGCACGAATTCGGTACAACTGGCAAAACGCTTTGCGGCATCCTTCACCAGCGCCCGTTGGAGGACGGGCTGATCATTGGCGGGCGCCGCGGCCACGTTCGGCTCCGCCTGCAAATGCTGCATCATCAACTGCTTTGCCGTCGTGCCAGAAAACGGCCGCTGGCCCGTCAGCAGCTCCTGGTAGACGATCGCGAGGCTGTACTGATCGCAAAAGCGCGTAACGCGACCTTCGAAAGTTTCAGGAGGTGCATATACCGGCGTGACGCCGCCCGTGAGCGTGGCCTGCACACCTTCCAAATCTTTGGCCAGGCCGAAGTCGGCCACCTTCACGTGGTTGTGAATCAGGAACAGGTTTTGCGGCTTGATGTCGAGATGTTGAATCTGATAATGCGAGTTCATCAAATCGAGCGCTTCGGCTGCTTCATCTATGTAGCGCAGCAACTCATCGCGCGGAATGCCCGGCAAGCCTCTTTCGGTACACTCCCGATAGCGGTCCCAAAGATTGCGATCCGCCAGCTCCATGACGATCACGAGCTGGCCCTGAATGATGTCGTAACGTTCGAGCGAAAGGATGAACGGATGGCGAACGGATTTGACACGGTTCAGGGCTTTGAGTTCTTGATCGGCGGGCCGGCCGTCTTCGGTGGCGTCGTCGAGATTACCGTACACGAACTTGATGGCCTTGAGAATGCCACCCGGCGCCTCGGCCTTCCACACCTCGCCGAATCCGCCCCGGCCAATACGCTCGATCAGCCGGTACCCGGGCAACGGCTCAGCGATGGGTGGGGCAGGCGACGGCACGGCTGGTTCCATGGACGCTCGGGGAAGGTATGGCAAACAGCGCCAACACCGGGAGCGCCAGCGTCGATCGGCTCCTTCCAATACTTAGCTTGCAGGGACCACGAATGCAAACCCGCGCATGGCCATTTTGCCGTCTAATCATGGGCCAAAACTGGCATCCCAACCGATTCTGTTCTATGCTTTGCCAAACTACTCTTTCCTCGCCCCCTCGAGGATTTTTGCCGTGGAATCTTCCCGTCGCTCCGTGATCATTGGCCTCTCTACCAAACAATCCCCGGGCGGGACTACGCCAACAGAAGATGCCCCGACTGAAATCAAGCTGCCGCCGCTTGTTCCATTCAAACCGAAGCCAGCCGCTGCGGCGGATTCCGGCGCTGCATCAACAACCAAAGTCGAAGTTGTAATCCCACCGGTGCACCGGGAGGATTCTTCGCCGCCGGAAGTGGAGAAAACCGCTTCCTCACCGGAGGCCGCGAAGCCGGCTGGCGAAAATCCCGCAGTTCAAAATGGGCTCCTGTTGGCGTGGAGCGATGCAACCGTCAAGCCCGCGGAACCCGCGCCGCTCGTTATGGAATTGGTGAATCCACCGGCGACTGATAAAACCGCGGTGGCCGGCGTTCGGCCAACCGCAACGTATGAAGTATTCAACTTCATGTCTCCCTGCGAAAAACCGGGCTACCTGGGCTGCGTGGCCAACTTTCGCGTGCGCGAATTGATCGGCGAAGGCGGCATGGGATATGTCTTTCTCGCCGAAGACAAATATCTGAAGCGGCCAGTGGCCTTGAAGGTGATGAAGCCGCGCGTGGTCCGCAAGAAACGGTGCTGGGGCTGGTTCATCGATGAAGCTCGGGCTACTTCGGCCTTGCAAAGCGATCGCATGGCCACCATTTATCAGATCGGCGAGCATCGTGGCGGATTGTTCCTGGCCATGGAGTTGCTCTACGGCGAATCGCTGGAAGCGCGGCTCAAGCGCGCTCGTTTGCCGCTCGAGATGGCGCTATGGGTCGCCCAGGAAACAGCGCGCGGCCTGGCCTTGGTCCACCGCGTCGGCATCTGTCACCGCGACATCAAGCCACCCAATCTTTGGCTGAACGTCCCACGCAACATCGACCTGAACGGCGCCGAGGTGCTGCGCACGTACGGTGATCGCAAAGTCTGGACGGCCTTCGACGACCATGAATACACCGGCGTCAAGATTCTGGATTTTGGTTTGGCACGACTGAAGGAGGGCGGTCGGGGCCGGCAAAAAACCGGCGAAATTCTGGGTACGCCCTGGTACATGGCGCCGGAACAAGCGCGCGGCGAAAAGGGCAGCGCCCGTTCCGACTTGTTTAGCTTCGGCGTGGTGCTGTACCGTATGCTGAGCGGCCAGTTGCCATTTTCCGGCGACACCGCGCTCGAAGTGCTAACCGCAATGATCAGCAGTACCCCGAAGCCGGTCTTGGAGTTGAATCCGGGAATCCCGTCGGCGCTGGCCGATCTCACCATGCAGCTGCTTGCTAATCGTCCGGAACACCGCCCCGAAGGCGCGCTCGAAGTGGTCGAGCGGCTAGAAGGAATCACGAAAACATATCATCAGGACTGCGAGAAGGCGCTGGCGACCGCAGCACGCTCGGGTGCAAAGCCGCTTTCGAAAAGTTCCGCCTGGCGGCGGATGTTTGGAAATTAGGAAACGGTGTCGGCCGCTAGAGGAGCATGGTCCGCGGTCTCCGTTTGGCCGCCGCTTCCCTTCGTCGATGCAATGCCCACGTTCCGCAACTGAGCAATCATTTCCGAACACGTTGGCCAGCGATTGACGTAGGCGGTTGCCAGCGCGCGGGCCACGATGGGGCGCTCGGCTTCGGGAAGCATCGTCAGAACCGGTGCGGGGCGCACATAATTTGGCTCGAACTTTCGCGGCGTATCGGGGAATGGCAATTGGCCGCCGCGCAAAACACAATAGCTCACCGCCAGCGCGTATTGATCGGTTCGGTTATTGTAGCGGCCCTGAAAAACTTCAGGAGCCGCGAAGCTCGTCGTGCCCACTGGTGAGAATTGGTGAATCGTGCTACGCGTGATCAAGGACAAGCCAAAGTCGGTGAGCTTGATTCGACCTTTTACCAATAAAATATTGCTCGGTTTCACATCGCAGTGATAGACGGCGACCGTCTGACTATCGATGGTATGCTGAACAGCGTTCAGGAAATCCAGCGCTTTGGCTGCTTCGCCCAGGTAATCGCAGACCATGTCTTTGTCAAGCGGCTTGCCGTCCTTCTGTAAGGATTGGTGCAGCAAATCGTCGAGCCCCCCGTCCGCCAGCTCCATGCCGATGCACAGGTAATTCTGATAACACCAGACGCGATGATGATGAATGATGTTTTCGTGTTCCAACTGGCCGATTTTTTGCAACGTGCGCAATTCCCGGCCGCCCTTGCGGTTTTCGCAATATAGGAACTTGATGGCCAATTTTTGACCGTCTGAATCCTTGGCGGACCACACTTCTCCGTAGCCGCCGCGACCCAGGTACTCGACAAGCTGATAGCCGGGACAGGGCACGCAATCCGAAGAGATGCTCAAACCGTAGCCAGTTTGATCCAACAGGCTTTGCGTGTTGTTTTGCCGCGAACTGCGACGCGAGCGCGATGAACGTGCCATACGCCATTCCTGGAAGTGCCTCGTCCCACTGCAGACGGAGCAGCTTGGAACTCGTTGAGACACCGTTGACCATGCCCAATTCCTTATAGCATGCATCACAACGATACTTCGAAATCGACCGGCGGGCAAATTGAAAAGAGTAGGCCATTCTCATAATTGGGTTCGTCGATTCTTCTGACGCATACGTTAAACAAAAAGAGGACACACGGATTTCCGAATGGCTCAAACCGACGCGGAACTGATCCGGCGCTGGCACGAGGGTCAGGAAGAAGCCTTCGTGCTGCTGGTGCGCCGCTGGGAACAGCCGTTGGCCCGATTCCTGTCGCGGCTGGCCGCACAGCCCGATCACGTGGCCGACTGGTTGCAGGAGACCTTTCTGCGCGTGCACCGGGCCGGCGTTCGTTATCAAGAGAACGGCCATTTCTCGACCTGGCTTTTTCAGATTGCGCTGAATGTGGCCCGGGACGCGGCGCGGCGCCAACGCCCGGTGCAAGAACTACCGATTGATGAGTTGCGCAGTCTCGAGACGCCCCTGGTGGAGCAATGTGAACGCCAGGAACTGAGCGAACGGTTAGCGCGTGTCATTGCCGAGCTGCCTTGGCCGCAACGCGAAGTGCTGGCCCTGCGGCACGATCAAGGGATGAAATTCGAAGAGATGTCGCGCTTGCTCGGCGTGCCGGCCAGCACGCTGAAATCACGCTTCAGCGCAGCGCTTGTGCAGTTGCGTGATCGCCTGCGCGATTGGGAAGAAGAATGATACTTGCGGGCCGCTTCCGGCTTCGCCGGGAAATTTCCGAGGTTCCCATCATGCACTGTGAAAACGCTCGCCCGCTGCTGCCCTTGCACACTTACGGCGACCTGACCGATTCGGAGCGAACAGCGGTGGAGGAGCACCTCACGCTATGCGCTGCCTGCCGGTTGGAACTGTCGGAGTTTCAAGCTTTGCGCGAAAACCTGAATGCTCAGTCCTTGGCAGTGCAAACCGTGGATTTGGCACGCATTTATCAACCGCAGACACGGCGCTTGCAAAGGCAGGCCTGGCGCTGGCGACTGGCAGCCCTGGCAGGTGTGGCCGTGGCACTTTTCGTGTTGTTCACCCGGTTGGAAATTCAGGCCAACGCGGGGCAACTCGTTGTTCGGTGGGGCAAACCCGAACCCGTTGCGGCTGTGGATAAGCCGGTCATCGTCACCCCAGATGAGCAGCGTCGGGCACTGCACGCGGTGCAGGCGGCCATCGCGATCATCGACAAGGCGGCGCTCGCC
>Ga0209580_10001483_pt1 | contig 10809 bp, 8 predicted proteins | sample Coa_R1_5_FD_187153 | JGI IMG/M metagenome (GOLD analysis project Ga0209580, IMG submission 187153) | Surface soil microbial communities from Centralia Pennsylvania, which are recovering from an underground coalmine fire - Coalmine... | ecosystem: Environmental > Terrestrial > Soil > Unclassified...
TTCATTATGTCGTTGAAAAGATCTTGGCGTCCGAAGGGACCATCATGATCTGCAGCTTGTCAGACATGCGCTCGGCCACAATCTTGTTGATCAACAACGGGCTTTCTTTCAGCAACGCGGCTTCTGACTTCATGCGTTCACTATCGGCGACGGCCACAATGCGGATGCGATTGGCTTCAGCTTCAGCCAGCATGCCTCGGCGTTCCATCTCAGCCTTGCTGTCGATCACTTTGGCTTGCGCCTGAGCTTCAGCATTTTTGACCGTGGTTTCTTTCTGCGCTTCGGCTTCCAGGCGCGACTGCTCAATCTGTTTCTGCTTCAGCGGCAGCGTGAACTGCATGGCGTCCGCCTCCGACTTGGCTTGAAGCACGCGCACTTCACCCGCGCCCTGCGCCTGCTTTACCTGCTGGACGCGCACCGCCTCCGCCTCCAGTTCCGCGATCTTCACCTGCTTGGCTTTCATTTCAGTTTCCACGCCCATGCCTTCATTCTGCTGTTCCTTTAACAACAGACCTTCCAGGCCTTTGGCGTATTCCTCCGGCAACTGGACATCGCGCAGCATGACTTCTTTCACAATAATTCCGTCGGCTCCCAGCTTGCGCGTGATGCGGTCTGCGGCAGATTGCCGTATCTCCTCGCGCTTGGTGGCAAAAACTTCGCGGACGGTATAGTTTGGCGCCAGCTCCCGAAAAACGCTGGAGACCACCGGCGGCACAATCTCTTTCTCCACCGGCTGCGGCAGGTTGGCATGGATGTAATCGAGCCTCGCCGGATCGAACTTATACCGCACCGTAATGGCCAGGCCAATACTCAACCCTTCTCGCGATTGCACAGTGAACGCATCGGCTTTCTTGTTTTTCGTTTCACGCTTTTCTGCTTCAGCTTCACTGGTCGATTCAAGCCCGTCCTTGCCGGAAGAAGTTGTCAGGACCTGGTCGCGTATGTCATACAGCACCACTGAATCGAGCAGTGGCACTACGAAATGCACGCCCGGATACAACGTGCCGGGCAGCGTTCCTGCAGTCTGGCTCACTCTGATGCCACCCATCCCGCTGGGCACCACCACTATGCCGGCAGCAAGGATGAGCGGCAGCCAGGCCGCAGGAAACGCCCATTTTGCAGTGGTCCAGTTCAGTTGCGGTTTTTCCACGGTAGCGCCATGGGTTGATGGCCGCTCCGCGGGGGCGCCTTCCGGTCCCGATGAAAGCCCGGACAAGGAGCCTGGAGCTATATGTCGCAACTGGCGGTGATACTGGACAACCTGGTAAAGATTTTTGAAAACTTCAATGGCAGCGGCCGCAAGCAGGCCCCAACCGGTGAACAGCAGCAGATACCTCAAGAACAACATCGCAATGCCTCCTGAATAACCAAAATCGTTTTCACCGCAGAGGTCGCAAAGAGCGCAGAGATCAACGGACCAGACTAATCACTTTGGTTCCACTCGTCCCGTTTAGGCCCCACCGCCTATGCTTCCCCAACCCATGCCATTCGTGCTCTTTCGCGTCAATCGCGGCTAATCTTTTGCTCTACCGTTTGTCTGCGATCTCCGAATCTCTGCGGTTCAATTTCTTCGTTCCTATTGTTCGGTTGTTTCAACCGTCGCCGTTGTGGCAGAGGCCGGAACTTGAATGTCGCTGCCCGGCGCTGCATTGGCCAGCGTTACGGCTGGCTGCGTTGCGGATGGTGCGGCGAAAACCTTGGCGATCATCGCGTCGCGCTCACGCCGCACCATCACCGTGTCTCCCACCTGAACCAGCGTGTACAGCTCTTCCACATCCTGTTTGCGCATGCGGAAGCAGCCGTGCGAAATTGCCTTGCCCACCGAGCTCTGCACGTTGGTGCCGTGAATGCCGTAACCTTTCAAGCTCAGTCCCATCCAGCGGGTGCCCAGCGGATTGTCTTTGCCCGGCGCTATTTCCTTATCGCCGTGGCGATAGACCGGGTCTTTGGCGTGATTGATGATCACAAAATCGCCGTCGGGACTTGGCGTGCCGTGCGCGCCCACGGCGATGGGATAAGTCTTCAACACTTGGCCATGCTCGATGACCGCCAGTTGACGGTCCGCAATGCTGATAATGATCTGGCGTTTAGAGGCGGCGTCTACGCTGTGGGCGATGGCTGCCGGTGCGGCGGTTGATTGGGTTAGCTGGGCCTTGGGAGCAGTAAGTTTCTGATCGACAGCCGCCGGATTTGCCGGAATTTGGACTGCCGCCTGGTTTGCCGCAACTTGCGAATCCTTGAGCGTCGATGTCTGCTGAATCGCCAAGCGTTCAAGCTGTTCCTGTTCGCGCTGCCAACGGGCGATGTGGGCCTTGGCAGCCAGATGGATGCTGGTAAGCGAAAAGGCTATCGCCGCAAAGATGGCAATGACTCTTGATTTTCTTGAGATCACAACTAGCCGCCGCATGTTGATTTCTCCTTATGTCGTGTGACACCAGGACTAAATGCAGCCAGCCAGCCAATGGCTAAAATATTGATAAATAATGACTTATATTGTCTTTGGGTTGGGATATACGTGTGGCCACATAGACAGTGTGTCGCCATGGACACGCCTTGAACCGGCTTATTTATTACCGATGTGAGGGAATCTGAGCAACAAAAATGGGTTTCAGGTCGCCACCTGAAACCCTAAGGAGCGCAGCCAGGAGTCGGATATTCAGGCGGAACCAGGGGATATCCCGTTTGCGCCGATTACTCAAAATCCAGCTGCTACCCGAATTAGACACAATATATGAACGACCGGAACAGAATTGTTTTGTTATCGCAAAAGCACAAAGCTAACGGACGCCGACATCGATGATCAACCGAAACAAAAACCCGCTAAAGCTGCGAGCCAACAGATAGTTTGGAGTAGGAGCGTGCCGCTGGAGGGTAGTAAGGTAGGTGACGAAGACTCAAACTTGTTTTACAAATAGTAAAGGCTGTGACATTGGTTATGCTCTAGCCGCCAACTCCTGCGAGGGAGTTAACAACGTGGATGCATGTACCGTCACAGCCCTTGATGCGATCACTGCTTTCGCAGTTCCTGACCCCAACCTGCCCCTCGCAGGGCCTGTCGGTTTTTTCGGGTCCGGGTGTTCACTGGATCGCTCCACTGAACCTGATCACCCAGTCTACTTCGGATCAGCCACTGTTTATTTTGACTAACCCTTTCGACCGTCGACATGTGTGATCCTAGCTGAAGACCGTGAAAAGTCAACGCCCATGATCTGTGCAAACGAAGATTTTTTTCCTCAATTTCCCAATTTGAAAAACCCTGATAAAACGCGGGTGCAAGGGTGCTGATTTTGGCCCGTCCTTGATTTCCACAGCGGTTTCCACAAAATCTTTGTGCCGAAGGTGCTGCCCCAAACGTGCGAATGAACCAAAGATGTTCTTGACGGCGCAACCTGATCTGCCTCATTGTGTCTCTTAGAGACCAGATGTCAGATCTCATCGCCTATGTCGACGGTGGTTCCCACGGCAGCCCGGGGCCTTCTGGCATTGGCGTATTGATTGAGAAGCCGGACGGAGAGATGATCCGGATCGCCCGCTGGATCGGCAACCATGACAACAATGTGGCTGAATATGCCGCTCTGCTGGAAGCCTTGCAGCGCGCGCTGGAACTCAATGCCACCTCACTGAGCGTCTTTAGCGATTCAGAGCTGGTTGTGAAACAGATGACCGGCGAGTACTCCTGCCGCAGCCCGCGGCTTTACTCTCTCCACTGGATGTGCCGCAAGCTGGCCCGCACCCTGAAATTCTGCATCTCCCATATTCCGCGCGAACAGAACCAGGAAGCCAACCGCCTGGCCAACCACGCAGTACGTTTTCGGCGCGAGCCCGCGCTGGATCTGTAATCGCCGTGATCGCCGTGAGCGCGCGTCATCGCCGCAATCGGAAAAGCAAAACCTGACCACGGATTTCACGGATCAAACGGATGATTAGGGTTTCTGGAGTCCGGGCGACTACGCCAAACTACGCGAGATCGCCCTCGATTCCGGAGATTCTCGATCCGTTACATCCGTGTTGAGGTTTGGACTTTGTTTTCCGATGGCGTGCGATTACGGCGCTTCCGCGCGATCTCGGCGATCTCCTAAGCCTTGGTGTGCTCGTAATACTTGCCGATGATGTGTCCTATCTCCACCGCAGCCTCAGGGTCGAGATCGACAAATTCAAAGCCCGCATACTGCTGGTCGGCAAAGCGCAGCCGCGCATTCACGCGCACGCGGATGTCCTCCGTCGGTTCATGGATGGTGAAGGTATAGATTTTGCTGTCTTCGTTGTAGTGCCGGTCGGGCTCCATCATAAAGCCGCCGCGCGCCAACTGGCGCAGCACGCCGGCCTGTCCGCCTTTGGGGTCCATCACCAGCACTTGTGACTGGTGCGCGATGTCCACTCGCTCAAACCTGCGGCGTTCTTCCGGATTTTGTGGATTTTGCGCTTCTTGTGTGGGCCTCATTGAATCTGCTCTCCAAATGCGCTGACTGGATCAATGTCCACGGGCACATCTTTCACGCTCGTTAGCGCCGATTTTAACTCAGCCGGCATGGAATCATACTTTTTAAACCATTGCTCAGCGCGGTTCCTGTCACCCGTGGCCTCAATTTCCAGCAGCTCTTTGGCCAGCGTGGCAATCGCGTCCGGCATCTTTGTGAAATCAATTGCATACTTTGAGGTCTTGGGATCAAAAGTGATGGCGCCCTGCTCGGCCAGGTAGTTGAATTCCATCATCTCCGCGCGACCGTGGGCTTCCGCCACGCCAAAGCGCACCGTACGGAAAATCCCAGCCACATGCGACGCATAAAACGTGTTGGCCTGCGTTTTCTGTATCACGCCTTTGTCCATGAGCCAGTTCAGCGCGAACAGGCCCACGACATCAGCCTTGGCTTCTTCCAGTCCCGAGTATGTAGGCCCAATCGACTCACGAATGTCGGCCTTGCCGGCTGCTGTGCGGGCGTACGCCGGTCCCAGTCCGTGGCAGATTTCGTGCATCAGCACCACGGCCAGATAGCCTTCCATGCTGGCCAGCGCGGCCTGATCTTCCCGCATCAGTTGCTTGCCGATGGGCAGGACCACATAGTTCACGCGCGCATCCATGTAATTCTTGAAGAAGATTTTCTTCGTGCCTTTTTCCTGGTGGATGCGCGGATCATTAGGCAGATTGTCTGCCACCGCCTGATATCCGTGGCGAAGATCGCCCGCGCGGAACGGCGTGTCCATTACTTCCATCGGCGTGCTCTTGCCCTGCATTGAAGGGCGATCTTCCGGCGCCAGAGGCAGCGCGTCCTGTATGTCCGGGACGTATTTCTTGAAAGTATCCAGGCTGGCGCTCTCTTCCTGATTGCGGATCATTACCGCAGCGCCGTAAGAAGTTTTTACGCCCAGCAGATCGTCAAGATACGTTTCATACGGAGCAAAGATAATGTCGAACTTCGGGTTCTCCAGGTCGAGCCACGCAATGTCGCTCTTGTAATAGTCGTCGGTGAGCAGAGCTTCTGCGCGCAACTGCAGGAATCCGGCGAAGGCTTTGTCTGGGCTCAACGCTGCGGCTTCACGCAGGGCCTTTGCCGCTCCCGCGAGCCACGGCTTGTATTCAATGTGATACGGAATGCCAACCAACTCGCCACCCTGGCGCTTAACTACCGTGAATGGGCTATAAATCTGTGCTTTCTTTTCCGGATGCTTCGCTACGTAAGCTTCAATTTCCTGCCGCGTGATTCCCGCAGGATAGAGTGAGTGGCCGGGCAAAAACGGGTCGCTGCCGATGAACGGCTTCTGGTTTTCCAGCAGATCATAGCGGCTGCCGTTGATCATCAGAAAGCGGCGGATCTTCTGGTTCATTACCTGGTTGCAGCCCAGCAGTCTCTTGTAGAGCTCCAGCCCTTTAGGATCGCTCTGCCGCCAGTAGATGCTCTCCAGAAATTGCGATGCTTCCACCAGCTTGTAAACCATCTTGCGCTCATTGTCGGTGAGGCCGCTCACGCTGAAGGGCATGGAAACAAGCTTGAACTTGTTTACCTGCGCGGCAATATCTTCATTGATGTTCTCTTTCAAAAGACATTTATCGGCGGTTTTGGGCGGAGGCGCGGCCCGCCGGCCCGCCTGGGCCAGAATCGTTCCCGGAAGTACCATCGCGAAGAAAAGTGCCAACAGCCAGCGTTCTGTTTTCATAGGCAAGATTCTAGCAGCCTGCATGGCCTGAAGCATTCATCTGCGGATGGGCGGAAAATCTACCACTGAGGCACGGAGACACGGAGAAAAGAAGTTAGCCGCAAATGCACGCGAATTTTGCCGAGTTAGTTTTGATTTGCGTTTTTTCGCGTTGATTCGCGGCCAAATCCTGATCTGCGACATCCGCGAAAATTAGCGGCTCATTCTCTTGTTTTCTCCGTGTCTCAGTGCCTCCGTGGTAGATTTTCTGTGAATGGTTACGCAAACTCTCCTCATCGACGCTGACGATACGCTCTGGGAAAACAACGTCTACTTTGACCAGGCGATTGCCGACTTCATTGAGCGGCTGAACCATCAGCATCTTTCGCCGGACGAAGTCCGAAAATTTCTGTATGAGGTTGAACGCGAAACCGTGCTGGAGCGCGGCTATGGATCGCACAGCTTTTCTCATTCGCTGGTCAAGTGCTTTGAGCGCCTCTCGGAAAAGCCGGTCACGCCGGAGCTGCATGAGTTCATCTGGGGCTTTGCCCACAAGGTTTCAAACTATCCCATTGAGCTGATCGCGGGCGTGCCGGAGACATTGAACTATCTCTCCGGCCGCGGACACCACATGGTGGTCATGACCAAAGGCGATTTCACCGAGCAGGCGGGCAAGGTGGAGCGGTCCGGCATCAAGGAATATTTTGCCGCCGTGGAGATCGTCGCGGAAAAAACCGAGTCTGCCTATAAGGAGATCGTCGCCAAGTATGAGTTTGAGCCGCAGACCACGTGGATGGTCGGCAACAGCCCCCGGTCAGACATCAATCCGGCGCTGGCGGCGGGCATCAACGCCGTCTTTGTGCCGCATGATCTCACCTGGGCGCTGGAGCATGAGACGGTGAATCCCGCGCCTGAGGGGCTCAAGCTGTTGCAAGTCGAAAAGTTTGTCGAGCTGCAAGAGTACTTCTAAACCGAGAAGCTCCCGATCTCCCCTATTTCTGATCTGCGGCATCCATGTTTATCCGTGATAAGGTTTTGCTTTTCCGATCACCCGATCACCAGATTTCCCGATCACCCGATCTTTTCTCACAGCCCTCTGCCTGCGTCTTTCAGCCAAGACCCCCACCCCCCATAGAGCTTTGTTGAAAACAAAAGCCCAACCCCAATTCGACCGAGCGGTCGACCGAGCGGTCGAAGCCATTTTTTCACGTTTTTCAGGGCTTCAATCGCGGTCAATTTCGCCCCTGTTTTCTCGTTTCAGGTGTTCGGTCGGCAGAGGGTCGTTAACGCCTAGGGGTTCCATTTTTGGCCAACGGCTGAGTGCTGATTACTGACTGCTAATTTTCAAAGATCCCTCACCGCATAGCGGCTCCTCGCTGGGAGGAAAATAATTTTACTTTACTATTTGTTCGCCCCAGAGTCAAGTTCTTTCTAGTGGTTCCGTTGCGGGATGGCAGCGATGTTTTGAGTCTCTTCTCCTGCATCTCAATCAAACTGCGACTAGGTTGGCAAAATGTCCTTCAACAGCTCTCGCAGTTCGTGTAGTGCTGGCTGGTTCTTAGAGTTGAGATGGTGGGCGATCAATCCTCCACTCTTGTCCTTGTCATAAACGAGATTCTCGACTGAAGCATAAAGTTTTTGGAGGAGGACAGAAGCTTTGACCGTTTTCAGTGGTTCTGTCCCTTTGCCGTAGGGAAAGAGTTCTTTCTCGTTACTCTTTAAGAACTCGTCGATCTTCTCTCGTACTGCAACTTCTGTAATTTTTATCTTCACATCCGCTAAGCGCGCCTCCTCGTGGAGAGCGGCTGTGATGGCCTCAGGCACAAGCAAATAATTCTCAATCTCAGTTCTTGGCAAGAATTTGACCGGCACCGCATCTTTACCCGTCACATCTCTCATTCCTGTTAAAAGTTTGACGTCTTCCGGCGTACGATCTCCGTCAAATAAATACACATGTGGTTGCCGGGCATGTGATAAGGTCTTGAGCAATTTCTCATACTTCTGAACTGCAATTTGCAGGCTCCTCGTGTCGCCGGGGACACCCTCCATCGTCGGGAATCCTATGGTGTTTAGAGTTGTGCTTGTTGTACCAGATGCTCTCAAGAGATGAGGGAGAATGGTCTTGTCGCTTTTTCCTTCAACAACAATCAGTGAGTCGTAAAACAGGATATCTGAATTTCTGTAACCAAGGTCTCGCAATACTCGACCGATTTCAGGCGGTGCAGGCTGGGGATCGTACGGGAAGCCCGGTGGTTCAATATGCGTTATGTGTTCAGCTTCGACGGACTTGATGAACACAGCCGAATGAGTGGCTATCACGTATCGGTGCTTGCTATCTTGTTCAAGAAATTGTATTAACTGCCGTTCAGCAGCCGGATGAAGAAATGAATGAGGCTCGTCTAGCAAGAGAATAGCACCTGGTTCAGCAGTAATGGCGAATGTGGCAATAGCCAGGACCTGTTCCACACCCGTGCCTAAGTGTGTAAGCGGGATATCTTGTTCCACATCTTTCCTGCTGAGAGTGATATAGACTCGATTGGCTTGCGACGCCGTGTTCACGGATATCAAATCTGGAAATATTTCACCGACCATTTTTTCGATTTGGCGAAAAGCCCTTCGTTTGTTCCCGTGAAGTGTTTGAAGAAATACAGGAAGGTTTTCGGCATTATGCGGTAACGATTCGGCTGTTTGAATGTCAACGGATGGCGCGCTAACTCGATGTGCAGCAACATAACTGCATTTCACTAGTGGGAGAAGAGGTTTGAAATAGTCAGACGACGGTAAGTTCATCCAATGGTTTTTGCCATCTGGTCCATATATGGCCCTACCATTGCTACGTATCATGCCTGTCCCTGTTTCTTCTAAGCCTTTTTCCTTGAGTTGAAAGGCGCGAAAGAGGAAGCCTTGCTCATTCGACTCTAAGAAATTCGAAGGAGCTTGCCCGTCAATCTCAAGTTGCGCAGACCGAAAAATCACTTGGTCCTCCGCTTGCCGGGGCATAAAGAAAAACGAATATCGTGCCAGCGTTTTGTGTTCCGCTATAAAGGCATTCCAGGATTCCTGATCACCAGCAATCGTGAGGGAATCTCCTCTCTCCACTTCAAACAAAACATTTGCTTCATAGGCGTCCCTAGATTCGGCTGCGTGTAGATATCCTGCTATTTGGTTGACGAACTTGCGGGTTTCTTGGGAGGTATATGGCCGGGACTCCATCGGCAGCGCGGAGAATGCACCTAAAGCTTTCAAAAGCGCAGTCTTACCGGAATTATTTTTGCCAACTAGGAGATTTAAGCCTTCGCGTATAGGGACAAATTGGCGTTGAAAGCATGCGTAATTGACTATTTCTACGCCCAATAATTTCATACGGTGGCATTATAAGGCGGCAGTCTATTTAGAAGCTCTTCCGGCTCCGGCCTCTTCCGCCAATCCGCATCAACTCTCGCCCATGAAATCTTTCCGTCCGGCTGCACAATATACGTCGCGGCCAGCGGCAGCTCCCAGCTCTGGTCGCCGTTGTAGCCCGGCAGCTTGGTCATGATGCTCTCATACATCGCCTGCAACTCCGGCGAGAGACGATAGACCAGCCCGAACTTTTTTGCGACTTGATTTCCCTGATCGCTCAGGACTGGGAAGCGCAGCTTGTGCATGTCTCGCGTCATGTAAGAGTGCTTTTGTGTCTGCGGTGAGATGGCGACGAGCGACGCGCCGGCTTCGGCAATCCGCGAGTGAAACTCCTGCAGGGCGCTGAGCTGCGCGTTGCAGTAAGCGCACCAGCGCCCGCGATAGCAAACAATGACAAGCGGCCCGTTGCTGAGCATGTCTTCTGATCGCCAGAGCATGCCGTCGCCGTCGGAGAGTTCAAAAGCGGGAGCGAGATCGCCAGCCTTGAGCGCGCGTTCAGCCAGTCCGGACTTAACCAGGTCCTCAGCAAAGCGATCGACCACGGCCAGGCGCTCGGCTGGGACCATGTCGCGCAGCTTCGCGGTGAGTAAGTCGAGTTGTTGGTTGAGAGACATTTTTTCTTTATCCCGAGGAAAGCGAGGGAACGCTATAGTCACGAACAAATTGAAGTATAAGAAGCGAGATTTTCAGATCGCCCACCGCTAATTAAAAGCGGACGAGAACCGTAATTCGTGATCCTCTAATTCACCGTAGTAAAAGGGCCCTCGCCAAGCTCGGGATTTCAGAACCGTCACGATGATAGAGATCCCTCACTGCGTTCGGGATGTTTTTACCGCATCATTCCCGGCAGCTTCATCCCGGCCAGCTTGCGGCTGAAGCTGGATTTGCCCATGTCCTTGAACATCTTGCGCATCTGGGCGTATTGGCGGAGAAGCTGGTTCACTTCCTGCACGCTGGTGCCGGAGCCGCGAGCAATGCGCTTGCGCCGGCTGCCGTTGATAATTTCGTGGTGGTTGCGCTCTTTCGGCGTCATGGAGTTGATGATGGCTTCCACGCGCGTGATCTGGCTTTCATCCACGGAATCGGCCGCCTTCTGCATGTTGGCAAACGGGCCAATGCTGGGCAGCATCTTGATGACGCTCTGCAACGATCCCAGCTTCTTTACCTGGCGAAGCTGATCGCGGAAATCTTCCAGCGAGAAGCCTTCACCGCCGAGAGCTTTCTGCGCGAACTCCTGGGCCTTCTTCTGGTCAACGTTTTCCTGCGCTTTTTCTA
>Ga0209580_10001484_pt1 | contig 10797 bp, 7 predicted proteins | sample Coa_R1_5_FD_187153 | JGI IMG/M metagenome (GOLD analysis project Ga0209580, IMG submission 187153) | Surface soil microbial communities from Centralia Pennsylvania, which are recovering from an underground coalmine fire - Coalmine... | ecosystem: Environmental > Terrestrial > Soil > Unclassified...
AATCCACGGCGCAAAAAGTGGACAAAGCGGCCGCTTACTATCACTTCACCATGGCTCACATGTATGAAGAAGAGATGGCTGCCTACGGCCGCAGCGACCTGGTCAGCAAAGCCATTGATGAATATCGGCTGGCCCTCGAGGCTGATCCCACTTCGGAATATCTGACGTCAGGTCTCGCGGAGCTTTATGCGCGAACTGGCCGCATTCGTGACGCGGTTTCCGAGGCGCAGGACCTGCTGAAGCGAGATCCGAAGAATCTGGAAGCGCATCGCCTGCTCGGTCATATTTACTTACGCTCTCTGGGAGACATGCAGGGCGGCAGCGGGTCGGACAATGTGCTGAAGCTGGCCATTGAGCAATACGAAGAGATCGTAAAACTCGATCCCGGCAGCATTGACGATCACATCATGCTCGGCCGCCTGTATCACGCGGACAATCAGCTCAAGAAGGCTGAGGACGAAGAAAAGACCGCAGTCAAGCTGGCGCCAGATTCCGAAGAAGCCGTGACCGCGCTGGCCATGCTTTACAACGAGGAAGGCGACACGCGCAAAGCCGCCGACACCTTGGCAGCAGTGCCCGAGGCCAGCCGTTCCGCGAAGCTGTACGCGGCGTTAGGCGGAACTTACGATCAGCAAAAAGATTACAAGAAAGCGATTGACGCCTATCAGCACGCGATTACTCTCGACCGCGACAATCTAGAAGCGATCCGCGGGCTTGCAGACGCGCTGCAGAACGACGGCCAGACCGAGAGAGCGCTTCAGCAATATAAAGTCATCGCGGACGCGAATCCGGAAGATGCGCAAACCTACGTCCGCATGGCGGAAATCTATCGCAAGCAGGGCAAACTGGATCTCGCGCTTCAGAATTTGAAGAAAGCCGAGTCCATGGTGAAGGACTCGGAGCAGATTTCGTATGAGCTTTCGGAAATCTATCAGGCCCAGGGCCGCTACGAAGACGCGGCGCAGGAGTTGCAGGGCCTGCTGAAATCCACCGAAAAGCCAGACAACAAGTACACGCCCGAGGAGCAGGAGAACCGGGCGATTTTCCTGGAGCGGCTGGGTAGCGTTTATCGCGACAATAATAATGAACAAGCCGCGCTCGACACCTTCCAGAAGATGACAGCGCTAGGCGACGAAAACGCCAAGCGCGGATATCAGGAAATCATTGATACCTATCGTCAGGCCAAGGAGTGGCAGAAAGCCACCGACGCCGCCAAACAAGCCACCGAGAAGCTGCCTAAAGATCGTGATTTGAAAATGGTTTATGCCAGCCAGGTTGCAGATTCTGGCCAGCCGGACGTGGCGCTGGATCAGGTGAAGGCGCTTTTGAAGGGCACTCCGGAAGACCGCGAGGTTTACATCAATCTGGCAACCATGTACAGCCGGTTGAAGCGCTGGTCTGAAGCAGAGGCCGCGCTGGACAAGGCTGAACAGCTCTCTACGAAGCGGGAGGACAAAGAAACGGTTGAATTCCTGCGCGCGTCAGGCTACGAGCGGCAGAAGAAATACGATCAGGCAGAGGATCTTTTCCGCAAGATTCTCAACCAGAGCCCGGACAATTCAACTGTGCTGAATTATCTCGGATACATGCTCGCTGATCACGGGACCAAGCTCGACGAGGCCTTGGCGATGATCAAGAAGGCGATCGATTTGGAGCCGGCCAACGGCGCTTATCTTGATTCGCTTGGCTGGGCCTACTTTAAGCTCGGTAAATACGATCTCGCCGAGGACAACTTGATCAAAGCTTCGCAGCATGTGATGGGCGCTGATCCCACCGTGCAGGAACATCTTGGCGATCTGTATCAAAAGACCGGGCGCCTGAAGCTGGCGGCCTCGCACTGGGAGCGTGCAGTCAACGAATGGAACAAAACCGTAGCTCCGGAAGTCGATCAGGAAGCGCTTGCCAAGGTTCAGAGAAAGCTGGAATCGGCCAAGGTGAGGCTGGCGCAGGAAAATAAATAGGGGCAAATTGAGTCATTGAGCCATTGAGCGATTGAATCACTGAAGACGCCAGCCGCGCATTCCATTGATTCAATGATTAAATGTCTTAATGCTTCAATCTCTCGCTCCCTATGCCGTTTCGCACACCCGCGGACGGCGTCACGCTGAGCCGGCGCATCCCTACCGCAACGATTTCCAGCGCGATCGCGACCGCGTCATTCACTCGCGTGCTTTCCGTCGTCTAGAAGCCAAGACCCAGGTGTTCACCCGGCGCTACTCCGACCATTTTCGCAACCGTCTGACCCATACCATTGAAGTCTCCCAAATCTCGCGAACTATTGCCGCGCAGCTTGGACTAAACGTCGACCTCGTCGAAGCGCTCGCGCTGGTGCATGACATTGGGCACCCGCCGTTCGGGCATGCCGGCGAGCAGGCCCTGAATTCTGTGATGCGCCAGCACGCCCTGAGCTTCGATCACAACCTGCATGCTCTGCGCATTGTGGAAGATTTCGAGTTGCGATATGCGGCGTTTCGCGGCTTGAATCTCACATTCGAAGTGCGCGAGGGAATTATCAAGCACTCGCGCGACTACGATGCGGGCGAATTTCCAGAACTTGCAGAGTATTTGCTCGACCAGCGTCCGCCGCTCGAGGCGCAGCTCATCGATATCACTGACGAACTTGCCTACAGCACCGCCGACCTCGACGACGGATTCGAAGCCCACCTGCTCTCGCTTGAGCAAATCAACGAAGGCGTGCCGGTGTTTACGCGCTTTTTCCCTGAGGTGCAGCGGCTCTATCCGGATGCGCCGAAGAAGTTGCAGTTCAACGAAGTGTTGCGGCGAATCCTGAATCGCTGGGTCAGCGATTTGATCGAGAACACTAAGGCTGAGATAGTTTCCGCATATGCGGAGAATGACCGTGTGGGTCGGACATTCTTGTCCGACCAGGTTTCTGCTGATTCTGATCAACCTAGCCCCGGACGCCCTCGGGCCGCGTCCGCCGCGCAAGCCGCGGAGCGGCGCCAGAATGCAGCCCACGGCGTGAGCCGTGGGACAGGTTTAAGCGAGAGTCAAGCCTCGCAGGGGCGAAAGAAAAGTGCGAAGGACGAGGGCGTCTGCCCCACACTAACCTTAGAACACATTCGCAGCTGCCCCCGGCGGCTCGCCGAACTCAGCCCCGAGGCCGAGGCCGAGCGCCGTCAGACCAAAGATTTCCTGTATCAAAATCTTTATTTCAGCCCCGCTCTCGAGCCGGAAAAAGCCGACGCCGAGCGCGTCATCACTGAACTCTTCGATCTATGGATGAAGCATCCACAAAAACTGCCGCCCAGCTATCAGGAGAAGGCCGAGTCTGAGCCGCTGGCGCGTATCGTCTGCGACTACATTGCTGGCATGACGGACACGTACATCAACGAGCAGCACGAGAAGTACTGCGGATAATCACAGACTGATTTTCCCGCTGTGATCCGAATTGAATCAACTTAAGCCCAGGCGGGATCGTCTTCTCGATGAATCCTGCGTAATTCATCCGGGGCTTTCATGGGGACACCGAGATTGTTTCCCAGAAGTGCATTCAAACTATCCAGCCAAAGAATCTGGCTGTTGAACACAATGCCGAAGTTTCGCGACAGTGAGTTCGCGACCTCTTGCAGGGGAACTGAACGCCCGAGTTGTTTCGACATTGAGGTGACGGGTTTGGAAGTTATTCCGCAGGGGACGATCAGATCGAAGAAACTCAAATCCGTATTCACGTTGAGCGCGATGCCGTGCGAAGTAATGCCGCGCGAAATGTGAACCCCTAGAGCTGCGATCTTGGATTCGGGCCTGTGCGCCAACTCCGAACCATGTGGGGACGGGCGCCCTCGCCCGTCCGGCTGAGTCGAAGACTCAGCAACAGCAGGTGCAACGCTCACATCAGTCCAAACACCTGTTAGCCCTGAAATCCGTTTCGCCGGAATGCTAAAGTCGGCGCAAGTCCGGATTAGAACTTCTTCCAACCGCCGGACATAGTCGATTGCGCCCAGTGTGTTGCGAGTGCCCCTCGCCGCAGGAAACCCGCGTAAATCAAAGATGGGATAGCCGACGAGCTGGCCGGGTCCGTGAAAGGTCACATCGCCGCCGCGATCGCATTCGAAAACTGCAACGCCGCGCTGGGCAAGTGATTCGGCAGAAGCCAGAATATTTTTGGACTTTGCATTGCGTCCCAGCGTGATCACCGGCGTGTGCTCAAGCAGCAAGAGCACGTCCCCGATCCGGCCTTCCTTGCGCAGCGAAACCAGCTTCTCTTGCAGACGCAATCCGGTCGCGTAATCGACAGTGGCGAGTTGGAGAACCGAAATCATTGGGATTGAGTAATTCGGTAATTGTGTAATTGAGTAATTTGAAACCAGGCAATCTCAATTCCTAACCGCCCGTTTGGAAATTACTCAATTTCTAAATTACACAATTACAAAACCTCCTCATGCGTTGATCGCCATTCCATACACACTGTTCGATGCGTCGAGCATGGCCTCGGCGAGCGTGGGATGCGCGTGGATGGTCCACATCAGATCTTCAACCGTTCCCTCCAATTCCATCGCAGTCACGCCTTCGGCGATGAGCTCCGTTGCCTGCGGACCAATGATATGCACTCCGAGAATCTCGCCGTATTGAGCATCGGAAACAATCTTGATGAAGCCTTCGTGCTCACCGATAATCGAAGCGCGCGAATTCGCGGTGAACGGAAACTTGCCCACTTTCACGTTGTAGCCCTGCTCACGTGCCTTCGCTTCCGTTAGCCCCACGCTGCCGATTTCCGGATGGCAATAAGTCACGTTGGGAATTCGCAGCGGATTAATCGGCTTGTCTTCCTTGTTGGCAATTTTCGAGACCGCAACAATCCCTTCCATTCCGCCTACATGCGCGAGTTGCGGAGTGCCAAGAACGATGTCGCCGATGGCGTAAACGCCAGGCTCGGCGGTCTGCATCCACTCGTCAGTTTTTACGAAGCCGCGCTCGGTCTGAATCCTCGTTTTCTCCAGGCCGACATTTTCGGTATTCGGCTTGCGTCCAACCGCAATTAGAATCTTTTCTGCTTCCAGCTTCTGCTGCTTGCCATCGGCGGTGAAAGTGACCGCGACTCCAGACTTGGTCTTCTCGACTTTCTCAACTTTCGCGCTGCCGTGGAAGTTGATGCCCCGCTTCCGATAGACGCGCGCCAGTTCTTTGGAAATGTCTTCGTCTTCGAGCGGAACGATCCGCGGCAGCATTTCGAGAATCGTGACTTCACAGTCGAAGGAGCGAAAGATGGATGCGAACTCGACTCCCACTGCCCCCGCGCCGACGACTACCAGGGACTTAGGGACCGCACTCAGCTTCAGAATTTCGATGTTGGTTAATACACGGTCGCCCGGCTCAAGTCCCGGCAGCATGCGAGCTTCCGAGCCGGTGGCAAGAATGACGTTCTTCGCTTTGACCTGGCTGCTCTTCGCTCCATCCTTTACCTCGATCGTGTGCACGCCGTTCTTTGCCGAACCCGTGAGCTTGCCGTAGCCCTTCACCGTTTCGACTTTATTCTTCCGCATGAGAAATTGCAGGCCTTTAGCGTGCTTATCGACGATATTCGTTTTGCGCTCTTGCACCGCCTCCCAGTTCAGCTTGCGCGAGTTGACGCCTTCGATCCCATACTCTTCTGCGTCTTTCAGGTGGTCCCAAAGCTCGGCGTTGAACAGCAGGGCTTTCGTAGGAATGCACCCCACGTGCAAACAAGTTCCGCCAAGGTAGGGATCTTTTTCGATCAGCACGGTTTTCAGGCTAAATTGTCCGGCGCGGATTGCCGCCGTATAGCCGGCGGGGCCGCTTCCGATGATCGCCACGTCATAGATTGTGTCGGGCAAAGTCGTGCTCCTCTACTGAGTATGGATGAGTTCAGGCAAACTAATGATTCTAGAACAGCGGGCGAACGGGGAATGCCAAGCCATGCAAAGATCGCATTTGTCGGACAAGAATGTCCGACGCACAAGAGCCTCAAACCACTGCTATCTTCTCATCTACCAATTTCTTGTCACTTTCATCGGTGCCGGCGAGTTCGAACGAATTCGTCACCACTGCTTTGCCCTTTTCCACGCTGGTAATGACATAGGAGCAGCCGATCCAGTGGGCTTCGGCGAGGTCGGTGGGCGACCACTGCGCCGGGTGGTCGGGATGCGAATGGTAGAAGCCGATGATGTCCTCTCCGCGCTCGCGGGCTTCGCGTTGTATGCGGACCAGTTCCTTGGGATCGATGTTGTAGCGGTTCTGCGGGGAATCGGTACGCGTGTTTCCGGCGCGAGCGATCGAGGTCACGACGCGGGTGCCGTCATCCTCCATGCGTCCGAGCAGCACTCCGCAGCATTCGTGGGGATAAGTTTCCTCGCCGTGCTGGCGAAGCGCGTCGTAATGGGATTGACCTAGTCTTAACATCAGCTTTTAGCTCTTAGCTAAACCACACTGGCTCTGGCTCAAAGCTAAGAGCTAAAGGCTAAGAGCTAGTTTCGGTCCAAAATCTCTCGCTCAAATATTTGTCTCCGGAATCCGGAAAGACCGTGACGATCACCGCTTCTTCATCTTTTTGCAGCCGGCGCGCGACGTTCATGCATCCTGCGACCGCAGCGCCTGCGGAAATTCCGATCAGCAAGCCTTCTTCGTGCGAAAGGCGAATGGCCATGGCGTAAGAATCTTCTGTCGAGATTTCGATATCTTCATCGGCCAGCGTGGGATCGTAAATCTTCGGCACAATTGCGCTGGCCATATGCTTCGCACCTTCAATCCCGTGAAATGGCGAATCGGGCTGCAGCGATGTGCAACGAATGTTCGGATTCAATTCCTTCAACCGCCGCGAGGTTCCCATAAACGTCCCGCTGGTCCCCAGCATGGCGACAAAATGGGTGACACGTCCTTCGGTTTGTTGCCAGATTTCTTTGGCTGTGCCATGGTAGTGAGCTTGCCAGTTGGCGTCGTTGGAGTATTGGTCGGCGTAAAAATATTTTTCCGGCTCGCGAGCGTAGATTTCGCGGGCAATGCGGATCGCACCATCCGATCCTTCGTCGGCAGGCGTATAAATAATGGTCGCGCCGTAGGCGAAGAGGATCCGCTTGCGCTCAACCGAAACATTTTCCGGCATGCACAGCGTGACCGGGAATCCTTCGGCAGCGCCGATCATCGCATAAGCGATGCCGGTGTTTCCGCTGGTGGAGTCCAGGAGAGTTTTGTCGGGAGTGAATTTTCCGCTGCGCCGTCCTTCGGAGATGATGTTGAATGCGGCGCGGTCTTTTACGGAACCTCCGGGGTTGCACCACTCGGCCTTCGCGAGCATTTGCACGTTGGGGAACTCGCGCGAAATGCGCTCCAGCCGCAGCAACGGCGTGTTGCCGATGAGCCGCACGCTGCGCTCCCCGAGCTTGGCTTTGCTGGCGGGAGACTGCGTTTCGGCGAATTTGGCGGTTGAAGGACGCATGACTATCGTAATGTTCCCGGTCAACACAAACCGGCAACTTGTCGTTAGATTATAGAGGACGCTAGAAAGAAGCAGGCGATCTGCAACTGGATCGTTCAGTGACTGGGTCGCTGGCATATAGCTGTTGCGGTATGCGTCAATATAAGAAGATGCGCATCTAATCCAGAGGCGAGCGTTGAGCCGTTAGCCTGCAGCTCGAGCGCGTCGCGGTTTAGCTAAGAGCTAGAAGCAGCTAGGAGCTTTTTCATGGCAATCAAGGTTGAGCAACGCACATTTGAAGACGCCGTTCAGTGGCTGCGCGATCACGGCTTCGATCTGATCGAGGCGCCAGGCATGCAGGGGCGCGTGTTCCTGAAGAAGTACAACGTTTCCGCGGCTATCCAGAAAGACGGCGACGATGGCGTAAAGATTTTCGCTTACCCCGGATACCTGATCAACGGCGAGATTTCCAAGCTCATCAACCGCGGATACCAGCAGGTTCTGAAGACCTCGAAGACTGAAGTTGCCGCTACCGCCGATCATCTCAAAGCGCTGCAACAGTTCTCCGAAGAATTGAAAGAAGCCCTCGGCCTGCCCAGCTTATACAACGAGTCTCTGGGCACGGTGAGCGAGGCCTACCAATACGATCGCATCGTCGACCGTGACAAGCCTGCAACCGATCGCCCCAAGCGGCCGTGGGACCGGGTGCGGGTGGTGGCAGGAAAAAAGAGCAAAGCTTAGGGCGACTTTTCAGCCGCATCTTTATAAATAGCCCCTCATTTCGCGGTCGGAATGTATTCGGGGCGGTAGCGCAGCAAAACGGCTTTGTGTTGGCGCTTAGTTTCTTCAGCGAACTCGACCTTCAGTTTGTGCCTCTTGCCATCAATCACCTCCGGCTTGAACCCCAACTCGTACCGGAAATGAAGCTGGAGTAGAACACTCTCGAGGGCGGTGGAATAAAGTTTTGGATGAACGGAGAAGTACTGGCCTCCGGTGGCGGCGGCGAGGTAGTGGAGTGCCGAAAGTACCTCACCAGTTTTGCTGGCTCCGGGCGGGACCGCAAGGAAGTCGTGTATATCTGCATCCTTAATTCCAAACACAATTCCTGACGTTTCCAGCAGGTCATCGACAATTTTGGCGAATTCCGGCTGGGGTATCCCGGTGTAGTCGCTGTGCAGGCAGAGGAGCACTGGCAAAGGTTGGGGGTTCCTCTGGTGCGCGTCTTCGATGATCAAGCGCAGCAGGCGCTGCAACGTAAGCTCGCCCAAGCGCCTTTCGCTCGCTGGAGGGGTGTCATAGTCGAAGGGCTTGAGCACTTCTGTGAGAGCGGAGATTGCGCCATCACGATTGTCGGTAGGCGGCAGATCAAGGCGCGCATCGCCGTTGTCGCACCAGTGAGCAACGCCTACTCGATCTTTTGTGTCGAGACCGTTCAGTGCTAGCCGAAACAGCGCCTCTTTACCGAGAAAAGATCCAGATGCCTCCTCACCGTGCGGTCCGTTATTTTTCTCGTTACAAAGCACGACAAACCACAAGGCAATGGGCCTGGTATTGAAATGGGCGCCACTGTCGAAAGTTGTGATCGAGACTTCTTTCTTGTCGTCGAGCAGCCTAAAATCCTCTTTCCGAAGTGAGTTCAGGGGCAGGCCAGTCTTCGGATCTTGAGCAATCACGTCCACGAGGACGAGCGTGGTTCCTGCGTGGAACACTGGAGTGCCGCTCTGCCCGTCTTGGAGTGGCAGACTAGATTTTGCCGTGTTTTGGCTGTCGAGAACTGCGCACAAGAGCAGCATGGCCGCGAGGAGTTGGAAGATTCTTGTCATCGGGAGGCTATTGAACCTCGATTGACACTACGGTCCCGGATGCATCCCCCGACTCGCGATAGTTAATCGCAACTTTCTGGTTTCTCCAGTCGCAGGAGAATTTGCTTCCTCCCAGCACTAAGACGTGAGCGCTATCCGCGACTTTCATATTCCAGGTTTTCCGGTCAGAGTCCACGGTTACTGCGGCCGTTGGCGGAGAGGAACAATCGACCGCCCGGATGGTCCCTTTTAAGAACTTGATGGGAGTATTAACAGGGAGAGAAACTGCCGGTCCCGGTGTTCGAGTGGCGATGGCGTTCTGTTTCGAGATTGACGCACTGAGGGCCTTGTCGTCGACGTTACTCGGGACCGCCCTGGCTGGCGCCGCCCGTGCCGTTTGTAGAGCAGTCTTATATTCTTGGGCCCGTCCGAGCGCTTGCAGCGCCTCCTGCGCAACCATCGGGTCTGAACTCCTGCTCAAGATTTGAAGAATGGAAATTCCTTCGTCCGGCTGCCGGTTCGTCAAATACATTTGCGCGAGATTGAAGCGGTAATTCTCATTTCGAGGGCTTAACGAAACTGCCTTTTTCATATTGGCTAGAGCTTTTGGTAGATTTCCCGCTCGCGCTGATGCGTACCCAAGCAGCATGTAAGCGTCGGCGAAACTTGGGTCCAGGGAGATAGCGGTTTCGAGTTCCTGGCTCATCTCAGCTGCATCGGAGTGCCCGGACCAATCCATGTTCATTAACAGTGCCGAATAGTAGTGCACGCGAGCGTCGTTGGAATTCGCCTTCGCCGCACGCTGAAAATATTGTTCTGCTTGTTTGAAATCGCGCTTCTCTAGATATGCATAACCCAAACCGCGGATCGCAGCGGCATTATCGGGATCTTGCTTGAGTATTTCCTCGAATTCGGAGACCGCTTTTTCGTGATAGTCCGGGGAGTGTAAATGTATATCAGCGATCTCCGCAGTGCTTTCGTAGGGTCCAAGTGCTCGAACACTGTAGCCTTTCTCAATAATGTCGGCGGGAGTCGGCAGCGAATAATATTTGTACTGCCCGGTGATCGCATAAGCCCGAAACACTTTGTCGAATTGGGCCGCAGTCATGCCAAACGTCTGTTGAATCGCGTCCTCAACTGGTACTCCCTTATCTATTTTTAGAGTGAAATAAGTCACCAGCTTCGGAATTAAGCCGTTATCGTAGATGTAATGGACCAACATGCCTGATTCCGCATAAAAGACAGTTCTGTGATCGCCGCTTTCGTTGTAAGTAGGGGAGTTGTGCTGCACTCTGAACAAATCGGCAATCTTCATTGTTCCTTGCTGCCGCAGTATGTCGTACTCATACTGCGGAACCTTCCCAACCCTGGCTTGCTTGCCGTCAACTTCAATGCTGGAAAAATACTCGGCAAAACCCTCTTCGAACCAGGGATCAATTTGTGCGGTGAGCACGCCATTCATGAGTTGATGAGCATATTCGTGAAAGACCACGGTCCAGGGATTCTCGACCGACATATCGAGCATGATGAACGATCTGTCCTGTCCGGCTTGAAACAATCCTGCGACCTCAATGGGCTTGCCATGCCACAAAGGCACAACTT
>Ga0209580_10001485_pt1 | contig 10797 bp, 14 predicted proteins | sample Coa_R1_5_FD_187153 | JGI IMG/M metagenome (GOLD analysis project Ga0209580, IMG submission 187153) | Surface soil microbial communities from Centralia Pennsylvania, which are recovering from an underground coalmine fire - Coalmine... | ecosystem: Environmental > Terrestrial > Soil >...
CCCCTGTCGTGACCGTCGCCCCACGTCGCGGCGAAGCAACCCTGTAAATTCATCGACGTGGCAAAGAAGAAGAAAGTGGCGACGCGCGGGCGCGCCTCGGCCGGTCCGCGTTCCAACTCGCACCTCCCGAAGTTCGACCGCGTGCTGGTCGTGTCGGCGCATCCGGACGACCCGGATTTCGGCGCCGGCGGCTCCATCGCGAGGCTTGCCGACGGCGGCGCGAAGGTGACCTACGTGATCGTGACCGACGGCTCGCAAGGTGGTGAGGACCCGAAGCAGAAGGATGCCGACCTCAAGGTCATCCGCGAGCGCGAGCAGCGTGCCGCGGCCCGCGTGCTCGGGGTCAAGGGCGTCGAGTTCCTCGGCTACAAGGACGGCCATCTTTCGCCCGACCTGCGGCTCAGGCGCGACATCGTGCGCATGATCCGCAAGCACAAGCCCGACCTCGTCATCACTCACATACCCGGCCGGGTGCTCGACGCGCCGATGGGCGGCTCCCACCCCGACCACCTCGCGGTCGGGGAGGCCACGCTGGCCGCGGTGTACCCCGACTCCCGCAACCCGCGCGCGTTCCGCGGCCTGCTCAAGGAGGGGCTCGAGCCGCACGAGGTCAAGGAGGTGTGGATCCCGTTCTGGACGTCGGGCGACTACCTCGTCGACATCAGCTCGACGCTGGACAGGAAGATCAAGGCGCTGCACAAGCACAAGAGCCAGGTCGCCAAACCCGGCCGCGAGTGGGACGTCGACAAGTGGATCCGGAAGCGCCACGCCGAGGTGGGCAAACGCGGCGGCTACCGGTTCGCCGAGTCGTTCAAGCGCATCACCGTCTAGCTAGAAGGCTTCACCCACAGCCTCCCAGATCACGTCGGCCCACGCGGAGTATTGGGCGTCGCCCGGGTGCAGGTGGTCGGAGGCGATCCAGCCTGGCGAGCCGATGCCGGAGCGGCTCGCGGGCCCGATGTCGACCCACGTGAAGCGGTGCGCGACCGCCTCCTCGCGCGCGATCTGGTTGAACAGCCGCGTCAGTCGTTCGACGTGGTCGGCCCCGCCGAAGTCCGCCGCCGCCGGAACGAAGTGCCAGCTCGGGATGGAGATCGCGAAGACGCGCCGCCCGTCGAGGGCGTCGTAAATCGTCGACAGCATCGAGTCGTACTCCGCGAGCGTGCGGCCGCGCACGAGGTCGTTGACGCCTATCAGCACGGTGACCAGCTCAGGCTTCAGATCGTTGACGTGGTGGAGCTCGTGCTGGATCAGGTCATCGGTCGTGAAGCCGTTGACCGCTGGATTGGTGAGCTCCACGGTGTCGCCCGTCTTCTGCTCGAGCCGGGCCGCGACGATGGACGGCCACCCACGCGTCGGATCGGAAGCGCCGGTGCCGATGGTGTAGGAGTCGCCGAGCGCCAGGTAGCGGATCAACGCTCGATGTCGGCGAGCGAGCTCCAGACCTCGACCTTCGTCTTCACCCGCCGGATCACCTCGTCAGTGAACTCGGTGGTCGAGGACTGGCCGCCGAGGTCCGCCGTCCTGACCCCATCGGAGACCGCCTCGAGCGCGGCTTCGTACACCGCGCGCGACGCGCTCCTCGCCTCGTCGTTCTTCATGTAGCCGAGCAGCGATGCGACGGCGAGGATCATCGCCATGGGGTTGGCCACGTTCTTGCCCTGCAGCGCCGGCGCGGTGCCGTGCGGTGCCTCCGTCATGGCGACGGTGACCGCGCCGTTCTCGTCGAAGGCCAGCAGCGTCGACTCGGCGCCGGCGATGGTGCCGAACATCTGCATCACGAGGTCCGAGAGCGTGTCGCCGTCGCGGTTGAGGGCGGGAATGACGAGCGATTCGCCGGTCGTCGCGAGCAGCAGCGCGTAGGTGGCGTCGATGAGCTGCGGCACGTACCGCACGTCGGGGTGGCGCGCGGCGGCCGCGTCGAGCTCCTCCTTGAACATCCCCTCGTACACCGGGCTCACCGTGAACTTCGGGCCGCCGAAGACCTTGGCCTCGATTCGCCGGGCGTGTGTGAAGGCGTAGTCGGCGACGATGCGGCACGTTCGACGGCTGATCTTCTCGGTCCGGAAAGCCCACTCGTCGAGGTCGTGGCCCTCGCGCCATTCCCTCGCGCCATACGCGTCGTCGACCGCCATGCGGATCACGGAGATCGGGGCGTGCACGCCGGCGAGCGGTCGCACGCCGGGGATGCGCCGGCCGGTCCTGACGATCACGCGCCCATCGATCTGCTTGCGGAGGATCGCGTTCGGGCTGCCGACGTCACCCGCACCCTCAGGCGTGATGGTCGCGGCCTTGATCCCGAAGCCGAGCTCGCGCAGCGCCTCCGCCGCGTCGAGCACCACCTGGTTGCGGGTGGCGCGCCGGCGCTCGAGGGAGAGGTCGAAGTCCCGCTGCTCGACGGTGACCCCGAGCACCCCGGGCTCGAGCAGCCTCAACGCTTCCTGGAGGAGCTCCTCACCGGTCTGGTCCCCGTGCAGCACGGCGATTTTCGTGGTGGGCATCGAATCGAATCATATGGCCCGGTCGAATCGCCTCTACTGCCCCTCCGGCGGCTTCGGCGGCCATCTCCCCTTCAAGGGGATTGCTTCAGCTGCAGGCGCCCGCCAGCGTTCCCCCGATGTTGCTCATGCCGTAGAAGGCCGTGCCCGTGTACAGCACGATGCCGACGTTGGCGTAGCCGGAGAACCAGACGCCGTTCGCATCCGCGATCGGAGAGCCCTGGATGGGAGCGCTCGGGTAGCCGCCGTTGACCAGCGGCTTCGCGCTGCCGGCCCCGGTCGCGACCCAAACGGATGTGACCCCCGTGCCGCCGACGTAGATGATCGGATTGCCCTGCTGGTCGAAACCGGCCACGTCGCTTGTCGCGCCCGGGCGCGTGAACCAGTCGGTGGTGGTGTGACTGACCAGGTCCAGCCTGATGATGGTGTTGGCCGCGCCCTGCGGGACCTGGGAGGTCGCGGTCCCGAAGGCGGCCTTGTGGTCGAAGACGTGCTGCCAGTACCCGCTCGAGGTGATCTGACCGGGCGAGCCGGCGTACGGCAGGAACCACAACCCCCCGGAGGCTGCGTCCCCGGCGTAAACGCCGTCGTTGGCGGCGTCGAGGAGCGACCAGGCACGACCCTGGCCGAGCTGAGCGACGGCGCCCGTCGCAACCGTCACGGCGTAGATCGAGTCGCCAGTCGGAAAGGCGTATCGCGCCTCGTCGGGCGACATCCAGTTGAAGGGCACGGGCAGCCATCTCGAGAACGCCCTGTCGTAGGCCAGGCCGAAGCTGGCGCCGCCGGGCTGGCTGGCCACGGCCGGCGTGGTCACGTTGCTCTTCGGGTCCGCGATGAAGGTGCCCTGCGGCAGGGTGATGAATCCGCCGCTGCCGGACGGTCCCGCGTAGACGGGAAGCGAGCACGAGAGCTGGTGGGGGAGGTATGGGCTTCCTCCGCCCGAAGACGATTGGGGGAAGAACGGAAGCCCGGAGGCTGGGTTGTAGTTCGGGAACACCGGCCCGGAGGAGGCGGGCGGGCTGTACGGGGGCTGAGGGGCCGAGGCCGGGGCCGTGGCGGGCGAGGTCGGGTTCGGGGTTTCGCCGCCGAAGGGCGATGGCGTCGGTAGGTGGGTGGGCGAGGGAGTCGTCAGCGAGGCCAGGTTGTTCTGGGAGGCGCACCGGCCGCTGTGGCCGAGCCCGCAGCCGCCGGACGCCAGCGTCAGCAGGGCGGCGCCGATGATGCCGACGGTCAGGGCGCTGAGGCCGATGGCGGCCACGATCGGCCTGGTGCGGAAGAACGTGATCAAAGCCGCGCACCCCCTGGTCCTGGCCCCATTTCAGTGAATCGAGCGATTGTGGCACTCGGTTACGAGTTTTGAGCGTCGAGCTGGTCGACCAGCGCCTGGTTGGCCGGGTCGAACCGGTCCAGCGCGGCGGCCTGCCGCGCGGCGGCCAGTGCGGCGGCGAACCGTCCCAGGTTTCGCTCGGCCAGCGCCAGGTTGCGGTAGACGCGCGGGTTGTAGGTGCCCAGCCGCGCCGCCGTCGAGTACGCGGACGCCGCCCCGGCCCAGTCTCCGCGCTCGAAGGCGAGGTTCCCGACCTCGACCGCGTACACGCTCTCGAAGGGCGCCAGCGCGCTCGCGGTCGCGGCCGGCGTCGCGGCGTCGGCCCGCCTGCCGGCGAAGTCCGCCTGCACCGAGCGGAGCAGCTCGAGGTCCGCGACGTAGGGGAGCACGACAGCCACCGCGGCCAGGGCGGCGAGCGCGGCGGCCGTCAGGGCGACGGCGACCACCCTCAGCCGGGGCGCCGCGGGCAGCTTCAGGACGAGCGGGCGCGCATCGGCCTCCCAGACCTCGACCGCCGCCGCGGCTGTGATCCAGAACGGAAAGGCCGACCCGAGGGCTGTGAAGTTGAGCTGCAGGGTGACCTCGTAGCCGGTCCACGCGGCGAAAAGGGCCACGGCGAGCTCACTGCGCCGGCCTCGCCAGAAGGCCCGGACGTAGGCGATCAGGACCAGAAGGCAGGCGGCCAGCCCGATCAAGCCCTGCGTGGCGGCGACCTGGAGGAGCTCGGCGTGGGCCTTGTCGATCTGGAGCTCGAAGCCCGTGGCGTCGACAGCCCACTTCCCAGTCTGGAACCGAGGGTAGACGAGCCCGAAGTTGTCGGGCCCATAACCGGCGAGCGGCCGGCTCGAGATGAGCGACACGCTGTCCTGCCAGATGTGGATCCGCGGGCCCCAGGCGGGTGGGTAGAGGGCGCTGATCAGCCGCTGCTCGACCGCGACGCGTCCTGTCCCCACGCCGATCATCAGGACGACCGCGCCGACCGCCGCCAGGCCGGCCGCCAGGCCGAACCGCTCGAAGCGGCCGCGGCCCATCGCGGCCAGCACGAGGGCGGCCGCACCGACGCCGAGCCATGAGCTGCGGCTCAGCGTCAGGAGCAGCGCCGCCCCGATGAGGACCAGCGCGTTCAGGCCGAGCAGGCGCGCGCCCCACGACCTCGCCGTCGCCAGCTCCATGAAGGCGAGCGGACAGACCATGGCGAGAAAGGAGCCGGTCACGTTCTGGTTGCCGAGGGTCCCGAACGCGGGCTTGAACGCGCCCGCCAGGGCGGAGTCGTGGACCGACTGCACGACCGCCAGCAGGGCGACCACGTAGGCGCTCGCGACCAGCACGCGCATGAGGCTCCGGGCGCTGCCGGGACCGTCGAGCGTCTGGAGCGCGAGCCAGAAGAGCGCGAAGTAGGTCAGGGTGGTCAGGAGCCCGTCGTAGCGCGTGTAGGTGCCGAGCAGGGCGACGTTCGGGTTGTAGGCCAGGACGGTGGAGAGGACCGCGGAAGCCAGAAACGCGACCAGGGGTAGCTCGAGCGACGTCCGCTTGACGACCAGCCTGCGCCGTACGATCGCCTTGACCACGAGCAGCCCGAGCAGGCCACAGACCAGCGCCCGGGCGACCAGCAGCTTGGGCAGCACATACGCGTCGTAGGTGTTCCAGGAGTAGGCCAGAGGGAGGATGAAGGCCCCGCCCCAAAGGAGCCACCGCTCCGCGCGGTCGAGCCGGCCTTCGGGTGCCGGTGAATACCCGGGGGTGGTCGATTCCTCTGCTACTATTGACAGCGCCTAGGTAGCCTAGGCTTTTTTCTTTTCACCCCCAGCCAAAGAGACAACCATGGAAGACATCATCACCCTGGCCTGCGGCGTCTGCAAGCGCCGCAACTACACCACCCTCAAGAACAAGAAGAACGATCCCGACCGGATCGAGCTCAGCAAATACTGCAAGTGGTGCCACAAGCACACGCCGCACAAGGAGACGAAGTAGTGGCCGTCACAGCCAAGAGAGCCGACCAGGCGTCCACGGGCTTCGGGCCCGCGCGGTTCCTGCGCGAGGTCTACGAGGAGCTGCGCAAGGTCGTCTGGCCGACCGGCGGAGAGCTGTACCGCTACACGCTGGTCGTGATCTTCACGGTCGCCATCCTGGGCGTGTTCATCGGAGGCGCCGACTACATCCTCGGCGAAGTCGCCAAGCGGACGATCTACAACGGAGCTAGTGGCTGATGGCGGTCGAGAAGAGCGCAGCCCCCGCACCCTCGCCCGAGCAGGAGGCGCAGTGGTACGTCGTCCACGCCTACTCCGGCCACGAGGAGAAGGTCAAGAAGAACCTCGAGAAGAGGATCGAGTCGATGGACATGCAGGACAAGATCCTCCAGGTCCTCGTCCCGATGGAAGACGAGATCGAGATCAAAGACGGCAAGCGCCGCCACGTCCAGAAGCGCATCTTCCCCGGCTACATCCTGGTCAAGATGGTCATGTCGAACGAGTCGTGGTTCGTCGTGCGCAACACGCCGGGCGTGACGAGCTTCGTCGGCTCCGCGAACAGCCCCGTGCCCCTGCAGGAGAAAGAGGTACGGGCGATCCAGAAGCAGATGCGCCAGGAGGCGCCGAAGATCCGGGTCGAGTTCCAGGTCGGCGAGTCGGTGCGTGTCGTCGACGGACCGTTCACGGACTTCCACGGCAAGGTGGACGAGATCAACGCGGAGAAGGGCAAGCTCAAGGTGCTGGTCAACATGTTCGGCCGCGAGACGCCGGTCGAGCTCGACCTGCTGCAGGTCGAGAAGGTTCACTGATGCGGACCAGAACCCAGCGTTTAGCTGAAGGCCGGATTCATCCCGGCATATAGAGAGGCATGAGCAAGAAGAAGGTCCGCGCGATCCTCAAGCTCGAGCTGCAGGCGGGCAAGGCCACGCCGGCGCCGCCCGTCGGCACCGCGCTCGGTCCGCACGGCATCAACATCATGGAGTTCACCAAGGCCTACAACGAGCGAACCGCTCCGCAGGCCGGTGACGTCGTGCCCGCGGAGATCACGATCTACGAGGACCGCAGCTTCACGTTCGTCCTCAAGACTCCGCCCGCGGTCAACCTGCTCAAGCGCGCGGCCGGCATCGAGAAGGGCTCGGCCAAGCCGAACCGCGAGAAGGTCGGCCGTGTGACGCGGCAGCAGCTGCGCACGATCGTCGAGACCAAGCGCAAGGACCTCAACGCCTATGACGCCGCGGCCGCGATGAAGATGGTCGAGGGCACCGCGCGGTCGATGGGCCTGGAGATAGTCGAGTGATGGGGGAAAACAGCCTGTCTTCCCTCATCGCGGCGAGGGCCAAGCCGACCCGGCCCTGCGGGTCGGGCAAGCGCCCCTGCTCCTTTTCCGCGGATCGGACTGGAGTTAATTGATGCCGAAGAAGAGGGGAAAGAAGTACATCGAGGCGGCCAAGAAGGTCGAGGCCGCGTTGAGCAGCAACGGCAACGGCGGGCTCGACACCGAGACCGCCTGCAAGATGGTCCGCGAGACCTCGGTCTCGAAGTTCGACGCGACCGTCGAGGCGCACATCCGGCTGGGCGTGGACCCAAGACATGCCGAGCAGATGGTGCGGGGCTCGGTCGTGCTGCCGAACGGCACCGGCAAGAAGGTGCGCGTCGCCGTGTTCGCGACCGCGGACAAGGCAAGAGAGGCGCAAGAGGCTGGGGCGGACTTCGTGGGCGGCGACGACCTGGTCAAGAAGGTGTCCGAGGGCTGGACCGACTTCGACGCAGCCGTCGCGACCCCGGACATCATGTCCAAGGTCGGCCCTCTCGGCAAGATCCTGGGTCCTCGCGGCCTGATGCCGAACCCGAAGTCCGGCACCGTCACTTTCGACGTGGCCCGCGCGGTGCGCGAGGTGAAGGGCGGCAAGGTGGAGTTCCGCACCGACAAGTTCGGGATCGTGCACGCGCCGATCGGCAAGGTGTCGTTCGACGAGAAGCAGCTGCACCAGAACCTGTCGGCCCTGGTGGACGCCCTGATCCGGAACAAGCCCGCCACCTCGAAGGGCCAGTACCTGCGCTCGTTCTACCTGGCCGCCACGCAGGGCCCTTCGGTCCCGATCGACGTCAAGGAAGCGGCAAGACTGCACGTCGCCGGCTAGGCAGGTCGCACTGTGACCTTGTGGCAGGAGGACAGCATCTTCCTGGCGGCCCTCATGGCGGCCATCGCGGTCATAGGTTTCGTGAGGTCGCGCCGGCTCGGCTACTTCGTGCTGTTGCTGCAGGTCCTCGCGCTGTTCGAGGTCGGCCTGGTCGTCTATGCGATCCATCCAGGACCCGAGCCGACCCTGACGCCGCTGGTGGTCCTCGCGGGCGTGCTGCTCGTGCTTGGGGTGGTGGTCGCGGCCTGGACGCTCGGCGTGCGCCGCAAGCTGGTCTCCGCCGGGCCGATCACCGTCGCCCAGCTCGACGCTCTCAACGGCCGGTCCATGGCGTCCCGGCTCTTGATGTTCCTGTTCCTGACCACCCTGCTCTTCGATTTCGAGCCGTGGATCGGCGTCTCCAACGTCGTGCTCAACGTGGTCTGGGCATGCCTTTGGATCCCAGCCGGCCTGCGTCGTTACGCGCTCGGCACCTCGACCGAGATCCACGCGCCGCCCTCGGCGGTGTTCGCCTACCTCGTCGATCCCGGCAGGTGGAACGAGTACCGGGCCGGAAATCGAAAGATCATCAACGTCAGCCCGCCGGGACCGCTGGCGCCCGGAAGCGAGATCGTCTCGAGGCAGGCAGCCGTGGCGCCGAAGTCCTTGAAGCCTCTTTTCGTCGACAGCACGACGCGCGTCACCGAGATCGTGCCTGACCGCAAGCTCGAGACCGTGTGGAGGGACCGGCCTTCCGAGCATTCGCGCACGGTGCTCGAGCCCGTACCGGGCGGCACGCGCATCTCCACAGAGGTGACGGGCCTGCTGCCGTATCGCGACGCGCTCGCCGGAGTGGGTTTCGACATCGGGACGGTGCTGGCCCTGCGGAAGGTCGAATTCGAGGCCAACGCCCTCCGCCTGAAGCAGATCCTCGAGGGCGTTCCCGACCGCTAACCTTTCGGCCCATGTACGGGCCGGTCATCGAGGGCAAGTTGATGCGGCTGCGGCCGCCGGCCGCGGACGACCTGCCCGAGATGATCCGGTGGTTCGAGGACCTCGAGGTGACGCGCTTCCTCAAGCTCCGCCACCCGCCGTCGCTGGAGGCGGAGCAAGAATGGCTGAACGCGACGGGGCGAGACCCCGACGGCATCTACTGGGTCGTCGAGTACGAGGGGCGCATCGTCGGCGGCACCGGCATCCGGATGATCGACTGGAAGCACGGCCACGGCACGACGGGCACCGTGCTCGGAGACAAGAGCGTCTGGGGCCGCGGTCTCGGCCGCGAGCTGATGCAGCTTCGCGCCGACTACCTCTTCACTCAGCTCCCGCTGCGCAAGCTCAAGTCGGGGTACATCGACGGCAACGTCGCGAGCGCCCGCGCCCAGGCGGCCGCGGGGTATCGCGAGGTGGGCCGGTGGCACCGGGACCGGTTCATCGATGGGGAGTGGCGCGATCACGTCATGACCGAGCTCATGCGCGAGGACTGGGAGAAGGCACGGGCCGGCAGGTCGCCGGTATAATCTGCGGCCTGCCCTAGACCGTAGGTGCCGGGCGCACGCGCCGGCTCAATTTCCTACCGAGGCGAACGCAAGTGAAGGACGCTTGATCCTTCCTGCCTCTTTGTCGTCGGGGCAGGGAGGATTTTTTTAATTGCCGAGAGCGCGGAAGGAACAGAAGGCCGAGCAGGTCGAGCTGCTGACCGAGAAGCTGAAGACGGCGAAGGTCGCCGTCCTGACGGATTACCGCGGCCTCACCGTCGCGCAGATCCAGGACCTGCGTGGAAGGCTGCGCGGTGGCGACGTCGAGTACCGCGTGATCAAGAACACGCTGGCGCGGCGCGCCGCGGCGGCGGCCGGGCATGCGGCGCTCGAGCCGGAGCTGAAGGGCCCGGTCGCGATCGCGTTCGGATACCAGGACCTCGGTGTCCCGTCCAGGCTGATCAACGAGTTCGTCCGCACCACGCGGTTGAAGCTCGAGATCGTGGGCGGGCTGGTCGAGGGCCGAGTGTTCTCGCCGGAGCAGATGAGGCAGCTCGCCGACCTTCCTTCGCGCGAGGCGCTGCTGGCGCAGCTGCTCGGCACACTTCAGTCACCCGTGGCTCAGCTCGTCGGAATCATGCAGACCCCGCTTCAGCAGCTCGTGGGAGTGCTCGAGGCGTACAGGAACAAGTTTCTCCCCACGAATTCAGAGCCTGCGGCGTGAGTTCGCGGGGACCCCGGATTAGAAAGGAGGCGGCGTAGGAAATGGCGACCAAGATCACCCCCAAGGAATTCGTAGAGGCTCTGAAGGACTGGAGCATCCTCGACGTGGTCGAGGCGGTGAAGGCCATCGAGGACGAGTTCGGCATCAAGGCGGCCGCCCCCGTGGCGGTGGCTGCGGTGGCTGGACCGGCGGGCGGGGACGGTGCCGCGACGGCGGAAGAGGAGCAGACCGAGTTCACGGTCAACCTGACCGCGGTCGGCGAGAGCAAGATCAACGTGATCAAGGCGGTCCGGGAGCTGACCCAGCTCGGGCTGAAGGAGGCCAAGGACCTGGTCGACGCCGCGCCGAAACCGGTGCTCGAGAACGTGAGCAAGGCCGACGCCGAGAAGGCGGTGGCGAGGCTCAAGGAAGCGGGCGCCACGGCGGAGATGAAGTAGGGGCAGTCCAGCTTCTGGCGTAGGGGAGCCGAGGCCTGGGCGGGCCCGGCTTCCTTGTTTTGTGGGGCGGGGGGCTTGCCCCTGGGTTGCCGGCGGCGGGTTGGGGTGGCTTTGGCGCGCGGTTGGGCCGCGCCGACCGTCACCTTCGGCCCGCCACGCGGACCGGACTGATCGACAGGGGGCGAGGCTTTTGGTTGCCGCGGCGGGCGGGCGCCCGGCCGGCGGGCTGCTTGGTCGGCGGGGGAG
>Ga0209580_10001490_pt1 | contig 10776 bp, 7 predicted proteins | sample Coa_R1_5_FD_187153 | JGI IMG/M metagenome (GOLD analysis project Ga0209580, IMG submission 187153) | Surface soil microbial communities from Centralia Pennsylvania, which are recovering from an underground coalmine fire - Coalmine... | ecosystem: Environmental > Terrestrial > Soil > Unclassified...
GCGCAGCCAGCGTGGCGGTGAGGTCCAGCGCGCCATCGCCCGACTGTGCGACATGACCGAGCGGGATGTAGCAGGCGCGACCCGGCGCGACAGCGAGCGAGACACCCACGACCTCGGCTAAGGCACGATCGAGCGCGGCCGTCTCGGCGTGAATCGCAAGATAGCCCTGATCGCGTGCCGCCTCGATCCACGGATCGAGATCGGCGATGGCCTGAATAAGCTCGTAACGCCGCTCCGCCTTCGCGAGCGTCGCGGCATCGACGGTCGATGATGGTGTCGCGTCTGGTGTGCCGGCGGCCGGAGTGGTGGAGAGCGCGGTCGTGCCGGAAAGACGCGGCTGCAACCGAGTCAGCAGGGCACGGAAATTCTGCGCCTTCAAAAAGGCGGTCAGTTTTGCCGGGTCCCAGGGCTTAACAGCGAGGTCTTCGAGCGGACATGGCAGCGGCACATGATCATCGAGCTGAACGAGCTTTTTCGAAATGCGCGCTTGCTCGGCGTTTTCGATCAGCGCCTGGCGCCGCTTGGGTTGCTTGATCTCGCCGGCGTGCTGCAAAACGCCTTCGAGATCGCCATAGGCGGTGACGAGCTCGGCCGCGGTCTTGGGTCCGATGCCCGGGACGCCCGGCACATTGTCGACGCTGTCGCCGATGAGCGCTTGGACCTCGACCACCTTTTCCGGACCGACGCCGAACTTCTCGCGCACCTCCGCTTCGCGGATCGGCTTCATTGGCGTTTTCATCGTGTCGAGCATCGAGATGCGATCCGACACGAGCTGCATCAAATCCTTGTCCGAGGAGACGATGGTGACCGTCGCGCCAAGACCGGCGGCCTTCCGTGCGTAAGTCGCGATCAGATCGTCGGCCTCGTAATCCGGCTGCTCGATGCGACAGATATTGAACGCATCGGTCGCCTCGCGCACGAGCTTGAATTGCGGAATGAGATCGTCAGGCGGATCGGGCCGGTGCGCCTTGTATTCGGCATAGATGCGGTTGCGGAAAGTCGTGCGCGCGGCGTCGAACACGACGGCGATATGATCTGCATCGGTCTCTTCCAGCAATTTGAGGACCATGCTCGAGAAGCCGAGCACCGCGCCGACCGGCGTGCCATCGGGCCGCGTCAGGGGCGGCATCGCATGATAGGCCCGGAAGATGAATCCCGAGCCGTCGATGAGATAGACGTGCTTGGGCGCGCTCAAGGTGCCGGCGGCCGCGGCGCCTGCTGGCTCGGCGGCGCGGTGCCGCGGACAAAGAGCCGCGAGCAATAGGGGCACTCGACCTTTCCTTCCGTGGAAAGATTGAGATAGACACGGGGATGACCCAGTGCGCCGCCGCCGCCATTGCAGGCGACGACCGTGTCGTCGACATAGATCGTTTCAAAAGGCTGCATCGCTCGTTGACCCAAATGCCGCGCGGATGATACCCATTGCGCCGGTACAATCAATGATCACCTCCCCGCTGTCCCCGCCTTTTGCCACGCCGACACCCGAGCGTGATGCGCCGCCCGAGTTGGCCGTCATCGTCGAAGGCCTCACCAAGATTTATGGCGGCCACGGCAAGCAAAAAAGCCTGGTCGCGCTCGATGCGATCGATCTTGCCATTCCGCGCGGCTCGATCTTTGGGCTTTTGGGACCGAACGGCGCCGGAAAATCGACCTTGATCAACATTCTCGCCGGTCTCGTCATCAAGACCGCGGGCAAGGTGCATATCTGGGGCATCGATGTCGATCGCGAAGCGCGGCAATCGCGCGCGGCGATCGGCATCGTGCCACAGGAGGTGACGCTCGACTTTTTCTTCACGCCGCGCGAGCTCCTCGAGATGCAAGCCGGGTTCTATGGCGTGCCGAAGCGCGAGCGGCGCACCGCCGCGATCCTTGAAATGGTCGCGCTCTCCGACAAGGCGGATGCGCCAGCGCGCGCGCTTTCGGGCGGCATGCGGCGCCGTTTGATGGTCGCGAAGGCCATGGTGCACAACCCGCCGGTCCTGGTGCTCGATGAGCCGACTGCCGGGGTCGATGTCGAGCTGCGCCAACAATTGTGGAAAATGATCCAGGATTTGCGGGCGCAGGGCGTGACCATCCTCCTGACGACGCACTATCTCGAAGAGGCGGAACAGCTCTGCGACCGCATCGCGATCATCAATCACGGCCGGCTCGTCGCCTGCGATACGAAGGAGGCGCTCCTCCGCCAGGTCGATGACAAGAGCATGAGCCTTACGCTGGTCGAGCCGATCGAGGCCTTGCCGCCGGCCCTGGCAGCGTTGGGGCTGACGCTTGCCGCGCCCGGGCGGCTCGCACTGCGCTACACACCGAGCCGCACCGAGCTTGCGACTGTCTTTCGTGCTGTCGCCGCGCAAGTCCTGACGATCCGCGACGTCAGCAGCCAGGAAGCCGACCTCGAAGATATCTTCTTGCAGCTGACCCGTTCTTCCGGTGCATCGCGATGAGGCGCATTCGCCGCGCCATCGCGGCCACGCTCGTCGGAGTTTTTCTGGCCGCATGCGCGGGTCCGGCGCCGGAGCCGCCGAAATACACGACCGCCGCGACAGCGCCGGAGCTGACGAAGGATGCCTATATCGCGAGCGATGGCATGCGCCTGCCGATGCAAAGTTGGCTGCCCGAGGGTCGCGTCAAAGCGGTGATCTTGGGCGTCCACGGCATGAACGACTACTCCCACTCCTTTGCCGGGCCCGGCGCCGAATGGGCCAAGGACGGGATTGCGACCTATGCTTACGACCAGCGCGGCTTTGGCGCCGCGCCCGCGCCCGGCTCATGGGCCGGAACCTACTTGCTCGATGCCGATCTCGCCGCGATCACGCGATTGCTGCACGCGCGCTACCCCGGCGTGCCGCTTTACCTGCTGGGCGAGAGCATGGGTGGCGCCGTCGTCATCACCGCGGAGGCCGGCGTGGCCGGCGCGGAGCGACCTAAAGTCGATGGCGTCATCCTCGTCGCGCCGGCCGTATGGGGCCGCCAGACAATCAATGTTTTTCTGCGCGTGGTCTTGTGGACTGCGGATCACATCATTCCGCACTGGACCTTTACCGGCGCGAGCCTCAAGATTCGGCCGACCGACAATATCGAAATCCTGCGCGAATTGTCGCGCGATCCGCTCGTCATCAAGGAAACGCAGGTCTCCACCATTGCCGGGCTCGTCGATCTGATGAGCGCCGCCTTCGCAGCCGCACCCAAGGCGCAGGAGCGCATGCTCTTGCTCTATGGCGCGCATGATCAGGTCATACCGCCTGAACCGACGGAGAAATTCATCGCTGCGCTGCCGTCGGCAAGCGCTGAGGAGCGCGTCTTCGCCTATTACAATGACGGCTATCACATGCTGTTGCGTGATCTCGAGGCGAAGTTGGTCGAACGCGACGTCGAGAGCTGGGTCCTCGACCCGAGCGAGCCGCTTCCATCGGGCGCGGACCGCCGCGCGACCGAGGCCTTGGTTCCCAAGAGTTAGACTCTAGGCGCCCTCGCTCGTCTTCAACAATGCCGCCTCGAGACCGGGTTGGAGGCCGGCAGCCCAGCGCTGCAATTGGCGGCGGCGTTCCATCGCAGCACTGGCAAACGGTGTCGCCTGCAGCCAGTCCAACATCCCCAATTGTCGCGATTCTGGCGGAATGAAATAGCCGGAATAAAAGCGCGCTTGTTCGAATGCCTCGATCGTAGCGGCGGTAAACCAATCCGACACACGATCTCTTGGATCGATCATGTCGTACCGCGATGCAGGCGGGAAGAATGGTTCGTCGACCGGTCCTCTTCCACTCTGTTGCGACTGAAGCGAGCGCCAAAGAACGTCGATCGCGAGCTGCCGGTCGCCGGCCTCAAGCGCCACGCGCGCCAGCGTCGCCAACCGTGCGCAGCTTGACTTCTCGCAGCAGGCGTCGCGCGCTGCCGCGAGGGCGCGATTGAGCGCTCCTAGGCGCAGGTCCGGTGCTGCGCCAAGATCGCGCCACAGCGCATAAGCATTGAGCGCGTTGCGATAGGCCGATGTATGTGACGGCAATGTTCCAAACGCCGCGGCATAAGCTTGATGGCTGTAAAGCTCGCGGCCTGCGCCGTCGGGGCAGATCGGATTGACAGCCGGCTCCGGGGCAAGGAGGCCAGCCGCGGCGAGCAGCGCGGCGCGATCGGGCTTGCAGGCGAAAAGGTTGAGGTCGTAGTTGCGCAGCGGGTCATGCGCCGCTACCGGCGCAAGCATGGTGTCGGGACCAATCAGGCGATAAACATCGTAACCCAAGGCGCGGAATGCATCCGGCAGCGCTTGGTCAACGGAAGAGCTCGAATCGTTCGCCTCAAACATCACGAGCGGTGACTGCGCTGCGAAAAAGCCCGGGCCGCCCGCGAGGATCTTCGCGCCACATCCTTCCGCGTCGATCTTCAGAAAATCAATGCGGCCCCAATCGAGCTCAGCCTGCTGGCGATCGAGGTTCGAAACTTTGACCGTCTCGGATCCGACCGCTTCAGCTTTTTGATCGTGAACGAGGCTATTCAACTCGCTTCGTGCGTGTCGAAAGAGCTCCGCCGTACCTTCGCGATCGGACAGCGCGATCTGCAACAGCCGCAGGTTCGCGAAGCCATTTCGCCCGATGCTTCGATGCAAAGCGGCTGCGGTTTCGCCCGTCGGCTCGAAAGCCCAGACTTTGCCCACTGGCCCGACGAGCTTCGCTATCGTCAGGGCATAGACCCCGAGATTGGCGCCGACATCCACAGCTCGCATGCCCGGCTTCAACCAGCGCCGGATGAAGGCTATTTCCTTCTCGAACCAGTCTTCCTGTTCGAGCAGTATCCAGGTCGTCATGCACCGAAGTTGGGAGGGCACGCCAACCTGAACATCGCCTTTGATACGGATATAGCGTTCGTTCATCGTTGCCCTGATATTGCCCGACCATAGTCATTCGGGTCCAGGCACACAATCTTGGTGCGGGTGGCGCGGGCGGTAGAAAGGAATCCGCTTTACGGCGCCGCGGCGCGGTGTTTCCCTAAGCGCGTGCCGAGAATGATCGAGAGGTCCTCAAAGTGAGCCCGTTATTGCCGACGACATTGGTGGGAAGCTATCCGCAGCCCGAGTGGCTGATCGACCGCAAGCGCCTGAGTGAAGTGGCGCCGCCGCGGGTGCGCTTTCGCGATTTGTGGCGCGTGGCACCGGATCTGCTCGAACAAGCACAGGACGACGCGACGATCCTGGCGATCCGCGACCAGGAGCGCGCGGGCATCGACATCGTGACCGACGGCGAGATGCGCCGCGAGAGTTATTCCAATCGCTTTGCCACGGCGCTCGAGGGAGTCGATATCGACAATCCGGGACAGGCGCCGACGCGCACGCCCGGCCGCACCCAACCCGTGCCACGCGTGGTCGGGCCCATCCGCCGTAGGCACGCCATTGAAGCGCGCGACGTGCGCTTCCTGCGCGCGAATACCGAACGGCCAATCAAGATCACGGTGCCGGGCCCCTTCACCATGTCGATGCAAGCCCAAGACGATTACTACAAAGACGAAATGAAGCTCGCCCTCGACTACGCCGCGGCCGTAAACGAGGAGATCAAGGATCTCTTTGCTGCGGGCGCGGATATCGTCCAGATCGACGAGCCTTATATGCAAGCACGACCCGACAAAGCGGCCGAGATCGGGGTCCGGGCCCTCAACCGCGCGCTCGAGGGGGTGGCGGGCCCGACCGCCGTGCATCTTTGTTTTGGCTACGCCGCCTTTGTGAAGCAGCGGCCGGCTGGCTACTCGTTCCTGCCCGAGCTCGAGCGATCCATCGCACAGCAAATCTCCATCGAAACGGCGCAATCTCGTCTCGACTGCGCGGTGCTCGCGAAACTGCCGAGCAAGCAGATCATGCTTGGCGTGATCGACCTTGCCGACATGACCGTCGAGGCGCCCGAGATCGTGGCCGAGCGGATCCGGCGTGCTCTGCCTTATGTCTCTCCGGAACGGCTCGTCATCGCGCCCGATTGCGGCATGAAGTATCTGCCGCGCGCGGTGGCGTTTGGAAAACTTCAGGCGATGGTCGAAGGGGCGAAGATCGTCAGGCGCGAGGTCGCGCGCTAAGAAAGGCCGCGCTTTCGACCGCGCGGCACAGCGGCTCGGACGAGGAGAGAGTCTAAGCCGCCTTCACTTCGGCGATGAAGGAGTTGACCTCGCCGCTCAGCCCTTCGGCTTGCTTCGAGAGCTCGCTCGCGGCCGACAGCACTTGCGCCGCGGCATTGCCGGACGCGGTCGATGATTCTTTCACGCTCGCGATATTCCGCGTGACTTCCCGAGCACCCGCCGCGGCTTGCTGGACGTTGCGCGCAATCTCTTGCGTCGTGGCGCCCTGCTGCTCGACCGCCGTCGCGATCGCCGAGGCAATGCCGTTGATCTCGTTGATCACCTCGCCGATGCCACGAATCGCCTCGACGGCCTGACCCGTCGCCGCGCGGATCTGCTCCACTTGGCCAGCGATCTCCTCCGTCGCTTTCGCGGTCTGATTGGCGAGAGATTTGACTTCGCTCGCAACGACGGCGAAACCCTTGCCGGCTTCGCCGGCGCGCGCCGCCTCGATCGTCGCGTTTAGCGCCAGGAGATTCGTCTGGCTCGCGATCTGCTGAATGAGGGTCACCACCTCGCCGATCTTTTGTGCGCCCGCAGCCAGCGTTTGAACCGTCGCATCGGTGCGTTTCGCGTCGTCGACGGCCTTGCCAGCGATCTTCGCCGATTGCGCGACTTGGCGCGTGATCTCGTTGACCGACGCCGACAACTCCTCGGTCGCGCTCGCGACCGTCTGCACATTGCCCGATGCCTCCTCGGCGGCCGCCGCGACCGTCCCCGAGCGGTCGCTTGTGTCGCCGGCCATCGAGGACATCGACTGCGAGGTCGCTTGCATCTCCGTCGCGGCCGTCGACAGCATCGAGACCAGCTGCCCGATTTTCGTCTCGAAATTCTGGGTCAGCAATTCCAGCGCGGCGGCGCGCTTTTCCTTGACCGCCCGCTCCGCTTCCTGCGCCTTCGACAAGCGCTCGGCTTCGATCATGCTGTCCTTAAAGACCTTGACCGCCTCGGCCATGGTGCCGATTTCGTCCTTTCGGCCAACGCCGGCGATTTCGGTCGCCATATCGCGCTTGGCCAAGCGGCGCATGGCTTCGGTCATCGCCGAGATCGGGCGCGACACATTGCCAATGATCAACAGCGCCGCGACCGTGCAGAGGATCGCGGCCACGATGATGGCGCCCGCGATCAGGTAGCGCGCCAATTCATAGATCGCAGCGCCATGATCGGCGGCTTTTTTCCCGCCCACGAGGTTAAGTTGCATGTCGTCGGTCAGGCTTTTGAGGGTCGCGTTGAAAAAGTCGCGTTCGCGGCCCGTAAAAAATTCGCCTGCCGCCTGCGCGTCGTTTTTCCGCGCGAGGCCGACAAGCTCATTGTGGACCCCCATATACTGCACCCATTGCTTGTCGAATTCATCGATGAGGGCGCGCTCTTGGCCGGGCGTTACCAGGGGCTCGTAGTCATTGCGCATCTTTTGGATGAGCGCCTGCTGGTCACGCATCAGGCCTTCATTCTTCTTCCGCGTGTCCGGATCGAGGGAGGACAGGAGGTAGACCGACTCCAGAATGCGGTACTGCTCGACCGTCGAGGCCAGTTGCCCAATCAGCGACGTGCTCGGCAGCCAGTTATCGCGGACATCGATGGCGGCGGAGTTCACCGCCCCAAGGCGCTCGATGGAGAAGAGCCCGAGGCCGACCGCGATGAAGAGAACCGCGCCGAAGGCGATCGTGACCTTTCCGCCGATCGAGTTTAGGCGAATGGGCCGCAAGATATTTCGGAGCGAGAGTTTGCCGACACCGCGCATGGTCAGGGCCCTTTCAAGAATATTGGTGCAGAACCCTCATCCTGCCCGCTCAAACGAGAATCGCATCCGCTCTGAAAAGGGAGCACGGCCCCGATTGCACGACCAACGCGCTCGTCAAACATCAATCGTTAACCTTAGCGGCAATTCAGAAATTTGCGCGCGGCGATTGCCACGCAACGATGCGAGCAAAATAGGCAAAAATCTTGAACAGTCCGTTATTTCGCGAGAAACGAGCGATGCGTCGGCTTCGTGGTTAATCGCGATTCATTTTCAAGAACCATTCGAATTGCGAGCGTGAACTGCCATCGGCGGTTGCGCCCGGTGGCAGCGCGAAAAATTATCGCACCGGGATCGCAAGCGAGAACGCCTTAACCCTCGGCAGCTTCAAGATTTCGTTAGCACGCCGCTGATACAGTTTTCGACGCCGACGAGGTTTTGCGAAGCTTGCCTCGCGACTCGTGCCGCAGCCGAAACGTCGCGGCATGCTTTCGAAAACAGACGGCTGCAATGGGCGGCCGCCGGCCACAAAGTAAACGGATTGACAATATGCCAGCTCTCTCCCAACCGGTTCTCGTGGTTGACGACTACAGCACGATGCGCAGGATTCTGCGAAGCTTGCTCGAACAAATCGGCTTCACGCACATCGTCGAAGCCGAGGATGGCGGTACCGCGCTTAATAAGCTGCGCAGCGAGCCCTTTGGGCTCGTGATTTCCGACTGGAACATGGAGCCGATGTCGGGTCTGCAGCTGTTGAAAGCGGTTCGCGCCGACGCGCAGCTCAAGGCCATGCCGTTCATCATGGTGACCGCCGAAAGCAAGCCCGAGAACGTGGTCGCTGCCAAGGCGGCGGGCGTCAACAATTATATCGTCAAGCCATTCAACGCCGAGACGTTGAGCAAGAAGATCGAGGCTGTGTTGGGGCAGTTGAAATGAGCATGGCAGCTACGGCAAAGGCGGCGACGAGCGTACGCCGCCTGGCGAAGAAGGAGTATCTGGCGTTCGAGGAATTGGTTGCCTCGACCGCGGAAGGGCGTGCCTTCCTCCGTCAGCGCGATTCGGTGGCGCGCGTCGTCGCCGCGGAGAAAGTGCGGCGCATGATGCAGGAAATCATGCCGCATCTTGGGCAGCCAACGCGCACCTCGGCGGCGGAGCACGTTCGCATCTTGCGCAAGGAATTGCAGGAAATCAGCGCCCATATCGTGCAAACCCGCAATGAGATATCGGCCCTTCGCCCGGATCAGGAGGGCACCAGTCGAATCGTGCTTGCGACGAACGAACTCGATTCGATTGTCTCGGCGACGGAGCGCGCGACCTACGAAATCCTGAACGGCGCCGAACGCATTCAGGCAGCCGCACAGAAGCTGCCGTCCACTCCGGAGGTAGGGCCGATCGCCAAGGAAATCAGCGGTCAAGCGACCGAGATCATGACGAGCTGCTCGTTCCAGGATCTCACGGGGCAGCGCATCACCAAGGTTGTGAACGCGCTTCGCTATATCGAGACGCGCATCAACGCCATGATCGACATCTGGGGCGTTGAAGAGAGCGCGCGCCGCGAGGCAGCCAACCCGTTGCACGATTCACGGCCGGACGCGCATTTGCTCAATGGTCCGCAGCATGACGCCGCAAACCAGAGTGAGATCGACTCTCTTTTCGAGTCCGCTCCTGCACCCTCGGCGTCGCCTTCCTCGCCGGGCGATCAGCAACCGGATCAGACGGCAATCGACTCCCTTTTCAAGTGAATACTGATTGATGGGAACGCGACATGGATGACCTTCTCAAGGAGTTTCTGAGCGAGACCGTCGAAAATCTCGGTTTGCTCGATTCGGAGTTGGTACGGCTCGAGCAAAACCCTAGCGATCCCACCCTGCTGCAAAATATCTTTCGCGTGGTCCATACGATCAAGGGGACTTGCGGCTTCCTCGGGCTGTCTCGCCTCCAGCGTCTTGGCCATTCGGCCGAAAATGTGCTTGGCCGGTTCCGCGACGGCACCCTCGTCGCCACTCCCGATGCGATCGAGCTCGTCCTCGCCGCCGTCGACGGGATCAAGAGCATTGTCGCAGCTCTCGCCGCAACGCAGGCCGAGCCGCCCGGCGACGACGCGGCTCTCATCGCGGAGCTCGACCGCTTGGCTGAAAGCGGCAGCGTTCCCGAGACAGCCGCGGCACCCGCCGATCACGTCGCGGTCGAGACGGAACACGCGGAGCCCGAAGTCGCGCGCACCGAGCCGGACCCCGAGACCGTCGCCGACAAGGCTGCTGAGCCCGCCCCCGCGGACCGCGCCGGTCCGGCGCCTCAGCGCGCGCAAGCGGCGGAGATCGGCGCCCAAGCGATCCGCGTCAACGTCGACCTTCTTGAAGACCTCATGACGATCGCGAGCGAGCTCGTGCTCACGCGCAATCAACTCATGCAGATTCTTCGCACGCAGAAAGACAGCGTGTTTAGCGCGGCCCTACAACGCCTGTCGCAAGTCACGACCGAGCTTCAAGAAGGCGTGATGAAGACGCGCATGCAGCCGATCGGCAATGCCTGGGCCAAATTGCCGCGGCTTGTCCGCGACCTGGCGCGCGATCTTAGCAAGAAGCTCGACCTGCGCATGATCGGCGCTGAAACCGAGCTCGACCGTCAGGTTCTTGAGATGGTCAAGGACCCCTTGACCCACATGGTCCGCAATTGCGCCGACCACGGTATCGAGAGCCCTGCCGATCGGGCGGCCGTCGGCAAACCCGAAATGGGCACGATCACGCTCAACGCGCATCATGTTGGCGGCCACATCGTCGTTGAGATCGGCGATGACGGGCGCGGCCTTTCGAGCGAAAAAATCCGCAAGAAGGCGATCGCCAACGGGCTTGCGACCGAGAGCGAGCTCGCCTCGATGACCGAGCAGCAGCTCCAGCAATTCATCTTCAGGCCCGGCTTCTCGACTGCCGAAGCCGTTACCAATATTTCGG
>Ga0209580_10001492_pt1 | contig 10764 bp, 7 predicted proteins | sample Coa_R1_5_FD_187153 | JGI IMG/M metagenome (GOLD analysis project Ga0209580, IMG submission 187153) | Surface soil microbial communities from Centralia Pennsylvania, which are recovering from an underground coalmine fire - Coalmine... | ecosystem: Environmental > Terrestrial > Soil > Unclassified...
TCGAATCTGTTGCGCATTCACCAGGTTGCCATTGTGCGCCAGCGCAATCGACCCTTTACTCGATTGCACCAGAATCGGCTGTGCGTTCAGCAGCGCCGAATCTCCCGCGGTGGAGTAGCGCGTGTGCCCAATGGCCAGCGTGCCCCGCATTCGCGAAAGCACATCTTCGGTAAAGATATCGGCGACCAGGCCCATGGCTTTGTACACTCGCGAGGTCAGGCCATCGGAGGTCACAATCCCGGCCGACTCCTGACCGCGATGCTGAAGCGCATGCAGTCCGAGATAAGCGAGCTTTTCCGCCTCGGGATGGGCGAAGATCGCCACCACGCCGCACTCGTCACGAAATTTGTCGGAAGTCAGCATTTCGCTCCTGGCCGTTAGCTGCTACCTTTCCGGCCTCTTGCTCCAACCTGCAATTCAGGCTTCCACCATCTCTGGATCCGTCCGCAGAGCTGACTCCAGAGCTTTCTCATACAGTTCGTTCAACTCGGAAACTGCCGCAGAAATCACAGGCCTGCCAGCAATTGCGATCTCCAACCGATCCGCGATCGTTTCTCCGAGCACATCCGCCGAGACCCCGTGCTTCGTCGCTACCTCTTTGATTCGCGCCACATTGTTCGGATCGCAGGAGACCACAATCCGGCTTGCATCTTCTCCGAACAGCACAAACTCCGCCGGAAGTTGGTTCGACACAAGATTCACGCTCGCACCAATACCCTTCGCAAACGCCTTCTCGGCCAGAGCAACCGCCAATCCCCCATCGCTCGAATCATGAGCCGAATCCACCAACTCTCGCTGAATCAATTCCACAACCGCCCTCTGCAAGCCAGCTTCCTTCTCCAATTCAAGTTCCGGCGGGTATCCCCAGAGCTCACCGAGAATTTCTTTTGCGTACTCTGACGAGCCGAACTCACACTCTACGTCGGTGATATCGCCCACTTCGCCCGAGTGCAATAGCACGATCGTGCGCCCAGGCTGAGTAAAATGCATCTTTGCCGATTTGTGCACATCCGCGAGAGTCCCCACCACTCCGAGCACCGGTGTGGGATAAATGCCCTCGCCCAGGGTCTCGTTATAGAAACTGACATTCCCGCCGGTGATCGGAATCTCAAGCTCTTCGCAGGCTTTAGTGATGCCATCGATGGATTGCGAGAACTGCCACATGATGTGCGGCTTCTCGGGATTGCCGAAGTTGAGGCAGTTGGTTGCGCCGATAGGAGTTGCGCCTGAACACGCGACCTTGCGCGCAGCCTCTGCCACGGCATGCATCGCACCCAGTCGCGGATCGAGATAACACCAGCGTCCATTGCCATCGAGCGCCATCGCGAGACCGCGCTGCGAGCCTTTAATGCGGATCACGCCAGCATCGCCCGCGCCCGGGGCTTCCACCGTGTTGGTTTGCACCATGTGGTCATACTGCTGCCAGACCCAGCGCTTGCCGCAAATGTTCGGGCTCGCCAGAAGCTGCTTCAGATTTTGAGTGAAATCACCGCTGCTCTTGAGTTCGACGCTCTCTGGCATATCACGCGAAACTGGGGGTTCCCAGCGTTCCAGCGGACGTTTGTAAACTGGAGCATCGTCGGTGAGGGCCTGATTTGGAATCTCTGCCACCACTTCGCCGTGATGACGCACGCGCAACTTATTCTCGCGGGTTACCTTGCCAACTTCGACCGCATCCAGTCCCCATTTTTCAAAAACGCGGAAGACTTCCTGCTCGCGACCCTTCTGCGCCACCAGCAACATGCGCTCCTGCGATTCACTCAGCATGATTTCGTAGGCATTCATGCCGGTTTCGCGCTGAGGCACACGATCAAGTTCGATCTCGATGCCGACCTGTCCGCGTCCGCCCATCTCGCAAGTGGAACAGGTGAGTCCTGCCGCGCCCATATCCTGGATGCCGACGATGGCTCCGGTTTGCATGGCTTCAAGGCACGCTTCCAGCAGCAGCTTTTCGAGGAACGGATCGCCCATCTGCACGTTCGGGCGTTTCGCTTCAGAAGCTGCGCTGAACTCTTCGCTCGCCATGGTTGCGCCATGAATGCCGTCGCGTCCGGTTTTGGCGCCGACGTAGATCACCGGATTGCCTTCACCCGCAGCGCGCGCATAGAAAATCTGATCTTTGCGAACCAGGCCCAGCGCAAAAGCATTCACCAACGGATTGCCGGAGTAGGACGGTTCGAACTTTGTTTCCCCGCCTAAATTGGGCACACCGAAACAGTTTCCGTAGGAAGCAATGCCGCTGACCACGCCTTCGAGGATGGAGTGGTTCTTGTGCAGTTCCGACTGCGAGACAGCCGAGCCTCGCTCGGCCGACAAGCCCCTTCGACTACGCTCAGGGCAAGCTTGGGCGGATGTTCCCACACGAGTTTTGATGGGGCCAAACCGCAGCGAATCCATCACCGCGGCTGGCCTGGCGCCCATGGTGAAGATATCGCGCAGGATTCCGCCTACACCGGTGGTGGCGCCCTGAAACGGCTCGATGAATGATGGGTGATTGTGCGATTCGATCTTGAAGGCGCAGGCCCAGCCGTCGCCAATGTCGATGATACCCGCATTCTCTCCCGGACCTTGCACGACCAGCTTGCTCCGCGTCGGCAGCCGCTTTAAGTGCACGCGGGAAGATTTGTAGGAGCAGTGCTCGCTCCACATCACGCTGAAAATGCCGAGTTCGGTAAAGGTAGGCTCGCGTCCCCCCAGAAGTCGCTTGACTTTTTCGTACTCGTCGGGCGTAAGGCCGTGCTGGCGGAGGGTTTCCGGTGTGATCGCAAAATCAAGGGAAGTGGCCATGAAGGGTAAGCCTTATTGTCGCATTTCGGAGAGCGGGAAGATAGAGTCTGAGCGCGGTTTATAGGAAGAAACTTGGATTCAGGATGGACCTGCGGAGCGGCTTCGGGCAGCGACGCATGCTCGAATCGTTGACGGCCGTCCTCCTAGTATGATTCGAAGGAAATGAAATCGATCATTGTGGGCACGGCGGGTCACATCGATCACGGGAAAACCGCGCTGGTTAAGGCTTTGACCGGAATTGATGCGGATCGGCTGGAAGAGGAGAAGCGGCGCGGAATTACCATCGACCTGGGTTTTGCCCACATGGAGTTGCCCGGGCCGGATGGCGAGATGGTGCGGCTGGGGTTTGTCGATGTGCCGGGGCACGAGCGGTTCGTGCGCAACATGCTGGCGGGAGTGGGAGGCATTGACCTGGTGCTGCTGGTGATCGCGGCGGATGAGTCGATTAAGCCACAAACCCGAGAGCACTTTGACATTCTGCAACTGCTTGGGGTGCAGCGCGGAATTACAGTGCTCAGCAAATCGGATGCCGTAGATGCGGAGACACTGGACGTCGTCAGACTGGAGATCGAGGAATTTCTGCGCGGGACGTTTCTGGAGAAGTCGCCGGTGGTACCCGTGAGTTCGCTAACGGGAACCGGGCTGGTCGAACTAAGGCAAAAAATAGTTGAGACTGTCGTAGGAATCGAGCCGCGTGATCCGCGTGCGGTCGCGAGATTGCCAATTGACCGTGTCTTCACCATGAAAGGTTTCGGCACGGTGGTGACCGGGACCCTGATTTCGGGGACCATCCACAAAGATGAGGAGTTGGAGATTTTTCCGACTGGACGGCGAGTGCGGGTGCGCGGAGTCCAGGTACACGGCAGCTCCGCCGAGCAGACGGTCGCGGGACAGCGCACGGCTTTGAACCTTGCGGGAGTCGCCACGGACGATTTAGCGCGCGGGATGACGCTGGCCAATCCGGCGACATTTGAGACGACCCGCCGCGTCGATGTGAAGCTGCGGTTGCTGGCTTCAGCGCCGCGCCCTTTGAAGGATCGGGCCCGGGTGCATTTTCACGCTCACACAATGGAAATGGTGGTGGAGGTTTTGCTGTTCGAGGGAAGCGACCTGGATGCCGGGAAGAGCGCGGCAAAGATGGGGCATCCGCAACTTTCTCCGGGCGGAGAAGCGTTTGCGCGCTTGAACTTGCCGGAGGCAGCGTTGCTCCTGCCCGGGGACCGATTCATCATCCGGCAATTCTCGCCTGTGGTAACAATCGGGGGCGGAACGGTGGTGGACGCGGCGCCCATCCTTCTGCGAAGTCTGCGACCGAGCAGCTCCATGGAAGTGCTCGCCGGCGAGGACCGACGCGCCATCCTGAAAGCTCGAATCGCGCGCCGGGATCAGAACGGGATTTCGTTGGCGCGGCTTGTGGCCGAGACGGGATGGACCACATCCGTGATCGAATCACAGTTAGACGATGCGATAAGGAGCCGGCATCTAGTGCGGCTCGGCGAAGTTCTCCTGCATGCGCCCGCGTGGGAGGCATTGCAGCAGCGAGTTACCAGCGTGGCCGGAGAATTTCATAAGAAGAATCCGCTGGTTGGCGGCATCAGCAAGCAAGAATTGCGGGAGCAGATCCATACCAATGGCATCGTGTTCGAGGCCCTGGTGCAGGAATTACTTCGGCAGAAAAAGATCGAGATCGCCGGAGACCTGGTCCGGATACCGGGTCACGGCGTGGTGATGAAGGATGACGAAGCGGAGTCGAAAAAGAAAATCGAAGAGGCATTCGCTTCGGCAGGACTCAAAGTACCGGCGCTGAATGAAGTCCTGGCGGGGCTGAAAGTGGACAAGGTACGCGCCCAGAAAATTGTCACGCTGCTGCTGCGCGACCGCGTGCTGGTGAAAGTTTCGCAAGAATTGGTGTTTCACCGCACGGCGCTGGAGGAGTTGCGGCGGCAGATAGCCGCCTATAAAGCGCAGGCTCCAAAGATTGATGTCGGCCGATTCAAGGAGATGACCGGCGTGAGCCGGAAATATGCCATCCCTCTGCTGGAGTATCTGGATCGTGAGAGGGTCACCAAGCGGGTAGGGGATGCGCGGGAGATCCTCTAACCTCTCAGCCACGGGTCGGCACGGATACGGCAGGGCTGGCGTTGATCTGCGCGCAAGTATGCGGCCGTGGATTCTAGATTTTTTCCTCGGGGAATTCGAAGGCCAATCCCAACGGATCGGTAACGCGGTTGGTGAAGTTGGCAAGTCCGGCGAGCATATGGACGTCGACGATTTCGGCATCGGCAAAATGACTCTTCAACGCCGCAAAATCGGCATCGTTGACGTCATGCGGCGTGCGCGTCAGCTTGTCAATGTAGCCGAGGGCCGCCTGTTCTTTCCCGCTATAGCGTGAAAAGTCCCCTGCCTTCAAGGCAGTCCAGTCGTCTGAGTTGAGTCCCACGCGCTTCGACGAAGCCAAATGGTGCTGCGTGCAGTAGTGGCATCCGTTAATCAAGGAGACGCGGATATAGATCAGTTCGTAGAGCTTGCGGTCGAGCGACCGGCCCACGCTGGCGTAGAAGGGCAGAAAATTCTTGAGCAACTCAGGGCGGTGGGCGAGCGCCTTCTGGAAATTGCCGGGCTTCCCGCGCTGAGTCGTTTCGTAGATTTGCTTCACATCAGCAGGAGCGTTCGCGGGTTCGATCAGTGTGACGCGTGCCATGACGACCTCGAATGAGAACATTTGAACTCCGTATAATAAGGCACTGGAGTGATTTTGTTGTACAACCTGGAGTCCAACGGCCGATGCTTTCCATTCGTCCCGCAATCGTCAGTGACGTACCACTGATCAGAACTCTTATCCGCGAACTGGCCGATTTCGAGCATGAACTCGAGCACGTAACCATTACTGAGGCGGACTTGACGCGAGATGGATTCGGGCCGGAGCCAAAATTCCGTGTGCTAATCGCGGAATGGGACGGACAGGTGGCGGGCTACGCTCTCTTTTTCAATTTCTACAGCACGTGGCGAGGGCGGCAATTGTTCCTGGAAGATCTTTTTGTGAGGGCTCAATTCCGAGGCAAGGGAATCGGAAAAAGTGTCTTGGCTTTCGTGGCAAAGATCGCACGGGACGAGGGTTGTCATGCCCTGCGCTGGGAGGTGCTGAGCTGGAACCAGCCGGCCGTCGATTGGTATCGCTCGCTGGGGGCTGATTTTCTGGATGATTGGCGGCTCGTGATCCTCGCGGACAACGCGCTGCAGCGGCTGGCGGAGAAAGCGCCGTGAGTATGCAGGTCAAGATCATCGGTGCCGGACTCGCAGGTGCGGAGGCGGCGTGGCAGTGCGCGCGGCGCGGCGTGAGCGTTGAGTTGTTTGAGATGCGGCCGGCGCGCTCGACGCCGGCACACCAGACTGCGGATTTCGCGGAGTTGGTATGCTCCAATTCGCTGAAATCGGAGAGCGAGAACACTGCGCCGTGGTTGCTAAAGGAAGAGATGCGGCGGGCCGGTTCGCTGCTGCTGGAGATCGCGCGGGCGTGTGCCGTGCCCGCGGGACATGCGCTGGCTGTGGATCGCGTTGCTTTCGCGGCGAAGGTGACCGAAGCGATTTCGAGTGAGCCGCTGATTGTAGTGCGGAGAGAAGAGGTCACGCGGATTGACGAGGACTGCATCACCATCGTGGCTACCGGCCCATTAACTTCCGACGCACTGGCGCCGGAGATTGCTCGGCTGAGCACTGGGTGCTCGACGGCAGCGGCTGAAACCGCTTCAAAGAATGTGACTGATACCGCAGCGCTAAAGCTCTGCGCCACCCAGGAAGGTGCTGCTTCTTCTGGAGCCTTTGATGGCGAGATTGCCGATGGTGCTGGCATTTCGCGGGCAGGAGTGCCCGCGCCACATGGTCAGTACTCTCTCACGGCACACAACCTCTTCTTCTATGACTCGATCAGTCCCATTGTGGAGGCGGATTCGATTGATATGTCGCGCGTCTACCTGGCGGCGCGATATGACAAAGGATCGGCCGATTACATTAATTGTCCGATGACGTCCGAGGAATACGACCGTTTCTACGATGCGCTGCTTGCTGCTCAATCGGTGGAGGAGCGCGATTGGGAGAAACTGAATTATTTTGAAGGCTGTTTGCCCATTGAGGAGATCGCGCGGCGCGGGCGCGATACGCTGCGTTTTGGGCCCATGAAGCCGGTCGGGCTAAACGATCCGCGCACCGGCAGGATGCCGTATGCCGTGGTCCAGTTGCGACAGGAAAATCTGCGGGCAGATTCTTACAACCTGGTCGGATTTCAAAATCACTTGAAGTTTAGCGAGCAGGCGCGCGTGCTGAGGATGATTCCGGGGCTGGAGGATGCCCGCTTCCTGCGTTACGGGCAGATTCATCGCAACACGTATATTAACGCGCCGACACTGCTGCGCCAGACGCTGCAGATGAAGGCACATGCAAAGGTCTTCTTCGCGGGGCAGATCTGTGGCGTGGAAGGCTATGTCGAGTCGATCGCTACCGGGCTGATGGCCGGAATGCACGCCGCCGCGCTGGTGCTCGGCACCGAACTGGTCGCGCCGCCGCGAACTTCGGCATGTGGATCGCTCACTCACTATGTCACGCATGCGAACCCGAAGAATTTCCAGCCGGCCAATATTACGTTTGATCTGTTGCCCAGCCTAGCCGCGAAAATCCGCGACCGCAAAGAACGGCACCGCATGCAGTGCGAACGGGCTCTCTGTGAGTTCGAGGACTGGCTGGAGAAGACGGCGACTTCGGCGCTGAAGGCATGATCGCGAGAGCTCGGTGGAAGCAAATTCAGCGCCATGCTCCTTTTCGAATAGATTTGATCGTATCGTGCGTTCGCAGTACCTTGCTTCTGTGCATTAATGGACGAGGTGCGAAGTGCCCATTTCCGCGGTGGATACCATCTCTCTTGCTTTCCGCCACACCAAGCAGCAACTCTTGCAGCCGTTTCGGCTTGGTCAATGGAGCCGGCTCGCCCTTGTGGGATTGCTGGCGGGAGAGCTGAGTTCCAGCGGTGGCTGCAATGGCCCCTCAAATTTCAATTTTCCTCGGCACCCCGCGCGCCAGTTTTTCACGCCTGGACTTTCCGCAACCAACCCGACGCTTTACATTGGACTCATCGTCGTTCTGATCGCGTCTGCTTTCGTGCTCGGAATCGTCTTAATGTACGTGAGCAGCGTGATGCGCTTCATTCTGTTCGACAGCGTGCTGGCCAAAGAGTGCCGCATTCGCGCGGGATGGAGCCGCAGGCAGGGGCCGGGGCTGCTGTACTTTTTCTGGAAGATTCTGTACACCGTCGTCAGCCTTGCGGGGCTGCTGGTGCTGCTCGGCATTCCCCTAGGATTCGCTTTTTTGATGGGATGGCTGAAGGAGCCGCGACAGCATCTGTTACCTCTGATATTGGGCGGAGTCGCTGTTTTCTTCCTGATGTTCGCATTTTTCGTGGTGCTCGCCGTGATTTATGTGCTGACGAAAGATTTCGTGGTGCCGCAGATGGCGCTGGAAGACATTGGCGTGGTCGAGGCATGGCGAAGGTTGTGGACCATGATGAAAGCAGAGCGAGGCGGATATGCCGGTTACATCGGCATGAAGATTGTGTTGGCAATTGGGGCGGCAATGATTGTGGGAATCGTGACGCTGATTCTAGGACTCATAATCGCGATTCCGACGGTCGCGTTGGCCGTCATCGCCGTGCTGACAGGAAAAACGGCGGGCCTTACCTGGAACGTGTTTACGATTACGCTGGCGGTTGTCGTGGGCAGCGTGCTGTTCGCGGTCATCCTTTATCTGGTGGCGCTGATCTCCGTGCCCGTGGTGGTGTTTTTTCCCGCTTATTCGATTTATTTCTTTGCCGCCCGCTATCGGCCGCTGAGCCTGGTTCTGTATCCGCCGGCGGCCCCAGTCACTCCGCCGGAAGCGCCTCCGCTACCACCGGCTCCGGAGGCAATCGGATAATCGGTGAGGCGCTGAGACAGAGGGACGGCGAAGAGTCTGCTAGCCGCAATCCGTTCATCAACATCAGGGATTCTTCAGCTTGGCGGTATTGCGCGTAGGCCAGGAAAAACGGCGGCCTATGATGCACTTGATGATGAGGTGGTCGGTGGAAGCGGTCGTGCCCACGCCCACGCCGAAGTTGAACTCCCACTGCGGACCGAAGTCGACGTCGATGGTCGGAAAGAATTGCTGCTGTTGATCTCTAAGGTGGTCGAAACCAGTTACCGGTCCATAAGCGGCGTAGTACTCCAACCCGCCGGCAATTTTCTTGGTGAAATCGAAACTGAACTTGAAGTTGGGAGAGAACTCCACGCCCTTGTTTACACTGGGACCGTGAAATGAACGATCGAGCGAGGGATTGAAGCTCAAATACCATCGTCCGATTTTTTTGTCGACGATGGGGCGGATTTCCCACGTCCAGGTATCGGCGGAAAAAGCGTGGCGCTGGTAGCCGATTTCATTCGAGAGACTCAAGCCTACGGGCCACTTCCACGATTCGGGAACACGAACTCGCGGGCGAATGTGGTCGCCAACCCATTGCCATCCGCTGTCCGGCTGGATGCTGGTGAAGACATAAAACCCTACTTCGGACCAGTCGTTGATTCCCTGCGTGAGCTCCAGGGTCTCATGTTCGGCATGGTTGGTCGGCAGAACGCCATCCTGCACGGTCTTGCTGCCTTCCGCGGTGAAGTTGGAGTGAATCTCAACCATCGTCGACCGAGGCGCGACTGTGTCGTAGCTGTAAACCTGGATCTCGTAATTGTCCTGCGCAAAGGAAGGAAAAGCCGCCAGGCAAAAGACTGGGATGACCAGCAATATGGTACGCGGTCGAACGATCATGGAATTTCTTGTTGCACAGCCCCTGCACGCCTAGTGTTCCATCATGCATGGCAGTGACAGATCTGCGCAAGTCGGCTAGGGAAGTCGCTTCCCACGGCAAGGGGGCGGGACATCACGGCTCAGTTCGCCGGCTCTTCAAGTTTAGAATCCAAATATTGCCGGAACTCGTCTGATATCTTTAAAGTCTTCCCCTGATTTCTTGTGTTCGCCATGCCGACGCAACACCCAAGCCGGTGGAAGGTAGTCCTCGCCTTTGGACTTGTCTATCTGTTCTGGGGCTCGACGTACCTGGGGATCGATATCGCGGTGCGCACCATTCCTCCGGCGCTGATGTGCGCTATGCGATTCTCAACCGCGGGCGTCGTCATGTTGGCAGTGTGCGCGCTGAGCGGGCGAAAGATTCTGTATTCGCCAAAGCAAATCTTGCTGGCCGGAACCGTTGGCGTGTTGCTGCTGACGGGCGGCAATCTTACGCTTGCATATGCGGAACTCTCGGTTTCTTCCGGATTAGCTGCTCTCATTATCGCCATCACACCGCTCTGGTTCCTGGTGCTGGATGCCCTCCTGCTCGGGCACCATCACATTTCGGCGCGAGGCAAGGGCGGACTCACCTTAGGAATTGCGGGATTGTTTGTGCTTTTTTATCCGGAGCTGATTTCCAAAACCGCACTTGGGCGCCGCGAACTGTTGGCATCGGTGAGCCTGTTGGCGGCATCGTTCAGCTGGGCGTTGGGATCGGTGTTGGCCAAACGCTGGCAATCAGGTATGGACGTGTTCAGCGCCACAGGCTGGCAGATGACGGTTGCGGGTTTCTGCAATCTGATTCTGGCCGCCCTGGCCGGCGATTTCTCGCACGTCACCTGGAGCGCGCAAGGTATCGGCGCCGTATCGTATCTGGTGGTGTGCGGGTCGTGGATTGGATACTCGGCGTACATCTGGCTGCTGGAGCACATCCCGACGTCGAAAGTTTCGACCTATGCCTATGTGAACCCGGTCGTGGCGGTGTTTCTGGGGTGGCTGATTCTGCATGAGCGCGTGGATAAGTTCATCCTGGGAGGCAGCACCATCGTGATTCTCTCGGTGATCCTGGTGACCAGCGCCAAGGTGAAGCAGAAGACGATCGCAGCCGAACTGCCGGCG
>Ga0209580_10001493_pt1 | contig 10764 bp, 13 predicted proteins | sample Coa_R1_5_FD_187153 | JGI IMG/M metagenome (GOLD analysis project Ga0209580, IMG submission 187153) | Surface soil microbial communities from Centralia Pennsylvania, which are recovering from an underground coalmine fire - Coalmine... | ecosystem: Environmental > Terrestrial > Soil >...
GGAACATTCGTGGTCAGGATCGCCACGCCGTTGAGCATCAAGCCGCCGTTGCCGATCGCCGGAACATTCGTGGTCAGGATCGCCACGCCGTTGAGCATCAAGCCGCCGTTGCCTATCGGTGGATGGTTGGTGAGCAGTTTGGCCGAGCCGTTGAACATCAAGCCGCCATCCGCCGGCGGGAATGTCGGATCGGGCAGACCCCTCTTGAAACCGATGGCCAGGCCGAAAGAAAAAATGCCGCCGAACGGAACTACCTGGACGATTCCAAGTTTGATGCCATAGGCGCGACTCTCATCGACCGCGCACGGTTCGACGGGCGGGACGCCGGCAATCCAATATTTTGACCGAGGCGAGAGACCTTCGAAGTCTTCAGGATCGCCGTGGACATGATCGCCAGGACGTGCAGCGGGGTGATGAAAGGGAAAATACTTGCGAATGGTGCGAGCCGTGCCGGACTGCTCGTAAGTGTAAGGAGTCTCGTTTTCTAGATCATCGATTCTCGGCCAGAAAACGGTTTTGCCTTCGTAGATCGGCGTGTCGCGTGGAACGACATACCAATTGATTCGGTTATCTCGCAGCGAGTCGTCACTGTAGAACCGGCAAGGCGCCGAATAACTACGTCGGACAGCACCGAACGCCATCCCGCATGGCGAGAAACCGATAGGACGGTCAGGAAACCAGCTCACGAGCTGAAAAGGCGACCCCCTTTTTTGTCCCCGATTCGGAGACCATATGCACCTGTCCAAGCCGCGTACTGGTAAACGCCGCCGGGCACATGGCCGGATTTGAGAGCAACCGTCGTGTTGCCGATCGCCTTCATGAAGTTCAACATCTCCGTGACCCAGTCGGCAGCACCGGCGGCGGGAACGCTACCGACCGGCAACGTGGCGACGAACGGCAACGCCGAAGTGAGCACGCCGCCCGCAACCACTTCGTCGGGGATGCACGAGAACTTCCGCGTCACACTCCCACCCATTGCGTGTTCCATGCGGAACAAAAACGCCGTGCGGGAAAAATCGTACTTCGTGGGAGGCGGCGAACCTCCGCCGGGCGTCACATATACGCCAGCCCCGAGCGCGTCTTTGAGAAATCGCGAGTCGCGGACGCCGTTGTCGTTGTTGATCGTCGCGTAGAAAATCTCCGAATCGACCGGCATGAGCGCCTTGATGCGTGCGGCCAGGTCGTTGGCATTGCTCTTAACGGTCGCTTCGTCCAGCTCGGCGAAGTAGAACTTCATATTGAAGCCGCGTTCGTTCGAGTTGATTTTGAAGTTGGCAGACCATAACCGGCCTGCCGTTCCATTCGTCCAAGGCATCGATATACTCCTTGTTTTCGCGTGCAATTCGTTGAAAAAGCTTGCATTCACGCAGCGTGCAAACTTGATGGGGATTTGGTTGGTTTAGCCCTTGGCGGCCAGCACTTGAGCCGAACGGGTGATGACCTGGGTCAAGGCCTTGTCGGAAGCCGATTGCGGGATTCCTCGCCAGAGATACGGATTGTACCCTTTACGAGCCCCGCGATTCGTTTCCGCGTCATCCTGCCGCTTCACCACCTGGGCGGCGTGAAGCAATTTCTGCACCGCCTTGCGCCGTCTGCCCCGTAGCAAAAGACGTGGCTTGATTCGAGCCGGCGACGAAGCGCCAACAGGCTCGATTGAACCGACGATTGGCATTTCAATACCTCCTGAAAAGAGAAAAAAAACACACTATCCATAACGCGATGGAAACCGAGCCATCACGGTAATCAGCTAACGTCCGGCGCCGAGATGACGCGAATTTGTCGCCTCATCGACTGGCCGGGCGTGTCGAAGATGATCGGGATTTCGAACGGTTCGAAGATGAAAAGTTTCGTGTCAACACCCGTCACGGTCAAAGTGGTGTAAACGCAGGTGATTCGAGACGGGGCAATGGTGTCGCCGGCCGTCCATTCAACCGGCGGGTAAAGCGCCTCGGCATAATCGTCTTCGTTGTCCACGATATCGGGCACACCGGTCAACGTGACCGGAGCGTAGCCGTTGAACGTGCATTCGACCATGTCGGAAAGGGAGACTTGGTCAAGGTCATCTGGGATGTCCTGAGACCCCAGGTGTGCTACAATCGTTACGTCGGTGCGGGCGAGAAACGCCAGCAGAGCAACAGGCTCAGCCAACAACGCATCGGGCATCTCATAACTCCTTTTTTCTGAAGGGGTCCATAATGCTTTCTCGACAACTGCTCAGAGTTCCCAACGATCTTGCTCTATTTTCACAGGGCAAGTTCGAAGCCTTTGCAATGTCTTACCTCGCATACTACTGCGATCAGGTAATTCAGCCAAGGGTACTTCAATCGTTCCAGAAGGCGTACGACGTGGACGAAATCCACAATTACGCGTCGGTCACGAACGGCCGGCCGGGTTTCACCGTGGGCAAGTGGATCGGCGACGGACAAAGGCGCGTCGTCGTCGCCATCCGTGGAATCAACGCGCTCAGCGATATTCGCAGCATGACCGGGATGATTGCTCCGGTCGGCGTCACTGGCCTGCCTGGCCGTGCTTTCGGAGCTTTCGCCACGTTTGCCGATCAGATTCGTACCGTGCTCCTGGCTGACACCTGGTTCATGGGAGCGTTCAACCTCACGCAGACGCCAATCGTTTTCACCGGGCATTCGATGGGAGCTGCGATTGCCGAAGTGTTGGCCTATCGGTTCGCACAGGCAAACCCGATGAAATTTTTCTGGTTGCACAAGTTCGGTTCGCCGCGCGTGGGTAGCCGGGCCTGGGTCAACGGCAAGCCGCGTAACTGCATCAAGCAGACCTACTACGCCTACTGGGACCCCATTGACATGTTCCCCTTTTTCACGCCGCTTGGCACGAACTGGGGCAGCACCTTCCAGAGCTGGACGCTGGCGAACATGGCGACGGATGAAGGGCAAGACCGCAATCGTGGGTTCGGGCCTGGCGAAGAAAGGCCAAACCTTTTCCTCGACGGCCGCACGATTGATTTCATCCGGTATCTCACCGTCGGCATGTCGTTTGCCTTGAACTATCCGAGCGGCCGGCCGTGGCGAGAGGAACCGGTCAACCCCTGGTGGTTCCACATGGCAGACCACTATCGCGGCCTGATGCTGGACGATGCCGCGCGGGTTTCTCCCGAAACGCTGATGCGCATGCGGGGTTTGGAGTTCAACGACGAAACCAACTGGGGGGCCCAATATTCGCCGGGATTGTGGCCGGGCTATCTCAACAAGAATTTGGGAACCTACCCCGCCATCGATATCGACGCCACCGATTGGGAGGCACCGGGCGACGAGCCACCCGACCCGATCATCGAACAGATTGACGGCGAGTTCGCCAGCGGCGCCGGCGGCGGCGGGGATTGGGAAGCGTACCAACGTCCTCCCATTGCTCCCCTTCGCCGCGTGAGGTGACATGATGGATTTCCAGACGTGGGCAATGGCATGGGGGCCGGCAATCCCCCTTCTCGTTGTCTTGCTCAAGTTGCATTACGACGCGATCCACAAAGTTATTCCGCGTGGGTTTCGCAACATCACGGATGCAATGGATGAGCACGAAACGAACGCCGCGCGTCGGTCAAAATCGAACGATAAGGGCCTGCGATCGTTGAGAAAGGAGGTTCACAAGCTACGTCGAGAAAGGCGTAAACGGCGCAAGGAAATTGAGCAGACCAGATTGAGCAAGGATCATCTACCGACGAAGCGGCGGAAGCCGACCGCGAAAACGTGATGGAAAAAAACGAACGGCGTGGAAGTCAAATTTGACTTCCACGCCGTCGCCGTTTCGATCAATGCGGCAAAACCACATTGAGATTCTGCACGTCGAGATCGACCTTGAACGTGATGCCGTCGCCGGGCGAAGCGACGGACACGGGCGGGGAAAGCGGGCTGATGAAAAGCAATTCAAACGCTGCCATCGGCACCGGACGCCAGACCAAGAAAATTCCCTTGATCGTCTGCGGTCCGCTGATGCCACCGGACGCGATGAAGGACACGAGCGGCGAGAGCGTGTAACCTTGTTCGTGCGAGTCGAGCACAGGGCCTGGCACGGTGAGCACGGAAAGGTCGATCGACGCATATCCGGCAAAGGTACATTGCGTTAGATCACTCATTTGCGTGAGTTCGTCGGCCCCTGTATTAGCGTTCGCCGAATAGAGCCCAACGGTGAGATTGAATGCGGGATTGAAAAGCGCATTTGAAAGTTTCGTCTTTGCGATGTTAACCAGCATGGTTCACTAAGCCTTTCTCGGCCAGGCCGATCACGGGTTGAGGAATTGCGACATGTCGGTTAGCTTCGGGGTGAGCGTGAGAAACACGCCATCGGCGTTCACGGGAACTGGCGAATCGAACCGTTCGACCCAGAGAAGGTTGCCGGCGTCATCGGTCACGTAATAACCGTAGATCGTGTTATTCGGGCCACCGCTTCGCGTGAACGTCACAGGGTCCCAGGTAATAAACGCTCGATTCGTCCCGTCAAGAACGGGGGACACGACCGGCGTTGTCAACGTCTGTTGCGCATACCCCGCAAAGTTTGCCACGGTGAGCAATCCGAGCGAAGCGGCATGGTCGGGCGTGTAATTGTTCTGGAAAAGATCGATCTTGGCGATTTGGTGCGCTTGAATGATGACCTTTGCCATTGCGATCTTGCCAGTGTCGGGAACGATGAGGTTCGACATAAGAAAAAACTCCTTGTTAGAAAAACTTCCTATTCCGGCCACACGGCCAGAGGAAACGCTACTTCATGACCTCGGCAAATCGCCGGGGCTCGGACGCGTCAATCGCTCTGTCACTTTCATAACAACGCGCGTCCGTTCTCGACAAGCTTCGTGAAGATCGTCAGCATAGATGACGTAGAGCTCACGTTGACCGTCGAAATCGACGACTCCCCAAACGCACGTCAAACTACCTTCGGCCGGTGACAATTTGAAGTTGCCAAACTTCCATGATACTTTCCGCATGGTCTAGCTCCTGGGCGTGAGGACGCAACCGGCTATTTCAGCTGCCTTCGATTATAGCGGCTCGCGCGGCGAGAAAAAGCGATATAAGAATTTTCACCGACACAATTTACGGGCCGGCAATTCGAACGTGAACCGCCGACGCGCGAAAGTGTCCTTCCCAGGGAAGCGCGATCGGCCGCAGTTGTCGCCCGGCGGATCGCCAGCGCGAGCCGGGCAGAAAATCGCGATTCGTCGCCGGCGAAATCTTTTTCCGGGGTTTCTCATAAGGAGACTGGACGGGAGGGGAGCGAACTCGTACCTTAACGCGAACTTGGACGCGTTACGCGTACTCCTCAGCGTAGCGTTATAGTCAGGACAGCCTTGTCAACAGGTTTCCCCCCGTCCCCTCTGCATGAAAAACCGCGCCAGCGAGCTTGCCCGTAGAATCAATTTCTGCCAGAACGGCCGATGAGATGCCCATTTTGACGTTCCGCGTGCCAGGGCGGGCATCCTGGCGCGTCGAGTTATCAACAATTTCCGCTTCGAGCTGCCAAAAAAAGAGCTGGTTTCCCTGGGTCTTGGAAAACCAGCTCAATCGCGATCGTTGTGAGATTTCTTTAATAATTCGATCGGGCGATCAAAACGCTCTCACGTTTCCCGTTTTTTTTCGGTCGGCGTTTTGCGTTTCGCCATCTCTTGGCGCCGCCGCGCTGCTTCCTCGGCGAAGCTTCCCTGGAACCTCTCTTCCTTTTTCGGTTCCAACGCTTGCGGCGGCGCGTCGTCGGATTCGGTGACATAGACGCGCGAGGGCAGGGGATTCTTCTTCGTCAGGTCGATGCGATGGACATGGTAAAGGTGTTTCAACACCGGAACGATATCAAAGCAAGGTGGCATCGAGGCAGGGTCTTTCTCTTCGTGCAACTTCGCCATCACCGGCGTCGATTTCTTTGCGGTCTGCGTATGCCGATACAATTCCCAGATTTGGCCACGAGCGTAAATGTCCCGCAAGTCAAGCTCCATGTGTTCGGTGACTTCGAGGACGGCCGGCGTCCATTTCTTGCGGGCGATGTTGTAAAGTTCTACAGCCGCGTAGCCTTTCCAGACGATATCGGTGCGATGGTAAAGCGGTTGGCACCCTTCGCCTGGGCAGTAATGCGAACGGTTCCTCACAAAATGCGTGAAGAGTCCGCCTACTTCTTTACTCAACGTGCGAGCAAAACACGTTGTACCGGGCTCAACGCGATAGACACGGACGGCCAGCACTTCGCCCGGCCCGGGCGTACCGTTCGTTCCATTGCGTTCGGGGCCTGGTAGTTCTTCGCCATATTCATCATGCATTGTGTCCACTCCTTTGGCGTGTTGTTAGCGTGACAGCGCAACGCGCTGAGCGCCTTTTTTTTCGGCACCTCCGCGCGATCGCGTTCAGCGCTTGGAAAGTTTGGTATTTTTTCGGGCGTAGCGCGTTTGGTTGGTTTTCATCCCCGAGTATTCGAGGGCGGACGGAATAAAACCGTGCATCCTCACGAATCGGGAAAGGCGCTGCCGGCAACGTGCCGAGCAAGTTTGTTTGTCGGTTCGACTGAAGGGCATTGCCTTCGAACAGGTGATACAGATTCGGAAATTGTAAACGCTCATCATGTAGACCAGCCTGTCACACCTCTAGTGGTACATGATCGCAAGTGTGACAAAAACGATCACGAATGTCTCGGCCGGATTGACCGGAAATGAGACGTTTTCAAAAGATACTCTCTTGAAGGAAAACCCGCCGGCGCTTCCGCCGACGAGGTGGTAGGAAATTGCAGCGAGCGAAAGAAGAAACCCCGCCGAGTTCAGCGGCCCGGCGGGGCAGCTCCTGGCTCACACTGAGCCAGACGCGTGGGGTTCCAGCTTCGCCAGCTCTTTGCGAGCGAAGTAAAGGTAGATGCTTGCCCTGGCCGGCACTTTCAAACTGAGCTGGATGTAGCTCAACGCGTCGAACAGGGGCAGGAACTCAGTTTCGTAGACTTGGTGCGAATCCGATTCATCGTAGCGCTCGCAAGCGGCGTGCAGCGTGTCGCGGATTTCTTCGATGACGTTCACCCACGTCAAGAAACTGAACATCCCTCCGCACATTCTTTCCAGCGACGGCAGGCAATGCCGTGCGGCCGTCGAAGCAACGCATTCGGAATCCAGGCGCGTCATGCTTCACCGCCTTGCTCATCGCCGTCCGTGGCTCGAATCTGGATGTTGTCGGGGTCCGAGATCGTGACGTTGACGGGCGGCGTGGACATGGCGATTCGTTGCTTCTCCTCGGCGATGACGATATCGTCCCACGCCTCAACGAGTGATCCCATTGCCTCGGAAAGCCGAATCAGCAAGGCGAACGGCGATTGAGCCATCAGCTCGACGTTGGTGCACAGCTCGTACGCCAGGTCGAGAGTTTCGATGGTGTTCTCAATCGAACCGCTGCAACTGAGGTAGGCTTTGTGGATTTCGGCCGGTATGGCCAGATCGCCCTGAACGGGCACTGACGGACTCTGGGAGTCCATAAAAGTGACCTTCCGTCCCTCCATCGTCTCTTCGTCGCGGCCACACCTACGAATTCAGTGTTGCACAGCCGTAACGCTTGAGCATGACTTGCGGTCTCAACGCGAGCCGGGGGGAGTTGCTATTTCCCCCCGGTCCGCAAGTCATCACCAGGAATGGACGAAGAAGATACTACAAACCCCCCAGGCAGAAAGTCAAGCAAAAAAAAAAGGCCGGGCCATTCCAAGGGGGTGCTTCCCCTTCAAGAATGCCCGGCGTGTCCCACTTGGGTAGCAACTCCCGCGGGGGAGTCGGGGTGACTGGATTCGAACCAGCGACCTCTTGGTCCCGAACGAACAGGTCGAGTTCAGAACCTGGGGATAATTGTAACAGCTTCCCACCCAAGCGGAAATACCACCTTTTCAGGAGTCCCCGAAGATGCAGCGTTTTTCCCATGTAGCAACACGTTTTTTGAGCTGGGCGGACAAATGCCTGGCACGTTCCACGGTGAACGTCTACAAGCATTACTTTCGCCGATTCGTCGAGCATCACGGCGATTTGCACGTCCGAAAATTGCAACCAGCACACTTGCAGGAATGGGCCGACACTTGGCACGCGACCCAGGCAATCAAGCGCTTATTCAATTGGGCGTTGCTGGACGCCGGCCTGGTCAAGCGCAACCCGTTCGAACGCGTCAAGCATCCCCCGAAAGGCCAGCGCCGCCGCATCATGAACCGCAAGGAAATGTGCATCTACTTGCGGCGAACCGCGCAGGACCTGCGCGCGTTGCTCACCATGCACCGCGAGACGTTCGCACGGCCGGAAGAATTGCGCGTCGCATGTTGGGATGACGTGCAGTTCGAAGGCGAGAAGGAAAGCTTGCGTCAAGCGCTCCTGGCCGGCCGGGCCGTCATCGTCCTGACCGACTACAAGGCACGCAAACGCCGACGCTTGCCGAGCGACCCGCGTGTCCTCCTGTTGAGCCCGCGTGCCGGTCGCCTCTTGGTGAGGCTCTTGGATCGGGCAGGGGACGCAAACGGGCCGATCTTCCTGACGTCGGCCGGCCGGGCCTGGACGCCCAACGCCGTGCGCTGCCGGTTGCGTCGATTGCGAACGAAGTGGAAGCTTGCACGCGACAAGCGAGGTGAAAACGTCGTGCCGTACACCTTCCGCCACACTGGCGCTACACGAGCTGCGGCACATGGCGTGCGTGATAGGTTGCTTGCCGACATTCTTGGCCACGTCGAGACCTCGACAACGCGACGATATCAACACCTTGATCTTGAGCACCTGAGAACTGCGCTTGGACCATTGTGGTTTGGCAATCATGGCGGAAAAACGTCGATGTGATCGGAGATTCCGCATACCAAAACGAACGGGCTCGGCATTTCTGCCGAGCCCGCCGCATTGCTTCCCCTCCCCTCGGGACAGCAATTAACACCCGCCGATTACCCTACCGTCGATGCCGGCGGTGTCGTCGCCGCCGGCGTGGTAGGAGAGCTGCCGGGCCCCGTAAGCAAGGCGTCGGCGGTGTTGTCGAACGCCAGGCGGGCCTGATCGAGCGCGGCCGCTTTGGCTTTCTCGTCAACGGTCGCTTGGTTGAGCTGATTGACGACGTCTTGATTTTGCGTCGTCAGTTGACCCAGCGTCGCTACCGATGCGTCATGGTCCGCTTTGGCGCCCGAAGCCGCGTCCCACGCGTCTTGCAAGCTTTGGGGAATGGTTGCCATCTGCATTCTCCTAAAGAGTGGTGAAAGGAAACAAAAAACCAGCTGCCTAGATCGTATGCCGATTGCGGCCAGGCGTCCAGGTAAGATGCTTCATGCGGAGGCGCTGTTACTCGAATGCCTCTCCAAGTGCAACCCAGGCGTCGGCCGTTTCGACAATGCCGACGTCGAACATGGTGGAACCGGCAACGATTTTGTACATCTCGAACAGTTCGACCGTAAACCCACTCCACGTATCAGAAACGGATTGCCCACGAGTGAACCCGCCCATTGGCGTGTCGCCTGTTGGTGAGATCATGCAGACCATGCCGTTCAAGTAGGAGACTACCGCCGTCGTCGGGCCGATAGGTCCTGTATCGGGTGGGACGATTGGTAAGGGCACAGATGCAGCGCCTGCTTTGACGGATTCATCCGAATTGAGCGCAAGACCAGTCACATTTGTGATGGTCATTTGCAACGCTCCTCCACCGGACGAAAGAAAAGTGACAGTATCACCCCCGGCGGTGACCGGTAAAACGTAAGTTGCACCATCGGTGTAATTTGGCACGGCGTCCTGACCGTTGCTGATGACAATAACGTTCAGCATTGCGGTTGCACCGTAGGAAACCGAAATCATAGAGCCAGTGTCGGGCATGTGGTGACGCGCAACGTTGACCACTAACAAGCCAGCTCGGACGCCGGAAATCGACCGTGATATTGAGGTTGATTCGAGACCACCGGAGCTTGCCGTGCCGAGAGGGTATCGTTGAATGAGATCAGTGACGTTACCGAAAGCCACGTCTGCCGAACCATTGAAACGCAAGCCGCCGTCGCTGATGGCTGGGGGCGACGAAGTAACGATTGCTGCGAAATTCAACTGAATGCCAAGGACCGCTCCCACCGTTCCCAAAGGTTCGACAGGGGCCGACCCGTTGAACATCAAGCCGCCGTCGCCAGCCGGCGGCGCAATATAGCTGATTTCTGCCGAACCGTTGAACATCAAGCCGCCGTCGCCGGCGTGCGGGGAATTGTCGCTGAATGGGCTCATACCGTCGAGAGGGATGCCGCCGTCGCCTGCGCGAGGGACGTTGTCCGCTTCGGGCGTAGAGCCGTCGAGCTTGATGCCGCCGTCGCCGATGTTAGGCAGGTTGTCGATGAAAGCAACCGTACCGTTGAGCTTGATGCCGCCATCGCCGATGTTAGGCAGGTTGTCGATGAAGGCAACCGTACCGTCGAGCTTGATGCCGCCGTCGCCGATGTTAGGCAGGTTGTCGATGAAGGCAACCGTACCGTCGAGCTTGATGCCGCCGTCGCCGATGTTAGGCAGGTTGTCGGTGAACGGAACCATGCCGTCGAGCATGATGCCGCCGTCGCCGATGTTGGGCAGGTTGTCGGTTATCGGTGCCGTGCCGTCGAGCATGACGCCGCCGTTGCCGATATCCGGAATGTTGTCCGTGACGAGGACGAAGCCGTTTAACCTGACGCCGCCGTCGCCGATCGCTGGAACGTTCGTGGTCAGCATCGCCACGCCGTTGAGCATCAAGCCGCCGTTGCCGATCGCCGGAACATTCGTGGTCAGGATCGCCACGCCGTTGAGCATCAAGCCGCCGTTGCCTATCGCCGGAA
>Ga0209580_10001494_pt1 | contig 10759 bp, 5 predicted proteins | sample Coa_R1_5_FD_187153 | JGI IMG/M metagenome (GOLD analysis project Ga0209580, IMG submission 187153) | Surface soil microbial communities from Centralia Pennsylvania, which are recovering from an underground coalmine fire - Coalmine... | ecosystem: Environmental > Terrestrial > Soil > Unclassified...
GCCGCCGCTTACTCCCATTGCGTCTTGCACGAGCAGCTGATAGGCATCAAACGCAACGTAGAGCACCACGACAATCCAGATCGGCAGTGGCACGAGCAACAACAGCCAAATCCGGTGAAGCGGGAAATGACAAGCAAACAGTACCATTACCGCCATTACCGCACCCGAGGCGCCGATGGCGCGCGTCTGCATGCCGCTACCCAACCCGGCGGCCGAGGCTACGACAAACGCCAAACCAGCAAGAACCGCGCTGGTCAAATAAAAGGCGAGAAACTCCTTCCCCCCATAAACGCTTTCGATGTCGCGGCCGAACCAGTACAGCAGAATCATGTTGATGAGAATGTGCATGAAATCGCCATGCAAGAATGCATGGGTGATCAGGCGCCAAACCTGTCCGTGCAACACGTCTTTGGCATTGAGGTCCAGGCTGCGGGTGATGGGTCCGGAGACTATGCCTACGGAACCATCTTCGTCCGTGGGGAAGCGAAGGTTGTCCGGCCGCGTGTGGCTCGCGATTTGAGCGACAAACATGATGATGTTCAGCACGATGAGCCAGGTGCACACCTGCCCGTGCCGCGTCAGGGAACTGAGCCAGGACCCGCCGTCGTCGCGGTAATAATCCCGATCATGAATGCCCATGCCCGCCCCCGCCTGAAAAACCCCGCCGGCTGGTGTCCCACTGTCTTTTTACCATATTAGGGCGCGGTAGTCAGGTGGTGAGGGGAAAGTGGTGAGTGCTGAGTGGTGGAAAATGAAACCCAAGCCGTGGGGCGAGTCTTCGAGCCCCGCGGTTTACCTGCCACCACTCACCACTCACTTCTTCATTATTCCCCAGCCTGCGCTTGACAGTATGCTACCGGACAACTAAAGTTTGACAGCATTCAGCCGTTTTGGCGCGGATGCTGTTTCCGCTCAGCCATCTCTGGCTATTCCATAAGGCAACCTTGCTGATTGGGCCGGAGGCCGACCTCCGCCTCGACCACGAATGGGTCGCGATTTCATGCAAACTGTTACCGCTCCGGCTGCTTCTCCGGCCAATCTCGACTTGTCCCGCATCGCCCAAGACTTGCAAATCCGCAAGATCCACGTGGAGAACGTGGTGCAGTTGCTCGATGAGGGCAACACCGTACCGTTCATCACGCGCTACCGCAAAGAGCGCACCGGCGGGCTGGACGAAGAGAAGATTCGCATTATTCAACGGCGCATACAGCAAATGCGGCAACTGGCCGACCGCAAGCAAACGATCCTGAAGAGCATCGAAAGCCAGGGCAAGCTCACCGACGAGTTGCGGGCCGCTATCCTCGCGGCCGAATCGCCGAAGCGGCTCGAAGATCTGTACCTGCCCTTTAAGCCCAAGAAGCGCACGCTGGCCACCGAGGCGCGCGAGCGCGGCCTGGAACCGCTGGCGCTGGCCATTTGGACTAAAGACCCGATTGCGACCAATCTTCCGGAATTGTTCGCCGGCTTGGTGAATCCGGAAAAGCAACTGAATACTCCCGAAGACGTGCTTGCCGGCGTGAAGCATATCTTGTCGGAAATCATTTCCGAGCTGGCCCCATTGCGTGGCGCGGTGCGGGCCGTGGTTTGGGACACCGGGATGTTGACTTCAACGCGCAATGAGTCGCTGCCGGAGAACCGCGGCCTGGAGTACAAGAGCTACTTCCAGTTCCAGGAATCGGCGCAGCAAATTCCGCCGCACCGCATTCTGGCCATCAACCGCGGTGAAAAGGAAAACGCGCTCAAAGTCAAGATCGATTTCAACGCAGAGAAAGTGAAAGAATCGGCTCTGCAAGCGGCGGCCTTCGATGGTCATCCGCACCAGGATTTGTTGAAGGAAGTGCTCGACGATGCGCTCACTCGCCTCGTACTGCCCTCTCTGGAGCGCGAAGTGCGGCGCGAACTCACCGACATCGCGCACGAACATGCCGTCAAGATTTTCGCGCGCAACCTGCGTTCGCTCCTGATGCAGCCGCCGCTGCACGGCAAGCGCATCCTCGGCATCGACCCGGGCCTACGCACCGGCTGCAAACTGGCAGTCCTCGATGAAACCGGCAACATGCTCGATCATGCCGTGATCTACCCGCACCAGCCGCAGAATCGCCGGGCCGAAGCGAAACGAAGGCTCGAAGAGCTGTTGCGCAAGCACCAGTTGAGCGTGGTGGCGATCGGCAACGGCACCGCCTGCCGCGAGACCGAAAAGCTGGTGTCGGAATTGATCGCCGAGCTGGAATCGCGGCAATGGGGCGCTGTGCCGCCACCGGCGCCCGAGCCACCGCCGGCGCCGCCTGCACCCCCGGTCTTGGCGAACCGCGCCCCTCAGGGCGGAGGCGAGTCCGCGCCGGCGCAGCCAGTCGCCGCAAGCATGGGCGGCGAAGCTGCACCTGCGCAACCAACTCCGAGCCAGCCGGCCGCGACGGAAAGGCCCGCTCCCCCAACCGAGCAACCGGCCGCGAGTGCCGCTGTTTCGCCGGAACTGGCCGCCGAACCGCCGCCTACGACGGAGCATGCAGAACCGCTACCGACAGTCATTACCGAGATTCCACCGCCGCCATCGGAAATCCCGGCCCCAGCCGCTGTGGAATCTGCGCCGCCAACCGAATCACCGGCGGCCAGCGAGCCAACGGCGCCGGCGGAAGCCACTGCACCGGCCACCGCTGAACCGGCGGCTGTTGTAGCAGCGCCTGCTCCGCCGCCACCGCCGCCGAAACCGACGGAGCCTGAAATCGACTGGGCCGCGTTGCCATTGGCGCCGGCCGATCTTTCCTATGTTATCGTGAACGAGGCCGGGGCCAGCGATTATTCCGCCAGCCCGATCGCCAAGGAAGAGTTCCCGGAATTCGATGCCACGCTGCGCGGCACGATTTCGATTGGCCGGCGGTTACAAGACCCGCTTAGCGAACTGGTGAAGATCGATCCACAGCATGTGGGCGTCGGTTTGTACCAGCACGACGTGCGGCCCAAGCACTTGAAGGAATCGCTGGAGTCCGTCGTTGAGTCGTGCGTGAATAACGTGGGCGTCGATCTGAACACGGCCAGCGTGCCGTTGCTGCGCCACGTTTCCGGCTTGAATCAACTGGTCGCTCGCGAACTGGTCGAACATCGCAAGCAGCACGGCCCATTCAAGTCGCGGCAAGAATTGCTGCAAATCCCCGGCGTCGGCGCGGCGCGCTTCACCCAGGCGGCCGGATTCCTGAAGATCGGTCACGGCGAGGAACCGCTCGACGAAACCTGGATACACCCAGAAAGCTACGAAGTGGCTCGCACCATCCTCGCCGATACCGGCTTCACGCCGCAAGACATTCGCGACAGGGAAAAGCTCGAACAGATTCGCGGCAAGCTCAAAGACGTGCATGCCGAAGTTATTGCCCAAAAGACCGGAGCGGGCATGCCGACAATTCGCGACGTCTTCGAGGCGCTCGCCAAGCCGAGCCGCGATCCGCGCGACGAATTGCCGCCGCCCATCTTCCGCAAGGGTATTCTGAAGATCGAAGACCTGCAGCCAGGCATGGAACTCAAAGGCACCGTGCTCAACGTGGTCGACTTCGGCGCCTTCGTGGATATTGGCCTGAAGGACAGCGGACTGGTGCACATCAGCCAGATGGCCAACCGCTATATCAAAAACCCGTACGACGTGGTGGCGGTGGGCGACGTGGTGACCGTGTGGGTGCGGGCGGTGGACATGGAGCGCCGGCACGTTTCGCTGTCCATGATTTCGCCGCAAGCCGAGCGGAAGCCGCCGGAGCGCCGCCCGGAGCGGCCGCCGCGCCCACCGAGAGAGCATCGACCGGAAGTGCCGGCCGGTGCTGCCCCCGCCGGTCAGGATCATCCACCTCAATCGTTCCCGCCACGCGATCGGGGGCCGCGCCACCGCGGCGGCCGGCATCGCAGCGGGCATCGCCAGCCAGCGCCGGCGGGAGCGCAAGCCAATGCAACGGGCATGCCGCCCCCGGTCGGGGCTTCGCCTCCTGCCGGCGATGCCGCGTCGGCGCCGCCGGTTTCTGCTGATGCCTCGGTAACACCGGCCGTCATGGCGCCGCCGCCTCATTCGCCGCACCCGCAGCCGCATCGGCACCAGCAGCATCAACGGCCGCCGCGGCGCGAGCATAAGCCAAAGCCGCTGCCCAAGCTCTCGCAGGCCGCCCTGAAGGGGCAAACACCCTTACATAGCTTCGGTGAATTGGAAGCATTTTTCAAAGCGAAGGAGACGCCGGCCCAGGAGCCAGCGCCAACGCCGCCGCCGGCCCCGGCGGTAACGAATGTCCCGGCACCTGTCGAAGCGACTACCCCGCCGCCCCCGGCGACGTAATTTGTTTGCATTGGTTCTGCAAAACTGAAGTCAATCAATCATTAGAACAACCCCGAAGGGGTTGAATAACACAGCCCAGGGTCGCGGCGAAGCGGCGCACCCTGGGAACAACGTCGCTCCCTAAACAACAACCCTGAAAGGGTTGCAGCCTCGTGGGAGGATGCAACCCTTTCAGGGTTGTAATGGAATGCGACATACGTTCCCAGGGTGCGCCGCTTCGCGGCGACCCTGGGCTGTGTTGTTCGACCCCTTCGGGGTCGGACTTCTTCACCGCGCCGGCGGCTTCGGCACCGGGAAGGGCTTCGGCGGCTGCATCAGCTTCTCATACGGCTCGAGCCGCAGCTTACAGAGCGTGTTGGCCATTTCGGCCATCCGTGGATCCTTCTCATCGTTGAACGAACCTACGCAGACCATACTCATCTTGGGCGCGTGCAGCACGTAGGATTCGAATTTCAACTGCTTGCTGCGCAGAATATCGGCCAGTTGGTGGGCCTGCTTGGCGGCCGCCGACATGTAATCCCCGCCGTTGTTCCCCATCGCGCGATCGAACAGGCCGCCCTGGTTGTGCTGAGCCTGCAGCACCGTTGGCGATTCGTACACCCTCACGATGAGCGTCCATTTGCCAGCGCACCGCAAAAGGCTGTATGCTTCGCCCGAGTTCAAATCTTGCAAAGTCCGGTAGGAGGTCTCGAATTCTTCCTGTTTGGCCTGCGGTGGCTCTTTGGGCTTCGGCACAGTCGGATTGGGGCACACAAACGCGGTCAGGAACGGACTCACCGGCACGTAGCTGGACTTGCCGTCCTTATCAGGCCCCATCACCCCGTGCAGCAGTCTGGCCGACGGAAAGCGATCAAACCTGCGCATTTCCTCCAACGACCGGCGGGCGCTTTCCATGTCCTTGTAACCGCCGATCATTACCGCGTACTGGTCTTCGATGTGCAACGGCTTCTTGATGTGAACCATCTGCTTGAGCGGATCCTGAACGCCTTGTTGACGATAGAATTCCCAGCGCTGTTTGCGAAGAGCTTCTTCGCGGTCGAATTCCTCCTTGCGCTCAGCTTCACTGCGATTGTAGAAATAACCCGGCAATTTGAAGTCGCGACGCAGTTCGCTCACCATGTCTTCAGAAAGCGAGAAAGCCGTGTCGCCGGTATAGCTGATGATGCAAATGGCCCACGGCCCGGCTTCCGGCGTGATGTTGTAAGGGTGTTCCGGCGTCCATTTTCCGGGTGATTTCAGGGTTCTCTGCTGGGCATCGGCGCCGTTGCCGATGAACAACATGCCCGCGAAGACCGCCACCAACGCCACCGCTGCACGCCGGACCATGCGCACGCCCTCCCAAACCGGGAACCAAGAATTCCCTGGAATGGCGGGCCCATACCAAAAGCGACGGGGCGATGCAAGAGAAAAAGAAACAGCCGCGGGCGGCGCAGCACGCTGTGCGACGTCGCCCGCGGCGGCCGTCAGTAGTCGCGCGTCGAGAAGCGCCAGCAGGAAAGGCCGAGCAGGACAACAATGTAGCCCATCGACACGCCGATGACCTCGCCCCAGGCCGGGTATTTCAGCTTGTCTTTCTTGAATGCAATCTTCTCCGCTCGGCCGAGGTCATCGTCCACAATTAGCTTGGTCATCAAGTTGTCGAGGTCGGTGGTGCGAGGCAATACTGTATTCAAAAAGTCCACGAAATTGATGAGGCCTTTGGGTACGCCCAGCGTCTTGTCGTCGCGGACTTGCTGAAGCCGATTTTGCCCAAAGCCAACCACGAACATGAGTCCCCAAAAACCCAGGGTGACCAGGATGGCCACGATCGTGTTCTTAGTCAGCACCGCAGTAACAGTCGAAACCGAATACAGAATCGCAAAGTAAAAAGTGATGGTCAAAATGACGAACAAAACGCCCGTGCCCCACATGCCGGTGCGCATGCCCAGAACCAACCAAATCCCGACCAAACAGTAAGCCGTGGTCAGGAAAACAAAGGTGAGACCGCCGATATACTTGTAGATCAGAAGGGAGACGCGGCTCACGGGCTTGGAAAGCATCAGGTCGATCGCGCCTTTACGCATCATGTTCGGGACGAAAAACGCGGTAATCACCACCCCGATAAGCATGGCAATCGTCGCACCCACGTCGCTTACCAACGATCCTTCAATCAAGTACATCCACGTGCCGAGCGACAAGGGAAGGGTCGGTTTCCAGAGGCCGAAGAACAGACGCGGATTGTGTGGCCAACCCTTTGCTCCTTTCAATCCCTTTGTTTCCACGTCGAATTCATAAATCCCTTTTTCCGTACTCGGCCGCCGGCTCAACTTGGCCAGGTCCATATCGCCATAGGATTCGAATTGACTGCGGACGAAGGCCAAAATGTCGTCATCGGTAATACTACTGGTGTCCGGCTCGGCCATCCGCGTCATGTCGCTAAATTTGGGGACACTCAGCCAGTAGGCCACTGCTTGAAGGAACTGTGATTTTTGCCGGTCCTGCTTGGCCTTTTCCTCTTTGCTCTCTTTGCTGTCCCTGTCCTTATCTTTGTCTTTCTCTTTATCCTTGGCGCTAACCGGGCCGTTGTCTTCGACCTGAACGTCGGTGATATGCAGAACAAAGCGATAGTCGCCTTGCTGCGGCGCGGTTGCGTCGTTGGTCTTTTGCAGGTTGCGAGTTTCGGGCAAGTAAAAGAATGGGCGCTGGCCGGTTGTGGAGTGTCCGCGGTCTGGTGACACGATGACAAACTGATGCGTGATGTGCGAGAAGGCCTCGTCGGCGTCGACCGGCTCCACCGAAAAGCTGGCCACGAAGACAATCAGCAGCGTCGAAATGATAAGCATCACGAGGAAAATCTTGCCATCGACGGCCTCGCGGAATGAGTCTTTTAGTATGGCCCAGAACTTCAGCACGATTTACCTCCGCTCTCGAGAGCTGTCGATTCGCTTACCACGCATGTTCCCTCGCTTGGAGACCGGTGCATCCACGCCCGGTTCCGCGGCTTCCACGGTTTCCATGAACAGATCTTCGAGTGTTTGCCGTTTCTCTTCCAGATGCCGCACTACCAGTTTCTTCTCGCGCAACCAATCCAGCACCGGGTCAATGGTTTGGCCATCGGACAGCGTTACTTCGTAGAATTCGCCGTCATCGTGGACCGTGTAGCCCTTGGCGCGCAATTCCCCGACCGGCAAAGTTTGCCCGTCAGCCAGGCCGATCACGAACCGGCCCTTCTGCTTGGTCAGCGTGGCAATATCGCCTTCCACAATCTTCAGGCCGCGCTGCAAAATGCCTACCCGGTCGCAGATCAGCTCCACTTCGCCGAGCAAGTGGGAATTGAGAAAGATCGTTTTGCCCTTCTCTTTGAGCTCCTGCATTAGGGCACGAATTTCGCGCCGTCCGACGGGGTCGACACCGTCGGTAGGTTCATCCAAAATGATCAATTCGGGATCGTGGAAAATCGCCTGGGCAATGCCAAGGCGTTGCTTCATGCCTTTGGAATACGTGCGAATTTTGGTGTGCATGCGGCCCTTAATTCCCACCATCTCCAGGTACTCAGGAATGCGCTTGTGGCGCTCGCTGCGGTTCACGCCATAAAGCCCGCCATAAAAATCGAGCAGGCTAAAGCCCGTGTGATAATCGGGAAAACGGTGATCTTCTGGAAGGTAGCCCACTCGACGGCGGATGTCGGCATGTGCCAGCGGTTCGCCGAACAGTAAGGCTTCCCCGTCGGTTCGACGCACGATGTTGAGCAGAATCTTCACCAGCGTGCTCTTGCCGGCGCCGTTTTGGCCTAGCAAGCCGTAGATTTCGCCTTTTTCCACCTTCAGCGACACGCCGCGCAGCGCTTGAATGCGGCCATAGTTCTTTTGCAAATCGATGGTTTCAATGACTGCCACGTTCGGAATCCCCGGCCAGTGCGTTGGTTATCGCCAGTGCATGCGCATTCTATATGCTCATCTGCGGTTCGGCAGCATGGCAGAAAGCCAGTACCCACCGGACTCGCTGCGCTCGCCCCCCGGCTTGGAATGCCCTCAATTTATTCGGTCTTGGGCGGCAAATCTTGAACGCTCAGGGACGCAAGTCCCGGGGCCGTCGGTCCATCCCACACCGGCCGGTGTTATATTTGATGAAGATTACGGCCTAACAAAAGCCCGGCGGTGGCGTTGAAGCTGTGATTTCCCGCATCGGCATCTGAGGTTCGAACCATGAAACCGCTTTTGCGTATGGCTTTTGGCTTGCTGGGGCTGGTTCTGGGCTATGTGTTGGTTTCCGACGAGCCGTTTGCCTTCGCCGACAAGCCGGATAAAGCCAAAAAAGGTTCCACTGCGGCCACCACCCGCGACCCGGCCCCGGTGGCAGCGGAAATCGACAAGATCATCAATGCCAAACTTACCGAAGAGAAGATTCCGGCTTCGCCGTTGTGTGATGATGCCGAATTCATTCGCCGGACATCGCTCGACATTCGCGGCCGGGTGCCGAGTATGGACCGGACCGTCGCGTTCCTGAACGACAAGGACCCGAACAAGCGGGTCAAGCTGATCGACGAATTCCTGGCCGATTCCGAATACGGCGAACACTTCGCCATCATCTGGTACCACCGCATCGTGAAACCGGATGATGATAACCGCCTGCTTATTGCCGGAAACAAACTTCAGGATTGGCTCGAAGATTCCTTCAACCAGAACCACGGCTGGAACAAGATCGCTTATGAACTGCTCACTGCGAGCGGCGACCGCGACGACAACCCGCCGGTCACGTTCTTCCTGGCCAACGTCAACGACAACAAGAATCACTACGAGCCGGCTCCGAACAAGCTCACCACGGCTTCGTCGCGCCTGTTCTTCGGCGTGAAGCTTGAATGCTGCGAGTGCCACAACCACCCGTACAACACGATGAAGCAGACCGATTACTGGGGCGTGGCCGCGTTCTTCGGCAACACGCATGCCGAGCATTCCAGCAAGAAAGACGCCAAGGCGGGCGTCACCGCGACCGTGCACGAAGGCAAGCCCTCGATGCCCGGCGGCGCTGGCAAGAAAGCCAAGGACGAGAAAATCACCGCATCGCATGCCGCCTTCGGCTCCATCGAGATCCCAGACAGCAAGGGCAAGACGGTGCGGGCCAAGTTCCTGAATGCCGAGACGCCGAGCTTCAACGCCGGCCAACCGTTGCGGCCGGTGCTGGCGAAATGGCTTACCTCGGAACAGAATCCGTTCTTCTCCCGGGCGCAGGTGAACAAGCTGTGGGCCAACTTTTTTGGCCGCGGCATTATCAATCCCGTGGACGACATGAGCGACGAAGACAAGGCCACGCACCCGGAAGTGCTGAAACTGCTGGCCGACGAATTCGTCGCTTCCGGTTTCGATCTGAAGCACCTCATCCGTTGCATCTGCCTGAGCGAGACGTATCAGCGCTCCAGCCAGGCCCTGCCGTCGAACAAAGACGACGACAAGCTCTACAGCCACATAAAGCCGAAGATCCTGAGTGCCGACATGCTCTTCGATTCATTGGCGGTCGTGCTGGGCCGCCCGATTGGCGGCGACGATCAAGCGAAGGGCAAGAAAGGTCAGGGCAACAAGAAGAAGTACGGCGGCGGGTCGCGAGCGGCGTTCCGCAAATTCTTCCATGCCGAGGCCGACGACGACGTGGGCGTCGTGGAGGATTATACGCAGGGCATACCGCAGGCCCTGAAACTGCTCAACGCCCCGGGCATCAACAACACGAACGAAGTCGTCGCGCGCATCCGCAAGTCGGCCGACAATCAAGACAAGGTGATTGAAGGCATTTATCTCACAGTGCTTTCACGCCTGCCGAAGGAAACCGAGACGAAGAAGCTGAAGGAATACGCCGCGAAGGAGTCGAATGCGAACAAGGCGTTTAACGACATGATGTGGGCGCTCCTCAACAGCGCGGAGTTTATGTTCAATCATTGATTTGGTTCCCCTCTCCCCGCTGGGGAGAGGGGTTAGGCGTGAGGGGTGAGCGACCCCAACCCCTCACCCCCTGCCCCTCTCCCCAGCGGGGAGAGGGGAGAAAGAAGTAACCATGCTTTCCAATTCCCTTTCCCGGCGTGAGTGGTTGAAGTTGTCGGCCCTGGGCGCGCTGTCGCTGCCGGCTTCGGGCTGGCTAAATCGGCTGGCGTTGCATGCGGCCGAGACTTCGCAGGGCAAGCCGAAGCACAAGAGTTGCATCTTGCTTTTTATGACCGGCGGCCCGAGCCACATCGATACCTTCGACCCGAAGCCGGGCAACAGCACCAGCGGCTTCAAGCCGATTGCCACCAGCGTAAGCGGCATTCAAGTGTGCGACAACTTGCCGAAAGTGGCGAAGGTGATGAAAGACGTGTCGCTCTTGCGCGGCATGTCCACCAGCGAAGGCAGTCATGGCCGGGCTCGGTATTACATGCACACCGGCTACCGCGAAGGCATGGGCGGCGTGGTGCATCCGAGCCTGGGAGCGATCTCCTCCTACTGGCTT
>Ga0209580_10001498_pt1 | contig 10736 bp, 5 predicted proteins | sample Coa_R1_5_FD_187153 | JGI IMG/M metagenome (GOLD analysis project Ga0209580, IMG submission 187153) | Surface soil microbial communities from Centralia Pennsylvania, which are recovering from an underground coalmine fire - Coalmine... | ecosystem: Environmental > Terrestrial > Soil > Unclassified...
TGGCAATTCGTAAACCACGTTCGATACCCAGACGTGTTTGCGGCTTTGGTCGTCTGGACCATACGCTACGCTGGGTTTGACGGCGTAGTAGTTTCCGTCATAGTGCTTCGTATCCGCGAAAGTGTAGTGAGAGACGAACTGCAATCCCTGTGAGAAGCGTTTCTCTACCTTTACCTGTACGGCATTGTAGTGGCTGGTGGCGTCCATTCCGAAGTAATTGCCCATGTCCACCGAGCAACACACAAGCTGGTCGCTGGGCGCGTAAGAGGTTCCTGCGGTGCACGCTCCTAATGAAACAGAGCAGTTGGGATAAATGAATTTGTTGAACAGCAATCGCCGCTGGGCTTGGCTGATGCTGCCAAAACCAACTATAGAAGGCTGGTTAATGTTGTAAGTTGGACCATCGCCCACAAAGCCGTGCGTGCCTTTGTTGCCTAGGTAGGCGACTTCCAAAGTCATAGTTGAGGTCAGTTGGTGCTGGACCGTGGCGTTCCACATATCTATCGTCGCAAGCCGCTGCGTGGTGGGTCGAATCCTGGGGTCTACGTTGTTCGTAGGACCTTCTATCGGTAGAGCGCCATTGACGATAGAACTGGTGGGGAACACTACCGCCAGTGGGGCCTTGTCCATTTGATAGGCTGGAACCACATTGGAAGTGGCGCAACCGACGGTGTTCACACAGCTGAGGGTCTGGTGAACCAAGACGGGCAAGTTCTGGGTGACCACGTGTCCAAAGTTGGACCCGAACACGCCCATGTCAAAGCTGCGCCCGTAACCAACGCGCACTACGGTCTTCTGCCTCAGTTGGTAGGCAATGCCGATCCGCGGAGCAAACGCACCGAGATTGCTGTTGATGTTTCCATTGAGTCCGTACGGCCCCTCGCCTGCCACGCGGATAATACCATCGGTGATGTTGGCAAAACCTCCGAGGTCCTTGCCAGCCATCACTTCGGGGGCATAATCTTCCCACCGGATTCCGTAAGTAATCGTCAGCTTCGGCGTCATCCGGAAACTGTCTTGGGCATATAGGAAAAGGCGCTTTTGGTCTTCTGTGGCATTCGAGCTGAGGCTATCGAACCGCTCAAAGAAGGAGACATCGCCCAGAATGAATGAGGCAAGATCAAGGCCACCGAATTGGCCAGTTCCTTTGGGGGCGCCCGTGGTTGGGTCGAACGTTGTAAAGGTAGCCGCCGTCTGAAGATGGCTGAAGCTCAATTGACCGGTGCGGTTAGCGTCACTGGGGAACCGGAAGTTGTGCGCGAACCGCAGGTCTACCCCCACCTTCATAGCATGGTTGCCGCTGATTTTCGTCCAGTTGTTCACGAACTGGTATTGGTGTTCGTTTTCGACTAGCGGGCAGTTGCAGCGCGATGGACCCAGGCCATCGCCGAAATTAGTGAGCGTACCATCAAAATTGAAAGCAGGCAGGCCTCCCGTCGAGGGGTCGCTGGTGTTCAATCCGGGCAGCCCCAGTGCGGTTGCGGCCGCGGTAGTGGCGTCAGGCTTTATCGAGTGGGGGTTGTACCTGAACCATCCGAACCGGAAGTCAGTGAGCAGTGTCGAGCTGATGGCCTTGTCAAACCCGGTCGCCAAGCTGAAGTTGTGAATGTTAGAGCTTCCGCTCAAACCGAGTAGGCCGCTGCCGGGGCCACCCAGACCAATGCCAAGGCTAGGGCTTCCCGTGAGGCTGTAATACGCCTGGGTATAGCGGCCAAAAATGTGCAAGTTGCCCGGTGCCTGGTAGTCAATGCGAGTGTCAAAAGCGTTCTGGTGGAATGGGCCAGAGCCGTTTCCCACGAAGTTGTTGAACAAATTTGCAGCATTAGGACCTGCCGGAGCGGGAAACAGCTTCAGTATGTTCTTCGCAGCTGCTGAAAATGCAGTCGTGGGTATAGCAAAGGGTGTTGCGCAAGCGGCTATATTTGCCGCTGCGTTAGCCGTGTTGGTCGCGGCATTCGGCGTATTTGTAGGTAGCACCGTGAACTCAGCTGACGTGCCGCAGAAGGCTGTTCGTCCGGCCCCCGTCGACGCGTTGCCGGTCGTCGGGTCGTAGAGGAAATTGCTCATGTCTCCCCGCGTGCCAGTGCCGATTTGTTTGAAATACTGACTGAGATCGCAGACTGCTCCGGTCGTGCATGAGCTCACAAGCTGAGGTGTAGGAATCGTTATTTGATTGCTTACGCCACTGGCCTGACGGGTCCCCTGATAGTCACCAAAATAGAACAACTTGTTCTTAATAATGGCGCCACCGACGGAGCCGCCAAACTGATTCCATTTTGCTGAAGGCAGCGGCTTGCTGGGCGACTGCGTGAAGGGATCACGCGCCTGCGTAGCGTCGGAATTGCGATACCAGAAGGCACTTCCGTGAATATCGTTGGTCCCCGACTTGGTCGATGCCACCATCAAGCCTGCAATGGCTTTGCCGAACTCGGCGTCGAAATTCTGCAGCATAATTTTTGCTTCGCCGACCGAATCCAAGTTGGGATTGATCACGATAATTCCGAGGATGGGATCTTGGTTGTCGGTGCCATCTAGCTCATAACCCGTGCCGCTGAAATGCTGGCCTGCCACGAAAGTCTGCTGCGATCCTTGCGGGTTTTCTGTAGCTGCGTGGCCCCAGCCGACAAGCTTCTGCGAACCAGGCGAATCGAGCAGTAGGGTGGTAAAGTTTCGGTTCATAATTGGCAGGTCATTTATCATTTTTGCGTCGAGGTCAATGGAAACATCGGCGCGATCCGTCTTCAGTTGCGGAACTTCGCTTGTTACTTCAACTGACTGTGTGACAGCCCCAACTTGTAGTTGCGCATCGACGTGGGATTGCGCGTCGACTTGGACAAGAACGCTAGCGATGTCGTAGGCTTTAAAGCCTGTGGACTCGATATGAACCTTGTATGTATCGGGAATTAAGTGCAACACCTCATAGAGGCCCGTATCGTTAGAGGTTGTTTCGGCGCTCGTATTCTTGGTGATCGAAGTGACTGTGACCTTGGCCCCTGCAACCGCATTTCCCTGGGGGTCGGTTACCGTTCCAGCGATGCTTCCATAGACCGCTTGGCCGGAAGACGTGCTGGTGCACAGCAAAAATGCCAAACAGCCAACTAGAACCAAACCCAAACTGACTTGCCTTTTCATTACACCCCTCCTGAACACTCTGCCTTCACTCGAGATATTCGAGATTGAATGCAATTGCTTGCCTTAGAGCTGCTGATTCACTGCTGGACCGGTTTTGATATGCACCGGAAGAAAGACCAACACCCCTGCTGTGGCACACACACATCCAGAGGTTTCAAAATGAAAATGGTTTAACCGGCAACCTGTCGAACCGATGCGTTCGCAGTGAATCGCCCCCAAACTCCTCGACCGTGCCAACTACGTTCGCGACACCCTACTGCCACCGGCAGAGCTTCCTCAAAGAATGAGAAAACACTTTACCGTGCACCCAAAATGGGCCGACGAACAATTGTGATGGCTTCTATCAGTTTTTTGGGTAACGGGTATAGTCTCTAGGGGTCTGATACGGTTACCTGAGCCAAGTCGCGGCCCTTCAATACGCTACGACCGTTGTTACTCGTGTAGTGTTACAATGTCGGGGCCAGGGTGGTGGCGTAAGTGGCCGACAAGGCTCATTTCCGGGGACAGATCGACAAGCTTCTGAGCAGCCATGCCTTGCACGGCTCGGAGTCTTTGTGCAAGTTGTTGCGCTATCTGGCCGATCATGCTTTAGAACATCCAGGGGCCTCCCCCAAGGAATATCAAATTGCGACGGAGGTTTTTGGACGCCCTAACAACTTTGATCCGCACTTGGATTCGACGGTTCGCGTGCAAGCAGGACGCCTTCGCGGGAAGTTGGCCGAGTATTACGCTTCCGAGGGCGCCGACGATCAGATCCTGGTCGATTTCCCGAGGGGAACGTACGCGCTCACTTTTCACGAGCGTTCCGCAGGCTCCGGGCGAAACCACGGGAGCACGCTCCACGAATCATCAGTTGAGGCAACTCAAACTCCGCGCAAATGGCTCGCTGCAGTCATCTCGCTATCGGTCGTCCTCTCTGCATTCGTGGCGGTGAGCACGGACCGTTTTCTCAACCGCCGTACAGCGGAAGCCCGCCTAAGCACGGAAAGCACGGATGTGCCGACGGTTCTGCACGTTTTCTGGAAGGGTTTTCTCACCGCGCCGCAGGAGCCATGGGTCATTTTCAGCAATGCCGCTTTCGTAGGGCGGCCAGACAGCGGGATGCGCTACTACAAGTCTTCCCGCGACGGGCAAGCACACATTCTCGATCATTACACCGGCGTGGGCGAAGTGCTGGCGATACACGCTTTGGATGGCGTCTTTGTGAAACTCCAGCAGCAGATTCGCGTCAAGCGCGGGAGCTTGTTTTCCCTGGACGACGCGAAGAACAATGATTTGATTTTCATCGGATCGCCCTCGGAAAATCTCACACTGCTGGAAATTCCAAGCACTAAGGAATTTGTATTTCGGCAAATCCCTTCCGGGCCGCGGATAGGCAACGTCGAAATTGTCAATGTTCATCCGGAAGCGGGCGAACCGAAATCCTATCTGGCCACGCCCTCGGATGAGACGCTCGCGGACGACTATTCCGTCATTGCACTGGTGAAGGGACTCAATCCCGCGCGGTCGGAACTGATTCTTGCCGGCACAACGACTATCGGGACGCAGGCCGCGGTCGAGTACGTCTGCCAGCCGGATTACCTGCAGCAACTGCTGCTTCGCCTAGCCGTTTCCAATTCCGGCGAATTGAAACCGTTTGAAGCGGTTATCCATGTGAAAGTGACCCGTGGCGTACCGGTAGGGTCGGAGCTGGTCGCGTTGCGCAAAGAGCCGGCTTAACCCGCAGTTGAAGATGGCACGTTACGGTGCGGGCGGCTTCAAACGCGGATCGAGTTCAACTGCGGCCTTGAATTCCTCAGTTGCCCCCTGTTGGTCGCCTTTTCGCTGTAGTGCCAGGCCGAGCTGGTAATGAGCGGGAGCATATCGCGGCACGGATTGAATTGCAGCGCGAAACTGAGAAATCGCGCCGTCAATGTCCCCGGCGTTGAGCAGGCGTCGCCCTGAATTCGTGGCAAACAGTGCAGCCTGCTCATTGGTCTTCTGCTTCGCGATTTCCGCCCCAGCGCGGCTTTCTGCAGCGGCGCCCTCCATGTCACCGAGTTGGCGCAGCACGGTTGCCAGCGTCGTGTGCGCACCGGCGAACTCCGGCTGGAGGCGAATCGCTTCCCGCAGCGCCTTTGCCGCCTCCGCTAGTTCGCCTTTCTGCTTCAACACCGTGCCCAGCGTGTAGTAAGCCTCTGCGTAGTCAGGTTTGGCGCGCGTTGCCGCTCGAAGTTCTTCGGCGGCTGCGACAAAGTCGCCTTGCTGCCACAGAGTCACACCCAATGTGTAGTGCGCGTCGGCTTGCTGGGGGTCCAGTTCGGCGGCCTTGCGTAACTCCGCTATAGCTTCCGGGAGTTTATCCTTCAGCTTGAGCGCCAAGCCAAGGTCATAGTGCAGCGTGGCGTCTTGGGGAGACAGTTTCAGGGCCTTCTGGAAATTGGCCATGGCAGAATCAAAATCCGCAACTTGCAAATACGCTGCCCCGAGATTCCCGATGTACCCGCTATCTTCCGGACGCAAATGGATTGCCGCCTGAAATTCGGTGATTGCTCCGTGGGCGTCCCCGTTTTGCAAGTATGAGAGTCCCAAATTATTGTGGACGTCGGGGTCGTTCGGCTGCAGTTTCAGCGCCTGGCGAAAAGCAGCGATAGCCTGCTCGGCCTCGCCACTGTGCTGCAGCAGCAAGCCCAAACTGTTCTGCGCATCGGGATATTCCGGGTTCAACTTGACGCAAGCCTGCAGTTCGTCGATTGCGGCGCTGGCCTTGTCTTGCGACTTCAGAATTTGCGCGAGGTAATAGTGCGCGGCTGGGTCCGAGGGTTCCAATTGCTCCGCCGCCCGCAAGTGTTCCGCTGCTTCCGTTATGGATTGTCTCTGATACAGCAAAACGCCGAGATGGAAATGAGCTTTTGCGAAATCAGGCTGCAGCTGGAGAGCTTTGGAGAATTCCGCTTCCGCGCTTTGTGCGTCCGATATCTGCACGAGCACGGTTCCCAGGTCATCATGCAATTCCGCGCGTTGCGGCTCTAGGTCGATCCCGCGGCGGAATTCGGCGATTGCGCCATCGAAATCTTTGGAGAAATCGAGCGCGCGGCCCAGTGTGCGATGTGTCTCCGAATCGTTTGGCGCCAAGCGCACGGCTTCCTTTGATTCGCGCAGAGCCCCGGGCAAATCGCCCTTGCGAATCAGCGCGTTTGCAAAGTTCACATGGGCTTGCGCAAAATCTGGCTTTAACCTCACTGCGCTTTGAAATTGCTTGATCGCGGAATCCACTTGGTCCTGCGCGAGCAACACCCAGCCAAGCGAGTTGTGTCCTTCGGGGCTCTGTGGGGCGAGCCGAACGACCGTTTCGAATGCCTCTCGAGCGGTATTGAGATCTCCCTTTTGAAGGGCGGCCATACCCTGCTTATAGGCCGTTGTTGCCCGTGAAGCGGGATCCGAGGGCGAGGCGCCTGCCGATTGTCCTTTGCACGTGCCGAGGGTGGAAAAGAAACAGAAGAAAAAAGCTGCGCAGCATTCAAAAAGACGTGTGCGGTGACAAAGCAAACTTGATTTCACGCGAGGAAATCCCTTGACGCAACAACAAAAATCTTAGCATGTTTGTGGAACGTGACTTGGCGGCCATAAGACGTGGAGTTCCGCCCTCCGGGTTGACCCATGCGCGCCCCCACCTTAATATTCTTGAGGGTTGATGACTTTCCATTTCTCTTTTTTCCGCTCGCTCATTCTATTGGGACCTTGTGTCTTTCTCGCTATGCTTGTCAGCAAATCCGCAGGTCAAAACGCCGGCGTGGCTCCGAGCAAGACGGCAGCGCCCATCGCGCATTTCACGGACATCGCCGCAAAAGCCGGGCTGACTGCTTCGGTCATATTCGGCGGCGAAAACACAAAAAAATACATCATCGAAACCACCGGCACCGGCGTCGCGATTTTTGATTACGACAATGACGGCTGGCCAGACATTTTCATCGTGAACGGCACGAAGCTCGAAGGTTTTCCCAACGGGAAAGCTCCGACGAGCCATCTCTATCACAACAACCATGACGGCACATTTACCGACGTAACGGAAAAGGCCGGGCTGACGCACACGGGATGGGGCCAGGGAGTGTGCGTCGGTGATTACGACAATGATGGATACGAAGATCTTTACGTCACTTACTACGGGAAAAATGTCCTGTACCACAACAACGGGAACGGTACGTTCACCGACGCCAGTGAAAAAGCGGGAGTTGGCGGCAGCGGCAAGAATTGGAGCACAGGTTGCGCGTTCGTGGACTACGACCGCGACGGCAAGCTGGACTTGATGGTGGCAAATTACGTGGATTATGACTCGGCCACAGCCCTTGCTCCCGGAGAGCGGCCTTCGTGCATGTGGAAAGGTGTTCCGGTCATGTGCGGCCCGCGGGGATTGCCCTGGGGAAAGAACATTTTGTATCACAATCGTGGCGACGGTTCCTTTGAAGATGTAACGAAGAAAGCCAAAATCGACCAGACCAACGGTCATTACGGCTTTAGTGTTTCCACTCTCGACTACGACGATGATGGTTGGCCCGATATTTTCGTTGCGTGCGACAGCACCGCAAGCATTCTCTATCACAACAATCGTGACGGGACTTTCACAGACGTTGCCGTCATTTCCGGCGCCGCCTTTAACGACGATGGGCGTGAGCAGGCGGGTATGGGCTCGACGATCGCCGACTATGACGGCGATGGAAGACTTGACATTTTCAAAACGAACTTTTCCGACGACACTTCTACGCTTTACCACAACAACGGCGACGGCACGTTTGATGACAAGACGTTTCCCGCAGGCTTTGGCCTAAACACCCAATACCTTGGGTGGGGCACGATGTTCCTCGATGTGGACAATGACGGCTGGCCCGATCTGCTGCTGGTAAACGGGCATGTCTATCCCGAAGTGGACAGCCAGCATCTCGGCAGCAATTTTCGCGAGCCGAAGATTCTGTATCACAACAACGGGAACGGAACGTTCACGGATATCTCTGCTAGCGCGGGCCCAGGCGTCAAGGCCGAGAGTTCCTCGCGCGGGCTGGCGGTGGGCGATTTGTGGAATGACGGGCGAATGTCCGCCGTAATCAGCAATATGAACGATACACCGATGCTCTTGGTGAATGACGTGCGCAACGGGAATCATTGGATCGCATTCCGCACGATCGGAGCGTTCAAGAGCGATGCAATGGACGTGAAGGAAATAAAGGAGGCAAAGGACAAGGCGAGCGGCGATGCGCCTGCTATTTCCTTTGCTTCCGATCGCGATGGCATCGGAGCGAAGATCACCGTGAAAGCCGGTGCGCGAACTCTTGTGGATGAGGTGCGTAGCGGCTCGAGTTATGACTCGACTAGCGACATGCGCGTTCATTTTGGATTGGGTTCAGCCGCAAAGGTTGAGTGGGTGCAAATTCGCTGGCCCAGCGGATTGGTGGAACGCTTTGAAAATCTGGCTGTGGATTCCATCCACACGCTGAAGGAAGGCAGCGGAGTCCGCTCAGAAAAGAAGTGACGGGAGCGCCCTTGAAATAAACGGGGAGGGGCTTTGTTCCGTTCTCATCGCAAAGATTGCAAACCAAATCTCGCGAGGACATCCCTATTGTGAGCATTGCGCCGGGCAAAAGGTTCATGTAGCTTTTAGCGCCATGAAAGCACTGATCCTCGTCCTCGCCGTTGCGGGAATATGCGTTGCGTGGTTGCCGACAAGTTCGATTGCCGCTCAGGAGAGCAAGGGCAGGGCCACGCCGCGGGAAAGCCGGATCCCTGTCGGCGCGGCTGAATTGTATTCGCGGGAAATCGGGCAAGGTGCGGCCATTATCGTGCTTCATGGCGGACCCGATTTTGATCACAGCTATCTCGTGCCCGACCTGGACCGGCTTGCCGATTCGTTCCGGCTCATTTACTACGACCAGCGGGGACGCGGCCGATCGGCCGACGGTGTGAAGCCAGAGGATGTGACACTCGCATCGGACGTCGCCGACATCGAGAAGGTGAGGCAGCACTTCAAGCTGGACTCGGTAGTGTTGCTGGGGCACTCCTGGGGCACGGTGCTGGCCCTCGAATACGCGCTTCGCTACCCGGAGCGTGTTTCCCGCTTGATTCTCATGAATCCAGCGCCAGCATCCACAGAGGATTACAAGGAGCTCCGGAAAGAATGGCTTGAGACGCGGCCTGACGACACGGAGCGAAGAAAGGCCATCGCGGCTTCAGCGGCTTACAAAGAAGGTGATCCGGAAGCGGTCACCGCTTACTATCGCATCCACTTCAGGCCCGCATTCTCACGGCCGGAGGAATACGAAAGATTTATGGCCAGGTTGAGCGCGAGCTTCACCAAAGAGGGCGTGCTTAAGGCCCGAGCCGTCGAGGCCCGGCTCATGAATGACTCATGGGCGCTACCCGGATACAATTTGCTCCCCAAGCTGAAGAGCCTGAAGATTCCGGCGCTGGTCATTTACGGCGATCACGAGTTCATCCCCGCCAGCACGGCCGAGCACATCGCTCAGGCAATTCCCAATGCGCGTCTGGTCACGTTGAAAGACTGCGGACATTTCACATACATGGAATGCCCGGGAGCCGTTCGCGAACAGATTGATGCTTTCATTCGCGGGAGGTGAGAATCTAAGTCAAAGCTCTTTTGGCTCTTGGCGTTCTTTATACCAGCCAAGGTAATCAAAGAAGGGGTGCCCTTCTTCTTCGTGGCCAGAAACAATCTCCTTCAGGGTCCAACAATGCTCTGTGTAATCATCCTGTGCGAAGCCGTCAAACTCGCTTAGGACCGCCGATGCGAACTCCCTCAACTGCCGGTCTCCAGGGTGACGGCCGGAAACGTCAACAATCAGGCTAATCGCGGGCTCATCACCTACGGTCTCGACCAGCGCGGCCCAATTCTGAGGTTCAAACTCCCGAAGCCCGTCTGTGTAGAAATCGATATATAAATAGGGTTCCCCTTCCACTTCAAAGACCCACTCTGGCCCATTTGCCGGTCGGCATATTTTTTGCAGAAGATGGTTTACGTCCGCTCTTGTGACGCCCCGAAAATGGAGAAGGATTGAGCGCATCAGGTAGTCTTAGTTCGGCGCTTCCGCGACTCCCACATATTTGTCCGCGCCGCCGTAGTAAAAGAACCAGCGGTCTCTCTGCCGAACCATGCCTTCGACAAAGACGACGTTTGGCACTTGGCCGACTTTTTCCCAGTCTTTTTCCGGCTCAAAGATTGGAGCATCGGAGCGATAGAGGACTTTTCGCGGATCGTGAGAATCGAAGATCGCCACTCCCGTGCGATACACAAGGTTGTCGTCGGCTCCGTTGTAAATAAGGACGATGCCGCTTGAAGTGAGAATCGGAGGCGGGCCCGGCTCGACCACGCGCGAATCAAATTTCCCAGGACGCTTCGGCAGCACGGGAGTTTCTGTCGCCTCCGTCCAATGAATCAGGTCAGTGGAAAAGGAGAGGCCCATCTGGTCGGTCTTGTCAGCCGCAGTGCCAAGCCAATACATCCAGTATTTGCCGTTGATCTTCGTGGCGATCAAGCGGCCCTTCGAAGGACGACAAACAATTCCAGCGGATTTGTAGGACAGCTCGGCGTACTTGGCGCCGGATAGAGCCGGGCCGTA
>Ga0209580_10001500_pt1 | contig 10734 bp, 9 predicted proteins | sample Coa_R1_5_FD_187153 | JGI IMG/M metagenome (GOLD analysis project Ga0209580, IMG submission 187153) | Surface soil microbial communities from Centralia Pennsylvania, which are recovering from an underground coalmine fire - Coalmine... | ecosystem: Environmental > Terrestrial > Soil > Unclassified...
TTGCTACCGTGAGGCGCTGGCCGAGGGCGCCGATGTGATCATCATGGTGCACCCGGATTACCAGTACACGCCGCTGCTGGTCACTGCGATGGCCAGCATGGTGGCTTACGGAATTTACGACGTGGTGCTGGGGTCGAGAATCATTGGCGGACAGGCGCTGCGCGGGGGTATGCCGCGATACAAGTATGTGTTCAATCGGCTTCTGACCGCGTTCGAGAATCTCTTCTTGGGGATCAAAGTTTCCGAGTATCACACTGGCTACCGCGCGTTCAGCAAGGAAGTGCTGACGAAACTGCCGCTACTGGAGAATTCAGACGATTTCGTTTTTGACAACCAGATGCTGGCCCAGTGCGCCTACTTTGGATTCAAGATCGGAGAAGTTTCCTGCCCCACGAAGTATTTTCCCGAAGCCTCGTCCATTAATTTTCGGCGCAGCGTGAAGTATGGCTTTGGAGTGCTTGCAACCGCGCTGCAATATGCTTTGCAGAAGTGGGGCCTGGCAAAGTATCGGATTTTCGATTCCGAAGGCCGGAGACTCGAGCCGGGAATCACCAACTATTATGCGCGCGGTACTGCAACCAGCCCCCAAAGCTGATCCGAAGGATTCCACGAGCGTTGATTCCACCGGCGTGCTTGCGCGTCCGAAAGATCTTGCCATTCTGTTTCTGCTCACCGGGGCCGCGATTGCGGTTCAGGGTTACCACCCGTTTGTTGAAGATGCAGAAATTTACGTTCCAGGGATCAAGAAGCTGCTCAACCCAGCGCTGTATTCGTTTAACGATGAATTTTTCGCGAGCCATGCAAAGCTCACCTTGTTTCCGAACCTGATCGCCTGGTCGGTCCGGATTACACATCTGCCGCTTGAATGGGCGCTCCTGGCCTGGCAGTTCTCGTGCGTTTTTGTTTTGCTGTGGGGATGCCGGGAGCTTGGGCGAGTCTGCTTTGGCAGCTCGCGAGCCGCTTATGGCGGCGCTGCTCTGGTCGCGTCGCTGCTGACTATACCGGTCGCGGGCACTGCTCTCTACATCATGGACCAGTATGTGAACACGCGGTCGTTTTCGACTGCGGCGTCGGTCTGGATTGTAGTAACCATGCTGCAGAGAAAATATGCGCGTGCGGCTATGTGGCTGCTGTTCACCGCGCTGATCCATCCTTTAATGGCTGTATTCGGATTGGGGTTCGCTGGAGTGCTGGCATGGAAACAGCGAACGAATGTGACTATGCAGCCACATTTTGCAGCTGCCCTCCTGTTTCCGGTGCTGTTCCCGCCGGTCACCGACGCATATCGTCAAACCCTCGACAGCCGTCCGTACTTCTTTCTGCTGCGCTGGCAATGGTACGAGTGGCTTGGGATCTTTGCGCCGCTCGTTATTTTCTGGTGGTGGGCTCGAATGGCGCGTCGGCGCGGACCGCACGCTCTCGAAACGCTTTGCCGAGCGTGCGTCGTGTTTGGCGGTTTAGGCTTTCTTGCGGCACTGCTGATTACGATCCCGTCACAAGGGATGAGATTCGTTGAGCTGCAACCTCTCCGTAGCTTGCAACTGATCTACATTCTCTTTTTTTCGATTGCCGGAGCCTTGCTTGCCGAGCACATACTCAAAACGAACCTGTGGCGGTGGCTTGCGCTTTTCGTTCCCTTATGCGCAGGGATGTTCTACGCTCAGCGACAGCTCTTTCCTGCCACTTCTCATATTGAGTGGCCGGGAAGAGACAGCAGCAATCGGTGGGTGCAGGCGTTTCTATGGGTCCGCGATCATACGCCGGTCAATTCATATTTTGCGCTGGATCCAGACCACATGCGCTTGACGGGAGAAGACCAGCATGGATTTCGTGCCATCGCCGAGCGGTCGATGCTGGCAGACCGGGTTAAGGACAGTGGTGCGGTGACGATGTTTCCAGCGCTTGCCGGAACCTGGCTGGAGCAAGTCAATAGCGAAGCCCATTGGAGGGCTTTTGGACTGGAGGACTTCGAGCGATTGCATTCCAAATACGGAGTGGATTGGTTTGTGCTGCAGACACCAGGAGTGGCAGGCATGGAATGTCCTTATCGCAATTCCGCAGTGCTCGTCTGCCAGATTGCCCACGGGCCGGATGGGGCCAAAGCACAGTAGAATATTGCTTCGCAGGAATTTCTGAACAAACCGAACAAGGTGCCTTCTGATGAGGTTATTTCGACCCATTGCCATCGCGGTGCTGCTTGTAGGCTTTTTCTTTTATTACACGACCTATCGTTCGGGGACTCTCCATATGGTGAGTTCGCCCAGCACGAAAGTCGAGATCACCGAGGCAGCCAGTAGCGAGCCGCTGGACTCTGAAGAGCAGAACAACATCTCCGTGTACCACAAGAACATTGGCTCAGTGGTAAACGTAACCTCGCGGGCGGTAGCTTTCGACTTTTTCTACGGCCTGGTTCCGCAGGAAGGGCAAGGTTCGGGCTTCATCATTGATCGCGACGGGCACGTGCTCACGAACTATCACGTGATCGCCGACGCCCGGCAGGTCGAGGTGACTTTACACAACCGCAAAAAGTACCGCGCAACTGTGGTCGGCACTGATCGCTCGCACGATTTGGCCGTCATTCAAATCAAAGCTCCCGACCTGAATCCAATGGTTCTCGGGGACTCCAGAAATCTCCAGGTCGGGCAAAAAGTTTATGCGATCGGCAATCCATTCGGACTTTCGGGAACGCTGACCAGCGGCATCGTGAGCTCAATCCGCTCGGTGCAGGAGCCTGACGGCATGACCATTGATGAAGCCATTCAGACCGACGCGGCCATTAACCCTGGCAATTCAGGCGGACCGCTGTTGAACTCGCATGGCGAGGTGATCGGCATCAATACCATGATCGCTTCGAGCGTTGGTCAAAATGCAGGCATCGGCTTTGCGATCCCGATCAATACTGCGAAAGCGGTGCTGAACGATCTGCTCACGTTGGGCAGGGTGCGCCGCCCAGCCCTGGGAGTAGTGACGCTGCCGATCAGCCCGGATATTGCTGGTGACCTCGGCCTCGCTTCGGATTATGGATTGCTGATCATACGAGTCGTGCCCGGCGGAGCCGCAGAGCGCGCCGGACTGAAAGGCGGCACCGAACGAGCATACCTCGGCAATACGCCCATCATGATTGGCGGAGATTTGATCGTCGCGATCGATGGCCAGGACGTTCAAGATCAGCAGGAGCTTTCGCGGATCATGAATAACCATCGCGCCGGCGACAGCGTCAAAATCACTATTTATCGCGCTAAACGCAGAATGGACGTTGAGGTTACGCTAGGAGAGGCGCGACAGCAGGTTTGAAAGCTGGAAGATCGTGCAAGGGATGCTTGCACTCTCGGATTGAATTTCTCAATTTGTCATTCCGAGCGATGGGGGATCATTCGCTTGCGAATGATCCCCAAGCCGAGGAACCTGCTTTTTGCAAGCGAGAAGGAAATTGTGCGGCGTTTCTCATATGAACCATGAGAACAAGCCGGCGTCCTGAGGCTACAGGTTACGCCGGCGCGCGTAGCTGATTTGCATCTTAATTTGACTGTGCTTCTGCTGTAAGCTAGCCTCAGAAGTTCGCGCGAGTCTTACTTCCCCGAAGCCGGCGCGAACGATATCGGGAAAATTGAAAACATGCTGAAGGCGATTTCGACATACGTGTATGTGAAAGAGCGGCTGCACCCCGGATTGCTGGATAAACTGGTCAAGGGCGGAGCCCAGGCGATTGAAATTTTCGGGGCGCGGCAGCACCTGGACTACGCCAACCGCAAACAGCACGTCCGAGAAATCGCCGAGTGGTTCCGCACCAGCGGCGTTCCGTTGCATTCGGTGCATGCACCCCTGTATGCGGATTATGAATGGGGACGCACCGGTGCTCCGCCGATCAATGTGACTTCAACCGACCGCGCTGCCCGAATCGAGGCCATGGACGAGATCAAGCGCGCGATTGAACTGGCCGAGCAAATCCCGTTTCGGTTTCTCATTCAGCATGTGGGCGTGCCTAATGAATCCTTCAACGAACGCAAGTTCGAAGCCGCGATGACCTCGATCGAACACTTGCGCGCGTTCGCGAAGCCGCTCGGAGTGCGACTGCTGCTGGAGAACATCCCCAACGAACTTTCCACGCCCGAGCGCCTGGTGGAATTCATTCGTACGACGCACTTCGACGATCTCGGAGTGTGCTTCGACACCGGGCATGCGAACATCATGAGTGATGTGCCTCAGGCATTCGAGGCTTTGAAGACTTACATCCATTCGACGCACGTGCATGACAATGATAAAGAACGCGACTCCCACTTGTGGCCGGGCGCCGGGACCATTGATTGGAAGCAGGCCCTGGATTTGTTGAGCGAGGCGCCGCACAAGCCGCCATTGCTGCTGGAGATTGAGGAAAACGAGAAGATCAATACGGTCGAGAAGATGGCAGAGATCTTCGGGAATCTGGTGCCTGCTTAATCAGATCGCTTCAACATTGAATCATTGAGTCATTGAGAAATTGAGTCATTGCTGAGTCACAGCACGAGGCCTTCAATGACTCAATGATCTGATGATTCAATGATTAATTTTTTGCCATGAACCCAATCACTACCATCGCAGAAATTGGCAAGCACGAAGGCCAGGCGGTCACCATCCGCGGATGGCTGTATAACCTGCGCGAAAGCGGTAAGCTCCTTTTCCCTATTTTTCGCGATGGCAGCGGAACCATTCAGGGCGTGGTCGCCAAAAATTCGGTTCCAACCGAAGTCTTTGACGCGGTAAAGGGACTCACGCAAGAATCTAGCGTCATTGTCGAAGGCAAAGTGCGGGCGGACAAGCGCGCCCCCGGCGGATTCGAACTGGACGTCTCCGGCGTGCAAGTGCTGCAGCGAGTTTCCGAAAACGATCCGTTTCCAATCTCGCTGAAGGAACATGGCGTTGATTTTCTGATGGACCATCGCCATCTGTGGGTTCGCACGCCGCGCCAGGCGGCTATTCTGCGGGTGCGCGCCGAGATCATCAAAGCGTGCCGGGATTTCTTCGACGAGCGCGGATTCACGCTCACCGATCCGCCTATTCTCACACCCGCCGCCTGTGAGGGAACCAGCACTTTGTTCCCCGTGGATTACTTCGATGAGCAGGCGTATCTCACGCAGTCGGGCCAACTTTATATCGAAGCCACGGCGATGGCGCTGGGGAAGGTTTATTCTTTCGGACCAACCTTTCGTGCGGAAAAATCCAAGACGCGCCGGCACCTCACCGAGTTTTGGATGGTCGAGCCGGAAGTCGCCTATGCAACCCTCGACGATCTGATGGACTTGGCCGAGGGCCTGATCAGTTTTCTGGTGCAACGCTGCCTGGAGAAACGCCGCGCCGATCTGCAGACGATTGGCCGCGATGTTTCGAAGCTGGAGAAAATCACGCCGCCGTTTCCACGTGTCACCTACGACGAAGCGGTGAAGATGTTGAACGAGGCCCACGCGAAGGGCGCGCTGGAAAATCAATTCGAATGGGGCGGAGACCTGGGATCTCCCGATGAAACCTATATTTCATCACAGTTTGAAAAGCCGGTCATGATTCATCGCTACCCGGCGCAGGTGAAGGCGTTTTATATGGAGCCGGATCCGGAGCGTCCGGAGCTGGCGCTATGCGTGGATGTGCTTGCGCCCGAGGGTTACGGCGAAATTATTGGCGGATCGCAGCGTATGGCCTCGTACGACCTGCTGTTGCAGCGCATTCACGAGCACGGACTGCCGGAAGAGTCGTTCAAGTGGTATCTCGATTTGCGCAAGTATGGCGGGGTACCGCACAGCGGGTTCGGCATGGGAGTTGAACGCGCCGTGGCCTGGATTTGCGGTTTGGAGCACGTGCGCGAGACAATTCCGTTCGCAAGAACGTTGCACCGGCTGTATCCGTGATAGGAGATCGGTTCCCTTCGTGATGCTTCGTGGCCTTGGTGGTATTTGAAATTTTTCTAACCACGAAGGACGCGAAGGTGCACGAAGGAAAACTTCTGCGCTTTCAAGAGAAAGAGGAGAGTCCGGTCAATAGGGAGGAAGCTGCATGACGAAACTCGCGGGAATTTTTTTCGCTTGTATTTCCATGGTGGCCTTTGCCCAAGAGCCTGTGCAGAAGCCTGATGTTCCGGTCGAGAAATGGACCAAGAAAACAATTATGCTCATCGGCGCCCATGCTGATGACGACGCGCTTTCGCATGGCACTCTTGCCCTTCTGCAAGCGCACGGAAATCAGGTTTACGTCGTCACTCTCACGACCGGTAATGTCGGGACGCAAGACCCAAAGTTATCGCGAACCCAGCTCGCGGAAATTCGCCGGAAAGAAGAACTCGCAGCGCTCGCCGAACTGGGCATTCCCGGAGAGCATTACATCAATCTGGGATATGACGACGGACTCCTCGAATTTGAAGATCGCAAAGCCGTGGTCGAAAATCTGGTGCGCTGGATTCGCAAGTTGCGTCCAGACGTGTTGATGGCGTGGGACCCGGGAAAGAACTATCAGCGGTGGCATAAATCTGACCATCGCGCCGCCGCTTATCTGTCAGCAGACGCCGCTCGTGCTGCCATGTGGCGGCTGCTTTTCGAAGGTCAGATCACCCAGGAAGGACTCCATGAATACATGGTTCCTGAGTACCTTCTCTACAACGACTACGATCACAACGATGAAAACACATGGGTGGACATCAGCGATTACGTCGAAAAGAAGGTGAACGCGTTTTCTCATTATGCGAGCCAGTACGGGCCTGGCTGGAAGAACTACAATCCGAATCCCTCGGAAGTGGACATCAAGCAAATGAAGGATTACGCACGCGACCATATTCAGATGAAGAATGGCGAGCCAGTCGAGGGGTTCCGTTACTACAAAGGTTTGCCCGACGCGCTGGGGAAATAGCCGAACCCATGATGATCTCGACCACAACCCACACGCACGTCAGCCCGAAAAGGATCCGCGTCATCGGTGTACCGCTTGATCTCGGGCAGTCTCGGCGCGGCGTGGACATGGGACCCTCGGCAGTCCGCGTGGCAGGGCTGGAGGCGCGACTGGAGGAGATCGGGCATCAAGTCGAAGATGCGGGAAATATCGCGGTCGCCATCCCCGAGCAGAAGAAGGAAGGCGATCCGCACGCGAAGTATTTGAAGGAAATCACCGCGACCTGCACTAAGCAGGCCGAATTGGTAATAAAAACTCTGGAAGCCAGCAAGGTCCCGCTGGTTTTGGGCGGAGACCATTCGGTGGCGGCTGGTACCGTCGCGGGCGTGGCGGAATTCTATCGGCGGCAAAATCAGAAAATTGGACTGATCTGGATTGACGCCCACACCGACATCAACACGCCGGAAAGCTCTCCCAGCGGCAACGTGCACGGAATGCCACTGGCGGCGATCATGGGATTGGGCCCGCCTGAACTGGCTAACATTCTCAATTTCTCTCCGAAGATCGCGCCGGAAAATTGCGTGCTGGTCGGCGTGCGCGACATTGATGCGGTCGAGAAGGAAAACGTTCGCAAGGCTGGAATCGATGTTTTTACCATGCGCGACATTGACGAGCGCGGCATGCGCACGGTCATGGAAGAAGCGTTGCGCATTGCAGGACGCGGCACCGCGGGATATCACGTTTCCCTGGATATGGATTGGGTTGATCCAGAAGACGCGCCTGGTGTGGGCACTCCCGTTCGTGGCGGGGCGACGTATCGCGAGGCGCATCTAGCCATGGAAATCATTGCCGATCACGGGCGTATGGTGAGCTTCGAAATTGTCGAAGTGAATCCGGTCATCGACGAGCACAACCAGACGGCTGATCTGGCGGTGGAATTGGCATTGTCGGCGTTCGGTAAGAAGATTCTCTGACTACTGACACGGCTTGCGCTGAAAGTGGGCTGGTTACGGCTTGTGTGGACTGACCGGTTCATCATCGTGGAGGATCAATGCCCAACCGGCAATGAGCCCGCCTGCACCAATAGCTCCCCACTCTGCGCGCTCAGTGGTAATTATTGGTCCCTTCGCTGCCGGGGGCGCTCCGTCGCCTTTCGAGATCAGGCCGCAGTTTGGGGCGTCGTCGCGAGAAATCTGCTGTCCTTCTTTTACCGTGACCGAGTTGGCCGCGCAGCTTACGGTGACTGACCCCTTACGGGCAAGAATGCCAATGCTGCCATTCGTGCGGGTGACGTAGAACTCCGTCCAGCCGCCCGAGGCCGGAGTAATCTTGAAGTCGCGAGCGAAAACGCTACTCCCTTTGCCGGTCGCGACCGAGATGTTTCCGCGATCCAGCGAGAACCCCTCGGGCCGATAGCGAACGATGGAATTCGATTCCACCACCACAGAGGAACCGGGAGCGTTGATATTGGCGGCGCCGGTCTCCTTCGTCTGTATGACATCGCCGGCGCCAATTGCCGATGAGTTCGAAACCTGGGCGCCATTCAAATATACAGATCCTGTCCCATAAAGGACCGCCGTCCCCGTCTCCTGCGCAAAGAGAGCAACGGATGTGAGGAGCGCTGCCAGCCAAACTGACGCCTTCCGTAGATGCACGATGCGAGACTCCTTCGACCGCAATGAGGCAGTTTGATTGATCGTAGCCACCGCTCGCGCCAGGGGTCAATCAGCTTTCGGGGAGGAACCGCGTGAGTAAACCTGGGCCGCGGGTGTGCGAAATTAGTGCCAGCGGTCAACGAGTTCCCACCACATCAGCCGCACCCATTCGTCAAAGTTCGTTTTTGCCCACTGACGGTGTCTCCACCAGGATTTGCCGAATTGCGCCGGATCAGGAACGGGGGTCACGAAAATTTGATATCCCCGAAGTTCATGTTGAAGAATGCTGCGGGCGCGCCGGGTGTGATAGTCGGAGGTGACCACCAGTACGCGATGGACCTCCGTTAGGCCCAGGCACCTCGAAACATCCTGAGCTTCAGTCTTGGTCGAGAGCCCAATAATCGGACAAATTTTAACCGATTGCCTTTGCGGAGATTTCTGGACAAAAGCTTCCGCGATATCGATCAGGTTCTGGTCATAGACAATGTCATTTGCGGGAACATCAAGAATCATTTTGGGAGCGTAATTCCGCGACAAGAGCTGCACGCCGAGCGCCGGACGACGATTAGTTTCGCCGGCCAAGACCACAATGACATCGGCCTGCCGCAGATCGTTGACCACCAGAAAGCTTCCCGAACTGATAGACAAGAGGAGAACGGCGGTAAGAATGGTGATTGCTGCGAGCCGCAGTTTGCGCAACGTAAATGTCCCTTTCTTGTGCACTAACGAGCGTCACCGAAGTAACCGACCCAGAAAAATTTCCGCATTGAGTTGTAGCACTAATCTGGGAATCTATAAGTGCGCGGCCGCCGAGCAATCGGACCCCGCATGCTAGAATCGGAGCTAATTTCACCTTTCAAATTATGAGCAGCCAATCGGTTTCCGCCACCCATTTTTCTGAATTGAAGAGCAAGATTGAGCAACGCCAGGCCAAAGTCGCGATTATCGGGCTCGGCTACGTAGGGCTTCCGCTGGCCCTGCTTTACTGCGAGCGAGACTTCCCGGTCACTGGTTTCGATATCGATCAACGGAAGGTCTCGACCCTCAACTCCGGCGGGTCATACATTTTTCGCATTACCGCTCAGGAAATCCAGCAAGCCAAAGATCAGGGTTTTTCCGCCACAGCAGATTACGCTCAGCTTGAGCAAATGGACGCAGTCATTATTTGCGTCCCCACCCCGCTGAATGAATATCACGAGCCTGACCTTAGCTATATCACAGGCACCGCGGGGTCGATTGCGCCACATTTGCAGGCGGGGCAACTGGTCGTCCTGGAGAGCACCACCTATCCCGGGACCACCGAAGAAGTGCTGATACCGATCCTCGAAAAGGGCAACAAGCTGGGGTTGAAGGCGTCCCGGGGCGCGGAGAGCAACGGGAAATCATTTTTCGTTGCGTTTTCACCTGAGCGCGAAGATCCCGGTAACCAGACCGTTGCCCGGCGAGACATTCCAAAAGTGATCGGGGGCCTTGATCCGCAGGCGTCAGAATTGGCCAGCGCACTTTACGGCTCGATCTTCAATCGCACGGTGCGGGTTTCGTCACCGGCCGCCGCCGAAATGACGAAGCTGCTGGAAAATATTTATCGCTGCGTGAATATCGCGCTAGTGAATGAGCTCAAGCTGCTTTCCCTGCGCATGGGCCTGGATATTTGGGAGGTCATCGAGGCCGCTTCGACCAAGCCTTTTGGGTTTCATCCTTTTTACCCGGGACCGGGCTTGGGCGGCCACTGCATTCCGGTGGACCCGTTTTATCTTTCCTGGAAGGCAAAGGAGTGGGATTTTCGCACGCGCTTCATCGAACTCGCGGGCGAGATCAACACCAACATGCCCTACCACGTGGTGGATTCGGTAGCCCACGCGCTGAATCAGCAGAAGAAGGCGATCAACGGATCCAAAGTCCTGGTGTTGGGAGTTGCGTATAAAAAGGACATCGACGACCTGCGCGAATCTCCGGCGCTGACCATCATTGAGCTACTACAGAAGGACGGCGCACAAGTCAGCTATAACGATCCCTATTTCCCGGTTGTAGGACGTGGACGAAAATACGATCTGCAAATGAAGTGCGCTCCGCTCGAGAACCTCAGTCAGTATGACTGTGTGTTGATCGTCACCGATCACTCCGATTACGACTACGAACGCATTGTGCGGGAATCAAAGTTGGTGGTGGACACGCGCAACGCGACGCGCGGTATTAATAGCCCCAAGATCGTCCGTTGCTGAAAAAGCGGTCA